>OMKS01002441.1_pt1 | contig 15534 bp, 16 predicted proteins | sample 1674721 | NCBI WGS metagenome assembly OMKS01 (sample SAMN06264996, study PRJEB25208) | sediment metagenome | isolation source: hot spring sediment | place: USA: California | collected 2014-09-02
AAATATCTTTGCTGCTTTTTGGTGTTATAGTCAAGTTCGTTGCATATAGGATACCGTTAACGGTATAAATTAGCTTTAAACGAGAAGGCTATAAAAAATGGAGTTTTTCCGTAAAAGACACCCTGGAGACCTTATCCTACCCGGGATTCTGGCATCTGGCCCGCCGGTACGGGAAGACTGGTATCGGAGAATTCTACCGATCTGTGAACCGGGGGGCCTTTACGAGGGCCTTACAAAGAATGATCCCTGAACTGAGCGTTACAGACCTCAGCCCAGGCGGAGCCGGGGTGCGGGCCCAGGCACTCGATGCAAACGGATTCCTGGTGGACGACTTCCGCATCGTTGAGGCGGAAAGGATGATCCATGTCTTGAACGCACCTTCGCCTGCCGCTACGGCCTCAATCAGCATCGGCCTTTCGATTGCTCGCCGGGCGGGGAAGAATTTCGGGCTGGCTCCGCTTTCCGGTGACCAGGAACCCTAAGTCTATCAGAGCAAGCCAGCAATCCATTTGATCCACCAGATCCGCTAAATTCTCCTCTGCATCCTGTCGATAAGGGTATTAACGCATTAATGCCGCTTTGATTGGGTAACCCTATTATTTGAACTCTGTCCACGTGAAAAAATCCATTGAATATATTCTGAAAAAGTACGATAAGAATATATAACCCTTAACCAGGGGCGCCATGAAATGGGTACCAAGACCCTTCCACAATAGCAAAAGGAGTGTCGCTCATGTATTCGGGAAAAGAAAAAAGACAACACGAACGCATCCCAACCTTTCTTCCTATTACCTACTCTGATGGCAACAAATTTTTCAAAGAATACGCCCATGACGTCAGTCTGGGCGGTCTGCTGATTAAAAGCATTGACCCCTGTGATATAGGCATGTCCCTGGATATGGCCATCGATGCGCACGTACCAATAAAGGCAAGGGGTAAAGTGGCCTGGGTCAAGAAAGATGATTACCTGTACAGGATAGGCGTTCAGTTGAAAGAGATGGATGCATACACGGCCACCGATTGGACTAATTTCCTGAACCGCGTATCAAGATCGACGGCTCATTAAAGCCGGGTTTGTGAAAACAGAATTTCAAAGGGCATACCCTGCAGGGATCCTTCCCCAAATAGCCCCCATAGCCTTTATACGCAGGTTATTACTGCGTCACATTGGTCACCCCTAACAGATCGTTTGCCGCTTCGCTCCGAGAAAATCAGACGGAGATTGATCTTTTGAACAATCTCCATTAGGCTATATAAAAGGCCCCGGGAATGGTTACCGGCCGCGATCTGGTGATATTAGGTTGAGGTATTAAAATGGGCACCTGTCGGTATTGCGGGCAGCAGTCCCTGACCATTTCAAATATCATTGGCTATTGCGTTAATTGCATTCGCCATCACTTTGACGAGGTCTGGCCGGAGGTGGAAAAAGTCCATCAGGAGAGCCGCCGTTCCTTTAATCTGCCGCTGTTCCCGCCCGTAGATGCAAACGGCATCCTGTGCAACCTTTGTGCAAACAAGTGCCGGATTCCAGAAGGCGGCCGTGGTTATTGCGGCGTGCGATATGTAGAACAAGGGCATCTCAAGGGTGGCCGTCCCCATGAAGGTAATCTTTCTTTTTATTATGATCCTCTTCCGACTAATTGTGTCGGCAACTGGGTATGCCCGGCCGGGACTGGTTGCGGCTACCCGGGGTATGCCATGCGGGATGGCCCTGAATACGGCTATAAAAATCTGGCCGTTTTCTATCAGGCCTGTTCTTTCAACTGTCTCTATTGTCAAAATTATAGTTTTAAGAGATTCACGTATTCTCGAAAGCGCATTACGGCCAGAGCCTTAGCCGAAGCCGTGACTCCGGAGACCACATGTATATGTTATTTCGGCGGTGATCCTACCCCGCAGGTGCTTCACGCTATCAGAGCCGCCCAGATAGCCCTGGAGAAAAATAAGGGACGGATACTCAGAATCTGTTGGGAAACGAATGGGTCCGTAAATGCCCCGTACCTGGATATGATGGCGGACCTCTCATTACGGTCCGGAGGGTGTATAAAATTCGATCTCAAGGCCGCAAGCGACACGGTGCATAAGGCCCTTTGCGCCGCAAGCAATAAAACAACTCTGGAAAACTTTGCCAAACTGAGCTTACTCATTAAGGAAAGGCCCGTTCCCCCTTTTCTGATAGCCAGTACACTCCTGGTCCCCGGCTATATTGATGAGGAGGAAGTGGCGGCCATTTCTCATTTTATTGCTGATCTGAATACTGATATCCCTTACAGTCTGCTGGCCTTTTATCTGCACTTTTATCTGCAAGGGTTACCTACTACTCCACGCCTCCAGGCCTTGAGGTGTCAGGAGGCGGCCTGGAAAGCCGGACTCAAAAACGTCCGGATTGGTAATGTTCACCTGTTGAGCTAGGTTTTACTTATCCGGCTGACAATACCTTCCAGAAATACCTTGTCCATGGCAGATGGCTTTCGGTGGATGGAAAAGAGATAATGCCCTTCGACTATATCCGGCTTTAGAAACGGCAGGCAGTGCCATTTGAATTCGGAAATAGGTATGGTGTTCAGGACCTCAAGATATTTGCTGCTTTTACTCCGTTTAACCGGCGATTGGGTTTGGATGTATAAGACCCCCTTGAGTGGCTTCTTTTCCAAGAGGGCGTCGATGTCTATCTTGTCCTTAGCAATAGTCCCAATGAGTTTAATAAAGTTAACCGCTGTGAATTTCCTTTGACGGGAAAGCCGATAATACATCTGGCTGTTTTCATCAAATCTTATTTCCTTATACCCTAATCCAGGCACCCAGCCTTCTGAACGCACGTTTTGTCTCATAGCCACATCAATGATGCCGAGAGTGATACTTGCAGGCATTTTAAGACATGAGCAGGTATCACTTCGGGCGGCCTGTTCTTGACTATATCCGAGATATTGCCAGAAACTATCAGCCATTTCTCTTTGTTTGTCTATGAACGTTTCCAAAACAGTCTGCAGGTCCCGGAGTTTTTTCTCTTCTCGCCGTGGGGCCTTTAAATATCGTTCTTTATGCAGAAGGAATGAATACGGGTCTTTTGCCCAGTTGAGTTTTTCATAGGCCAGGTTGATTTCAGTAGCCCGTTCTGTGCTTTTCCGGCGGGCGGTTTCTGTCTGCTTCCGCAGTTTGTCCGGATGGTGGGCCTGTTGCAGGGCACGGTAGCAGGCCCTGACCAGGTTATAGAGGGCCTCATTGTCCATGCGGGCCACAATCTGTGGTGTTATGCCGAGTACCGCAAAAGGGTTTTTCATTTTTCCGTCTTGCTTAAAGTATTTGGTACCATAGATACCTTCCTGTATAGACTATAAAAGTTCGATAAACCTTATATCTATTATACCCTAACTTACAAAATTGTTCCATTTAAGTATATATTTTAGCGTAAAGATTCAATTGCCGATAAGAAAAATAAGAAGAAATGAAAAGCCGAACCCAAGGAGGAGGTGCGGTTATGAATCGGCATGATAGCAATAAAAAGGGCGGCAGGAAAATGGTGATGGAAAAAGGAGGAACGACTTATAACTTGTATATGCTGGCTTGGCCGGACCTCATGGACGAGGAGCTAAGGGTCTTTCTTGATAATAAAGGGCATTTGCCAGATGAGGGCATGAAAAAGATATGTGGAGAGGCGGGGGGCCTTTCTGACTGTTTTGATTATTTTTGCCATCGTTGAGGAGAAAGAAGATGACCGACTATTACTATTGTCGATTTTGTCCGCGTGTGGAACGTTGCTGGCAGGTATGGGATTATCTGGGCGGCGCTTTGTGTGAGATGCCCATATCATCCGCAAGCTTCCGGGCTCCGCGCGATTCCGAGTGCAGTGGCAGCTGCGGTCAAAATAAAGAGGCCAAAAAGAATAAGTAATAGGGCTGATTTATCCATTCCGTTTGGCGATTTTTGCCTTCCTACCGGCGGCGGATCACTGATCCGTATCAGGGTTTTGTTCCAGGAATCGAATTTAATGCACAGATTACGCAGATTACACAGATTTTCGTGAGTTATTGGGTTAAATTCCCCGAAGCTTGCTTCGTTTAGATTGTGAAAATCGGATGCGCGATAACCCGTAGCTTGCTGCGGGGTAGTTCATTTAGTGCCTTTACTATAATCTCGTGACTTGGTTTTGTCGATTTTCTTGAAAAACCCCCTGCTACCTGTTAAAAGTATTTTATGGCTGATTTTTTAAAGCTCGATGTCCGGGGTTTTTTGCCGCCGCAAGTCCTGGGATTCGTGCACAAGTGCGCACGTGAAGGGGTTAAGATTTACATGGCTGGCGGCACTATCCGGGATATGATTCTTGGCCGGGAAGTAAAGGATATTGATCTTACGGTTTCCAGAGACGCGCTGGCACTGGCGCAGAATTTTGCGGAAACCGTGCACGGCACCTTTATCCTCCTGGACGATGTCGAGAAGGTGGCCCGGGTGGTTTTTGAGGGTTATCAGATAGACTTTGCGGAATTTCGCAAGGGGAGCCAGACCCTGGAGGAAGACTTAAGACTGCGAGACCTGACCATAAATGCCCTGGCCGTTTGCTTTGCTGACGATAAACGCGAGGTCCCTTTAACCCTTATTGATCCGGTGGGCGGGCACGCAGATATTGAAGACAGACTGATCCGCTTCATAACCGGGCAGGGCATAATAGATGACCCTTTGCGTATGCTGAGGGCCTACCGGTTTGCCGCTACCCTTGATTTTAAAATAGATCCCGCATCCCGTGAAATGATAAGAAGATACGGGGCGCTCATCAAAAATACTTCTGTAGAGCGCATAGCCTATGAATTGAACGCCCTGTTCGGTGCAAAAAATAGTTATCCCGCCTTGCGATGGATGGCTGAAGACGGGCTTTTCCCAACTATCTGTCCGGAAATAGAGGACATGTGCGGTGTACAGCAATATGGCTACCATCATCTGGATGTTTATGGCCATTCCTTTCTTACCCTTTACTATATAGAAAAAATCGAGGCTAATCCGGCCGATTATTTCCCTGATAAGTACAAGGGAGAAATAGAGGACTATCTGCAACATGATGCAAAATCTGTCCTTCTTAAATGGGCGGCGCTTTTTCATGATATAGGAAAACCCAAGACAGCGGAGGAGGGCGGCGAAAAATTCACCTTTTACAACCACGATCAGGTCGGTGCGGCTATATTTGCCAATTTTGCCCGGAGGCTTAAATGGAGCCACAAGCACCTTGAGTTTGTGGAGAAACTGATCTGTCTCCATATGCGGCCCTTTCATCTGGTAAATATCTTAAGGTCCGGGGAGGTAACGCCGCGGGCCCTGGGACGTTTGATCCGGGAAACCGGAGATGAGCTTACCGGATTGTTTGTCCTGGCTATGGCCGATAGTCTGGCCGGCCTCGGCCCGGCCAAGCCGGATGATTGCGAGGCCTTGCTGGTGCAGCTCTTCGAGACCACGCTTACTTTCTATAAGGAGAAGGTAAAACCGCTTCTTACCCGTCCGCGTCTTATAACCGGCCATGATTTGATAAACATCTTTCATCTTGAGCCAGGCCCCTTTTTCAAGGTCTTGATGGAGGAGCTGGAGGATGCCCAGGTCGAGGGCCGGGTAAACACGCGAGGTGAGGCATTAGACTGGGTGACGGCGCGTTTAAAGGAAGATAAGTGTTCACCTCACCGCAAAGGCGCAAAGTGCGCAAAGGAAGACCTGGAATGATAAAACAGGAAGTCGTCATTCCTTCGCTTCACGGCTTGCGCAATGACCCTTTCGGGACTCGCAGGCGGGTAAGGTTTACCCCTTCCAGCCTCTAAAGGGCTGGTTTTCCCCTTCCTGCTTGTCCTCGAAGGGGGCACCACTGCTCCAGCAAGTTACGCTCAGGAACAATGGCTTCCATAAAAATGTGGGGAAAGCCCACTCTTTAAGACCCTATATTCTTTGCGCCTTTGCGGTGAATTATTACAAGGGAATTAACGGTTAATGGCTGAAGGCAGGCTCTATAACGACCTTAACCATTACTTGCGCAGCCTCTATGGATGCCGGGTGCAGAAAATACCCATAGATGCCGGTTTTACCTGTCCTAACCGGGACGGCACGAAATCGGCGCAAGGTTGTATCTACTGTAATGCCTATGGCTCCGGGACAGGCGCTTTCAGGCAGGGTATGTCCATTTCCGAGCAGATCCGGCAGGCCAAATCCTTTCTGGGCCGGCGGTATGGGGCCAGGAAATTTATTGCCTATTTCCAGTCCTTTTCCAACACGTATGCGCCCATTTCTGTTCTCAAGCAGAGATATGAGGAAGCCCTTTTCAATGAAGACATTGTTGGCCTGGCTATCGGCACCAGGCCGGATTGCATCAGTGACGATATCCTGGCCCTTCTTACCTCCTATCAGGAGAAGTATCTGGTATGGATGGAATATGGCCTTCAATCCGCCCATGACCGGACCCTTGAGTTTATCAATCGGGGGCATAAGGTAGCCGATTTTTTGCAGGCAGTGGATAGGACGAAGAAGGCGGGACTTCCTGTTTGCGTGCACATTATCCTGGGGTTGCCGGGAGAGACAAAAGAGGATATGCTTGAAACAGCGCGGCTGGTCGCCGGCTTGGGCATCCAGGGGTTAAAAATTCACCTCCTTTACGTGGTTAAAGGGAGTGGGATGGAAAATCTTTTTAAAAGAGGCGGATATACCCCCCTTACGCAGCAGGAATACGTTGACCTAGTCTGCGCTGTCCTGGAATTGATACCTCCGGATGTGGTTATCCAGCGTTTAACCGGCGATCCCAGGCCGGAGGAATTAGTAGCGCCGCTCTGGGCCAGGGATAAGATGGGTACAATAAATGCCATAAAAACTGCCCTCAAGGAAAGAGGTAGTTTTCAGGGTAAATACTTTAGCCAAACTTGATGGTTTCGTAAAAAGTTAGAATTCCCCTCCCCCGGCGGGAGGGGATTAAGGGGAGGGGGAACGTAAGTACCTAAACATCGCCATTTTCACCCTCACCCCAACCCTCTCCCATCAAGGGAGAGGGGGTTTTGGGGACTTCTTACGAGATCATCAAACTTAGATTTGAATAAATCTGGATAACTATGGATAAATTGAGAGATAACTTTAAGCAACTAGAAAAAAAGATTAGAGACGAGGCCCGGCAGATCTACAAAAATGGCAGCCGGAGCCATGCCTGGGATCATGTGGGGCGTGTCTATACCCTGGCCGTGCATATCGGAGAGAGGGAGGGGGCTGATCTCCATGTCCTGAAATTAGCGGCTATTCTGCACGACATTGGACGGGAGGCCGAGACGAAGAGCAATGGAGGCATTTGTCACGCCGCGTGCGGCGCAGAAATGGCCGCAGAGGTTTTACGGAAGCATACCCATAATGAAGACCTTATAAAGGCGGTTACGCATTGTATCGCCACCCATCGTTTCCGCGGGAAAAACAAGCCACAAACCCTCGAGGCCAGAGTACTCTTCGATGCTGATAAACTTGATTCCATCGGGGCGGTAGGCATAGGCCGCTCCTTTCTTTTTGCCGGCGAGATCGGCGCCAGGCTTCAGAACTCTCAAGTAGATATCTTGCAGACCAAGCCCTACAGTATAGAAGATACGGCTTTTCGGGAATTTAGTGTCAAGTTGAAAAGGGTTCACAGCCGCATGCTTACCTCAGAGGGTAAACGCCTGGCCCGCGGCCGCCACCGTTTTATGGTGAACTTCTTTAAAAGATTGCATGAAGAGACAAACGGTCTGAAGTAGCACCTTAGTCTATTGTCTATAATGAACCAGGGCTTTTCCGTGCATAGAGAACGAACCAGACCTGGCCTCCTGCCAATAACGATGCCAATTATGGTATTTTCTTTGCCCAAGCCGTCTCAAAATCTTCATACCCATACCGTTTAATCTTGGAATATTGATCAATTCCTGATATAAAATCAAACAATACAACTATACTGAGCCGATAAATTTCCAGATAACAGCGTGAGCGTGCGCGGTTCAGTTCAACTATACTTTTTACGGTCGGCTTCCCGCCGTAAAAACTCTTATTCGTTGCCCTAAGGCAATATAGATTAATGCATAAACTTGTCGCGACCAATTGGAAGTTCCACCCGACAGATAATCTGGCGGCATCCGTGCTGTCTCCGATATTTTCAAAACTCTCGGAAGTCGAATTTAGTATCACAATAGGTGACAAAAACTCGAACAGCTTTGATTCTAACTTAGACCATCAGATTAAGAATACTCTTCTATCACTCGGTGCTGTCGAAGACAAGATATCAATAATTGATGCCCTTTCAAAGGAATATGATTTTGTAGTCTCATACAGTGGGCACAAGATTGTTGGAGAAATTGAGAAGACTAATCGCGAGAAGATATTATACGACTTGTTGAAGTGTCATATGTATTTGAACAGTGGTGCATCGTTAGCTACCCTTTTTTTGCCAACCAATTATGCACACAGCAACGGTGTGTGGAACCTTTACGACGAAGGCATAAAAAGATTTGATCAGTGCCTTCGTTACGATTTCGGCCTGACTTTTTATTTTAAACGCATACTATTGGTAGGATTCGATCAAGTAACCTCGGACGGGACGCGCATGACGAAAGCAATTCGGGCGAAATGGGTTAAAGAAGAAAAGAACTAACAAATTCATCCAGCCGACCGGGATTAAGCTGGTCACGTTTTCAAAGGTTCGTGGCCTGGCGACTGATGATGGCGTTAGCCTTTGGCCATGACTTTGATTTGGTAGTCTGAAGGGCAATTAAAATGTCATTGTACAACAACCTTGGTTTTACGAATCATCCATTCGTGAAGACAAACGCAGATGAGGAACCTCATTTGGCAAAGTATTTTGTTCCGCCTCCGTTTTTTGATGCAGTAGTGGGGGATGCGGGAACACCCAATGCCAGTATTGTCTTGGCTCCTAGAGGTGGAGGAAAGACTGCTCTGCGTCGGATGGTTGAAGAGGCAGCAAGGGATCATAGGTTCTTGGCTGTCACCTACGATCGATTTGAGTTTTCTTCCGGAGAAAAAATATCGAATATTACCCTTCAATATCATCTTCGGAATATCATTACTCGCATTCTGGTTTCTTACCTGTCGTATCTCGCAGAATATCCCGATCTGCTCAAGAACCTCAGCAAAAACGAGAAGCAACAGTTGTCTCTTTTTGCATCTTCCTATCTCGGTAGCATGAGAGGTGATTCATTGCAGGAGCTGCTGAAGGAACTTAGGAGTTTACCCGAGAGGTTCCGAGATTTTTGGCAGAAAAACGTTGGCATCTTTGAGCCTGTCATCAATTTTCTACTGAAGAACTATGGCTTAGAGGCTATTGATTTTCCTGACGTTCGACAGGAGGAGAAGCGTCTTTCCGAAACATACAAGTATCAGATGGAGAGTCTCCTTAACCTCGTCAATAAGCTTGGCTTCCGTTCTATATATGTGCTTATCGATAAGCCTGATGAAACAGAGCAAACAGGCAACGATCCGCAAGCAACATACCGACTGATCCAACCTATGGTAAGGGACTTGGAACTGTTAGGCTTAAAAGGATACGGCTTCAAGTTCTTTCTTTGGGATAAAGTTGAAGAATACCATCGTGACGATGCCCGTCCCGATCGTGTTCCGCAGTACCAACTTAATTGGAAACGAATGGCATTGCAGAAGGTCCTTACATTAAGGCTACAGTTCTTCAGTGGGGGAAGTATCTCCTCCTTCCGAGAACTCGTTGCAGAAGATCCAGGCTTTGACATCGATGTAACCTTAGGCCTCATGGCATATGGATCGCCAAGAAATCTTATACGAATATGTGAGAGGGTGTTTGCTGTTCAGGCTGAGAACAACTCTGATGCGTCGAACATTGATGTAAATTCGCTCGATCAAGGTGTGTTGAATTACTGTGAACAATACTCCTTGCAGACATATAGCGAAGACACATTACGTGAGGTTCAAAGAGTTGGAAGGGAGTTATTCACTGTCAATTACGCTGCAAATGATGTGTTTAAGATATCCCAGAATGCAGCAAGAACTAAAATTACAGGCTGGAACAAGCTTGGTCTAACAAGACAAATTGGCACAATCACTGTGGATACTTCCAAGAGACCGCTTAATTTCTATTGTATTGTAGATCCCGCGGTAGTTCGACTGATACATAGAACGTCATCTTTGAGCGATTTCATCAAAGCTCGATGGCTCCCGTGTAGCTACTGCCAGACTGACAATCTAATGGATATTGGATTATTTCCAGATGAAAATATTCCTACATGTCGAGAGTGTGGGCGAAATCTCATATGAGATAGGGAGGTGTGGACGTAGTTCCGATAATTCCATTAACATCGATAAATAGACCTGCCTCTACAGTGGCTTGCCATGTGGACCAAGACTCAGAATATCGGGGAACCCAAGAGGGATGTCCTAATTTTGCAATAGTTCGTCAATTTGGTTTATTATCTCCTTGAGTTGAAATGGTTTTTTGATGAGCAAGTCTATATCGCATTCCTTCATTTTCTGATCATCAGTTTCAAGTCCCCAGCCGGTAATTAGAGCGACTAAAGTGGCCGGTTTTTCTTCTTTTACGCTCCGCGCGACATCCCATCCGCTTATCTCCGGCATGGCCAGGTCAGTGATAACTAGATCAAAAGGTTGGTTTTTGAAAAGCTGGGTACCGTCTCTTCCATGGCTGGCCGTTATTACTTCGTGACCAGCATCTGTTAGTACCTCATTCAGCAGATCCCTTACGGTCTCGTCATCGTCTATAATTAATATCCTGGCTTTTTGCCTTTGTACTTTTTGGGCTTCTGGCACTGCGTTGTGTTCTTTGATGCTACTGATGGGTAGAGTTATGCTGACCGTGGTACCTTTACCCTCTGTGCTCTCGATTTCTATATTGCCGTCGTGTCTCTTGACTATGCCATACGAAACACTCAGCCCAAGGCCGGAATTGGTTGGTCCTTTGGTTGTGAGAAAAGGATCAAAAGCTTTATTTTTAAATTCTTCCGGCATCCCTATGCCGGTATCCCTGATTTTTATAAACACTTCTCGCTCGTTGCTCTGGGTACTTATACATATTCTACCCCCGCTTGGCATAGCCTCAATCGCATTGAAAATCAGGTTAACAATAACTTCCCGTATGGCCGCTTCTTCACCTGCGATAGGTGGCACCTCGTTCAGTTCCATTTGGAGGTCTAGTTTTTTGCCGAAAACCTCAGTCTCAGTTTTCCACCGTGTTTTTGTAAATTCCACGGCATCTTTGATCAGCTCATTTATATTTAGGGAGGTGAAACCTTCTGCGTCCCTGCGAAACTTAGTAAAATCAAGCAATCTACGCACCATGGCGGCCCCATCCAGGGCAGATTTTTCGATTACGTCGAGGCTTTTTTGGACGGCCGGATCTTCATTCCTGTCGAGTTTTTGGCGCAAAAGCTGTGCTCTTCCCAGCACTCCGGCCAGCAGATTGTTAAAGTCATGCGCTACGCCACCCGCCATCTCTCCGAGTGCCCTCACTTTTTCTATCTGAATAATGCGATTCTGAGCCTTTTTAAGGTCGCGGAGGCTTTGGTCCAACTCGGCCAGGAGCCTGATGTTGTTAAGCTCCATGCCAACCTGATTGGCGATTATGGATAAAAACCCCGAGTCTTTCTGTGAAAAAGTGCCGCCATTTTTCTTGTTTATGACCTCAATAGCCCCTACGGTTTGCCCTTTGCTACGGACAGGAATGCATGCCACGGAACGGATAGTCTCCACAGGAAAATCGTCGTCTTTCCCCGAGAATCTCGCGTCCAACTTGAGGTCATCTATCAAAATGGCCTCATTATTTGCTATCACCCATGCAGCAACACTGCCCGTCGGGTATGCCTTCACTTCAAGGCTTTCTTCGCCACCGGCATAGAAACTTGTTGCTAAATTTTCTTTTTTTTCATCGCAAATGAAAAGCACGCTGGCCGTTGAATCGACTAAGGTATTGCAGCAAGTCATCACGTTGCTAAGGAGTTCGTAAGCGTTGAGAGCCGAGTTTATCAAAGAAGGTATTTCCATGAGAACAACTGCTACTGGTGAACCTACGGCGAAAGAAATTCTGGACCGGATCGATAAGATGTGGCGGGGCGAATCCAGTTCTGGTGAAGTGACCATGGAGATTGTCACTGCGCATTGGCAGCGGTCGCTTACTATGGACGTGTGGTCTCTTGGCAAGGAGCATTCCCTGGTAAAGATTACCGCACCGCTTAAGGAAAAAGGGGTGGCCACACTAAAGGTAGAAAAAAATATGTGGAATTACCTTCCCAAGATTAATCGGGTGATCAAGATACCCGGTTCTATGATGATGGCCAGTTGGATGGGCAGCCATTTTACCAATGACGATTTGGTAAAAGAGAGCACCTTTGTGGATGATTATACCTATAGACTTTCCTTTAGCGGTCTGCGCTGGGGACAGTTTATTTATGAGATTGAGTGTATCCCCAAACCCGAGGCAGCAGTGGTCTGGGGAAAGGTGGTCATTATTGTCCTAAAAGAAGACCTTATCCCCCTCGAAGAACTGTTCTATGATGAAGACGGCACGCTCATGCGCACCATGACCTTTAGCGAGGTCCGGTCCTTTGGACGAAGGACGGTCCCATCGGTAACCACCTTAGTCCCGGCGGACAAACCAGACGAACTAACCCGGATTACCTATAACCGCTTACAATTCGGTATAGATGTAAATGAGGGATTTTTCAGTTTGAGGAACTTGAAACGGTAGCTACTTATGATCATCATTAAACTTGCCTGGCGTAATCTCTGGCGCAACGTGCGGCGTACCCTCATCACCATTTCGGCCATGTCTCTTGCGCTCAGTATCATGATCCTTACGCTTTCTCTGGTTGAGGGCATGCACCGCCAGATGGTGCACTATGCCACGAGACTTTTTGCCGGCGACATACAAATTCACAAAAAGGGGTACTTTGAAAGCAAGGATATCTATGATTACCTCAGCGGTGGGGGAGCGGATACATTAGCGGCCGTAAGAAGACCCGGCCTTCATGCCTCTCCCAGACTTTTTGGAAGCGGCCTGGCCAGTTCAGGAGAAAACTCAACCGGGACGATTCTGTGGGGTATCGATCCGCAGCAAGAGCGCCGGGTAACCGAGCTGAGTAGCCATCTTCTGAAGGGTGGTTTCCTCACGAGCCGCTCCGGCAAAGAGGTGGTACTTGGAAAGATGTTGGCAGAAAATCTCAAGGTCGATGTCGGTGACGAATTGGTTATTTTGACCCAGGCCGCGGACGGTTCGCTGGGAAACGATATTTTCTCTGTGCGTGGCGTACTCCAGAGCATTGGTGATGAAATCGACCGGGGCGCAGTAATCATGGGCATTGATGAGCTTGGAAAGCTCCTGGTCCTTCCAGATAAGGTGCACGAGATTGCCATATCGCTGAGCCGCCCGGAGATGGTTGATGGGATTCAAGCTCAATTAGAAAAAATCCTGGAAGGCAAGGGTGTCGAGGTCTGCTCCTGGAAAGAGATTTTCCCCCAGATAAAAGAGATGCTGGAACTGAACCAGGTCTGGATGTACATCATGCTGCTGATCGTTTTTGGGTTGGCCTCGCTGGGAGTGCTCAATACTATGCTCATGGCCCTTTTTGAACGCACCAGAGAGTTTGGATTAGTTATGGCGCTTGGCCTCCGGCCGCTATCTATTGTAGGCATGATTCTTTTGGAGACCCTGCTTCTGAGCCTGGTGAGCACTGTGGTTGGGGCAGCGGTGGGGATAGGGTTGAGCTCGTATCTGGCCGCGCACGGCTGGAACCTAAGCCGCTTCTCGGAGGGATTTAGTATGTCCGGGCTTACCGTGAGCACCACTATCTATGCGCATCTCAGCATGGGAGGGGTATTCGCTTCCATTATTTGTATGATTCTGGTATCTCTTGTCGCGGCATTTTACCCGGCCATCAAGGCCGCCCGGCTTGAACCGGTGAGCGCCTTAAGTACCGTGGGTTAGTCATAGATGAAAACCGCTTGGATTTTAATGAAGATGGCCTCGCGTAATCTCTGGCGTAATGTGCGGCGTACACTGATCACCATGGTCGCTATCGGTTTGGGGCTGGCCCTGGCCATGATTTCCATTGGTTTGGGGGATGGGGGTCATGAACAGATGATAGAAAGCGGGGTGCGTATGGGGGCCGGACACATAACCGTGCAACCTTTGGGCTATCAGAAGAATCCCTCAAATGACAAGATAATTACCGATGACGCCCTTATAATGGAGGCACTTAAAGATATTCCGCATGTCAGGGAGGTTTCATCAAGGATTGTGGGTAAGGGATTGATTAGTTCCGCCGCAAACTCCTCCGGGATTGCCTTCCGGGCAGTCGATCCCGGCAAGGCAAGGGATAAGTCTCTCCTGGCTCCCCATCTTATTTCCGGAGATTATCTCGCGGTGGGGGAGGCCGGGAGCATCCTCATCGGCGAAGGGCTGGCTCAGAAACTGAAAGTTTCCGTGGGTAAGAAGGTGGTCCTTATGGGGCAGGATGCCTCCCGGGAGGTGAGCAGCGCCCTTTTTCGCGTAAAAGGTATTTACAAAACAGGCGTATCGGACCTAGACGGCTACTTTTGTCTTATTTCCCTAAAGGGGGCCCGACAGTTTTTAGGATTGGAACAGGGGATTACCCAGGTCGCGGTCTATCTGGACAGTCAGTTTGAGGTGGAAAAGGCGCTTCCTATTTTGCGCTCAAGATTGGGTTCCCTGCCGGTTGAGGTGCTTCCCTGGCAAGAGGTGATGCCTGATCTCTTGCGATTTGTTCAGCTCGACGACGCCGGGAATTACCTTTTTCTGGGGATTATATTGGTGATCGTTGCTTTGGGTATTCTTAACACTATCCTGATGTCGGTTCTGGAGCGTACCCGTGAGTTCGGAATGATGCTCGCCCTGGGGCTGAGCCCTCACTTTCTCTTTCTTATGATTATTTTTGAGACCACGCTCTTGGCCCTGCTGAGCATGGTTCTGGGCGGTGGTTTGGGTTTTGGTGGTCACCACTATTTTGCTACGGTTGGCCTTGATCTTACCGGGCTTACGCCGGAGAGGCTTACCCTTGCCGGCACGATAATAAGTCCCGTCCTCTATTCTCACTTGAGACTCATGCGGATATTTGGGCTTCTTATTATAATTTTTTTAGTTACTCTCACGACTGGACTGTATCCGGCCGTGAAAGCCAGTCGGTTGGCGCCGGTCAAGGCAATTTATCAATACTGAGTGAGGTTCATGTGGAGATAGTTAAAGTCGAGAACCTGCGTAAAATCTACCACCAGGATGCCCTGGAAATTCAGGCACTTTCCGGGATCAATCTCTCGCTCGAATCAGGAGAGTTTACGGTGGTAGCCGGTCCGTCTGGTTCCGGGAAGAGCACCCTCCTCAATCTTATCGGTGGTCTCGACCGGCCCACGGAAGGCAGAATACTGTTGGCGGGCGAAGACATTACCCGCCTGGGCAAGGGCAGGCTGAGCCACCTGAGACTCAACAAAATAGGCTTTGTTTTTCAAAGCTATAATCTAATACCGGTCCTTACTGCGTATGAGAATGCTGAATTCATT
>OMKS01002445.1_pt1 | contig 15522 bp, 14 predicted proteins | sample 1674721 | NCBI WGS metagenome assembly OMKS01 (sample SAMN06264996, study PRJEB25208) | sediment metagenome | isolation source: hot spring sediment | place: USA: California | collected 2014-09-02
GTATGTTATGGTCCATGGTGGCGAAGGTCAGTTCCGGCCTGCGCACCTTGCGTCCGGCAAGCCGCAGCCCTTCAAACGCTTGCGGGGAGGTCACCTCATGCACGTAATGTCGGTCTATGTAAAGTATGGCGTCCTGCCCTTCCGGTTCCGCCACAAGATGGGCGCCCCAAATCTTCTGATAGATGTTTTTTGCCATTAAGACAACCTTTCTTTTTGCAACTCCGCCGCGTCCGGCGAGGCGAGACATGCCGTTTGCCGCCCTGCGTTGTGTTGGCAGTGGAGATCATACTCACTTGAGAACGGGCAGGTCAATCTGATTACAATAGAGGCCCGTACAGACACCATTTGCCCGAGCCTGAGGAAAGAATTACGTCATGTTAGTTGTTGTCACTATTTCGTTAATGGCTGCCGCATCTCAGACGGATGCGCTTTACACGCGCAACATGCCCCCGCCGGATGTCCCCACTTTTGAAGTGACGGTGAAAGGGGAGGCGCCGTTTTTTGCGGGTTTGCAGGTAGATGGACAATGGCTGACGGACCACAGCATTGAAATTGAGCCGATGGCAATGGTCGTAGTGGTGGTTGATTCTCCTTTTTACGACGCCGCCCCTTTTTCAATAAGGAGAAAGGAGATTGCGTTGCGTTATGAGGCGCCGGCCAAGCGCAGGATGCGTCTTGAAAATATGTGGAAGTCAAACGGATACACATTCCTCGAAACGGCGTCGGGGTGGAAAGCCGTAAAGGAAGCGGATATCCTCCTTGCGGAACGCGCCAAGAGAATGACCGAGGCGGCGCAGGCGCCGACAGCAAGGCGGTTTGAAGCGCCGCAGCTGTCCCTTGAAGAGGAGGCGCCCGGCGCATTAAGCCCCGGGATTTTGCTCCTTTTGCAACTAGGCATTATCCTGTCGGGCGTTTTGATCGGGGCTGCCGCGTTAAAAATCATCCTCCGCAAGGATACGGAGTGGAAGCCTCTGGAATAACACCAAGGCGCGAGTGGTCACGCGCCGGGCGGTTCCATGATTACGTCGTCATAATCAAATGGCGGGGTTCCCATGATGAGCGCTTCAAAATTGCCGACGGCCTGATGCAAATGGCCGGGGCGTATCCACACGCAGTCCCCCGCTTTAACCGGCACTTCTTCGCCGTCAATTATAATGGCGCCTTCGCCGGACAGGACGTAGTAGTACTCGTGTGTATGACGGTGCCAGTGCGCCTGTGCGTTGTCCGTGCGCAAACGGGTGACGCTTGTCGGCGCGCCGTCCTCCTTTTTCAGCAGCCGCTGCCGGAAACCACAAATGCTGCGTTCTTTGTCTTGGGTTTCCGCGTTCACTTTCAAATAGGGACGACTATCCATCCTGCACCCTGCCGTGTTGTTTTATACGGCGCAAACTTGTCCGCGCCGCGCCGTTGCTTGTTGCAGCGTATTTTCAGCCTTTTGATCCGAAGAAGGGGCTGATGCCCATTAGCACCGAACCGACGCCCGTCAATATTGTCCCGATAAGCAACAATATATCGCCGGTGCCCATTGCGGATTCAGGAAGACGCTTCATAACCGTCAGTCGCTTGGTGTGCTTCATTATCGTTTTTCCTTGATAGCGCAGGCAATGCCCGCATGTCAAAATGTTGTCGCAATACGCGCTTACCCCGACATCGGCGCGATGGTTTGATTACCACCATGGGACGCTAAATTCATTATAATGGCTTCCGCCCTTTTGTGCAACTTCTCAACCAAGCGAAGAGGAACATTGAATGAACAAAGTAGTCCTTGCTTCGGCTTCACCCCGCCGTCGCTATTTGTTGGCGGCGCTTGGCATTGACTTTGACGTATGCGCCGCCGATATAGAGGAATGCGACACGGGCGGCGCTCCCGCTGCGATTGTGGAGGCAAACGCGCGCGCCAAGTGCCACGCGGTCGCGCCGCAGACGCATGACGAAACGTTGATTATAGCGGCGGACACGCTGGTATTTCTTGACGGGACGGCGCTGTCCAAGCCCGCCAACATGGAAGAGGCGCGGGCGATGCTCGGGCGGCTTGCCGGCAACACTCATCAGGTGGTTACCGGCCTTGCTTTGTTGGACAAAGGGACGGGTCGCACGGCGATTGGATCGGAAAGCACGGATGTTACCTTTCGCACGCTTACGGCGGAAGAGATAAACCGCTTTGTGGAAACGGTGCGTCCTTTGGACAGGGCGGGCGCGTATACGGTGGACGGGCCGGGCAGCTTGCTGGTGTCCCGTTATGACGGTTGTTATCAGAATGTGCTGGGACTGCCGATTGTGCGCCTGGACAAACTGATGCGCGCGTTGGGCTACAGTCTGTTTGACATGATTGAACCGGACAAGGCGCGTTTCCTGTAGTCAGCCGGCGCGTTGTCGCATCGCTTCGTATAACAGCGTTGCGCCTGCCGCGGCCACATTCAGTGAATCCGTCTTGCCGCTGCCGGGGATGGCGATTCGGTGGGGACATCGTTCACGTAATTCGGGACGCACCCCGGCGCTTTCATTGCCCATGACCAGCGCCACCGGCCTGTTAAAATCATACTCCCAACAGAGGATATTGCCCCGTTGGTCCGCCGCCGCGCAAAGGGTTTCCCGTTCCTGAAGATATGTCAACGCTTCCGCAATGGAATTGCTTTGAAGAATGGGAATGCGATTTACTGCGCCCGCCGAAGCGCGCGCCACATGATTGTTTACCGGCGATTGCTCCTCCACGCCGATAATAACGGCGGTTGCGTTCAGCGCCGCCGCAGAACGCACGATTGCGCCAAAATTATGCGGGTCGCGTATGGCGTCCAATACCAGATAGAACGGAGGGGAACCCGCATTCGCCGCCTCTGCCATCACCTCGTTCCAAGTAGCGTAGGGATAGGGACCCATGCGGGCAAGATACCCCTGATGCTCGGTTGCGCCGCACAGTTCGCGGAGTCGCTCACGTGTTGTCGCCGTTACATCCGCGCCCAACGCGCGTCCTTGTTGCTGTGCCGCGGTTAATGCTTCCTGCGGCAAATCATCGGCAAGGAACAATTCAATCATGGGCCACTTCGCCGCCTCGAGGATTTCCGTAACGGCGTTGCGTCCCCATATCCAGCTGCGCTGATGCCCCGCGAGGTATTGCTTCTTTTTTCTTTTCACGATGTTTTTTTCCTATGTTTTACCAGCGCTCAGGGCGATTTGTTCCGCTGCGCGCATACCGTCCATGGCCGAGGACATGATGCCGCCCGCGTAGCCCGCGCCCTCGCCCGCCGGATACAAGCCGCAAACAGAAACGCTCTGCCAGGTTTTGTCGCGATCAATGCGCACGGGAGAAGAGCTGCGCGTCTCGACGCCGGTGAGCACCGCATCGGGCAGATCAAAGCCGTGGAGTTTTTTGGCGATTGCCGGTATTCCTTCGCGCCACGCTTCAATGACATAATCGGGCATGCATTCGCGCAGATCGGCGGGTGTCGTGCCGGGCGCATAAGACGGCATTACGGCGCCAAGGCGGGTTGAGGCGCGTCCCGCAAGCAGATCACGCACCAGTTGCGCAGGCGCGTGATAGCCGCCGCCCCCCAGCAAATACGCCGCCTTTTCCCACCGGCGCTGAAATGCGATTCCCGCGAGCGGATGCGCGTCGCCGTAATCATCCGGTTCCACGCCCACCAGCAGGCCGCTGTTGGCGTTTGCCGCCTTGCGCGCAAAGTGACTCATGCCGTTTGTGGCAATGGTTTCCGGCTCGTTGCAGGCGGCGATTACATGTCCGCCCGGACACATGCAGAAAGTATACACGCTGCGTCCGTTGCGGCAATGCCATACTGCTTTGTATTCCGCCGCGCCGAGGCGCGGATGTCCGGCGTATGGTCCGTATTGCGCCCGGTCAATCAACGCTTGAGGATGTTCAATGCGGGCACCGATGGAAAAGGGCTTCTGCGACATCCGAACACCCTTTTCGTGCAGCATGGCGTATGTGTCACGGGCGCTGTGGCCGATGGCGAGCAACACATGTCCACCGTGAATGATTTCAGCGCCATTCACTTCAACCCCCCGTATTTGGCCGCGCTCCATAAGCAGTTCGGTAACACGGCTCGCGTAGCGGATGACGCCGCCCAGGGAGAGAATGGCGGCGCGCAGGTTTTCCACTACCTTGACAAGGTTATTGGTGCCGATGTGCGGCTTGCTGTCGTAGCGGATTTCATCGGGCGCCCCCGCAAGCGCCAGTTCCCGCAAAATCCAGAGTCGGCGGTTTCCCGTGTCCTTGCTTTGTGAATGGAGCTTGCCGTCGGAAAACGTACCGGCGACGCCTTCGCCGAACAGCGCGTTGGATTCGGGCTGCAGCGCGCCGTCCCGCCAGAAAGCGCGCACATCGCGCATGCGTTCACGCACCGGTTTACCGCGTTCCAACACAACGGGCCGAAAACCCAGACGTGCCAGCACCAGCGCTCCAAACAGGCCGCACGGACCTGTTCCGACCACAATCGGCGCGGGCGTTTTGGACGGCGGGGGCGGCACGTAGAAGTTGTAAGATTGGTCCGGCGCCGGGGAAATGTTTTTTTGTTGGACTATTTTTTGAGGCAGCCGCGCGCCTTGGGCGAGTATCACGTCCACCGTATAAATAAAAGAAATGGCGCCGTGTCTGCGTGCGTCCACCGAGCGTCGCACTATTTCCAGCCCCAGAATCGCATCAGGCAAAACGGCCAGCGTCTCCGCCACGGCGTCACGGAGGTCGGCGTCGCTGTGCTCAAACGGCAAGGACAGATTGGTTATTCTAAACACGGCCTGTTTCCGAAAATATAATGGGGTTAATCGTCTTTCTCAACCATGTGGGCGTAAGGGACAGGGTCTTTTCGGCCAATGGTTTCAAAGGCCTTGAGCCGTTCCACACAGGTGGGGCATACGCCGCAGGCCGTCGGGTCTCCGCGATAGCAGCTCCATGTGTTTGAAAAATCAACGCCAAGATCAAGGCCCAGGCGGACATTTTCGGCCTTTGAATTGTGCAGTAACGGCGCTTCCACCGTAATACGCTTCTTTCGATTCAATGCCAGCACATCATTCATGTTCTTGAGAAATGCCGCGGTGCAATCCCAATAGCCGTATTCGTCCTGCGCCTGCGCCCCATAATACACCGTTGTCGCTCCGAGCGATTCCGCATAGGCCGCCGCAATGGCCAGCAACATCATATTGCGGTTGGGAACATAAGTGGGAGGCTGCCCGCGCATGGAATCCGGTATGTCTTCGAGCCTCGGGACCGGCGCTCCGTTCTGAATCAGGGTTGATGCGTTTTTTAGGAAAGAACCGAGTTCGCTCAAGTCAAGAACAGTAAGCGCCGCAACGTTTGCGGCCTCGGCCTGACGCCTCGCGCATTCCAATTCCTTTGCGTGGCGTTGCCCGTAACGGATGCACAATGCGGCGACCCTCGCCGTATCTTTACGGATAAGATGCAGCAGCACGCTTGAATCAATGCCGCCGCTTAGCAACACGACGGCGTCACTGTCCGGCATGGTGTTCACCATTTGCGTTCCCGTAAATGCGGCCGCTGCCCAAAGCCGGGACAACGCCTTCCGCTGTTTCCACCCGCGCAGTCTTGCGTCCGAGTTCCAGGAAAACATAACGCCCACCGCGCATATCCATGCGCGCAGATGTAAGTCCAACCCTGAAATTTTATCATATCTAAAGCGCAGATTGCTGTTGGCGCCACTTGCATGTCAGCACAACAGCAGTGCCATTGTTTTTACCATTGCTTCCGGTTCCGGCTTCTGCAACAGACCTTTAATCAAGTCTTTCAGAATGTCGGCGCCTTCAAGACCGAACCATGCGACAAACGCCAAGACGGTTAACGACAGACAAAGCCCGATAATGCCGCACAAAACGCCGCCCACGGACAATAGACCGTCCTCTTCAAGCATGCTTAATCCGATTACAAAAACCCCAAAGGCCGGCGCGGTGTTTGTCAACGGAATGGGAATGCACATGGACAACCCGCAAAGCGCGACAATTGCGCCGAGCACACGGTATGTAACGGGATTGGTAAATATGAATGCGAGCCGCGGGCGAATAAAAAATTCAAATATGCGCAGGAAAAATACCATCATTTTGATCAATCGAGGTTTTTCGCCCACGCGCACCTGCTTGTTCAGGACTTTCTGCGGCAGCCAGGGGAAATCACGCCGCAGGATGATTTGGAGCCCCAGTGTCACCAACGCGATGCCGCCGGGCACGGAATAGCCGGGCGCGGGGACCGGCAGCGCGGATGGCAATGCCAGAATCGCCAGCAGCACACCGAAACTCTTAACGCTTACCCGGTCCATGATTGTTTTTATGGTGACGGGGGCGCCGTCCTCACCCAACGCAAAGATGGATTCGATGTTCTCCGATAATCGCATACAAAGTGTTCTCCGCCGGTTAATCCCCGGGTAAGGCTAAAACAAGGGCGGCATCTCGCGCAACTGTTGCAGCACGTCATAGGCGGTCAAATCGCGGTGCAGCGGCGTGATGCTGACTTTGCCGCTTGCAATGGCCTGAAAATCCGAACCCTCCGTAACATAGTGGTCCGGTTGGGCGCCGCCGATCCAGTAGTACACGCCGCCGCGCGGGTCATGGCGCGTTATGATCTCATCCTGATAATTGCGGCGTCCCATGCAAGTAAATTTCATTCCTTTGAGTTCCTCATAAGGAACGTCCGGCAGATTGACATTCAGCATGACGTTCTCGGGCAGGCCATGTTCAAGAATGTATTCGGCAATATGCCGCGCCACCTTTGCCGCCGCCTCAAAGTTTTGCGGTTTATGGCTGACGTTGGAAATGGCAAACGACGGAACGCCCAATAACATGCCTTCAAACGCGCCGGCAACCGTGCCGGAATAGGTTACATCGTCGCCCAGATTCGCGCCTGCGTTGATTCCCGACACAATCAGGTCGGGCCGCCGCCCCAGCAGTCCGCGCACCGCCAGTATCAAGCAATCAGCAGGGGTGCCGTCCACCATGTGCCATCCCGGCTGCGTTTCCGTGATGCGCAGCGGCTGATGCAGGCTGACGCCGTGTCCAACGGCGCTGCGTTGACGGTCGGGCGCATACACCACCACCTCCCCCAGAAGCGCCAGCGCCCCAGCAAGCAGACGCAGTCCGGATGCGTGAATGCCGTCGTCGTTTGTGAGCAGAATAATCGGTGTGTTCATCATAATCCTGAATCGTTGCGGGGGGAAGCAGAGCAATCATCACTATGTATTTGAGTGTATACAATCATGCCGTGCGGAATCAACAGAGCGAGCGGAGACGGACGTTTTTTTTCTTCAACCGTAAAGCGGTGAAATGAAAAACAGGGATATAGTGTTTTGTATTCACAACGGTATTTGATTATGATGCAGTGCAAAACATGAAAAGAAAGAAAGGCGCCACCGGAAATGGATATACAGGAACTTTTTGAATTGGTGCAGAAGCAGAAGGCATCTGATTTGATTATCAGCGCGGGCGCACCGCCTATTCTGCGGGTTAGCGGACAGCTCTTCCGGCATCGCGCGGAATCGTTGACGCCCCAACAGACCCGGGAAATGATTTACGGCTTTCTGACCAAAGAGCAACAGGAAGCCTTTGAGCGGGATAAGGAACTGGATTTTTCCCTTGCAGTGGGAAACAAGCATCGCTTCCGCGTTAATGTTTATTATCAAAAAGAAGCGGTTACTGCGGCGTTGCGGCCCATTCCCGAAAAGATACCAACCCTGGAAAATCTGGGTTTGCCCCCTGCTGTGGCGAAACTGGCGAAAGCCAAGCAGGGACTTGTGCTGGTAACCGGTCCCACGGGCAGCGGGAAGACAACGACACAGGCGTCGCTGATTGACCTTATCAATAACGAACGGGCATGCCATGTGATCACGGTGGAGGACCCCATCGAATATGTGCATGCCCATCGCCACAGCATTATAGACCAGCGCGAGGTGGGAGGCGATACCAGGACCTTTGCGTCGGCGCTGAAATATGTGTTGCGCCAGGACCCCGATGTAATTTTGGTGGGCGAGATGCGCGATCTTGAAACCATTCAAGCGGCGCTGACTGCCGCGGAAACGGGGCACCTTGTTTTTGCGACGCTGCATACGAACGACGCCATACAAACGGTGGACAGAATCATTGATGTGTTCCCGGGGTATCAACAGCAACAGATTCGATTCCAATTGTCGTTGACGCTGCTGGCAATTATTAACCAGCGGTTGTTGCCGCTGAAGACCGGCGAGGGAAGGATTCTTGCCTGCGAATTGTTGCGGAACAACACCGCCATCGCCAACCTTATCCGCGAAAATAAAACGCATCAGATTTACAGTGTTGTGGAAACAAGCGGGCAGGCGGGCATGCTTACCATGGACAAATCGGTGAAGGAACTGTATAACAAAGGCTTGATTTCCTATGAAGACGCCATAGCCACCATGCGGGAGCCCAAGAACCTTGATGGGGCATGATACAGGGCGGTTGTTTGCGGGAAAGGAGCATGGTGCGTTATAACGTGTGTGAAATCATTGTGCTCCGGAATTATTGCAATGCCTCAAACGACAGAAAATAGCGGGGAGTATATCGAAGGAAAGGGCGCGCCGACGGCGCCCCTGTCCGGCAACCGAACAGCGCAAACCCCTGCGGCTCGGGCAACATGCCTTTGTTTTGCCGTTATCTTTTTGATGGGTGTCGGCGTGCGTCTGACGCATTTGTCCTCCGAGAGTGTCTGGTGGGATGAATTTGCCACAGTGGCGTTTCTTGATGTTTCCGATTGCCATCAGCAATCCCCGCACTATGAGCGCTGGAATCAGCAGGTAATACGCCGTCCGCCTGCGAATTTAAGCGATTTTCGGGCGCAAAACCGGCTGGTTGATCCCGCGGCGATGCCTCTTTACCTGGGAATCGAGTATTTTTGGAACAAATATGTGCATCATTCCGTGGTGTCATTGCGATTGCTGTCGGTCATTTTTGGCGTAAGCGTGTTGCCCTTGATTTTTCTCCTCGGCAGAAAACTGTTCAATGCGCGGGCGGGTCTTGTCTCCATGTTTTGCGCCGCCATGTCGCCCATACATGTGCAGTTCTCGAAGGAAATCCGCATGTACAGCGTCATGACCCTGCTTGCCCTGGCGCTGGTGATTATTTTTGTCTGTCTCCTTCAATCAAGACAGTGGCGCTGGTGGGTGTTATACGCGCTTGTTGCCCTGTTGTTGTCGTGGACGCATCCGTTTGCCGTGTTGTTGCCATTCACATTGGGCGTGTTTTGGGTAACGGCGTATCCCGGGGATATTCGCCGCATTATCGCGTGGGGCGCGCTTAACGCGTGCGTATTGCTGCCCGCCGCAGTGTACGTGTTGACCATTCAATTTTGGGGCGAGGACACCACGGGCGGTTGGATGCGTTTGCCCACCCTGTCCGAGCTGGCGGCGGATATTTTTGCGGACGACGCCATTGGCATGACCTATCAGGTGAACGCAACGCCCACCGCTTTTTCAAAGATTTTCGGCGGGGATATGGCCGCCGCAATGCTCCGATGGCGCTGGAATGTGGGCCGCGTCATGATCGCGGGCGCGCTTGCTACAAGTATTGGCTTGTTGTTCGCCGCCTACGGGCGCGACAGAAAGGGGAAGCGGGAAACGCCGGCGGCGCGGACGCGTTGCGACGCGCTGAAACGGGCGTATCTGCTGCTGCTCTGGTTGGTGTTGCCGCCGTTGGTATTGTACGTCGTTTCAATGTGCTGGCGTCCGTGCATCATGCCGCGATACACCGTGCATTGTTCCCTTGCTCTGTATTTGATTGTCGGCGGCGCGGTGTCCATGATTTCCATGCGTGTGCTGCGCGTCGCCGCCGTATCGTTGGTATGCTTGTTTTATGGCTACCAACAGTTGTTGATGATTGGCGAACCGCAACACCCGGATTGGTATGGCGCGACGGCGCTGATACGTGAACGCGGCGCGGACAACGACCTTGTGTTATGCCATAACTGGCTATGGAAAAGGGTATTCGCGTTTAATCTGGGACCAACACCGTTTGTTGTAGGTTACGGTTCGTCCCATGATATTCTCGCAGAGCAAAGCGCTTTTTTCTTGTCTGAAATGCAGGCCGCCGCGGATACGGCGCGCTTGCCTGTTGTGTGGATTGCGGTGCGTACGGACTATTTCGAGCGGGGGCCGATGGCTGAACTGGAACACGCGCTTGGCGCGCGCGGGCTTCTTTTTGAATTCTTCGAGTTTCGCGGCATTCAGCATGTGCTGGCGTATCGGGTATGGACTGAGCCGGACAAACGGCCCGTGATCAATCCGAATCAGAGGTTCCAAGGCGAAGCGCCGAAGGAATTCGCCGACCTGGCGCTGGAATATTGGCGCGCCGCGCAGTATGAAACCGCGGTTGCGTTTGCCGACTACGCCAACAGGATTGCCGCCGATTATGCGCGCGCGTGGTCGTACAAAGGAATGGCGCTCAAGGAACTGGGCCGGCGCGAGGAGGCGCTGGAAGCGTTTCAGCGGGCGGTGACCATTGACAGGCTGGATTATCCGTGGTCGCATGTGAACATCGCCATGTTGCTGGTTGACCTTGAACGCTATGATGAAGCGGTAAACGCGGCGTTGCGCGCGCTTGACATACTGCCCGATGACGCATGGGCGTACGCCATGCTCGGACGCGCTCAGTTGGGGTTGCGCGAGTATGACGCCGCGCTGGCGTCTTTGCGGCGCGCGGCCATGCTGAACAGCGGCGACATGCGTATTCAGCAGATGCTTGGCGAGGCGGAAGAAGCCGTGTCGAGGCAGCTATGAACACGCGGACGCGGCTTCTGTTTTATGGGGTTGTCGCCCTGTTGTGGGCGGGGGTTGTGCTTGTCGCGCTGGAAGTTTGGCCCCGAGTGCAGTGGACGCTGACTGAAAAATATAATCCGTATCTCGTGGCGCGCATCCAAAAACGGCCTTGGCCCATGGTCAACGGCCAGAATGACGGGTTTGCGGAGTTCCTGTTGGATGAGGAGCAACGGGCGCGATACAGGGGTCGGGGCAAATCCACCGCAAAATTGACGCCGCTGTCGCCGGAAGACGAAATGGCCGCGCGAATCCCCTTCTTTTTCTCCTCCGAGGCCCCCGAACGGTACATTTTCGCCAACGTTTTCGGGCTGCATATATTTCGCCTGCGCGGCGACGGGGCGTTAACGAAGTCGTACTCGGTGGACGCTTACGACGGTTCGGCGGTCTTGGCGGATTATGCGGGCGCGGACGTTGGGCGCCGTATTCTGGATGCGCTTTCTGAAGGGATATCATGGAACGGAAATGTGTCTTTTCTGCCGGGCGCCGACTCCGAAAACCCAGCTTCTTTTGGTTATTGCCTGGCAACAGACGGGAATACGGAAGACGCACAAGACCTTTGGATTTTTTTTAGAAACGAAGAGAAAACGGCGCATGTCCCGGCCGAGTCCCTATGGGAACTGCCCTTTACAACATACAAAAAACATGCAACGCGCCGCGCGCGCGTAGGTGTTTTGGGACTTGCCGAGGAATACTACATTAACAATCACGGGTTTCGCGATTGGGACGTTATCCTGCCGAAACCCCGCGGCGTATTCCGGATAGCATGCGTTGGCGCGTCCACCACCGAAGAAGGCGTCACAAATGATCTCACCTATCCCGCCATTCTGGAGGCATTGTTGAATCAGCGCCTTGAAGACAATTCCGTTGATGTGATTAACTGCGGTATTTCCGGCATGAACTCCATGAAACACCGCATGAGATTCCCTGATTATATGATGCTTGAACCCGACTTGCTTGTTGTTTATATTGCCGCGAACGACATTTGCCATCAACTGTTACCGCGGTGGATTTCCCAAGCTGATGCGCAACAAAAAAGGTTGAGGCGCTCCCGTTTCATAACCCATTATATGAACCGTTTCCTTTTGCCTTCGGACGGAGAAATGCGCGAGGCAATAGCGCGCCACTCCATGTCGCATCTGCGTTATATCATCCGCGAAGCCGAAAAAAGAGATGTCAAAACCGCGCTGTGCAGCTTTGCCGCGCCCAATCCGGCGCTGTTGTCACGGGGCGAATGCGCCTACTACGATTACCTGACCATGCAGGAATGGGGAGGGAAGTGGGTGACTTTTGGCGGCTACCTGCGGATTCTCGATATGTACAACGAGGCGTTAAAACGGCTGTGCGCTGAAGAAAATGCCCTGTATATTCCTGTGGCGGAGCAATTACAGGGCGGCGCATTCTACTTCGGCGATATATGTCATTTGCGCAATCCCGGCATCCAGCGCAAGGCGGAGATCATTGCCGACGCGCTTGAAACGCAGATAGGGTCCGTTTCGCGGGAGGACCACCCGCCAACGGAATGAGTGCCGACCCAAGGGTTTGTTCGTTTGTGGTTTGAAGCGTTTATCTTGTGTAAAACGGCGCGTGTATTATGCTTTCCTTTGGTTGTTTGCTTCAGCGCTATTTTTTTTGAAGGTATAGGGTGAGCGCATGGACGGACATATACAGGCAATGAGGATAATTTAATTCCGAGGCACGGTGGATACAGGGGGCTGAAGACGTTTCAGTTGTCTACGGTGATCTATGATATAAAGGTGAAATTTTGCGGAAAGTATCTTGATCAACGCAGTCGGACTGTGGATCAAATGGTGCAGGCGGCGCGCAGCGGTCGCCAGAATATCGCCGAAGGCAGTATGGAAGAATTAAAACTGGATTATGAGGACTACCTGCGACAGCGAGGTTTCCCGCAATGGGAGCCAAGCCATCCGGCGCTTGTGCGCTTCAAAGAGAAGCGTTGCTCTAATTTGGAAGACTTCCGTCAGTGGGTGGCGCGGGAAACGCTTATGGAAAAACACGGACATGCACGGGCTAACACGGACGGTACTGTCGGTGAAAGTCCGTGTCCGTCTGTGTATGTCGCCAATGGAGCGTTGTCCCTGTTGAACCTGTGCATCTACTTGTTGGACCGCCAGATGAAGGCCCAAGCCAAAGCCTTTGAAGAAGAAGGCGGTTTTACGGAAAGACTCTACCGGAAACGAACAGAGGCAAGAAAGCATAAACCGGAATAAAATCCTGTCCCCAGGAAAAAAGGAGCGCCATGTCCCATGACATCATAGACAACCGCCGCCAGACCTTGGTGGACCACATTGTAACGCTGTTGCCGGATGCGTCGTTGGCGCGTTTTGCGGTGGGGTATCTTTTTCTTCCCGGACTGGAGGCGCTTGGCGCGCAGTTATCAAGTCTGAACGAATTGCGCCTTTTGATCGGGAACACATCGAGTCGTGAAACCATTGAACTGCTTGCGGCGGGGCGGCGCCGTCTGGAACTGGTGCAAGAGCGTCTGGAACAGACGCGGTACGCGAAGCGGTCGGAGTTGCGCCGTCGCGCTGATGAGACGGCGTCGAATCTTCGCGAGACGATGGAGGTGATGGATCAGACGGACGCCGCCATACTCGACAAGAGCGAGCATATCAACGAGAATGCCATGTACGCCATTTACGAAAACGGCAATGCAGGCGAGGCGGAAGAATCGGTAGCGGAATTTATGGACATCAACGAGGCCGAGGAATTTTTCCGCAGGCTGTCCAAGGAATTTCCGGCGGAATACGAACGCATCCGTAATCTACGCGACGGCATTCGCTCCGCATACGGCGGCGCAAGCGACGGATTCTATGCCTTTTGTAAAGCGGGCAGATATCACCAACTATTCCTGCTTGATCAAAACGGAACTATCGTCTCACGCGATGTGTCGCGTGTTCTAAGTGTTATCCGCGCCACGCCGGAGTCCCCAACCTGTGCGCCGTTGCCGGGAGAATACAACCGGCGTATTATGAATGTTCTTAAAACCTTTGTGCGTGAAGTCAAACATCGCGAATCCCAGCGCGACCATTCCATTTCGTTGCGCCTTTGCCAGCGCTATGTCCTCCGCGAACTCCGCATACTGTTTGAAAGGACGGATGACGAAAACCGAAAAGCGCAGATTGCCGAACTGGAATGGGCATTCCGACTTGCGCCCACCGCCGCCGTCACCAAGGAACTGAACACCCTGCGCCGCAACGGCGTAGTAGGCGTTGCGCTGCTTGAGTCCCTCTCCAACATCTATCACAAGCACCGCCTTCGTGATCGGCTCGATCAGATGGACACCGCCGGCTTGCCTGCATCGGAAATCCCGCATATCGTGTGCAGTGAGTTACTGGCCAAGGCGAATGCGCCACAGTCGTCGAAAGAACCGGGGCAAATCCGGGAAATACTCGCCGATGCAAACCCATAGAAATGGCGCGCCCAGCAGGACTCGAACCTGCGGCCTCTTGCTCCGGAGGCAAGCGCTCTATCCAAACTGAGCTATGGGCGCGCGAATGATGTATTATACTAGCACAAAGCCGGTGTTTTTGTCCAACGGCTTGGGCGGAACACGACGGCCCGAAAACCAAACCTTACTTTTTTAACGCGGGCTTGTGAAAGTGATTCATGATGCATATGTCTCCCCCGTAAACGATGAAAATGTATGTTGTTCATGCTTTAGCATGCTGGGTTTGATTGGCCATCCCGGCACGCTGAAGCGTGAACAACATATGACAGATTGTGACTCATACGGACTTCTTTGGGCCTCCCCGGCACGCTGAAGCGTGAACAACATACGGTATTTTCATAGCATACGTGGGCAGCCTTATTTGAAAGGTGATCAAACAGAGTGTCTAACGATTTGAGAAAAATCCAGCGCGAATGCAAATGTCCTGTTTTTCTGGATGACATTACCCGCGCTTTGTATGCCACCGACGCATCGGTGTATCAGGTGACACCGGCGGGCGCGGCGTTTCCGCGCAGCATGGATGAAGCGGCGGAAGTCTTGGGCGCGGCGGCTGCGGCGGGCGTTCCGATTATTCCGCGTGGCGCGGGCAGCGGCCTGGCAGGCGCGGCGTTGGGCGAAGGATTGATTGTTGATTTCTCGCGTTACAACCGTTCCATCACAAACTTCAACCGCGACGCGCAAACGGTGCGCGTGGGCGCGGGCGTGGTGTTGGATCAGATGAATGCTTACTTGAAGCCGCATGGATTGACTTTCGGCCCGGATGTGGCGACGAGTTCGCGGGCCACGCTGGGCGGCATGATCGCCAATGACAGTTCGGGCGCGCGCGCGCCGTTGTACGGCACCACCATTGAACATGTGCTCGACCTTGACGTTGTCCTGCCGGACGGCACGAGCGCCATTCTCGGCGCGGCTTCGCCGGATATGCGCGACCGGTTGCAGGCGGCGCAGCAGCGCATCGCCGCGGAACGCGACGAAATCGAGAGGCGTTTCCATCGCAACATCTGCAAGCGCTGGCCGGGGTACGGTTTGGACCGCTTTTTACGGACACTTGATGAAGGCGAACCCGATCCGGGCAAGCTGGTGGGCGGCAGCGAGGGCACGCTTTGCGCGGTGTGGGCTGCGACGGTGCGCGCTGTGCCGCTGCCTGCGGCCACGGGGTTGGCGTTGCTGTTTTTTGACAGTGTGGCCGAGGCCATGCAGGCGTCTGTGATGATGCTTGACCTTGCTCCCGCGAGTATCGAGCATATAGACGACATTCTTTTTGATCAGACG
>OMKS01002447.1_pt1 | contig 15519 bp, 14 predicted proteins | sample 1674721 | NCBI WGS metagenome assembly OMKS01 (sample SAMN06264996, study PRJEB25208) | sediment metagenome | isolation source: hot spring sediment | place: USA: California | collected 2014-09-02
CCTTCGTTCATCATGTTTTCGGTAAAAGCCCGAAGGTCTCCGGGAAACCCGAAATCCGGACACAGTGCCGCAAATTAACCTCCATAAAGTACATTGATGGATTGCCAAAATCAAGCGTTTTGTGCCGAATAGAGACGACTTTTCCAAAAAACGGCCTGATTGTCGTTGGTGATCCGCTCGCCGTTTTGAGGCGCATGCATGGTGTAAGTCCATACAGCACAGGCGATTGAGCCCCTGGCTGCCGCCACCACCACCCGCTGGTACATGCTGTGCCCGCCTGGACGGAAGCCTTCCAGCCGGTCGATGGGCGGCAGATCCCGCTGCGGATCGGTGAAGGTCACCAGCTCTCCGTGGATCAGATCCCAGTCTCCGGTCGGGCGGCCGAAGCGTGGCTTGTCGATATCATGTTGCCTGCGAGCATGGAAAGTGAATCGAAGTTACCCCTGGGCTTGAATTCAAAGGTGGTGCCCAAGGCATCACCACAGGCAAGGCCTAGGAGGTAGTCCAGACACTGATTGATGACTTATCACGCCATCAATCCTCCTGCTTTTCCTGTAGACACTCCTGGCAATAATACGGGTGCTCGTAGTAGTAATCCGCATCATAGCACCGGTCGCAGGGATCCTCCGCGCTGCAGCCAGCCATGACGAGGAGCAGGGCTATCATGAATCCTCTCATAGGCTCCCTCCTCTGTTGAGCGATTCAGCGGCTGTTCTTCCGGTACGAGGCCCTCCTGCTGTAGCCGGCCATGGTGCTGTTATCGTTCTGCTGCACCACGCCGTGGGCTGCGAAGGCTGCCAGGTGCACCATGCGTTTGCGGTATTCCAGGGCCGAACCGAAGAGGCGCCTGCCCTCATAGCGCAGGTCCCAGCCGTGGCCCACGGACTTGTAGCGGGACGCTTCGCACTTGCTGATGTCGTCTAAGAACTGCCGGGCTGTTGCCTCGTCCAGGGGCTTCGATGCGTCTGCCTCAATGAGGATGGCATCCATCAGGTAGCTCTTCACGAGCTTGGCGTGGAGGTGCGCATACGAGGGGGCGTGGGTGACCACATCCATGCCCACCACCCTGCCGCCGATCCCCACGAGGATGCCCTGCTGCGCGTCCAGGCAGGGGGAGTGTGGTTCGTAGTCCTCGATGTCAGCTTTGCGGGCCTCGTGGGTATCCCGCATGGCACTTGTGGGGGAGTGGACCGATGCGTGGATGGCCTGCTCGTGGATCCCGTGCCACACCGCGCCCTGGTCGGAGCGGTAGTCTCCGGACCTCTGCAGCGATTCCCTCACGGAGCGGTTCTTCACGCCCCTGACCCGTGGGGACATGATGACACCCGAGTCCGTGAAGGTGTTCGACTTGTAGTGCCACCTGCCCTGCTCGGTGCAGCTCACCGGGATGATGGTGGTGGATTGTTTCTTGAGCAGCACCGTGGTGTTGAGCACCCGGTTCTGCTTGGCGCCGAAGAGCTCTTCGCCGTCAAGGATGAGCAGGGGCAGACCCGAGTTGTTGACCACCACGAGCTCCGGGACATGGCCCCCCTCGTCCACCTCGCGGATGATGACGAGGTGTTTCTCCAGGGCTTCCCTGAGGACCAGGTGCCGGAGCGTGCCAGCAAGGCCCAGAAAAAGCGGGTAGATCGAGACGTTTTTGAAGTGCTGCACGTCTCCTACCTGTAGCTTCTCAAGCGTGTCCTTCATGACCTGTTCCATGATTCCCTCCTTTACCCGTGTCATGTGCGAAACAATTTCCCGCCTTTGCCAATGGCGGAACAGTGATTATACCCCGATTATGTAGGAGGCGGAAGGGCACCGCGACAGGGGTGTGTCGCAAAAAATGACTTCGATAAAAAAAGTCTGCCTTTACGGGACCGGCTCCGTGGCTTATGATGGGAGCATTCCATGAGATCACGTATTGAGGAGGCTCAGGTGAAGGAACAATCACGCGCGGCCCAGAGGCGGCGCATCATCAGGGTGGGCAGGGTCCTCAAGGCGTTCCTGGAGCGCGAGACCTTGACCACCCCGCTCCTCTCGAACCTGCTCGGGGTGGATGTGAGGACGATCCAGCGGGACCTCAAGGCCCTCAAAGACGCGGGCCTGCCCATCCACGAGGAGAAGAAGGGCACCTACAGCCTGAAGAAGGACCTGATCAAGTACGGGGACATGAGCCTCTTCGACGAGAGTGAGCTGGCGCTCATCGTGGCGCTCAAAGACCTGGTCTCCCAGCTGGGCGCCCCCTTCGAGAAGGCGGCCGACGTGATCCTGAGCAGGCTCTGCGACTACTCGGCGTGCCGGCCTGTGTTCGTGAAGATCGAACGCGGGATCGCGCTCAGCACCAAAACCATGACCAGACTGATCGAGATCATCCAGATGGAGCGGCAGGTGTTCTTCTCCTATGCGGGGGACACCTCCCACGACGTGATCGCCCACCCCTACCGGCTCGCCTACTTCGACGGGGTCTGGTACCTCGTGGCCAGGGACACGAAGGACGGCATCATCAAGAAGTATGCCCTGGACAAGATCAGCAGCGTGAAGAGACTCAAGGAGGCGGTCAAAGACGTGCCCGAGGACCTGGACGAGACGCTTGCCACGAGCGTGAACATCTGGTTCACTCCCGAGCGGACAACAGAGGTGCTCATCGAGGTGGACGAGCAGTGGGCCCACTACTTCGAGCGGAGAAGAATCCTGCCCCTGCAGGAGATCGTGGAGCGGAGGGTCGACGGCACGCTCCTGGTGCGCTTTCTCGCGTGCTCGGATGAGGAGATCGCCATGTGCCTGAAGCCCTGGCTGCCGCACGTGCGGGTTGTGGAGCCGGAACGAATGAAACAGGCGCTGCTCGAAGAGTTCCGGGCGTGGGTGCTCTGGCAGGAGTCTGCCGGGATTTCTCAGGGGTGATCATGCTGGACAACGCAATCGACCTTGCAGTGCAGGTGCATGCAGGCCGAGGTGATCATGAATAATCTGCCCTGAGCATGAGCGAGCTGAGTGTAAAAAATTCTGCAAGGGGAAATAACAGCGTTTGACCCGGGCTCCCTTCAGGGTGATGCTTCGTAAGCACTCGCATGAGATTCGGGTTGAGATCCATTGAAGTACTCTTCACTTTACGCGAACCGTCACGTCTGGCACGAAAGCTCCACATTAATGCTCCAGCCAACTGTCACGTGCCTATTCTGTCGTGTCTATTGACTTTGACCAGATTGAATGTACTATTAGCCTATCTTTTCTTTTTGACTGAATTCCGGCACCCCATTGGAATGCTATCGTACAATTGATAGGTGTTCTTCTTCACCAGGACTCAACTTCATGAATATCTATGATTTCGAGATGATAAAACAGGAGGTGACCCATGGAAAAAGAACTGACTATCCGTTGGACATGGCTGAAGGTGATGTATGTGTACACAATTGTTGTGGCCGGGGGATTCGGAGTGGGTATTCTTGTCATGCCTGAAGTAATGAAATCAATGCTTGGATGGCCAGTGGATGAACCGATCGCATTCGGTATCATTGGCTCTGTTTATGTTGCTTTTGGATTTTTATCAGTATTGGGCCTTTGGTCTCCGCTGAAGTTTGTTCCGGTTCTTCTTCTGCAGCTCTGTTATAAGATACTATGGTTTGTCGGTGTTTTCTTTCCCTTGGTACTCACGGCACAGTATCCAGACTATGGGCTTGCTACGGTGATTATCTTTGCAAGTTATATAGTGGGAGATCTTATCGCTATTCCATTCCCTTACATCTTTGGACAACGGTACGACCTCACAACTCAGCATGCGCATTGATCAAGCAGGAAAGGGCTCACATACAAAGAGCTGCTTTTGATTATTTTCATACGAGTACCTGCGCACACAGAAACAGCTCCTGTAGAGCAGTTGGCACCCAAGTCGGATCATTGACATTGTCATTCATCAAAAGGAGATCCCATGACCTGGTCAAAATCATTAACGGCTTTGGCGATTGTCTTCTTTGTGAGTGGGTTATATGACACATTCGGAGGATTCTACTACTCGTTTTTGGTTGGAATTGGGAAGAGCATCGACACTCCACCGACCCATCAATTCTATGCACTCTTCATTGCATCGTTTTTGTTCTGCTTTGCATACTTACAGTTCATGTCTGCTTTCAACATCAGAAGGTATCTCTTGAATGTAGGTGTTGTGATTATAGGAAGAGTCTTCTATGTCATTCTTTTGCTTCTCTTTATTATACTCGTTGATGGGTTCCCCAAAACATTTTTACCAACCGCCATTGTCGATTCAGTGTGGACCATTCTGTACATAGTACTCGTATTGTTCAGCGACGAGGTTCGTTTCAGGGATCTGTTCCTTCCCAAAAGAGGTGAACCCTGATCGATTCAGGAAGAATCCGTTGATGCACCGCCCAAAGAACATAACCGGTGAAGCACATAATTTTACTGGAATGACCTACTCTTTTTAAAGATTGGCGATTTAAGGGGAGTCATGTCCCCGATTGTCTGTACCTGATTCCTCCTTGATCTGAACGCTAATCCTTGAGTGATAAATCAGTAGCTGGCCGTCCGGAATTCGGATATGCGCTCAGCGCGGTCACTGTGAGTACTATCAGCCCCATACCAATAACTTGCACGCCAACCAGGGTTTCATTTAAAACCACGACGCCGAACAGCGATGCGGTGACCGGTTCGATCATTGCCACAATGGAAGCCACGGCCGGCGCAGTATGTTTCAGACCGATAATGTAAAGAACGAACGACAGTCCTGCGCCGAGCACACCCAGTCCTGCGAACAGCGGCCAATCCGGTGTGCTCAGAACTGCAAAGATCTGTTCGTCATCGCCACGAAAGCTGTGCTCGCACCCACCATTTGACCTCGCCTTTTCATGATAACGTTAAAACGTTTCGTGGCGGCGAGTGTCGCTTCTTCCTTTTCATATTGGAGGCGACACCCTTACTTTAGGAATTCCTGGATCAGCTGGGCGGTTGTTTCGGGGCGTTCTTCCTGTGGAACGTGCCCGCATTCGGGAATGACCTTCAGATCCGCTCCCGGTATGTCCTTCTGAAACCGATACGCGTGCTCAAGGGGTATCCATTGGTCCTGTGCACCCCATATGATACGGGTCGGTGCAGCAATAACGGAGAGTTTTTCAATGTAGGGATCGGTTGCGTACTTTAGGATCGCCCTGGAGACAGCCGTCTGCGCGTCCCGTGCCCCTTCGGTGCGCAGCCGGTCGTAATAGGCATCGATTCCCTCGTTTGTCACCAGTTCCTGGTTAACAAATACCATCTTCAGGTTGCCTTTTACCAGCCATCTGCCGAAGGTCCACTTCATGACAAAGGCGCCGGGGCCGCTGTTCATGACCCTGATGATAAGCGGTGCTTTCAGGCGATACCCTGCCGAATCGATCAGGACGAGACGGTCCACATTCTCGGGATGATCGACCGCCAGTATTATACCGATCGCCCCGCCCAATGAATTCCCCGCAATCACGGGCCGTTCAATGCCCATCGTCTCCAGCCAGGCATTCACTTCCCGGGCAAGCGTCACCGGATCATAGTCGCTTCCCCTCGGCTTGTCAGACCAGCCGAACCCTTTCATGTCGAGAGCCCACACATGATATCCCGCGTCGGACAGGATCGGCGCCACCTGTTCCCAGGTATAGGTGGAAGACCCAAAGCCGTGGATCAGGAGAATATCCTTCCCCGGTCCGGGATATTCCCGGTAGTGGTAGCGGATATCATTGATGGTTACAACGTGGTCATTCGCGTCCGGTGAAAGGATCATGCCTGCGGGAACAGTCTCCATGAAAACACCGCAGGACGACAGGAGAAGACAGGCAGACAGAAGAAGAATCACCGGTGCGATCTTTGTTTCTTTTTTCATCGTTTCCTCCTCACTGCATGCAGTAGTTCGTTTTTTCAAGCACATCGCATGGAATGCTGAAGCGTTTGATATAATGATAAAGCAGTTGACTTGCTTTACAAGATCAGGGAATTCACTTCGTATTGCGACGTGCGGATTTCGAATTGCGGATTTAGAGGAAATGATCACCGAGGAGCTCCACGATGAAATGAAGGATCTCCTCCTGCATAGGTCCAATCACGTATTGACTTTGCTACGACAATTTGAAAAGTGTGGGAAAGAGCCTGTTGAGCTAAAAAAGGAGGCATGAAAATGAGGGGAATGCTTGATAATGTTCGGGTGATTGACTTCACCACAACGGTTGCCGGGCCTGGCTGTTCCTATTTCCTGTCCGATATGGGGGCCGATGTCATTAAGGTGGAGCGTCCAGGGGTTGGGGACGACTCCAGGTTGTTTCCTCCCTACAAGGGGAGCGTCTCTGCATCCTTTGTGACGCTCAACCACGGGAAACGGGGTGTGACAATCAATATGAAGTCCCCTGAAGGGATCGCCCTGTTCAAAGAACTGGTCGCTGTTTCCGATGTGCTGGTGGAAAATTTCACCCCAGGAACCATGTCAAAACTTGGTGTTGATTATGAGCATCTGAAAACCATCAACCCTCGTTTGATCATGGCATCCATTTCAGGATACGGCCAGTATGGCCCGTTGTCGTCTCACCCTGGATATGATGCAGTCCTCCAGGCCATGACAGGGTTGATGAGCACAACCGGATACCCTGACCGCCCGCCTCTGCGTACCGGCACACTGATCGTAGACATCTCCTCTGCCATCATGGCTGCCTTCGGTATTTGTGCAGCCTTGTTTGCACGAGAGAAAACGGGCGAAGGGGAGTATCTCGACATATCCATGTACGATGTGGGGATAAACCTTCTGGAATCGAAATTCGTGGAGTACACAGTCGCTGGAACTGTCCCGGGACGGTCGGGCAACCGGTTCCCCCTGGTCACACCCTTTGACACGTTCACGACAAAGGATTCCTATGTCCTGATAATCTGCGCCGGAGAGAAACCGTTTCACAACCTCTGCGCAGGCATGGGAATGCCCGAGCTCGCCTCAGATGAACGCTTCAACAACTTTTTCGCCCGGAATGAGCACGAACCCGCACTGAAGGAGATCATCGAGGGGTGGACATCTCAATACACGACCGATGAGGTCGTCGAGAAACTCCTGGCCACCGATACGCCTGTTGCCCCTGTTCACGACGTGAAGCAGGTCGTTGAACATCCTCACACGAAAGAGCGGGGCATGATTGTTGATATTGATCAGCCCGAGGCTGGGGCTATCAGAACGTTCGGCCCTGTAATCAAGCCCAAGAACAGCAGGAACGAGGTGAGAGGCCCCGCGCCAGCTCTGGGACAGGACAACACCTGGGTATTGAAGAACATCCTGGGGAAAAGCGAGGACGACATACAGAAAATACTCTCGTCGGGGGCCATGGGATAATCTCTCCCCCGCGCAGTTTGACGAGCAGGGGAAAATCAGGCGCAATGAAGTCTATTTTGACAGGCATGAACTCGTCACGGAGATCATGCGATACATAAAGACTTGCCCCCCCTCGATCTCTGCTCCCCGGAAGACCTCCTGCATGGCCGGGGGTTGCAGAGTGGGATTATCAAATTATTATACAGTATGTCTGGTCGCATGTTCAAATGCCCTGGTCACCAACGGCGACAACCTGATCGGCGTGACCTGCCATGTGCTCCAGGCCAGTAACGGGAATGCATAAGAGCGGATGTGCAAACCGACCGGCCAGCGCATCATCAGAAGGAATGATCATGTCAAGACTGAGCAGTTCACAGAGGGAGTATCTCAGAGAAAAGTTCAAGGACCGCATCACCTTCGACGACGTGGAGCGCATACTCTACAGCCACGACATAGCGGCAATGCCGAGCCTCATCAAGCCGCTCATCGGCGACACAACACCAAACGCCGTGGTGCAGCCCGACGAGGAGATGGAGGTGGTCTCCCTCGGATGTCCCAATCCGCAGGACCGCCTCAGGCAAGCCCGAGGTGGTCATCCTGGGCTTCATCCCGGGTGACGAGCGCGACTTCTCCTACAACTTCGTGTTCGGCCTCTCGCTCTCCATGATGCGCCTGGCCGAGAAGCACGGCCCGGGGAAAAAGGCCAAAAACGTCTACTTCGCCGGCTGTACAGCCAGCTACGTGGAGCCTGACATAAGCATGGCGAGCGTTCGGCTTCTGGACGAGGCCAGCGTAGACTTCACCTACGTGGGGAACAAGGAGAACTGCTGCGGAACGCCCATGCTCGTGGCGGGCAAGTGGGACGTGTTCGAGGAGATCCTGCGCAGGAACCTGGAGGCGGTCAAGGAGACCGGCGCCGACACGGTCATCGCATCGTGCCCTGCCTGCGACATGATGTGGCGGCACGTCTACCCCACCTGGGCCAAGAAGCTCGGCATCGAGTACAACCTCACGGCAAAGCACTACAGCGAGGTGCTCTCCGAGAAGATCGCCTCAGGCGAGTTCACGTTCCCTGACACCGGCCGGGAGCCGGTCACGGTCACGTGGCACGACTCGTGTCACATCGGCCGCGTCTCTGGCGTGTACGAGCCGCCCAGGGACCTCATCAAGGCCATCCCGCACGCGAGGTTCGTGGAGATGACCCATCACCACAACGAGGCCCACTGCTGCGGCAGCGTGCTCACCCTCATCAAGGATCCGCCCGTGGCGGCTGACATCGGAGAAACCCGACTCAACGATGCGGTCGAGGTCGGGGCCTCGAAGGTGCTCGCCCTGTGCCCGTGCTGCGAGTTCCAGCTCCGCGTGAGCGCGGATAAGAAGCAGGTGCCGGTCGAAGTGATCGACCTGGCGCGGTTCGCGTCCTCGGCCTTGGGCTACGACTTCCCGGACCCCAATCCCGAGGTGCAGCGCCAGTGGGCAGTGTTCGAGGCCATGATCGCACTCATGACTCCCCAGGGATTCGCCGACCTCATGGGCACCATGTGGCCCGAGCTCATCAGCGCCATGCCGTTCGGCATGGGTCCCATGATGAAGGTCATGGGCAGGATCCCGGGTGCGCTGAACCTCATGAAGCCCATGTTCCCGATCCTCTTCCCGCGGCTGCTGCCCATGATGATGCCCACGGTCATGCCGGTCATGCTCGAGAAGGTTGCCGAGCGCATCCCCATGCCCGATTACACGCTCGAGCAGATACCAGAGATCATGCCCACGGTCATGAACAACCTCATGCCTCACATGATCGGTGACGTGGTGCCCCTGGTGACACAGTCCATGATCGACTACCTGCAGGGGAGGAACGCATGAGCAGGGCGTGATGATCAGGGCGTGAACCCCTTTGCAGCACTACGCTGCAGAGGGGAGTGTAGTACGAAATATTTTTCAATCTTTTCATAACAGGGGGGGACAGGCACATGCTGAAAAACGATCCCGGTTCCGAACCGGAAAGAGGCGCGAAAAAGAGAAAACCATTCATAATCCCAGGGTATATCGGGATGACAGTACTTCTCATGAGTGTGCTCCTCATGGTTGTGTTCCCATCACAGGTCTCACAGATACCCGACGGGTTTTTCACCCCGATCATCGCCTTTGAATTCATCGAAACCAGTGAAGAGGTGCACGCCTTCTTTGGGACTGCGGGATCCCAGGACTATGAGGAGACTCTTCGGAAAATGAATATCGGGAACCAGCTGGATTTCATCTACCTGGCACTCTACGGGATCTTCCTCATTGCGTTTTCTTTTCAGATGTACACCTTGAGCGGAAACAGGTGGTATCTCCTCGGGATCGTCACGTCCCTGGTGGTCATGGCCGGAGACATCCTGGAAAATGTCCAGCTGCTCGGGATCACATCGCGCCTTTCCACAGGGGATTTTGACCAGCAGCTTGCCCTGCTCCAGATCTTCACCTGGCTGAAATGGGGAGGGCTGGTCGTCACCTTTTTGATCCTTGCGCCCTTTGTCAGAACAATGAACAGGATTGGGAAAGCCACCTCGGTGGTGATCCTCCTGAGCCTTGTGCTGGGCATAACAGCCCTGATGAATCGCGGGGTGGCCACCGAGCTGTTCTCAGTATCAGTCGCAGCAGTGTTTCTCCTGATGATCATTTCCTGCTTCATCTACACGGGCAAGAAACCGGTGTGATCTCGAAGGACGTCAGGTGGTCTCGAAGGACGCAGGTGATCTCTACGTACGCCAGGTGATTTCGACATACGTAGGTGATCTCGAAGGACGTCAGGTGATTTCAACGTTCGCGGTGATTTCAACGTTCGCATTGAAAGATGTGTTCGATGGTGCTCTATAGACCTCTGTCCTGGGTCATGTGATCTACTTCGGGGATCTTCACGATGCTGCAAGAGCCCCTTCAACGGCGATAAATCGGTGATGTAGGAGCCCTTTCAGGGGCGACAAAATCGAGGCTGAAGCCCCTCCTGCAATCCTGTTTTCTGCAGGCTGAAGAAAGCTGTAGGAGGACCATAACAGGCCAGATATTTTCGGGAAATCCCGCTTATGAGAAGAAAGGTACGGCAGATCGTGGAACGATCCTTCAGATTAAAATCTATCCCACACATCATTGATTACTTGATATCGAAGCAGATAATTCCGTATGATACAAAATCACGGTTATTCCACACCAGAGAGATGGTTTGAACTATGGACAAGACACTCCGATCACTCATCACCCCACAAAAACTGCGAAAACTGGCAGGCGAACGATCTTATGGTCGCGGGGTCGACTACCAAGAAAACGGCCATGTTTGGAAGATTGTAACCCGCACACACTCCATTTCCGCCAAAGTGAGCGGGACACAGACCTACCGGGTAAAGATCTGGTATGACAAGAGGCTGGATGACCTTGACTACTTCTGTTCATGCCCGGTGGGGGAAGATGGGGATTTCTGCAAGCACCTGGTCGCAGCAGGACTCGAGTGGATCAGTGAAAAATCGGATGGGGATAACCGATATACCTCTCCTGCTGTTGATATTCCACAGTGGCTTGCAGGTTTGGAGAAAGAGCGCCTTATCAATATCATTCTCGACCATGCTGATGAGCACGATGAGTTCTACGATTGGCTCGAACTCCAGGTGACCATCTCTCCTGCTCACGGAAAGCTTGATCTCTCACGAATCAAAAAGCTGCTGAAGCAGGCCATCACGATCCGAGGGTTTGTCGATTATGCCAACACTTACGAGTACTCCCTCAGGGTTGAGAATGCCATCGAGAGCCTGGCTCAGTTGCTCGAGGCCGATTATGCTCGTGAAGTGGTTGAACTGGCTGAGTATGCCGTAACACGGTTGGAAACGTTTCTTCACAACATCAATGATTCTGATGATTTCATGTCCGATATTGTCTCCAATCTGGCGGAGCTCCACCACGAGGCGTGCAGACAGGCCAGGCCCGATCCCAAGGCTCTTGCCAGACGCCTCTTTGTCTGGGAGACAACATCGGACTGGGATTTCTTTAGAGATTCCGGGAACATCTATGCCGATGTTTTGGGGGAAAAGGGTCTCCGTGAGTATCGAAGGTTGATAGAACGAGAATGGAAGAAGGTGCCGATCCTCAGTCCGGATATGGACAGGACTCATTTCGACCACAAACGAAATCGGATTACTGCCATGATCACATCCCTCGCACAGCATGAGGGAGACAAGGATCTGCTCCTTGAGATCAAGAAGCGTGATCTGTCACAGCCACACAATTTCCTCGAGATCGCAAAGATTCATCTCGAAACCGGAAAGATAGACCAAGCCATTTCCTGGGCCCGCCAGGGTCTTACAGCGTTTCCCGACAGCCGAGGAGAACAGCTCGTTGATTTTCTCGTCGAAACCCACTTGGAGCAGGGAGATCATGAGGAAGCCCTGGACCTTGCCTGGAAAAACTTCTGCAAGAGACCGAGCATGGATCGATTCTCCATCCTGAAGTCCGCTGTGCACACGTCATCCTCCTGGCCATCGTGGAGAGAGAAGGCCATTGCACACGTTCGAAAAGTACTAAAAGAACAACTGTCACAGAAGAAATCCTACGCCTGGCAATACACACCAGACAGTTCGCTCCTTGTTGAGATGTTACTTTCCGAGAGCAATACAGAGGCTGCCTGGCAGGAAGCCCTCGCCACCGGATGCAGTCGCAGCCTGTGGATGAGACTTGCCCGCCTCAGGGCAAAAAACCACCCGGAAGACTTTCTGAGAGTCTATCAGCAGGAGATCGAACTCACCCTGAGGCATACGAACACCGATGCGTACCAACGCGCCGTAGATCTGCTTGAAAAAATCAGTGGACCCATGATCGAGACGAAGGGAAAACATGCATTCACGGCCTATGTGGCTACGATCCGTGAAGCCAATAAACGCAGGCGGAACTTCATTGCACTGCTCGATCGAAAGGAGTGGGTGTGATCATGTGGGGTCTGCTTCAAAGGTTCTAGCTGCTGGATCGTGGTCTCCTGCAACTCTATGAAGGGGATGGCAAAAACCTGTATTGTTTCTTACTGGATAAAGTCCAGGTAATTTTTCCTGGTAATCATTTCATACGATGCTTCAGGGTATCCTTTTTCCCAGTCACCCGGAACTTTTCCCCTGCTCTTGGACCATTTGATCTCATACCCGAAAAGGTTGCCATGCTTTTCTTCCACCAGATCTATCTCTTTCTGATCATAGGTTCTCCAGAACCAGTGCTGCGGGCCTTCCCTGAGATATTCCATCTTTTTCCGTCTCTCCCCGATGATATAATTCTCCCATAACTGGCCTGCATCATTCCTGAGAGTGACCGGGTTGAAATTTCCTATTACTGCGTTTCGAATGCCGTTATCATAAAAAAAGTATCGCGAGCTTTTCGTAACCTCCTTGCGGAGATTTCGACTGAAGCCATTGAGTCTGAATACAACAAAGACCTTTTCGAGCAGATCCAGGTATCTCTCTACCGTGTTCTTGCTCATCCCCAGCTGTTTACCCAGTTCTGTCAAAGAGGCCTCCTTGCCTACCTGAAAGGCGAGGAGCTGCAGCAGTCTGACCAGCTTGTCGGAATGGCGGATGCCCTCCAGCTCGAATATATCCTTGAACAGGTATGAACTGACGATCTCCCTGAGATATTCTTCTCTCCTCCTGTTATCCGCTGTAATCACAACCTCCGGGTACGAGCCGTATATAAGCCTGGATTCGAGATTTGCCCTTGTCTCGTGAATCTTTTCTCTTGAGGAGATTTCCATCTGAGCGAGGGGAAACATCCTGATCACTGTTTTTCTTCCGGTAAGAGGCTCTCCGACATCCTTAGCAAGATCAAACGATGAAGAACCGGTGGCAAGAATCTGTATCTCCGGGTTATGATCGACAATGAGCTTCAGGTTCAAGCCTATATTCTTTACATATTGCGCCTCATCAACGATCATGAGGGAATGTCCACCGACAAATTCCTTCAGCCTCTGGATGGACTGACTTCCCAGGTACTCCTGCACGATTATGTCGTCACCATTTACAAACAGCACATTCTCACGCACTTCATCCATGTATTTCTTAACCAGTGTGGTTTTTCCCACCCTGCGCGGTCCGTATAAAACAACCACCTTACCGGGAGTCATCAACTCTCTGACATTCTTAAGCTGATATTGCTGTATATACATACTATCACCATTTCGGCATATTAATTGACCGTATTTAGCTTAATTCAGTCAGCATACATGCTTTATTTATAAATATCAAGTTCTCTTCTCGAGGGCAAAAATGGAATGTGGGAAAGAAAAATCGGGCCTGAAGCCCCTCCTACGGAATATGGTTCATGCGAAACGGTTTTTCGTAGGGGGCCATTTATGGCCGACCTGGTTGGGGCTGAAGCCCCTCCTACCACCTGTTGTCACGTCATTGCGAAACCAGGCCGGAGGTTTCAGCCTCCGGCCTGGTTCAATCATGATTCTTTGTCAGGGTGTTTCCGGGATCTCACATTGGGTGGACACATCCGGTGTAGCATTGTACCCCGTACAGGTGGTGGCATTCACAACGGCAGCGGTGGTTACCATGGAAGACTCCCCGGAGGTATCTGTAACGGCCACAACCGCAGTGTCATCCTCACTTGCATACGTATCCGTATCCATATCGCACCCAAGAGCACCGGTAGAATCCACCTTGAATATCCACACATCGCCATTGCGCTCATCACCAGCGTCGCTTTCTCCTGCAACCACATACCCGCCGTCTGCAGCCTGTACAACTCTGTAGGCATATTCACTGCCGCTCCAGGTATAGTCACCATTATCGTAGGTTACATTGTAGGTTTTCTGCCACTGGATCAGTCCCGCATCATCGAGCTTCACTACCCATGTATCAGAGGAATCCACGTCAAATGAATATGTCCAGCCGGTCATGATATAGCCGCCGTCATCGGTCTTTGCCAAATCCTGGGCAGTATCGGTTCCGGTTCCTCCATAGGTGTACTGCCAGACAAGGCTGCCGTCGGCATCGAGCTTCAATGCCCAGAAATCATTCCCGGTGGAGCCGAACGAGGCCGTATAGGCGCCTATCACATATCCGCCGTCTTCTGTACACACTACTGAAACGGGGTATTCATCACCTGAACCGCCAAAGGATTTCTCCCATTCCACGCTGTTGGCACCGTCCAGTTTGACGACCCAGATATCCCGGCTACCGGCACCAAACGACTGGGTGTCTGCCACCACAATACAGCCTCCATCAGGTGTGGGCTCGGCAGAGTGACCATATTCATCACTGCTGCCACCAAGGGCTGTCTCCTGAACAACCGCACCCGAGGTGTCGAGCTTTACGAGCCAGACGTCGCGCCCGCCGGCTCCGGAAGAGTTGGTATATCCACACAGCAGGAAACCGGTTGAATCACCCTGGTCATCGAACGTCTCCTTCAGGTCATGGGCAACATCGTAGCCGGTGCCTCCGTAGGTATACTGCCAGTCTATACCGCCGGAGCTTGTCAGTTTGATCACCCACACATCACAGTAGCTGCTGCCGGTATGGAAGGAATAGGACTCTCCGGCCACAATGAAGCCACCGTCCGACGTCTGCCGGACCACTTTGGGGTAGTCGTCGTCTGCAGTGGAATCCATGCCTCCAAAACCCTGCTCCCAGAGGATCCCTCCCTGGGCATCAAGCCTGACAACCCAAAAATCATACTCAATAGCGCTGGACACATTGTATGAATTTTCTGCGGCAAACACATATCCGCCATCGTCGGTAACATCCAGCCCATAGGTGTGGTACTCGGTATACCAGTCAGCATGTCCGTAAGTCTTTGACCAGGCCGTTTCGTCGACCAGGACCCTGAAGGTTACATCAATCGTGTGATCAGCAATGACATTCGTGAAGGTGTAGGTATTTCCCGTCACCGTGGTTGCCTCACCATCTATCGTGACCGTGTTCACCTCGTAGCCCGTATCCGGGGTAAAGGTGAAGACCTGGTTGCTGCCGTAGGTCACCGTGGTGCCGCCGCTCGGTGAGATGGTGCCGTTTTCGCCGGATGATGCGGTTATGGTAAAGGTTTTGAGAGTAAAGGTTGCCGTGATGCTCTTGTCTGCGTCCATGGTGACGGTGGTGCTGCTGATATCGATATCACCGCTCCACCCGGTAAAGGTTGACGAAGCCGACGGGCTGGCAACCAGATCCACCGCGGTGCCGTAGTCGTATTCGTGGAATCCGGCGGAC
>OMKS01002450.1_pt1 | contig 15513 bp, 16 predicted proteins | sample 1674721 | NCBI WGS metagenome assembly OMKS01 (sample SAMN06264996, study PRJEB25208) | sediment metagenome | isolation source: hot spring sediment | place: USA: California | collected 2014-09-02
CCTCAATAGCAGATCGAACCAGCGGTGCAGATCGGCCAGGCCGAACGCGGCCGAGGCCAGCTCCTCGGCCCAGATGCTCTCGCCATCGGCGTCGTCGCCGGCGACGGCATCACGCAGTTTCCCCAGACACTGGGCGGGCCAGGCCAAGGAAGCGACACGCATCTGTGGCAGAGACGCCGACAACGGTCTGTCTCCGGTTCGGATCTGCTCGGCCAGTTCCTCCGTCAGGGCGGCCAGTTCTTCGACGTCGTCGCGAACGGCGTTGTTGGCCGCCAGTTGGGCCTCAAGAAACGACCGCAGCGGACCCTGCGACCATTCATACGCCGCCAGCGGGGTCTGTGGACAATCGCCGGAGAAGTGTATGATGCGAAGGCCCGGGCCACCGTCCGGATGACCCATGAGGATGACGCGATCGCCCTCGAGCTGCTGGGTCACACAGGTGGGACCTCCGATGGAGCGTTTGCCCAGGAGCGTCTGTCGGCCGGCCTGCATGACGCCGTCCATTCGGTCGATGATCTGCGTCAGGAGGATTGTGGAACGGCTTGGCGGGTCCGGGGAGTCGGGCTCGCTTCGCAGGGTCATGCGCGCAGCAAGAAACCCGGCTGCTATGAGCAGACCCAGGACGACGGCGGCGCCCACAAGCCGTCTGACGGGCCGGGCGCCCAATGATTCTGAGCATAAACCCACTTGTGCAACGACTCCTGCGCCGGGCCGCAAACACTATCCGACCTGAGCATCCAGCACTCGGCCTTGCCGCCGGCTTGATGAATATGTCCAATCCCACCGCCCCGTGCTAAGAGTCGACAGGACCGCCCGTTGTTACACGAAATCTGCATTCTCGAAGCAATTTCGGCGTTCTCCACTTCAGCACCCAAGCCAATGGGCTGATATCCTTCGCTTCGCTCAGAATGACACGATCTCCCTTCTTCTACGCCCAGCGCAACACCCCAAGAGCCAGCCAAAGACCTACATCCTCGCTCGTCCGGTTCCCCGCAAGGAGGATCCACCACCCAGGGCAGCTCGACCGTATTGCTTCTTGCTCTCTCTTGAGGTTCTATCTGACCCTTGCCGCCAGGGCGGCGATCAGTTCCGGGCTGGTTCCGCAGCAGCCGCCGATGATGGTTACGCCCAAGGCGCAGATTTTGGCTGCGGCCTCGGCAAACTGCTCGGCTGTTACACGGTAGACCGCCTGGTCGCCGACGAGCTCGGGCTTGCCGGCGTTCGGCTCGGCCAACACTCGAACCGTGGGCGAGGCCTTCCGCGCCGCCGCGACGACCCGCCGCGTCAGTTCCACGTACTCTTCCAACGTGGCTGTGCCGCAGTTATACCCCACGGCATCGACGCCCAGCGAAACGAGGGCGGCCACGGCCGAGTCCACATCCACGCCCATCATGGTCCGAAACGCGCCGCCGGCGGCATCGAACGACATCGAGGCGAAGACCGGTCGGCCGTTCGCCGCCGCCAGTGCCGTCTCGACCGCAATCAACGCCTCATCCAGCGCCGTCATCGTCTCGACAATCAACCCATCGACCCCGCCGCCCACCAGCGCCTCGGCCTGTTCGGCGAAGGCCGCTCGCAGATCACCGGCCTTCAGCATCCCCAGAGGTTCAAGGAAATCGCCGCACGGCCCGATGTCGCCCAGGACATAGCGGCCGTCTCCGACCGCCTTTCGGGCGTTGACGGCGCCGGCTGTATTGATCTGCCGCACCCGCTCGACCAGGCCGTGGCGGCCCAGGACGAACCGATTGGCGCCGAACGTATTGGTCAGCACGGCATCGCTGCCGGCCTGCACGTAGGCGCGATGCACATCGGCCACCACCTCCGGCTGTTCGACGTTCAGCAGGTCATTGCACACCCCCGGCTTCATCCCGCGGGCGATCAACTGCGTGCCCATTGCCCCATCCAGCACCAGCGATCCTGTGGCCAACCGGGCCCGTAGATCATCGCGACTCATAGCTGCACCTTTCCCTTGCCGGTCCTTACTCCTGCTCCACCCATCGGCCCCGGACACTGGTGAACACGTGGTCAAAGCCCTTGGGCTGCGGCCGCACAAACATGTAGTCCGCCTGTTTCTGGCTGATATCCGCGGCGGAGGCGTTGTGGATCGTCAGCCGAACCGTGTCATCCTTGCCCGCGACACCACGGCGCACCATGGTCAGCAGACGAGGGACGGCGAAGCCCGTAACGGCATCCTGGTATTTCTCCAGCGTGGCCGTCACGGTCGGAGCTCCGAACTCGTCGTAGTATTCGATCCGCCGCACCTCGGCCTGCCCGGCTATGTATATGCGCTTCTGTACGATATGGCCCTGGCCTCTCCGGGTCAGCACTTCCAGGTCCTTGTCCCAGCCGATTTCCCATACGCCTTCTTCGGCGGGGCCCATGACGCCCAGGGCCTCCAGCACCACTCGCGGGCTAATCATCAGCGGAACGCCGCCGCCGGCGTCATCCCATCGTCCCCACCAATAGCTGCTGATTTCCTTCGGCCGGAGACTGACCCAGAACTCCTCGGCATTGGCCCCAACCACGAGACCCCGCGGGTCGAACGCGACGTCGCCCTGGAGGTAGACCTCGTGTTGCGGGCGGACCCAGAACTTGACGGGGAACTCTTCCTTCTTCTGTTTGCCCTCCACGTAGTATCGCAACAGGCAGCGGCCGGTGCCCTTGATAGGCAGAGCCTTGTCGGCACGGGCCTCCAGGGCCCCCATAATCTCGGGAATCGTCCGGCGCACCACAGGCCCGACGTGGTCCTGCCGGGCCCCATCGCCGCACCCCCCCGCCAGCATCCCTGCCGCCAGAGCCAGGACCGCGATGACCGCCCACACCGATGGACGATGGACGACGGACGATGGACGATAAATGATGGTCGAACGACGAAATACGAACGACGAAATACAAACAGCGAAATACCAGTCATATTTCCGCATTGAGGATCTGCCCGATCTGCCCGGAGAGTTGCTCGATTTTTTCTTCGCTCAGGCCCGGGTTGACGACGTCCACCAGATCGTTCTGGCCCACGACCCGCAGCCGCCAGATCTCGTGTCCGTCCTCGGTCCGCCCGCTATCGTACTTGAGCCTGCGTTTTCGCATCAGTATCAGGGCCAGGACGAAGCGGAAATCCAGTTTCTCGGGGTCTGTCTCGGTCTGAAGCCGCTCAAAGAAGGCCATGAGCATCTCGTCGTCGACGAACAACTGCTTCTTTTCGTTCTCCCGCGGCATACGGCCTTTCCAGTAGCAATACACGGGGGGGGGGGTGGCCTCCCAGTACGCCACGGAGAAATCCCGCCGGGTCAGCCCCTGCTCGGTCTCCACAAGGGCCCCGTAGTATTCCTGGCCCGGCTCGATGGCCGTATCCGTGCCGCAACAGACACCCAACGGTCTGGTTATTTCCCAATCAGACATGAAAAGACTCACGACACACGACTCACGACACACGACATAAGACCTGAGGCCGCATGTCTTTCTACTTGCTGTTTGAGGTTCTACTCAAATCTGAGGTATTCGGCAAGGGCTTCGACGGTTTTCGGGCCGATGCCCACGACGTTCTCTAGGTCCTGGGGCTTCTCGAACGGACGGGCCCGGCCCGGCCGTAGCGCCTGCTCGCGGTAGCTCACAATCGCCTTGGCCCGGCTGTATCCGATCTGCGGCAGGCGAACGAGCGAGGCCACGGGAGCCTCGTTGACATTGATCCGCCCATCGAGGACCAGCGGCCGGCCGGCCCGAAGGCCCGCGGCCGTGTGCCAGGCAAACCCGACCGCCAGCGCCAGGCCTATCACCGCCGCCAGGACAAAGCCCCAGCCTTGTGCCCGCCGGCGGGCCAACTCATCGACCCCGTCGATGTGGGTCTGATCCTCGGGTACCAAAGCAAACACCTCATAGAAGCAGGTTCGCGGCGCCTCCAGAACGCTGCCCATATCCTACGATAGTGGATCAGACCCCGGCGAGCAAGCCCGTTGTCCGAGTTCCTGTCCGCGATGGAGGCGCAGTGCGCGGGCCTCTCGCACTACGGCCCAACGTACTGACACAGCTCCCTTCGATCTCTCTCCCAGCCACAAGCCTCAGGTTATCTCAGCCTCCACCGAACCGGTGCCCGGTGCCACTCCAGCGCACCCGACCGAGAGTCGACTACTTATGTATGGCGTCGCCGAGGGGCCCGATCTTGACACGCTCGAGGTGAAAAACTGCAATTTTCTGAAAAAAAAATGTCGTGCAGGGTCAGACGGGGGGCCTACGAACCGGTTTGCGACCGGCGCCGAGCGGGTGTCTTGGGGCCATGCCAGGGCGTTTCGTATTGCATCGCTGGCGGGGCCGTGGTATACATGCCACACAACCGGCGACGCCGGAGGTGTCCGACAGGAGAAACATAACTCTTGTATTTGAAAGGACTTACGCCATGTTGAAGGTAGGTATGATCGGGGCCGGTTTCGTAGCGCACTTCCACAGCCGGGCCCTCGAATCGGTTCGCGGCGCCGAGTTGAGCGCCGTTTACGCCCTCAAAGGGGCTGAGGAGTTGGCCCAATTCGCCCAGAACCTGGGGATCGGCCGTCCAAAGATCTGCAAGACGGTCGCGGAACTGGTCCAGAACTGCGATGTGGTGGCCAATTTCGCGCCGAACTACGTCAGGATCGAGCTGATGGCGGCCGTGGCCGAGGCAGTCAAGGCCGGGGCCAGGCTCAAGGGCCTTATCTGCGAGAAGCCGCTGGCTCGCAACATGGCCGAGGCCAACGAGGTCATCAAGCTGGCCCGCGGCCTGGGCTGCCCTAATGCCTATTTCGAGAACCAGATACACATGCCCACGCTGACCGAGGCCCGGCGGCAACTGGCGGGCGTGGAGAAGTCCATGGGCGCCATGCACCTGGCCCGCAGCGCCGAGGAGCATGGGGGCCCGCATGAACCGTGGTTCTGGGACCCGACGCGGCAAGGTGGCGGGGTGTGCTGCGATATGGGCTGCCACAGCCTGGCGGCTGGGATGTTTATGGTTACGCCGGCGGGCAAGGCCCCGGACTACCTGACACCCATGAGCATCAATGCGAATATGGCGTTGCTCAAGTGGGGCAAGGAACCCTGGATCAGCCAACTGAGAAAGCGCGGCGTCGATTACTCCAAGACGCCTGCCGAGGACTATTCCCATGTAACGATTGCCCTCAAGGACCCGCGGACGGGTGTGATCAGCCGGGTCGAGGCGGCCAACTCGTGGATGTACGATGCGCCGGGCCTGCGGCTGCTGATGGAGGCGTTCGGGCCGGGTTACTCGGCCACGGCCAACAGCCTCCAGTCGCCGGCGGGCATTTTCATCAGCGACTCGGCCGCGGCGGCGGTGGCGGATTCCGAGCTGGCGCTCGAGAAATCCCAGGCCAGCCGCGGGGCGCTGGTGATCGTGCCTCATGAGGCCGATCTGTACGGCTACTGTGCCGAATGGCGCGACGCCCTCGGGGCCTTTGAGGTGGGCAAGGACGCCATGCTGAATCTCGAATACGGGCGACTCATCACGAAGCTGACCATGGCCGCGTACATGTCGCACGAGAAACGCAAGGCCATCGACCTGACCGACCCGGCTGTCAACAAGGAACTCGAGACGTACATCCCGCTGATTCAGCAGGGCAAGGGTGGACAGGTGCTCTGACAGCGCACGTGCCGAGGACGCTTGTCGCGGCACGAATCCCCCGCCCATGCCGCCGGGGGATAGTGGGTCGCACGGGCAAGATGCCCGTGCCACGTTCCTTGCATGGCGCGGACGGGGTCAGGGTCTCAAGAAGGCTCTTACCCCGGTGAAGATGATCTGGGCGGCGATGGCGGTCAGGATCAGGCCGGTGAGCTTCATCATCATCTGGAGGCCTTTGTAGCCGAGCAGTCGGGCGATGGGGACGGCCAGGAACAGGAACAGCGAGATCATCACCACGGCCAGGAGGATGGCGGCGGCGGCGATGGCTTTTTCGCCGGCGTCGCTGATCTCCATGCCGAGAACAAGCAGTGTGCCGATGGTGCCGGGCCCAACGATCATGGGAATAGCCAGCGGAATGACGGCGAAGTCCTCGTCTTTGTCGAGTGCAACCTCCGACCGCTTGCCGGAGACCATCTGGATGGCCGTCAGAAACAGCAGTGTGCCGGCGCCCACCTGGAAGGCCGGGACGGTGATACCGAGCACCTTGAAGATAAGGTTGCCGAAGAAGTAGACGACGAAGCAAAGGACCAGTATGGCCGTACTCGTCCGCATGGCACAGAGCGTGCGGGCCCGTTTATCCATGGCATCCGACAGCAGCAGGAACATCGACACCGAGAAGAACGGCGAGAGGATGAAGAATACCTTTGTGAAGATGTCAATAAAAAGCGCCATGCGGGTATTATGGGTTGCAGTGGCGAGAAAGCAAGCGGGTATGGCAGTGGGGTGCGTTTGCGTGCGGTCTTCAGCGGCTTGTGTTTCGACCGGGCCCGGACAGCCGCGGGAAAGGACACCGACGTACAACTGCCGGACCCGCACTAGAACCCCGTCATCGCCTCAGTAACGCGAGAGTCCGGCGCGGCAAGACAAAGACGAAGCCGACCACGGCTTACTTAGGTTTGAACCCCTCCAGACGACCCGACGTGTACTTTTCACAGGCCGCTTCGAGGTCGACATCGGTGATATTGGCCAGCGTGCAAAGCCATGCGAAGACGTCGGCGAACTCTTCGACCCGGTTGGCCTGATCGTTGGAGGCCAGGGCCGTGGCGAGTTCGCCGACTTCTTCGATGAACCACAAGAACGTGCCCGGGACGCCTCGTTCGCGGTCCCGCTGCTCGTACTTGTCGGCGATGCGTTTTTGAAACTCCTTGATGTGCATCGTGGATCGGGATGCGCGGCGCCGCGGCGCGGACGCCGGCGGCTTACTTCAGGAGATCCGATATCCGGGTCCGCGAGAAGATGGCCTTGGCTTGATCAAGGGCCTTCTGATAGGCCTTGTCCGTTTTGGCGCCGAACTTGTCGCGCTTGGTGTATTCGGCCAGCGAGAATTGGCCCTCCATCGGACCATCGACGGCCTCGAGGACCGCCAGCATGGTGATCTTCGTGGGCGACTTGGCCAGAGAGAAACCGCCGCGGGGGCCCCTTTTGCTGCGCAGAACATTGCCCTTCACGAGCTGCTGGAGGATCTTCAGCAGGTACTCCAGCGGGATATTGTAGGCCTTGGAGATGGTCTGCGAAAGGATGATCTTCTCATCCTGGTGCTTGGCGATGTACCCGACCGCCAGCAGGGCGTAACCCGTCGATCTAGTGATCTTCATCTTGTTCTCCTTATCAACGTGAATCAACCACCACCTTAAACGAGAGGCCGGCGACACACCCCAAAAGCGCCATGTCGCACGGCACGATGTCCGCCATTATGCGCACGGTCGATGAAATGGCAACACCTTTTCCAAGAGAAAGTCGTGAAAAATATGAAGAATATTTCGCCGCCCCAACCTCAACACGGGCAATTCGGTGGGAATGGCCGTTCTCGGCATATACTTGACGGCTTCCCGCCCGCATATTATCATAACGGGGTTGTTCGATATGTGCAGGAGAATGCTATGTCGGAGCTGAAACCGCGCATTCGCGTGGAGTACACGAAGAATGCGACGATTATCACGTTTACGGACGAAAAGATACTGGAGGAGCGGGATGTTCGCGCCCTGCAGGAGGCGGTGATGCACGTGGTCGAGCAGAGCGGGCCGATCAACTTGATTTTGGATTTCTACAACGTGCGGTTCCTGTCATCGGCGGTGTTGGGGCTGCTGCTGAGAGTCAGCAAACGGGTTTATGAGGCCGGCGGGCAGTTAAGGCTGTGCAATATCAATCCGAAGATATACGAGATATTCAAAATTACACGTCTGACCAGGGTCTTTGACATATACCGCGACGCGCTCAGCGCGCTGGAAGGCCTTGAATAAAATGAGATGTTTGGCTTTTGTAAGGGTTGTCGTCGGCCTGGCGTAGGGGCGATCGGCAACCTGTTGCAGGCGGTGTCTATGGGGTCGCAAACGCCAGTGAGTTATTCGGTTGTCCTGGAGAGTCGGCCCTCGGCCGCTGAGGAGGTATGCAGGCGGATATTACGGGAACTTGAGGACAGAGGTTACAGCAGCGACGACATCTTTGCCGTACACCTGGCCCTGGAAGAGGCCTTTATCAATGCCGTCAAACACGGCAACAAGGGGGATATGGGCAAGATAGTCAATCTGGAGTATACGATCAGCGCGGACAAAGTAGAGATCCGCGTTGTTGACCAGGGGCAGGGGTTTGACCTGACGCAGGTGCCGGATCCTCGATGCGACGGGAATCTCTTCAAGCCGAGCGGACGGGGGGTGCTCCTTATCCAGGCGTACATGGATGAGGTCGATTACAACGAAACCGGCAACGCGGTGCGCATGGTCCGATATAAGCGTCGCCCGGTCTAGCGATTCCTGTTTTTTTGCGTTCCGCAGGGTTGTTTCGGCAGCGATGGGACGCCGGTGAACGGAGAGGACTCAGGGGAGACCTTGGATTCCGCGATTGGGTGATGGGACCTGGAGTCAGGTGCTCTTGCGGGGGGATTTTTCACGCAGAGGTTGATTTTCCGTGGTTGCGGTGCGTATTACGGGGTGTGAGACCGCCGTGTCCGCGTAGGCGGATTAGGGTTGCATGGTCGCGGCCGGAGGTATAGACTCTTGGCGGAACTCTGTCCGGCACTGCAATGGATGAAAATGGTGTTTCAAGATAAAGGTGGTGAGCGATGAATTGTCCTGCATGCCATAATGCCATGGTCGTGCTCGAGTTGGCCGAGGTGGAGATCGACCATTGCATGGAGTGCGGCGGCATCTGGCTCGACGCGGGGGAATTGGAGATGCTCTTTGACGACGCCGAGAAGGCCCGGCGGTGTATCCAGTTGTTTCGCGTCGACAGCCGGTCGACCGAGAAGCCGCGGCCGTGCCCCATCTGTGACAAGAAGATGGAGAAGGTCATCGTCGGGACCGAGCAGCCACCCCTGCTGATCGACCGGTGCAGGAAAGGCGACGGCCTTTGGTTCGACAGCGGCGAGCTACAGGATGTGCTGGCCCGCGGCCAACTCGACCCGGAGAGCCGGATTCGCAAGATACTGGCGGACATGTTCGGATTGGCGAATTCATGAACAGGATCGCCTTGACAATCTCGCTGGGGCTGGTCTGTGCGTTGACGCCCGCCCAGGGGCGGAGCGTGGAGCCGGCCGGCTATTCGATCCCCATCGTGGATATATCGGGCCAGACGGATGTGTTCGTCAGCGGGCAGGACGGTTACCACACATACCGCATACCGGCCGTGATCACCACGGCCGCCGGCACGGTGTTGGCGTTCTGCGAGGGTCGCAGGTTCAGCCGCGGCGACACCGGCGACATCGACCTTCTGGTCAAGCGGTCGAGCGACGGCGGCGCCACGTGGTCGGCGGCCCAGGTCGTGTGGGACGATGGCCCGAACACCTGCGGCAACCCCTGCCCGGTCATCGACGAGACAACCGGCGTGATTCACCTGGCCATGACCTGGAACCGGGGCGACGACAACGAATCGGCCATCAAGAAGGCCACCGCCAAAGACACGCGGCGGGTGTTCCTGTGCCGAAGCAGCGACGACGGGCGGACCTGGTCGAAACCGGTGGAGATTACCGATACGACCAAGTGGAGCCACTGGCGGTGGTACGCCACCGGGCCCGGCGTGGGCATCCAACTGACGCGGGGCCGGCACAAGGGACGACTGGTGATCCCGTGCGATCACAGTCTCGTCGGCAGCGCCGATCCGGATGGGTATAACTCGCATGTGATTGTCAGCGACGACCACGGAAAGACATGGCGGCCGGGCGGGACCATCTCGCCGAAGGTCAATGAGTGCCAGGTCGTGGAACTGGCCGATGGGCGGCTGATGATGAACATGAGGAACTACGACCGGACCCGGACCTGCCGGGCCATCTCCATCAGCGACGACGGGGGCGAGACCTGGGGCCCCGTTTACCACGACGAGACCCTGGTCGAGCCGATATGCCAGGCGAGTTTCCTGCGGTATTCGTGGCCCGGCGACGGCCGGCCCAATCGCGTGCTGTTCTCGAACCCGGCCCGTACCGGCGACCGGCGGGAAATGACCGTGCGATTGAGCTATGACGAAGGCAGGACGTGGCCGGCGGCCCGGCTCCTGCACGATGGACCGGCGGCCTACTCCTGCCTGACGGTCCTGAGCGACGGACGGATCGGCTGTCTCTACGAAGCCGGGACGAGCCACCCTTACGAGCGGATCGTCTTCACCCGGATGACGCTGGAATGGCTGACCGGCGGACGGGAAAAAAATAGTGGCGGTTGAAGAACCGCGGGTATAATGTGCGCCAGCAGCCTCTGGTGCTCTGAGAATACCATGGTGATGTGCTGTGATTCGAAAAGGGACAATAGGTCACTGTTGAAAGGAGTGTGTTATGTCGAGTTGGACTTGGATTCTCCTGGGTGTGGCGGCCGTTCTGATCGTTGTGGCGCTAATCATGAAGAAGATGAAACAGTAACCGGCCGCCGATAACGGCCTCGACGAAAGGGGACATGCGATGGTGTACTTGTTGATTCCGTTGGGTATTCTGGTTGTATTGGCCGTGGTCGTGATCGGCATGTACAATGGGCTGGTCCGCCTGCGCAACCAGGTGGACACGGCCTGGTCGCAGATCGACGTCCAACTGAAGCGTCGCCACGACCTGATTCCCAATCTCGTCGAGACGGCCAAGGGCTACATGACGCACGAACGCCAGACCTTCGAGGCCATCACCGAGGCCCGCAGCAGGGCCATGGGCGCCAAATCGGTCAGCGAGGCGTCGAAGGCTGAGGGGATGCTCGGCGAGGCCCTCAGCAAGTTCATGCTGGTCGTCGAGAACTACCCCGACCTCAAGGCCAACCAGAACTTTTTGGCTCTGCAGGAGGAACTGACCAGCACGGAGAACAAGGTCTCGTTCGCCCGGCAACACTACAACGACAGCGTCCTGGGCTTGAACAACAAGGTCCAGATGTTCCCGTCGAACGTGATTGCCGGGATGTTCGGTTTCAAGCCGAGGGACTTCTTCGAGATACAGGCCCCGGCCGAGCGCGAGGTGCCGAAGGTCAGCTTCAGCTGAGGCCGTCCTGTCGCCGGTTTTGTAGTCTGGCTCGCTGCGCGTGCGGCGGGCGTGGTTTGATGCGCGCTAATGAGAGTGCATGCGCGGGAGGGGTGTTTTTGTCTTTCGGTGGTGACGGATGTGGGAACTGATACGAGCCAATAAGCGCAATTCCATCATACTGATGACCCTGATGGCGATGGTGCTGCTGGGCATCGGTCTGTTGATTGGAGCAGCCCTGTTCGGCCCGCGGGGGGCGTTGATCGGCGTGGCCATCGCGGCGGCGGTGTGGCTGGTGATGATGCTGGTCAGCCTCAGCAGCGGCGACGAGATATTCCTGGCCGCCTCGGGGGCCAGGCCGGTCACGCACGACGACTATCCACAGTTGTTCAATATCGTCGAGGAGATGACCATCGCCGCGGGGCTGCCGGCCGTGCCAAAGGTCTACGTCATCCCCGACCCGGCCCCGAACGCCTTTGCCACCGGCCGCGACCCGTCGCGGGCGTCGGTGGCGGTCACGGCCGGTCTGCTCGGGCGGCTCAACCGCGATGAATTGCAGGGCGTCATCGCCCATGAGATCAGCCACATCCTGCACCGCGATATCATGTATGTGACCCTGGCGGGCGTGATGCTGGGCACTATCGTCCTGTTGTCCGAGATATTCTTTCGCGGCATGTTGTACGGCGGCGGCTCGCGACGACGGTACTCCGGCGGCGGCAAGAGCAGCGGCGGCGCCGAGGCGCTTCTTATCGTCGTGGCGGTGGTCGCGGCGATACTGGCCCCGATCATGGCCCAGTTGCTGTATTTTGCCCTCAGCCGGCGGCGGGAGTACTTGGCCGACGCCGGAGCCGCCCGCCTGACGCGCTATCCGGAGGGGCTCGCCAGCGCACTGGAGAAAATCGCCGCCGACGCCAGCCCGCAGATGGCCAAGGCCAACAAGGTCTCGGCCCCGATGTATATCGTCAATCCGCTCAAGCCCAGGGGCCAGGCCGCCTTGTCGAACCTGTCGAGTACGCACCCGCCCATCGCCGAGCGCGTCAAGATCCTCCGCGGCATGATGCACGGGGCATCGTTCAAGGACTATTCCGACGCCTACACGGCCGTAACGAAGAAACCGACCGTCGTGCCCGCCATGGCGCTGTCCAAGGAAGACATCGCCCTGCGGGAGGCCGGCGCCAAGGCCAAACAGCAGCAGCGGCGCCAGGAACAGGTGCGGCAGGTCGGCGATATCATGCGACAGGTCGGCGGGTTCGCATTCCTGACCTGCGCCTGCGGCCTGAAAATGAAGGTCCCCCCCGACTACAAGAGCCCCCAGGTCCGCTGCCCCCGCTGCAAACGCACCCACGACATACCGAAAAAATAGGCCCGCACCGCCCCGGTTCGCCGGGATAACTGTGTGTGGCCGGGCTGTCTTTGCACAAGAGGGGTAAATCACAGGGGATTATCGGGCATAAGGACTTGCATGAGCGGGTTGCGTGCTGTAGAATAGAGCGAAGGTAAGACTATATGCGCCACCGGGTCCGCGCCACCGGCCGGTCATGGTGGTTCCCCACGACGGTCCCTTCGAGACGGGCGAAGGGCCGCAACGGTCTGGATATGGCGCCAAGAAGCTGAGGTTCGCCGGTTGCATTATTGGCCGGGAGCGTTACAATTAGGGGATTCGGTGGAGTCGTCTTTGCGCTGGATTGCCCGGGAAGAATCTGATGACGGATAATAATAATACGATTACAGGCATCATCAAGTGTTTGGCGAAGGACCAGTTCGTGGTCCGGACGCCGGACCGGTCCTATCAACCGGGTTCGTCGGAGATCACGGTGCATCCCGATATGGCGCGGCGGTATCGGCTCGGCGAGGGGGCCGCGATCACCGGCCATATCGAACGCAAGAAAGGCCGAATACGGGTAACGCAGATTGACACCGTCGGGGGCATGACCCCGGAGGCGTTCGCCAGACGTCCGAACTACTCGGACCTCGTGGCCGTCGACCCCCTGGAGCGGTTTGACCTGGGCGCCTGCGGGCTCGAGGATATGCGGATCGTGGACCTTATCGCCCCCATCGGCAAGGGCTCACGCCAGTTGATCGTCTCGCCGCCGAAGGCGGGCAAGACCGTGCTGCTGGAGCATATCGTAACCGGCGTGCGGTGCTGTTCGCCCGAGAGCCGGGTGATTGTTCTGCTCATCGACGAGCGCCCTGAAGAGGTCACGCAATTCCGCCGCGCCACCGAAGGCGCCGAGATCGTGGCCAGCACCAGCGACCACACCGCCGACGAGCATTGCGATCTGGCCGAACTCATGCTGGCGCACGTTCAGAGCGAACTGGAGTGCGGCCGTGAAATCGTACTGCTGATCGACAGCCTCACCCGCGTCGGCCGGGCGTTCAACAATCGAAGGCGGCGACGAGGGGAGGGACGAGGACCGACCATGAGCGGCGGACTGGAGGCGGGCATCTTGGAGGTCCCGCGCCGGCTCTTCGGCCTGGCGCGGAACGTCGAGGGCGGCGGCTCCGTCACTATCGTGGCCACCTGCCTGGTCGATACCGGCTCGCGGATGGACCAGCTGATCTTCGAGGAATTCAAGGGCACCGGCAACAGCGAGATCATCCTCGACCGCCAGCTCGCCGAGATGCGGGTCTATCCGGCCATCGACATCCCCGCCAGCGGCACCCGAAAAGAAGCCAAGCTCTACACCGAACAGCAGACCGCCGGCATCGCCATCCTCCGCCGCGTCCTGTCCAACTACGGCCCCCGAAGCGCCACCGAGGCCCTCTTCAAGCTTCTGCGAAGATTCCCCACAAACGAACAATTCCTCGAAAGCATGAACTCCATGCAAAACGCCTGACGCGCTGGAGGCAGAACAATGGATCGACGAGACTTCCTATGGGCCATGGGCGCTGGGGCGTTGTCGGCGGCGGCATCAGGCGTGTCGGCGCCGGCTGGAGAACAGATACCGCAGGGGCCCGGCCGTCGACCCAACTTCGTATTTTTTCTGATTGACGACATGGGTTGGGCCGACGTCGGCTGCAACGGGAGCCGATTCCATGAGACGCCGAACATCGACCGTCTGGCGGCCGAGGGTATGCGATTCACCGACGGCTACGCCGCCTGCCCCGTGTGCAGCCCCACCCGCGCGAGCATCATGTGCGGCAAATATCCGGCACGAATCCACCTGACCAATTTCATCTACGGGCGGAAGATGGGTAAGCTGCTGCCTCCGACCTACGAGGCCCAGATGCGACTGGAGGAGGTGACTATCGCCGAGGCCCTGAAGGAGGCGGGCTACTCCACTTGCTTCGTGGGCAAGTGGCACCTCGGCGACAAGGGCTACTTCCCGGAGGACCAGGGATTCGATGTCAATATCGGCGGCTGCCGCAGCGGCATGCCGCGCAGCTTCTTCTGGCCGAAATGGCGGGGCAACCCCCCTATCGAGGGCCGCGACGGCGAGTATCTGACCGACAGGCTCACGGATGAGGCCCTCAAGTTCCTCGACGGCGTCGGGGGCCGGCCCTTTTTGCTGTATCTGTCGCATTACGCGGTCCATATCCCCATCGAGGCCAAGGAGGCGCTGATCGAGAAGTACCGCACCAAGGCCGAGGAACTGGGTCTGGCTGACATCACCCCAAGATTCCTGCCCGAAGGCGACAATCAGGCCCGGCAGGTGCAGGACCACGCTGCCTACGCCGCGATGGTCGAGAGCGTCGACCAGAGCGTCGGCCGGGTGCTTGACAAACTCCGCGAGATGGACGCCGCGGACAACACCGTGGTGTTTTTCATGAGCGATAACGGCGGCCTTTCGACGGCCGAGGGCTCGCCAACGTCGAATCGGCCCCTGCGCGCCGGCAAGGGATGGCTCTACGAAGGCGGCATCCGTGAGCCGTGGCTGGTCAAGTGGCCGGGCGTAACCAAGCCGGGCAGCACCTGTAATGAACCGGTCACCAGCACCGACTTCTACCCCACAATCCTCGAAATGGCGGCCCTGCCCGCGCGCCCCGAACAACACACCGATGGCGTCAGTATCGTCCCGTTGCTGCGAGGCGAAAGGCATCTCAATCGCCAGGCCATCTACTGGCACTACCCGCACTACAGCAACCAGGGCGGCGGCCCCGGCGGCGCCGTTCGCCTCGGCGACTTCAAGCTCATCAAGTGGTACGAGGACAGCCGCGTCGAGCTGTACAATCTCCGCAAGGATATCGGCGAGCAGAACGACCTGGCCGCGAGAGACCCACGCAGGGCCCGAAACATGGAACGTATGCTCGACGAGTGGCTCACGGATGTGGACGCCCAGATGCCCGCGCCAAACCCCGACTACAGACCGGCGCCCCAGAGCCATTGACGGCGCTCTCACCCAGCCGAAAACTCAAAACGGCAAACCCCAAGCCACAACTCAAAACCCAGAACCAGTCCTCGGCGCGACCTGCGTGAGGTTTCGGGTTTTGAGTTCTG
>OMKS01002453.1_pt1 | contig 15510 bp, 1 predicted proteins | sample 1674721 | NCBI WGS metagenome assembly OMKS01 (sample SAMN06264996, study PRJEB25208) | sediment metagenome | isolation source: hot spring sediment | place: USA: California | collected 2014-09-02
TAATGATACGGCGACCACCGAGATCTACACTATCCTCTTCGTCGGCAGCGTCAGATGTGTATAAGAGACAGACCATGACCTCGACGCCGTTCATATTCTTTCCCACGGTGCGGCGGGGATGTTTCGCCTCGGTACCACTCTCACAACCAGCGACAAGTTGAAGGAACGAAAGCAGGAAGTGGCCGCCTGGGGTCAGGCGCTGACCCCGGAAGGGGATATTCTGCTGTACGGGTGTAATATTGCAGCCGACGGAAACGGCACGGCCTTCGTGGAAAAACTTGGTTCCATTACCGGGGCCGACGTGGCCGCATCGACTGATGCCACGGGATACCACGGCCTGGGAGGAAACTGGGTTCTTGAGTACGAGACAGGCGCCGTGGAAACGGAATCACTTTTCGGGGGGTATTTCGGCTACGGCTACCTGATGGAAGACTTCGTCAGTACCGATGAAAACGAAACCTTCCAGGGGACTGATGGTGGTGACGCCTTTATATTCAAAGACGGGTGGGGAAGCGATGTTATCATCGATGTTGGAGGCGGAAGCAACAATACGGTTGATTTCTCGGCGGTAACCGCCGACCTGATTTTTACCTTCCATGTCGACGACACCCTGTCGGTCACGGACGGCGAAAACGTTCTTAATCCCGTTGATGGCATAAACACCATCAAGGCGGGCAAGGGCGAGAACCGTTTCGTCTTCGAGCGAGGCGCTTTCTTCGGCGGTGTGATCAACGCCTCGGCAGGAGACAGGAACATTCTCGACTTCTCCGGCGTTATTCACGAGATCGAACCTGTCGATGATGGGGGTGAACTCAACGGGAATGAGGCCGACCGGACCGGGCTGGACCTGGTTGTTACCATCCATGCCGGCGGTGACGTTTCCGTGTCTGCCGACGGGTCAGCCATTCTCGGCGCCACCGCCGGGATGGACGAAGTCATCGGTGGTTCCGGCGACAACCGGTTCGCATTTAACAACGGGGCTACCTTCTCGGGGACCCTGGACGGCGGCCTGGGCGGCAGCAACACCCTGGATTACTCGGCCTGGACCACGGCAGTGACGGTCACTCTTGGTTCGGGTGAAGAGGATGACTACGGGACCGCCACGGGTACATCGGGGATCATCAATTTTTCCAATATCATCGGTGGCTCCGGCGATGATGTTCTTACGGGGAACGCCTATGCCAACGTCATCGACGGTGGCGCCGGGAATGACACCATCGACGGCGTCTCGGGCCACAACACCCTCACCGGCGGTCCCGGCGACGACACCTTCGTCTTTTCCGACGACTGGGGCGAGACCACCATCACCGACGGCGGCGTGGGGAATAATACCCTCGATTTCTCGGGCGTCACGGAAGACCTGGTCTTCACCTTCCATGACAACGGCCGTCTCACCGTGGATGACTTCACCAACCTTCTCGAAGCGGAGGGTTTCAAGGGGACCGTCACTGGCGGTTCCGGCGACAACTGGTATGCCTTTGAAAACGGCGCCACCTTCGATGGTCACATCGAGGGAGGAAGCGGTGGAACCAATACCATCGACTTTGCCGATTACAAGACGCCGGTGCGGATTGACCTTAAAGAGGGCGTCGTGGACATGGGCGGGTATCTGGATGGTGAAGGCGACATGGTGGGCATGGACGACGACATGCCCCTCAAGTATCTTAACAACGGCGCCGGTGTGGGGGTTGCTTCTCTTTCCGAAGAAACTCCTCTTTCCGACCTGAATGACGGCGAAGGAGTGACTTCGCCCAGCCAGATTACAGACGAGACGACCGTTGACAGTCTCAACAATGGTGCCGGTATCGGCCTTGCGGAAGGAGAGGACCTTAGAATTACCCTCACCACGGGTGCTGAGGTCGTCATCGATCTCAGCGGATGCTTGACTCTGGGCGACGTTCTTGCTGCCATAACAGGGGCTCACGATGACCTCAGCGCCCACATTGACGAAAAGGGCAAGGGCATCACGGTAACCGATACAGCGGAAGGAGAGGGAAGCCTAGTCATTGCGGATGTTGGCGATTCCGCGGCGGCAACAGACCTGGGAATTGCCGGTGAGGGAACTGACGGGGTTCTGGCAGGACAGACGCTTGCCCATGATATCCGCATAGTACTCACCACAGAAGAATCGGTGGACATCGATATTGATGTTGCCGATGAAGGCACCCTGGGCGACGTAATCGATGCCATTCACGGATCAGACTACCGTATTTATGTCACCGTCAACGACGAGGGCAATGGTTTTGACCTGTACGATTCATCCGACGGCGAGGGTGAACTGACCCTTCTTGCCCTCAATGAATCCTCGTCCCTGACGGACTTGGGGCTTGGCGGAGAGACGACCGAGGGTTACCTGGCGGGAGGCGTCCTGATCCACGATCTGCGCATTACCCTGAGTAACGGGGATGTGGTTGTCGTCGCCCTGGGCGGCGCCCAGACAGTAGGGGATGTGCTGGCGGCTATCAACAGTGCCGACAACAGGCTCAACGCATCGATTAATGATGATAATAACGGCATTAATATCAGCGACAGCGCCGGGGGGGACCATGATCTGAAGGTGGAGAACATGGGCGCTTCCACGGCGGCCACGGATCTGGGTATCGAAAAGGTCGGAGAGAGCAATCAACTCTACGGAAATATCATCCTGTCTCTGATTACCAGCACATCCTTCAGCGGTATCGCCAACGCTATCGGCGGCGCTGGCGACGACCTGCTCATCAGTCAACCCGGGGAAGCTAATGTTCTCGACGGCGGCGAGGGATCCGACACCTATCGTTTCCTCAACAACTGGGGCAATGACACCGTCGTCGATTACGGTGAGGAGGGAGTGGATATTCTCGACTTTTCCCGGGTCGATGTCGATACGAGCCTCAACGTTACTTTCCATGACGACGGCACCGTATCCGTCACAGACGGGACGAACACTCTGGATAGTGCTGACATCATCGAGAAGATCATCGGCGGCGGCGGAGACAATAAGTACACATTTGAAGACGCCGCGTACTTTCAGGGCTCCATCGATGGCGGCAGCGGCAGCGCCAACACCCTGGATTATTCCGCCTGGACCAGGGCGGTGGAAGTGAATCTCGCCGAAGGGACCGCCACGGGAACCACCGGGGTCGAGAACATTCAGAACATCACCGGCGGCGCCGGAGACGACATACTCGTAGGTAACAGCGGAAACAACACCATCATTGGCGGCGACGGCGATGATATTCTGGACGGCGTTTCGGGGAACAACACCCTCATGGGCGGTTCCGGCGACAACACCTTCGTGATCCGTCCCCAGACCGGGACCGACACCATAGTTTCCACCGGTGGTATGGATACGCTGGATTATTCCGAAGCCTCATCGGCGGTTACGGTCAACCTGGCCACGGGAGCGGCCACCGGGACCAACGGCGTCGCCGGCAGTTCCATTCACCGCATCATCGCCGGCAGTCATGCCGACAGCCTCACCGGCTCCGGAAGCGACACCACCTTCGCCATCGGGGAGACCTGGCATTCGGACATTACCATCAACGGCGGCGGCGGGACAAACACCCTTGATCTTTCCGCCGTGATTGATCCTGTGAAGGTCATTGTCGAAAGCGCGGGCCTTTCCATTGCCCTTGCCGACGACTCCCGCACCCTCGACAACACCAGCAATATCCAGAACATCATCGGCAGCAAGGCCGACGACACCTATTATTTTCATGATGGCTGGGGAGAATTCACCGTCACCAGCCTTCTCGATGAAAACGAGACAAGGCTCGATTTCTCCAATGTCACCGCCGCTTTGACCTTCAATATCGAGTCCGACGGGCGGGTATCCGTTCAGGACGACAACAGCACCGATAACAAGATGTTTTCGTCGTCCGGCGTGGGAGATCTCATTGGCGGCCAGGGAACCAACCGGTTCGTCTTTGAGGACCAGGGATACCTCAACGGCTATATCGACGGCGGCGCCGGGGGAGGGATTCTGGATTATTCCGCCTTTACCACGGCGGTTTCCGTCGATCTTTCCCGGATGGACATGGTGGAGGTCCGTGAAATCGACGGCGAGCCCGAGGAACTGGTTCTCACCGGCAATGCCTGGGGCGTGAAGGGCATCAACAACATTCAGGAAGTGATCGGCGGCAAGTCCGACGGCGATGTTTTGACGGGATTCATGGCAGACAACACCTGGGTGGTTTCGGGTTCCAATTCGGGAACCCTCAACGGCGATTTCGCCTTTTCCGGCTTCGAATACCTGGCGGGAAACATCGACTTCAGCGACACCTTTACCATTGCCGCCGACGGCGCCCTTGCCGGGGCGATCATCGGCCAGTCCTACGGCCCTTCCACGGGGAACGACACCATCGAGATCCAGGGCGGAACCTACGATTCGGTTACCCTGACCACAGCCGGCCAGGATGGGGGCTGGATCAAGCGGGACGACGACTTCCTCCGGTTCATCGGCATCGACAACGTCATTGACGAATCCACGGCGGTCAACCGCACCGTGGCCAACGCCGCCTATCGCACGGCACAGGTTGCCCTGGCGGGAGACCCCTACGCTGTGGGCCAGGAATGGACCATCACGGTCAACGACGTCGACTATACCCACGAAGTGGCCCACGAGAACGAGGTTCTTGCCGACGTGATCGCCGCCTGGGTGGGAATGCTCCATGCCGCCGGAATTACCGCCGTGGCACGGGACAACGCCATCCTGGTAACGGCCCCCCAGGGGCAGGGCATTGCCGTTGCCACGGATCTTCCCGATACCATTATTTCCATGGTGGATGATCCCGCCGATCCCATAGTCCGGGGCGTCGAGATCAGGCTCGACAGGGACGGCGACAGAATAACCGTGGCGAGCACCAACCACGTCTTCGCCACCACCTTTACCGTGGTCGATCCCACGGGCAATTTTGTTCTTGAAGCGGGCGGCGGCGACGATCACGTCACCGTGGGCGCCGGATTTACCTCCACAGCCAATGTGACCATCGACGGGCAGGAGGGCGACGACCGCATCACCTACGAGGTGCGGGGCATTGCCGGAACGGCCCAGACCGTCACTCATGTGTCGGACAGCCTTCTCCTCAACGGGACCGCCATTTTCGACTATGTCGATGTGACCTACGAGAAAGATGTGGTTGTCTTCGGCACCGACGGCAATGACGCCATTACCCTGTCAACGTCGGGAGGAAACTACGTCCTCAGCAGCGCCGCCTTTGGCGCCATCACTCTTGCCGATCCCGGCCTGGGCGGCGCTCTTACCATCGACGGGGCCGACGGCGACGACACCATAACCGTTGCTGCCGGGACCTATGAAACTCACCTGGCTTTCCGGGGCGGCGCCGGAAGCGATACGCTCAACCTGGGAACGGGAACCTTCAACAGCCTTACCATCGACGCCGATATAGAGACGGTGGACGCTTCCGATGCAACGATCCGCAATTTTGCCTTCGATGCCGGTTCCCTCGCGGGAGGATCGCTTACTCTCAGCCAGGTCGGGGGCCAGATCACCCTCGTCTACGGCAATCCCAGCACCCTGACAATCTCCAATCCCGAACAGTCGCTGACTCTCGAAGGCGACGAGGTGACCATCTCCACTGCCTTGACCCTGTCCGGTTCGGACCTGGTGGTCAAGGCGAAGACCATTATTGTGGGCAGCGGCGTCACCGTCGATACGGGCGTTCTTACCGGTACAGCCGGGGCCATCACCCTTGAGGGCCATCACATCACCCTGGAAGATAATTCAGCACTGCTCGCCCTGGGCAATACGAACGGCGAGATCACCATCGAAGCGGTGGACAAGTCCGCCCTGTTCACGCCCCTGGTGAGCGTTGAGATCAACAGCGTCAGCGTCACCGTCAAAGACGACGCCCGGATCGAGGGCGGCGATGTGAAAATCACCGCCACCGCCCAGAGCAAGGAACTCTTCGAGCACAACAGGGAAGGCCTGGAGGGGCAGGCCCTTGACCTCCTCAAGACCGCCCTGGGCGCCGTTGAGGACCTGGCTTTCTTTGCCACCGTGAGTTACGTGGAGGCCACGGCGAAAATCGATATTCAGTCGGGATCCACCATCGTGGCGGAGAGCTTCACCGCTTCCGCTGAAAGTTACGCCGACGTGAAGGCCAAGCTCACCAAGGCCTGGCTCTTCGGCGCCGTGGCCGGTGTTGCCATCACCGACGCGGAAGTCACCATCGCCGGGTCCATCGAAGTCAGCGGCGACGTTCTTCTTCAATCCCTGGCGGACAACACCATAGAGGCGGAAGCCAAGCCCGCCGAGGTAAAGGGCATTGCCGCCGCCGTGGCCATATCGGTCATTGATTCCCGTTCCATCGTCCATGTAACGGAAGACGCCGTTCTTACCGTCGGCGGCGATCTGAAGCTGGAGGCAAAGACGGTGGACCGCAACTCGACCACGGCCAACTCCACCGCTGACAAGGCGGGCGCTGTGGGCATTGCCATTGTCGTCGCCGTGGAGCAGGGCGTCACCAGGGCCTGGCTCGACGGCGAGGCCACCGTTACCGGCGACGTGACCATCTCTGCCGCCATGGAGCAAAGCAAGAAGGGCGTCACCGCCCAGGCCGGCGTAAAGAGCAAGTCCAAGGGCGATAAACCCGACGACGAGAAAAAGGAAAAACAGAAAGACCTGGTGGGAGCGCTCCTGCCCCTGCTCCAGGGCAAGACCGACGGCGTCAGCGACTATTTCAAGGACAAACTGGGATCGGGCGGCGACAAGAAGGGTGACGAAAGCAAGGAGCTGCCCTTTGACGTGGCCGGCGCCTTCGCCTTTGTCTACGACAGCAACCAGGCCTCGGCCCGCATCGGCAATGGCAACGGCAGCGGCACGGTGGTGGTTGACGGCAACCTGAAGGTGACGGGGAAAGTGGCCGCCGCCCCGGCCATCAACGCAAATTCCTCCGCCGAGCATAATGACGACAAAAAATCGAAGACCCATTCCGACAGTGCCTTTTCCGGGTCCGCCGCCATTGCTATCGGCCTTTATCACAATGACGCCGAGGCGCTCATCAACAGCGGCGTCGTGGTGGATGCGGGAGGGAAGATCCACGTTCATGCCGCATCCCTCAGCGATTACAATCTGGAGTGGGGCAAGAATCTCTACGACGTATGGGTCAAGGACGCGGATTTCAACACCGAGCAGGAGGGTGAACTCACCATCGGAAAAGACAAGATGGTGGAGGTGCGGGACAACCATACCGGCGAGGGCGATGAGGGAACCTGGTACAAGTACCTCGGCGAAGAGGACCTGGTCCTTGCCGACGGCGCGATTGCCTCATACGATTTTTCCGACGAATCCCTCTGGGAAGGGGTCAATCCCCTCATGCACCGGGGCAAGGAATTCGTCAAACTTCTCACCGACGACTACCTGGGCGGCGATGTCGGCATACCCAAGATCGGCAATTCCTGGACCCAGGCCACCGCCTCGGGAGACAAGCTGGCCATTGCCGGGGCCGTGATCTACGTGGATGTGCAAAGCGACGCCCGGGCGATCATCGCAAGCGGCGCCCAAATCAACCAGAATGAGGACACGCGCACCGGCGACCAGGACGTGGTGGTCCAGGCCCTGAACGTCAACGAAGGGGTCCACCTGGGCGGCAACATCGAGCTTCCCGGCATCAAGCTGGACAAGAAAAAGATGAAGCTGTCGGCCACCTACAAGCCCAAGGATCTGCTGGGGACCAAGGCCGACGACGGCAAGGCGGCGGTGGGCGCCACGGTGATGATCTACAATTACGGCAACACCACCACGGCGCTCATCGAAGACGACGTGGCGCTCTACGCCGACAGCCTCCACGTGGACGCCGAACAGAAGACCATGAGCGTTGCCGTGGGCGCCTCGGGAGGCATGGCGGACAACTTTGCCCTGAATGGCGTCGTCATGGTGAACGTGGTCAACAGCGACACTACCGCCCGGATCGACGCCGGGGCGGTCATTGATGTGGGAAGCGGCCTGGTTTTCGACGAAGACGATGATCCGCCGGTAAACGGTTCCCTCATCGTCGACGCACGGGACACCACCACCATCGTCGAGGTTGCCGGCGGCATCGCCGTATCGGAAAGCATCGGCATCGGCGCCACGGTGGGCGTCAACGTGGTTAATCGCTCTACGCAGGCCGTGATCGGCGACCTCTCCACCACTGAAGAAGGCGACCAGACCGCCGAAGAGGACCGCGGTACGATTACCGTTGCTGGCGACGTGCTGGTACGGGCCGCCAACAACGGATTCATCGGCGGGTTCGCCGTGGCCGGCGCCGTGGCCACCAGTTCGGAATCAAAACCCGACACCGGCGGCGTAACCGACAAGGGCAAGGGAACCGGCGGCACCCAGGGTTCCGACGGAAGCGTAACAGGCAACGAGAACCTCAAAACCTGGCAGGACAAGTGGGGTGCGGTCCTGAAAGAAGGGGTGGACAAGGGAAAACTGGACGGCAACATCGCCGGGGGAACCTCCGATACGACGAAAAAGACGGGCCAGTCCAAGTCGGGCTTCGCCCTTTCCGGTTCCGTGGTGGTCAACGTGATTGCCGACGATGCCCGGGCTTATGTATTTAACGCCGGGACGATGACCGTGGACGGTGATATGACGGTAAGGGCCGACAACGGAACCGGTCTGGGTTCCTTCGCCGGGGCGGTGGCCTTTGCCAAGGGCAGCGGCGGCGGTTCGGGAACGGCCATGGCCGGGGCCTTCGGTGTGAACGTCCTTTCCGGGGCCACGGAGGCCTTTATCGACGGCGTTTCCAGCCTTGATACGGACGATCTTGCCGTAACGGCCCACCGCAGCGGCGCCAACGTGGCCATCGTTGCCGGCATCGGCATCGGAACGGGCAAGAAGGGGGTGGGCATAGCCGGGTCGGTGGGCGTCAACATCGCCACCTATACCACGGAAGCGGCCCTGCGCGATATCGCGGGCCCGGTGGAGACAGACGCCGTTGCCGTCAGGGCCGAAGACAGCACCAGTCTGGTGGCCGTAGCCGGTTCGGTGGCCTTCGGCGGAAAGGCCGGCGTGGGTATCGCCATCGGATTCTCCTGGACGGAAAACGAGGTGTGGGCCATTCTATCGGGTCTCGACGATCTCACCCATAGCGGCGATGTTACCATTGACGCCGTGGCCGACGGGCTCATTGTGGCCGTCACCGGGTCTGTGGGTCTTTCCCTGGGACAGGAAAAGGGCTATGCCGGTGCGGGGACAGTTTCCATCAACTTCGTGAAAAACACGGTGGAAGCGCGAATCATCGACACCACCACCAACGATACATCCACCGGCGACATCCGGGTCGGCGCCGCCGAAAGCACCTCCATCTACTCCTTTGCCGGGGCCATCGCCGCGGGCAAGACCGCCGGTCTCGGCGCGGCCATTGCCGTCAATTCCATGAACAACGACGTGGTTGCCCTGGTGGAAGGGTCAAACCTGGAAACCTCCGGCGACTTCAGGGTCTCGGCCAGAGAGACGGGAACCATCGTCACCGTGGCCGTTGCCGGCGCCGGTTCGGGGAAACTGGCCATTGGCGGCTCCGTGTCGATTAATATTTTTAATAATGACATCGAAGTTTTGGTCAAGGACAGCACCGTAACGGCAGGCGCCGTGGGTCTTGCCGCCGAAGACAAAACGGTGAGCGTGGCCGCCGCAGGGGGCATTGCCGTATCCACGGGGCAGGGCGCCGCAGGCGCCGCCATCGGTGTGAACCTGGTGTTCAACACCGTGACGGCCCGCGTTGAAGGGTCGACAGTCACATCCACCACCACGATGGACGTGGACGCCCTGGCGGAAGAACTGCTGGTGAGCGTCACCCTGGGCGGGGCGGGAGGCGCCAAGTTCGCCCTGGGCGGGTCCGTTTCGGCCAACGTGGTCATGAACACTGTGGCCGCCGAGATTATTGAAGGTTCAACGGTGACCGCCGGCGACGACATTGAACTCCGCGCCGCCGATACCACCACGGCCATCATCGTGGCCGGCGGATTCGCCGGGTCGGGCAAGGCCGCCGTGGGCGTCTCCCTTTCCCAGATCTACATGGAAAATACCATGCGGGCCCTCATCGACGACTCCACGGTCATTTCCAGCGATGGCTCGGTGATCCTGGCGGCAGGTGCAGCGCCGCCGGAGGAGGCCGTTGATCTTGACAGGGTCAGGCTCGGAACCTACGGCGTGACCCTGCCCGAGAACACAGGCGCTTCCGTCCTCAACCTGACCGTGGCCGGCGCCGGGGCGGGCAAGTTCGGCGCCGGAGTGGCCGTTTCGGTCAACGTGGTGAACAATACCATCGAGGCCGCCGTCCGGAACGGGGCTGTCGTGGACGGTCATGAGGGCGTTGCCCTGTCGGCCATCGACTCCTCCGTCATCAACGCCATCGCCCTGGGCGTGGCGGGCGCCGGTTCCGTCGCTGTGGGCGGGGCCGTTTCGTCCAACGTGATCACCAACACCATCAATACGGTTATTGACGGATCGACGGTCCGGTCCGGCGTGAGTGACGACGGTACAGAGCTGACCAACGCCGATGCAGCCATATCGCTTACATCCACGTCCTCTTCAATTATCCGCTCCCTGGGTCTGGGAGTGTCCGGCTCGGGCAAAGTGGCCGTTTCCGTCTCGGCCCTGGGCAACGCCGTTGCAAACGATGTAATGGCGGCAATCACCGGCGAGTCCACCGTTTTGGCCGGCGGCGACGTGATGATCCTTGCTTCCGACATCGCCCCGAGCATCATTCCCGACCTGGGACTGGATCCGGACCGGCAGGAAGCCCTTGACAGCGCCCTTGACGGGTCGCCCATTGCTCCCGACGGCAATATCGTCGCCCTCAATGTAAGCGTGGCCGGCTCGGGCAAGGTGGCCGTCAGCGTCGCTCTCACGGGGAACGTGGTGACCAACAGCGTGGCTGCTTTCATCGACGATTCCACGGTCCTTGCCGGGGTCTGCCTCGTTACGGGTGATGTGCTCAACGGCGAGGCCGACCTGAGCCTGGCGGCCCATTCCAGTGCGGGCATCATGGCCCTCACCGTGGGCGTGGGCGCCTCGGGCATGGTGGCGGTGCAGGCCACAGGCTTCGGCAACGTGATCACCAACAGTGTGGAAGCGGTTATCAGCGGCGGGGCGGATGTTCGTTCCGGCGGGGATATGGCGATCATCGCTCAGGACGAATCCATGATCCGGTCCCTGGGTCTCAGTATTGCCGCATCGGGCAAAGTGGCCGTGTCGGCCATTGTCGGCGCCAACGTGGTAGTAAACCGGGTTGAGGCGGGCATCGACGATTCTCACGTTGAAACAGGGGGCGCCCTTGTCCTTGACGCACGGTCGGAAACAGCCATCTTCAGCTTCGCCGGCGGTGTGGCCGCCTCGGGGGCGGTGGGCGTACAGGTGAGCATTGCCGCCAACGTGATCGCCAACAGGACGGAAGCCTTTATTACGGACTCGACGGTCACCACCGGCGGCGACCTTACCCTTTCCTCCTCCGATACATCGAGCATCGACACCATCGCATTCGGCGTGGCCGGAAGCGGCGCTGTGGCCGTGGGCATTGCCCTGTCGGCAAATGTCATCGTCAACGGCATCGCCACCACCATCGACGGCTCTACCATTGATGCGGTTGGATCGGTGAGTCTTGATTCGGAATCCTCCGCCATCATCCGTGCCATCGCTCTGGGCGTGTCCGGATCGGGGGCCGTGGCGGTGCAGGTAACGGCCATGGGAAACGTGATCGTCAACAGCGTGGCGGCCCGTATAGCCGATTCTCTCGTGGAGGCCGGCGGCGATGTCCTGCTGTCCGCTTCAGAGTTGGCCCCTTCGGTCATTCCCGGCTGGATCGTCCCGGCCGACCGCATGGATGAGTTCAATGAATCCCTGGAAGATTCGCCCCTCGACCTGGATGCCAATATCTTGGCCCTGAACATCAGCGTGGCCGGGTCGGGCGCCGTGGCGGTTAACGGAGTCTTCACGGGCAACGTGATCGTGAACCGGGTGACTGCATCCATCGACGAGGCCGCTACCGTCATCGCCGACGGTAATGTAGTTGTTGCCTCCGAATCAAAGGCGGGCATCATATCCCTCACAGTGGGCGTGGGCGCTTCCGGCGCGGTGGCGGTTAATGTCACCGGTTTTGGCAACGTGATCGCCAACCGGGTGGAGTCCTCCATTGCCGGAAATTCCCTGGTGGAATCCGGCGGCAACGTTACCCTTCGGGCGGAGGACAGTTCCACCATCAGGTCCCTGGGGTTGAGCATCGCCGGGTCCGGCGCGGTGGCCGTGTCGGTCATCATCGGCGCCAACGTGGTGGCCAACACCGTTTCGGCAACCATCGACGGGTCTGCCGTTGAAGCCGACGGCAACCTTGAGCTTTCCGCCGAACAGAAGGCCGCCATCTACAGCTTCACAGGGGGCGTTGCCGCCTCGGGGGCAGTGGGGGTCCAGGTATCCCTGGCGGCGAACGTGATTGCCAATACGACCCGGGCGGTCATAACCGGCTCCACCATTGACGCCGGTGGCGACGTGACGCTCCTGGCGAAAGACAGCTCCAGCATCGACGCCTTCGCCTTCGGCGTGGCCGGTTCGGGCGCTGTGGCCGTGGGCGTGGCCCTGTCGGCCAACGTCATTGCCAACACCGTGACGGCTTCCATCGACGGCGGTTCCACTGTCACAGCCGGGGGCGACGTGAACCTTACGGCGGAATCGGAAGCGATTATCAGGGCCATCGCCCTGGGCATTTCCGGTTCCGGCGCCGTGGCGGTTCAGGTGACCGCCATGGGCAACGCCGTGGCCAACACGGTGACGGCTGCCATTTCCGGCTCCACAGTGACCGCGCAGGGGGACGTAGCGCTTGCCGCATCGGATATCGATATCGCTCCCAGCGCCATTCCGGACTGGATCGTTCCGGCGGACAAGATGGACGAGATCAACGATTCCCTGGAAGATTCGCCCATCGACCTTGACGCCAACATTCTGGCCCTCAATCTCAGCATCGCCGGGTCCGGCGTGGTGGCCGTCAACGGCGTTCTTTCGGGCAACGTGATCACCAACAGGGTCAAGGCCGTCATCGACGATGGCTCAACGGTAAAGGCGGGCTACGATGGCGAGGACATTATCAACGCCGCCGCCGCTGTGGCTCTTGCCGCCAATTCCAGGGCACGGATCATATCGATTACCGCCGGCGTGGGCGCCGCGGGCGTCGTGGGGATCAATGCTACGGGCTTCGGCAACGTGATCACCAACACCGTCGAATCTTCCATCAGGGAGAATTCTCTCGTCGAATCGGGGGGGATGCTCACCCTTGATGCCCATGACCGTTCCTCCATCAGCTCCATCGGACTTTCCGTGGCCGGCGCCGGCGCTGTGGCCGTGTCGGTCATCGCCGGGGCCAACGTGATCACCAATTCCGTCAGTTCCCTGGTAGAAAACTCCACCGTCACCACCGGCGACGACATTGACATGACCGCCGAAAACAGCAGCTCCATCTACGGCATGGCCGGTGGCGTGGCCGTTGCCGCCTTTGCCGGGGTGCAACTGTCGCTTACGGCCAACGTGATCACCAATGACACGGAAGCCTCCATTAGGGGGTCCGATGTGAATGCCGGGGGCGACGTGACCCTTGCCGCGAAAGACACCTCCACCATCGATGCTCTGGCCTTCGGCGTTGCTGGCGGCATTGCCGGCGTCGGGGCAGTCCTCACGGCCAACGTGATTACCAACAGCGTGGTTGTCGCCATAGACGGTTCCACCGTCGACGCCGGCGGTTCGGTGAGTCTCCATGGAGACTCATCATCGGTCATTCGCGCCCTTTCCCTGGGGGCCTCCGGCGGCGGCGTGGCCGTAACGGTCAATGCCATGGGCAACACGGTAGTGAACAGCGTTGAGGCTCTCATCGAGGACTCCACCGTTACAGCCGGCGACGATGTCATCGTCTCGGCCACTGAAGCTTCGCCCGGCGCCATTCCCGGCTGGATCGTACCTGCCGACAAGATGGCCGAGATTGACGACAAGACGAAAGACTCTCCCATCGAGTTCCTGGACGCCAATATTCTTGCTCTCAATATCAGCCTTTCCGGCGGCGCCGTGGCGGTGGGGGTAAACCTCACGGGCAACGTGATCGCCAATACCGTTTCGGCGACCATAGATAACTCCACGGTTGTCACCGACGACGGCGACGTGAGCCTGGTCACCGATTCCAACTCCCGCATTACTTCCATTTCCGCCGGTCTCAGCGTGGGGGCGGCGGCAGTGGGCGCCACGGCCTTCGGCAACGTGATTACCAATACGGTTCAGTCCTCCATCGGCAACGGGTCCGTCGTCCACTCAGGAGGAACCTTGGCGCTGGAAGCCGGCGACCGTTCCGCCATCAACTCCATCGGTCTCAGCATCAACATTGGTGGCGTGGCCGTGGGGGTCGTCGTGGGCTACAACCAGATATCGAATACCGTTGCTGCGAAAATCGACGGCTCAACGGCGACCAGTGTGGGAAACACAAGCATGATCGCCCTGTCGGAAGCGTCCATGTTCAGTTTTACCGGGGGCATCGCCGCCGCGGGAGCTGTTTCAGTGACGCTGTCTTTCTCCGTCAACGAGGTGGCTAACGTCATCACCGCCGCCATTGAGGACTCCACTGTCGTCACCGGGGGCACCCTCTCCCTTGAGGCGCGGGATACCTCCACTATCGACTCCATCGCCATCGGCGTGTCCGCATCGGGGATCGCCGCGGCGGGCGCCGCCATGTCCATCAACGACATCGGAAACACCGTGACCGCCTTTATCGACGGTTCGGACGTCACCGTGGGCGGGAACCTGTCTCTGGAAGCGGCCTCTCCCGCCTTCATCCGCTCCTTTGCCGCCGGGATTGCAGCCTCCGGCACGGTCGGGGGCAACGCCTCGGTGACGCTCAATGAAATCGGCAACACCATTGGCGCCCGCATCGAGGATTCGACCGTCAATGCCACGGGGAACGTATCACTCCTGGCTACGGATGAGCCGCCCGACGTCATTCACGGGTTCCTGGCGGACATGCTTATTCCCGCCGACACCATCGCCACGCTCACCGACAACCTGGACGGCGAAGGCGTCCAGCAGCAGTCCAATATCGTGTCCTTCGCCGGGAGCATCGCCGTGGCCGGCGTCGCCGCGGGAAGCGCCGCGGTCCTCCTCAGCGCGCGCGGCTGCGCGGCCTCGAGCTGCGCGAGCTGCTCGGGCTTCATGCCAGGGTTGATGTTCAGCAGGCGCCGGATCTCCGCCGGGCTGCGGCCGGCCCTGACGGCGGCCTGGATGCGCCGGTACAGCCCGGGGTAGTGGGTCTTGACCATGCGGTAGAGGTGGGGCTGGCTCTGCAGGAACTTGAACTCGGGGTATTCCTCCATCAGGGCGAGCTGGGTGGCAAAGGTGCGCACGCACTTGCGCTCGGTCTCGGCCAGGGGCCACAGCCAGGCCACGTCGATGTGGGCGTGGCCAAAGGCGTACATGGTCGGCGCCGTGGAGCCGTTCACGCACTCGAGTAGCGGGCGCAGCCGCTGGCGGCAGGCGCGCACCGTCTCCAGCATCTGGTC
>OMKS01002454.1_pt1 | contig 15507 bp, 9 predicted proteins | sample 1674721 | NCBI WGS metagenome assembly OMKS01 (sample SAMN06264996, study PRJEB25208) | sediment metagenome | isolation source: hot spring sediment | place: USA: California | collected 2014-09-02
GTATCTTGGTATATGTTGGATACTTGAAACTTTTTGCTGTTTTTGCATAATTTTGTTTTCAATCTTTGATTTTATGGATTTTAACACCGTAATTAAATTAAGGTGTATTTGCCTATTAGACCGTGTTTTGTTGTGTTGTGGGTCAAATGCTGGAAAAGGCTAAGATAGTCGATAGGATTGTGAATGAGCCTTTTAGGTTGTCTGATAAGCAGGTTGAGGCTGTTCTCTCTGATTCGACTTATACGCGGGTTATTGCGGGTGCTGGGGCGGGTAAAACTGAAACGATTACTCGTCGGATTGCGTATTTGCTTCTTGTTGAAGGTGTTGAGCCTGCGTCTATTGTGGCTTTTACTTTTACTGAGAAGGCGGCTCAGAGTATGAAGAGTCGTATTTATAGGCGGGTTGAGCAGATTGCGGGTTCTGGGGCTACGGCTAGGCTGGGGGAGATGTTTGTGGGGACGATCCATGCTTATGCTAAGCGTGTTTTGGATGATTATTTTGGTTATGGTAACTATAATGTGTTGGATGAGAATTAGGAAATTGCTTATTTGATGAGGGTTCGTTGGGGGTTGAACATTAAACCTTTTGGGCGAAACGATTTTGAGCGTATGGGCAACTTTTTGCGGGCTTTGAATATGGTTCAAAGTGAACTGTTAGATGATTCTGTTTTGTGTCGGAAGGCGCATGTCTTTTTTGATCCCTATTCTAAGTATCTCGGCATTCTTGAGGATAACAAGTTGTTGACTTTTGCGCTGTTGATTTCGAGGGTTGTTAAGCATCTTAGGGAGAAGCCGGAGACTTTGGGTCACGTCAAGCATTTGGTTGTTGACGAGTTTCAGGATATTAATCAGGCTCAGCATGAGTTTATTCGGTTGATTGCCGGAAACGATAATGTCTTTATTGTTGGTGATCCTCGTCAGAGTATTTATCAGTGGAGGGGGTCGGATCAGCGGTTTTTTGAGGTTTTTTCTGAAACTTTTGAGGGCACCAAGTCGGTTAGTATTCAGAAAAATAGGCGAAGTGTGAAGAGGGTTGTGCGTAACGCTAACTGGTTTTCTGACAGTTTTGAGGTGCTGAGGGTTGAGCATTTGGATCCTACCCGAGGTGAGGAGGGGTTTGTGGGTTTTGCTGAGTTAGAGAGTGATGCTGATGAGGGGGTTTGGATTGCTGACCAGATTGAGCGTCTTATTGAGGAGAAGGGGTTGCGTTATTCTGATTTTGGGGTGTTAACGAGGAGTGTTAGTTATGGTGCTGCTCCCTTGATTGAGGAGTTGAATCGCAGGGGGATTCCTTACATTGTTGGGGGCAAGGTTGGTCTTTTTAGGCGTGATGAGGCGCAGGCTTTAGGGCGTATTTTTTCTTGGTTTGCTGAAGATGGGTTCTGGATGAAAGATCCGTACAGGTGGGCTGAAAGAGTTGGGGGTGATGACCTTCTTTTTTCCGCTTTGGAGTTTTGGAGTAACGTTAACCGTAATGGGGTTCCGGTTGATGCTGAAGAGAGGCTTAGGGCAATAAAAGAGAGTTTAGTCAGTAAAGAGCCTGAACGAAAGTTTCAGAATTTAACTGAAATTTTTCATGCGGTTCTTCTTTCTCTAGGTTATGCGTCATTTGATTTTAGGGATAGTAATGATGCTGCGGTTATGGCGAATCTTGGTCGCTTCAATACTATGTTGACTGATTTTGAGGCTTCTAATCGCAGGGGTGGGCGGTCTGTGAATTGGCGAAGGGACTTGAAGGGTTTGTGTTGGTATGTGAATACTCATGCTTTGAAGGCTTATGAGGAGCAGCCTTCTGATGATATTCGGGATGTTAATGCAGTTCAGGTGATGACCATTCATCAGGCGAAGGGGCTTGAGTGGCCTGTTGTTTTTGTGTTTTCTTTGATTGATACCCGTTTTCCGCCTCGAAGAACTGGACAGGAAGGCAATTGGTGCAGGATTCCTCGGAGTTTGTTTAGTGCTGAGCGTTATGAGGGTAGTGTTGAGGATGAGCGTAGGCTGTTTTATGTGGCGATTACTCGACCCAAAGATGCTTTGGTGTTGAGTTGTTTTAAGAAGATAAATAGAACAGTAGACAGAAGCATGATGCTGGATGATGTTGATTGGAGTCAGATCACCGAAGTGGGGGCGGGTGATTTGCCCGATTTTGTGGTTGATCCTAACGTAGAGGGTGAGGAGATACAGACCTTTACAGCGGGTGAAATTATCAACTATAATATTTGTCCGTACATGTATTTGATGAGGAATCTTTGGGGTTATCAGCCTGGATTAACTCAGGCTTTGGGTTACGGTAACGCTTTGCATTACTGTTTGAGGATGGCGGGAGAACTGGTCAAGAAGGAGGGTTATTCTCCCCGGAGCGCCATTGGGACTGCTATCCATTCTGGTTTTCACATGCCTTTTGTGGGTGGAGCTCTCCTTGAGAGATTCAGGGAAAGTGCGGGGCGGTCTCTTCTTGATTTTGTGAGTAAGTATGAAGAGGACTTGGCTAGGATTGAGGAGGTTGAGTATAGGTTGGAGTATCCTCTTCAGAAGGAGGGCACCCATGCTACGGTTATGGGTAAGGTTGACGTGATTCTAAGAGATCGGGACGAGTTTGAGGTAAGAGACTACAAGACCCGGAAGCGTGAAGAGGCTCCCGAAGATATTCGGAGCCATGAGGATGCTGAGACTCAGGTTAGGTTGTATTCTCTTGGGTTGAAGAGCATGGAGCGGAATGTTACTGCGGGTTCTGTTGCATATTTGGGAGATTCTGAAGTTAAGCCGGTTGATGTTGATTCTGATTCTTTAGATAAAACGCACAGGTTGGCTTTGGAGACGGTTAGAAGAATTTGTGGCAAAGATTTTAACCCCTATTCAGGGAATAGTTGTGGACGGTGCGATGTAGCGCCGATCTGCAGGTGGAGACCAACCGAAAATGGGCGAAGATATTAAAACTGATTTGATTTTGAAGCTTAAGGAGATTTTTAGGTCTGACCGTTCCGATCTTGATTTTGGTATTTACCGGATTTTGAATTTTAGGCGTAAAGAGATTGAGCGGTTCATTGAAGAGGATTTGGTTAAGCAGGCTGAGGCTGAGTTTAGTGAGTTGGTTAAAGCAAATTTTGAGGAGCAAAAAGCAGAGCTTGATGGGCTTAAAGAGGAGATTAATAGGGATTTTGGGGAAGGAACAATTGATGCTAACGGAGAAGTTAGGCGTCTTCATGATGCTCCCAAGATTAAGCTTTACATTGAACTAAAACAGTCTATTGTGGATCAGGAGCGTGTTCAAACTCAGATAAATGAAGTTTTCAATCATGTCTACGAGTTCTTCAGCAGATATTATGATAAGGGAGATTTTATTAGTCAGAGGCTGTTTGGGGGACGAGAAAAATATGTTATTCCTCACAATGGCGAAGAGGTTTCTCTTTACTGGGTCAACCAAGACCAATATTATATCAAGACAAGTGAAGATTACCGGAAATACTCCTTTAATTTAGGCGATTACAACATCACCTTCAAGTTAGTGGAAGCAGAATCTGAGAAAAACAATAATGTCGGTGCAGACTCATTTTTTGTTATTCACAGAGAATTGCCGATTCGTTTTGATGAAGAAAACAACAATTTAGATGTCTGTTTTGAGCGCAGACCCTTAACAGAAGAGGATTTTGACTTTTATGAAATAGTGAAAAGTTCTCAGCAGAACACAAAGTTTGACACAATAATTGAAAAGAATTATGAGATTATTCTGGATTCACTACGTGACTTTCCTGATTTGAGCAAGAAAATAAAATCTAGCAAACATAACGATGGGGAGAAGCCTGAACTAAAATACCATTTGATCCAATACTATCGAAAAAATGACATGGACTACTTCATACATAAGAGACTGGGAGAGTTCCTAAGACGAGAACTAGACTTCTACATAAAAAATGAAGTGCTAGACCTCGATGAGACCGTGTCCAAAGATGCAAAAAACATTAAGTTAATGCAGTTGAAAATTGGCACCATAAAGAAAATCTCTGAGAGAATAATTGTTTTTCTTAATCAGATAGAAAACTTTCAAAAGAAGCTGTTTGAAAAGAAGAAGTTGGTTCTCAAAACAAATTACTGCATTAGCCTTGACAAAATTCCTGAAACATTTTATGACGAAATAAGAAACAACAGAGAGCAAATTCGTGAATGGAAGCAGCTCTTTAAATTAAATGAGACGTCTCAGGGAACTCTGTTTTCCGTAAATGATGAGGAAACTTTGAGCATCGATTATTTAAAAACACATCAGAAACTTGTTGTTGATACCGCTTTTTTTGACGATGATTTCAAGTATAGGCTATTAGCGTCTATCGATGACCTTGACGAGTTTATTGAAGGAATATGCATAAAGAGTGAAAATTGGCATGCACTAAACCTCCTAGAGGAGAGATACGAAAAAGCAATCGATTGCATATACATTGACCCTCCCTACAACAGGCAAGGAGACGAATTTCTCTACAAAGACAAATTCAAACATTCCTCATGGCTCTCCATGATCGATGACAGAGTAAAAAAAGCAGTCAAATTGATGAATGACAAATCAGCAATCTTCACAAGTATTGATGACAATGAGCATTCAAAACTGAAATTGCTTCAAGATGCAGTTTTTGGTCCCCAAAATTTTGTTTCAAACATTGTTTGGCAAAAGAAGTTTTCTCCACAGAATGATGCCCTATGGTTTTCGGATAACCACGATTTTATTGTATGTCACTCAAAGAATAAAGAAAATTGGAGACCAAATTTACTTCCTAGAACAGAGAAACATGATAAGCGGTACAACAATCCAGATAACGATCCTAGAGGAGACTGGACTTCTGGTGATTTATCCGTAAAAACTTAGCAGAATATGACTATCCAATTGTTACTCCTTCTGGAAGAGTTGTGAATCCTCCCCTGAGTTATTGTTGGAGAGTTCCTAAAGAAAAATTTGAAGAAATGGTTAAGGATAATCGAATATGGTTTGGACTGGATGGAAATAATGTTCCACGAATAAAGAGATTTTTAAGTGAAGTTAAGGGAGGAATCACTTCTTTAACAATTTGGACTCATAATCAAGTTGGACATAATCAAGAGGCAAAACAAGAATTAAAAGACATGATAACTGAAGGAAAAATTTTTGACACACCAAAACCTCTACGATTGTTAAATAAAATTCTCACTCTAAGCACCGAGAATAAGTCAATCGTATTAGATTTTTTTGCTGGTTCTGGAGGTTTTGGTCATGCTGTTTTGGAGAAGAATGAAGAGGATGGTGGAAAACGGAGATACATTCTTGTTGAAATGGGGGACTATTTTGAATCTACATTAAAGAAAAGATTAGTTAAAGCAATCTATTCAAAGGGCTGGAAAGATGGTGTTCCAACCTCAAATGAGGGGAGAAGTCATGCTTTCAAGTACATGTATCTTGAGCAGTATGAAGATACTTTGAATAACATTCTTTTTTCAGATAAGGGTGGTGCTCAGACAACTTTACAAAAGCTACCTGACTATTTCCTGCAGCATGTGTTAAATGTGGAAACGAGGGATAGCCCAACAAGGCTTACAGTGGACAAATTCAAGACACCGTTTGATTACAAGATAAAGACTTTGCAGGGAAGAGAAGAAAAAATGGAGCCTGTGGATCTTGTTGAAACATTCAACTATCTGTTAGGTATTAAAGTCAAAAAGATTAGGCAATACGAAAACGAGAAAACAAGATACATAGTCGTTTATGGGGAGAAGAGAGAAGAAGCCGCTTGCACAAAAGTGCTGATCATCTGGAGAAACTATGACGAAACAATCTTAGAAAAAGAGAAACAGTTTGTTGAAAAGCAAATAATACCCGAATTCAATCCTGATACAATTTATGTAAATGTTGACAGTCTCATAAAAGGCGCCGAATCAATAGAACCCAAATTCAAAGAACTAATGGGGGCTTAAAGTGCCCAGCTTCTCCCAAAGCTTCAACCTCAAAGACCACCTTTACTTAGCTAGATTCATAGCCCAAAAACTTGGAATAAACGACCTAAAAAAAATAAACGACTTCAAAGACATCCCAGAAGGCTACCACACAGACGGCTACAGCTACATATACCACCATCTGTTAGCTCGCCCTGGACGACTAATCAGAGAAACAACTCTAAGAGAATACGACAACAACATCAGAGAATACCTACAAAAACTAAACAAAAAAAGAATAACACAAATCACCCTAAAATACTACCAATACCTCGCCCTCCTCTTCACAGAAATATACCTAGACCTATACTTCCAAGACCCCATCAAGCTACTAAACGAACTCAACAACTTTTACGGAAAAGAAATCGACCAATACAAATTCTATGACGAAAAAAACCTACACAAAATAGCCTACTGGATGGCAACAGGATCCGGAAAGACATTCATACTGCACATTAACATTTGGCAATTCCAAAAATACAACAAAGGCAAACACAAAATCGACTACAACAACATACTACTAATTACAGCCAACGACGACATGACCAAACAACACCTAGAAGACATAACCCAAAGCGGAATAAACGCCGAAGCCTTCGACGGAACAAAACTAGCATACTACTTCGGAGACAAAGACACAATCAAAGTCCTAAGCATCCACAAACTCACAGAAGAAAAAACAGGAACCGGAGTAACTATTGACATCGCCTCATTCACAACAAAAAACATAGTACTCGTGGACGAAGGACATAAAGGCAAAGCCTCCAAAGATAGCAGAAAATGGACCAGAATAAAAAACCAAATTGCAAAAAACGGCTTCACTTTCGAATACAGCGCAACATTCGGACAAATCATAGACAACGAAAAAGACCCAAACTTCCAAGAATACTCAGAATCAATCATCTTTGACTACTCATACAAATACTTCCACAACGACGGATACGGCAAACACTACAAAATCCTCAACATAGACCTAAAAAAAGAATTTGACACAAACTACGAAAAAACCCTGCTACTAGCAAACGCAATGAGCTTCTACGAACAAACAACAACCTACAACCAAACACCCGAAACAAGAGAATACAACATAAAAAAACCACTCTGGATATTCATAGGCTCCAAAGTATCCGGAAAAACAACAAGATCAGACATAATCACAGTAATCGACTTCCTCAACTACCTATTCACAACAAAAAAAGGAACAATATCCAAAAAAATAGAAGACATCCTCAACGGAGAATCCGGAATAAAAACACCCCAAGGAGAACCCCTATTCAAAAGAGAACACCCAGAAAGACACTTCCCATACCTACGACAAAACGAAGCCCCAGAACAAATCTACAAAGGAATATTCCAAAAGATCTTCAACGTAGACCCCGACTCAACAGGCACAAAACTCCATTTTGTAGACTTGAGAGAAAGCGACGGAGAAATCGGACTAAAAGCAAGCTCAGGTGCCGAATTCTTTGGAGTCATAAACATATCAAATAGCCTCAAAAACCAAGTAAAAAAAGAAATAGAAAACAAATATCCGGACATCATAATAGACGAAGACCGAACACAAAAATCCCTATTCAACATAATCAACCAAAAAACAGACGTCAACATCCTCATAGGCGCAAAAAAATTCATCGAAGGCTGGAACTCGTGGCGAGTATCTAACATGTGCCTCCTCAACATAGGCAAAAGCGAAGGACCACAAATCATCCAACTATTCGGCAGAGGAGTACGACTAAAAGGAAAAAACAACACCCTAAAAAGAACAAACCCAGCAGACAACCCACCCCAATACCTCCCCCTACTTGAAACACTAAACATCTACGGAATCAAAGCCAACTACATGCTAACCTTCAAAGAAATCATCGAAAAAGAAGACATCCCCACCCACACCATCGAACTAGAAACAAAAATTATCGAACCATTCCCAGACGACCTACTAGTCCTAAAAATCTCTGACAACTGGGACTTCTACCAAGAAACTTTTCCCTTAGAAATCAGCGATAAAATACGACTAAGACTTGACCTAAGACCGATGGGCATAGAAATAGACAGCCAAACACCAGGTTTAACTCAAAAAGAAACCATCATCTACGACCAAAAAATCAAACCAGAACACATCCAAATACTAGACTGGAACGAAATCTACCTAAACATCCTACAATACAAAAAACTCAAAGAATATTATAACCTCTCAATCAACAAAGAAACACTAATCGCGCTCATAAAAAACCCAGACAACTACACCCTACTCTGCAACGAAACTGAAGTAACATTAAAAGAATACTCTGACATAGAAAAAATCAAAAAACTAATTCTACTATTGCTACAAAAATACATAGACCTATTTTATCGAAGAAAACGAAACGCAGCAGAAAAAGAAAACATCTACTTGGTCCCCATCAAACAAGATGACCCCAACATAGAACAAAAATACATGCTCCAAATACAAACCCACAACAAAAACGTCATCAACTACATCGAAAAACTCCTCGAAACAGAACAAATCTACAAATCATCAAAACAAATCCAGCTTCCCGGAGACCTCAGAACATACATAATGAAAAACCCAATCCAATTCAGAAACGCCTACTACCAAAAACACCTTTACCAACCACTACTGATTAACGAAAACAAGGACATCACATTAATCCCCAGCGGCTTAAACGAAGGAGAAGCAAAATTCGTAGACGACCTAGTCGAATACCTAAACAAGAATCCAATAAACGACAAAGAAATCTACCTACTACGCAACTCAACAAAAAGCAAAGGCATAGGATTCTACGCAGAACACTCATTCTACCCCGACTTCATAATGTGGATCAAAAACAAAGACCAACAAAAAATCCTATTCATAGACCCAAAAGGACTAACCCACATAGAATTCGACCAAGAAAAAGACGAACAAAAACTCTCACTACACAAACACCTAAAAAACGAAATACAACCAAAACTAAACAACAACAAAGTAAGCTTAGACGCCTACACCATCTCAGTAACAGAATGGAAAACAGTCAAAGACCTGTCCGACCTAAACCTATCCATACCCGAATTCGCAAAAAAACACCACATACTATTCCAATACAAAGACCGAATAAAAGACAAACGCACAATAAACGACGACTACGTCAACACACTATTTGACATAGCCCTTTCAACCATTTAATTTAGAAAAGTTGGTTAATTACTAAAAGATTGACAAGTCTTTTAAATTAAAACATACCTTTTCTGTTTGCACGGTGAAGTGGCTGTGAATAGGACTAAGCGTTTGTTTATTGCTGCGCTTTTTGGCGCCATAATATCGTTAACTAAGGTGCTTCTGCCCTTTCCTATGGACAAGATGTTCATCGTTGTTCAAGCGGTTCTACTTGCCATATCCGCCCTTTTCATAAAGAAGATAGGCGCAACATATGTTGGTGCAGTCGACGGCGCCTTAACCGCGATCTGGCGACCTGCTTTAGGACCGTTCACTTTTGCTTTCGCCTTTTTGTATGGTGTCCTCGTAGATGCTTTCTTTTTTCTTTTCAAAGTACACCCAAATACGGATAACGTGAACCGCATCAAAATAGTAACTGCCATGACTTTAAGCACCGCCATAATCGGCTTCCTGAGCTATTACATTACAGTTGTCCTCTTGGAGCTGCTTCCAATGGAGCCCGGGCTGGCAGCGCCAATAATAGTCATGGGCAGCATCAGCGGAGCCATAGCCGGCTACGCAGCAGCATATCTCTGGAACAAACACTTAAAAAACGTCCTACTCTAAACAAGCCAATTGCCAAAATACAAGGACTTTCCACTCCTTTTATTTTGCTATTATCGTAACCTCGAGGGCATAAGGGGCACCTTTTTCTCACCATTTTAGAACAGGTGTCATTGCTAGGCTTTTACTCCCATGCGGTTTGACCTTGGTGTTGATGGATACACTTGCCCTTCTCACACCCTTGATGGTGCTGCAATCTATAGCTGTTCAAAAGACCAAAATCCACTTTTCCCAGAATCTTCATGAAACCTTCTCACATCAGGCTCCCAAAGGTACAAACAGCCACCTTACCATCTCAAAACTGTCTTTTTAGCAGCCTTTCTATAAGCAACTTCAATTCCCCTAAATTTTGGATGAATAACTATCCCTGCTGAGTAAGTGAACTACTCGCCGCTTCCGCGGCGAGCATCCACATTTATGTCTTGTTGATGTATTCCTCGATTTTTGTGCTAGTTACGGCGCCTGCGGTTCTGACTGCGTAACCCTCTGACCATAAGTGTCCTCCCCAAAGCTGCTTCTTAATCTCAGGGAATTCTTCGAAAAGCAGTTTAGCCGAAACGCATTTGAAGACACGCACCATGTCGGGTATGCATATTTTTGGCGGAGCAGAAACAAACAGATGCAGGTGGTTTCCGTCATGAACTTCTGGCAGCCAGTAGTGAATAGCTATGCCTGTCAGCAATCATCTTAAGTACCTCTTCCAGCCTAATCTCAACAGTGCCTACGAGTACCTTGCGGCGGTATTTAGTGGCCCAGATGAGGTGGTAGTTGGCTTGGTAAACGCATGTTCTCGTTTTCTCCAGGTCTCTCACCTCCTTATCTGATGGTGAAAGACCTTAAGACTTGTACAAAAACAAGAGTTACGCATTCATCCTGCCGCTAACGCGGCAGGTATTCTGCTAGGTTTTTTATAAATAACTAAAGCATCAAGCATCAATAATATAATAGGAGCGAATGCAAATAAATATGCTAAAGATTTTGATCATAATCTGAGTTGTTAATCCAGTAGAGGTATGTGGCTTCTGAATTGAACATTTTGGTCAGCAGGTTAGGGGTTACTTTCTTTGTTTTTCTGGTTCTACGAGCGAAATACACGTCCATCACCCTTCATATCCGCACATTCCAACTCTGGGCGAGTTGACCACAGGCAGAAACATCTCTTCACCGCATTCATGGTCACTTGCGCATTTGTCACACAGCCAGCCTTTGCCATCCCAGATACATTGAGCACAAACCTGAGTCGCATCCTTACCGCATACCATGCAGGCTATTTTGGGTGGATCATTTCTCGCCATTATGTGAATTGGTTTACTTACAGGTTTACCTGTCCGCTCTGAAACCACCCTCAAGGCGAGTTCTGTGGTTGTTCCAAAGTCATACTCGTGAATAAACTTCATATCAGCCCTGAGAACAGAGCCGATCTTGTAATTCATTGACTTTTCTTTAAAACTTGAATAGAACAAAGCATCTTTATCCAAATCTGAGTTATATCTTACATCATCAATCGTGAAGGCGCTTAGATGTCCACAGCATTCCAACCAAACATCCCTTAAAAAGCTGTCAAGAGCTTTAAGTTTAGCGTCGGCTACAACCTCAAGGTGCATCCAGTACCCAGGCTCGTAACGTCCCTGAACAGCTAGGTGTAAAATCCTTGTTTTCCCGTTTGCCATCTTTTCCATCAAGTGTTTCCTCTGTTTGCAGGAGTTAAGATGCCTCCCCATCGTCCTCTTGCTAAAGGTGCCGCCGCAGAAACAACATTTTCCTGTTGATGTAATCCTCCTCATTCGTCTTCACCTCCACTAAACTGAAACATCGTCTCTCTATAAAAAAATATGTCTTGCCGAAGGCTAATTTGTTTTCGTGGGGCCTAAACATCTTGAATTAACTTTTTTGTGTCCTCAAAGTGGATAGTCAGCTAACGAAATAAACCTCCTGGTTTATGCTTAGATTTTTAAGAAGGAATTGAGTATCTTTAGTTTAGGGGCTTCCATATCGGTGAATGTTTTGAAGAAGGGTGAGGTTAACGAGATAATTCAGGATTTGAAAAGTAAAGATAGAGTGAGGGAGAAGCGGGCTGTTCAAAAGATAGCCGATGCAGCAAAAACGGGGGAAGAGCGCTTCGCACGGAAGCTTTTAAAGAAGCTCCTGCGTTTGTCCACCGATGAAGATTGCCAGAACCGATGTACGGCGATGCTTGGTCTACGCAATCTTGCAAATTCGGACGTAGCTCTGAAGTCATTAAACAGGGTGATGCAGGCGATTTATAGGGGGCTCACTGATGAGGATGGGCGGGTCAGGTGGACGTCAGTTCAAACCCTTGAACGGTACCGTTGCGCATTAATATTTGCCGACGAACTTTACCTCAAAATCTATTTTGAACTTGAGAGGCTGCATGAACAGCACAGCGGGAAAATACAGAGATCCATTGGGCAAGCGCTGGATAGTATGGACTGTCCACACCTGAGAATGCTACTAAAGGCTATGAACCTTGCTGACAAAGGGGCTCTCACAGAGGAGCGCATTGGTATCCTAATGCTGGAAGCGACCAGGAATGGGATTGCGAGCTTGGCGGAAGAAATGAAGAAGAGGACTATCAAAAGGAGAAGAAAGATGAAGTCGGAGCCCATAAGCCCTGACTTGACGCTGAATAAAATCCTACCTCGATATAACAAGGATGCATTAGAGGGAATAGCTAAGCTGCTTGAGATTCCAGGCGCCGTCACAGGCTTAAGGAAGAAGCAGCTGATCACGAAGATCTGCATCAGCCTATGCGACCCCAAATTTCTGGAGGAAACAGTTAACAATCTAAGCCATAAGGAATGGGCTGCACTTTTGGATCTTCTGCTTAAGGACGGACGTATGCTCTGGGACGAGTTCTCAGAGAATTACGGAGACGACTTGGAAGAATCAATATGCTGGAACTATCATCCGCCAAAGACTGTTATGGGCCGCCTAAAGGCAAAGGGGCTGATAGCTGAAGGCACATTCAACGGAAAAGAATGGATAATTATACCCCATGATCTCAAGCTTCTGCTACAGACACTTCAAAAATAATATTAGACATTAGTCGTAATTAGATACACTTCAAATTTTGAGTTTTTCGCAGTTTACAGAACGTAAACGATATGAAAAAGTTCACAGATAAACAAATAACGGAAAGAAATTTGCGGTTTTTTCGCGCAACCGTAATAACGACTAAGGTCTATTCTGGAACATAAAGGGTGCATCAACAAAAAACTTAATTTCGGAGGGTGTAACCTTTGGTTTGAGGGAAAATTTTTGTCTGAGGATAAGCTTGGTGACTTTTTGAAGAGTGGAAAGGATTGGGCTAGGTTAAAGACCACAGTTCCGGGCATCTTTGTGTTGAAGCTTCCCCCCTACAGGTCTTCTCCAACACGGTTAGCTGTTGAATTGAATCCTGTTAACGAGATGGGGAATCCGAAGAAGAGGCACGGCATCATTTTGAGGTCTACCGCAGAATTTGAGGAATTTAAGGAGCTGCTAAACGATGAGAAGCTGACGAAGCTTGTGGGGATGATAGACTCTGTTAATCCTGCGGCTGGGGTAGTGAGACGAAAGAAGGGCGAAGAGGTCATAGACCTGTAGACTTATGGATAAGCTCTCGAGCCCTGAATGTGTGAGTCATCCTTTGTTATGGCCAAAGGCTGTGGAGTCGAGGGTTTACCAGAAGAAGATAGCTGATGTAGCATACGAAAAGGATACGGTGGTTATTCTTCCAACCGCCCTTGGCAAAACCATCATCTCCGCCCTTGTGGCAGCAGACATTCTCAAAAGACAAAAAGAAAGAAACAAAAACATCTTATGAATCAGACCAGATAATAGCGAAAAAAACATGATATAGTGCGAATTAATCCCAAGTTGCTTTTAACAAGAGTTAAAGACGCCATAGAAAACTATCTGTCCAACCTTGAACAAGACAATTATAAATTTGAAAGATTTAGAAGTATTCTGAGAACAGATTTTGAATGTGAAGTTATGAGAGAACAAAAACTTGATTAACAGATCATCATAGACCATTTTCAAACTCAAAAACATCAGTGTTGCGCTTGATACATACGCAGAAGTACTATTGGACAAATACAATTTGTTTTAACTAGAACTGTTGATCCAATAGAGGTATATGGCTTCTGAGCTGAACATCTTAGTCAGCAAGTCTGGAGACACTTTCTTAGCTTTGATAAAGGGCTGCCGAGCGAAGTTTGTTAAATATTCAACCAATCTTTTCTTATCCGGATCTGGAAGTCGAGTAAAGAATTTTCTACAATACGTCTTTGATTTCACAAAACAAAAATCAAAATTATGAGATTCCAAGAAGCTTCTAATCTCTTTTTCTTTTGAACCTCTATCTACGCTGTAACTAACTTTAGCCATGCCTGCTTTCTCAAAAAACGGATTATACTTTGCCATAACAGCCAAAACTTCAACAACTTTAACATCCACTTTCGGTAAGGTCTCTTTAACCAAATAAGCGCCTAAACCTATCCCTCTAAACTTTGGATGAACAACAACTCTGCTTATTCGGGCAATTTCTTCATTGATCAGGTTAGCCCGGTGAAGATCTCCGGGAGTGAAAATGTACCTTTTCCCAAAAACCATGTTTCTTGGCTTAAGATTAAGGTAGGACCTAGAATACACAATCACCCCAACTAATTCACCGTTAAAGAGAAGCTTGAAATAGTCTCGGGCACGCAAGCCCTCAGACTCTTCGTGACCCTTTGACCGGTAATGGAACCTGCTCAGCTTACTATAATCCTCTAGACTTGCTTTCTCTATGCTAATGTTTTCGTAGACGCTACACGGTTTATGTGAAAAACTACTGTTTACTACCTGAACATCCTTTTCGTATCCCTTCTCAATTAGAACGTCTGGCTGAAAATCCTCAACTAAATCAGGGTTAGTAGTTGCTACAACAACAGTTTTCCCCAATCTCCTAGATACCTTTTGAAGCAAATAAGAGATTATTCTAGCCATAACTGGGTCAAGCGTGGCACAAAATTCATCGATTATCCAAACACTCTTCTCTTTCAAATCCATGAGCTTGGCTAGTTTGTAGCGGTACTTTTGTCCATCACTCAACTCCTTAAATCTGCGAAGAAAAAGAAAGGCATCATTCAACCCACAAAAACTTAAAATCTTAATTGCTTCAGTTACGTTTTTTCCAACTCCTTCTACAAGAGTTTCCTCAGGATCAATGTCTAGATCGGTTAATGAGGCAGCTTCTTTCCCAAAAAACTTCATGAAAGCATTTAGGAGCAGGCTTTTTCCTCCCCCAGAATCGCCAGTAAGGTAAATCAGGTTTCCTCTCCGAAAATCCAAAACAAAATCGTCAAACACAACAAAACGCTTAGCCTCATCAACCCCTAAACCAAAAGCCTCACAAACCGCCAACGTCCGCTTAGTAACCTCCGCTTTTGTGGAAAACTCAACATGACAGGTCAGAGTCAACGGCTCCCCCAAAGACACCTCAGAATCCTTATCCAACCGGTTGCTTTCAACTCTTGAAGCAAACTTTTCAGCAAGAGCCGTAAACTCTTCGTTGCTATAATCGAAGGGTTGCCGAAGCTTCAACAAATTATCGATTCTAAGATCGGTCTCATTCAAATACGTCTTAAGTAAACTTCTTTGGTCCTCAGAAACAAGCCTATAGTACTCTTCAGCATCCAAGTACAGGTCATGTTCTCCCCTGAGCTTGTTCATAACTTGCCGAAGCAACCGACGATCCACATCATCCACAGGCAACCTAACCACGCTTACCCTCTTCATACCCAACTCCTTAGCTGC
>OMKS01002455.1_pt1 | contig 15503 bp, 13 predicted proteins | sample 1674721 | NCBI WGS metagenome assembly OMKS01 (sample SAMN06264996, study PRJEB25208) | sediment metagenome | isolation source: hot spring sediment | place: USA: California | collected 2014-09-02
ATCCTGTTTTAAAACTACCATCAACAAACGCCATTATTTACACTATGGGGGGTTTGGGGGTGGCAATTAAGCGTCCAAAAACAACAAGCCAACTCCCCCGCAATCTCCCCCCTTGCTAAGGGGGAGACACAGAGGGGGTTAGAAATCAACCCCAAAAAAACACAATCCCCCAACTAAAAGAGCCCCGCACCGCATGGTGCTAGGGCTCTTTTATATTTAATAAATCAAATTATCTAAACTGGCTTAAGCCGAATTTATAAACTTTTCTTGCCTGTTCTTTAGAAATTGAATTATATAATGTTAAAGTCTTTTTTACAATATTATCCCAATTATATTCAGTTTTAGCGCGTTCTTTTAATTTACCGGCCATAATTTCAATTAATTCAGGCTGATCCAGCAAATACTGTAATTTCTGGCTTAAATCAGCAACATCCTTATTTTTAAAATTCAAGCCAATATCAGCAATTGCTTCAATATTAGGCTCAATATCACTGGCAATAACAGCCTTGCCATAACTCATGGCTTCCAGCAAAGCAATTGAAAGGCCTTCTGCTTCTGAAGGCTGAACAAACAAATATGCATTGGAATAAAATTCAACCAAAGCCTGGCCAGTCTGATTGCCAGTAAAAATAATATTTTTATTGTCGCCAGCCAAGGTTTTCAGGTCTTTAACATAACCATAACTGTCAGTATCACTGGCATCGCCGACAATCACCAATTTTTTATCAGTATTTTTTAAGCTGGCATAAGCTTCAATCAAAGTATGCAAACCTTTTGGCTTGATTAAACGCGAAACCGCCAAAATATAATCATTGCCCAAAAGGCCCCAATTTCTGCTGATCAGATCAGGCTTAACCGCTTCAAAAGCCGGCACGCCATTAGGGATATATTCCAACTTGCCTTTAAATTCTTGTTCAGCTTCTTTTTTTTGATAATTAGAAACAGCAATGCTTTTATCGGGCCATCTGACCGAAATATAAGCTGCCAGAGTAAAATATTTTTTAACCCAGTAATTCCATTTTTGATGGTCCCTATTATCAGAATGAAAAGTTGAAACAATTTTTGAATTTCTTTTCAGTAATTTTGGAATCCAAAGAAAACTTGAAGGACCAATGGCATGATAATGAATTACATCAGCTTTGCGCCTTAAAACATCTAAAGTTGCCAAAAAAGAATGGATAAAAGCATCCAAATGCTTAGTTTTGATGGTTGGCAAATGGATTAATTTTACTCCATTATATTCTTGCAGTTCTTTTGGCGTATAATGATTTCGGACATAAACAAAAACCTCATTGCCTTCTTTGGCCAAACGAGTTGCTAATTCTTCTACATGGCGCTCAACGCCGCCATAAATAGCTGGTATTCCTTTTTGTCCGATAAAATAAATTTTCATAGTTTTATTTGTTTTCTTGTTTTATTTATTGCTATTTTTGCTTAATCCACTTCTTGTTTTCTAAACCGCTCAATCCTCGCCAATCTGCGAATTTTAATACAAACTTCACAAATAATTCTTATACTTAATTTGTAGTATTTGCGTTTAAATTTGTTGATTTACAGGGCGAGTTAATTTGCGCGTTTACAAAGATACTAAAATTAATAAACAAAAATAATTTAATAGTCTATCATAGCATATTTATAAAAAAATGTCAAGCAAGTCTGGGAATTTAAAAAAGGGGCATTTTACCCCTGATATTACCTGAACTTAACAGAAAAACTAAAATATGTCAAGTTTTAAAAAGTATTAAGCTATATTTTTATAAATTTGTAAAATCTCTGCCAAATGCGCCTGGCCGGAAGAAATTTTTTCAGCTTTTCGGCGCGCGTTTTTACCTAGTTTCAGGCAAGCTTCCGCATCATTATAAACAGATTTAATTTTATTTTTTAAATCATCAGCCTGCCCAGCTTTGAATAAATAACCTGTTTTGCTGTTTTCTACCAATTCTGGCAAACCGCCCAAATCAGAAGCAATCACTGGCTTAGCCAGAGCAAAAGCTTCCAAAACCGAGATGGGATTATTTTCATGCCAGATTGAAGGCATAATAACCAGCCTTGATTTTTTGATCAAATCATAAAGTTCCAGCCCTTTTTTATAGCCCAAAAGATAAACATTATTTAATTTGTTTTTTTCAATATAATCTAAAATTTGCTCTTTTTGCGGTCCCTCGCCAATAAGGCTCAAATTTATTTTTCCTAAACCTTTCATCGCTTCCAGAAGCGTTAAAAGGCCTTTTTCTTCTGACAAACGGCCAAAATAAACCAAACCGTCTCCATGTTCAGAAATAGGCTGAAAATTGTCCAAATCAATAAAATTATACAAATGCTTAACTTTATCAGGCTTAATCCCCCATTGCTTGACTTTATCAGCTAAAAATCGGCTGGGAGAAATAAAAATATCAATTTTATCATAACTTTTCAAAATAATCTTATGCAAATACATTTCCAGCATTGCCAAAAAACTCATGGCCTTATCATTTTTTAAACAACGGAATTTATAGCAGTTGTAATATCTATAAACTTTGCAGCGCTCGCAAACCTGCCCCTGGGTAAACAAGCGGTAATTGGGACAAATCGCATGATAATCATGCATTGTCCAAACAACTGGAATCTTATGTTTTTTCAAAACGCTTAAAATTGACGGGGTTAATTGAAAATTAAAATTATGCAAATGAGCCACATCTGGCTTTTCCTGTGCAATTAAAGCTTCTAGCTTGTTTTTGGCTGCAAAAGAATAAAGCAGACAAAAGGCTTTTTTCAAATCTTTAATAAAACCCTCCCTTTTTGAAAAATCAATATTTTTGATAAAAAAATCAGCGTATTCAGACGGCTCATTTTTTTCATCCTGCATGGAAAATTCAATCACCTGATGGCTGTTTTTTTTCAGCAACTCAATCAAAGCCAGCATATAGGCTTCAGAACCGCCCCGGCGATAAAAAAATTTATTGATCATGAGTATTTTCATAGGGATACTAAAATACAAATTATTTTCTTTTATTAATTAGATCTAGGTATAATTTTTCATAAGCCTTGACCATTTTACTTAAATTGAATTTTTCATTAATTTGCTGATAAGCATTTTTAACCATTTTTTCAGCTAATTCCTGATTTGAAAGCAATTTATCAATAGCTGCAAAAATAGCTGGCGGATTTGCCGGCTCAAAAAGCAAGCCTGTTTTGCCATCTTCAATAATTTCAGGTATGCCCCCGGTTTTTGAAGCCAAAACAGGCAAACCAACAGCCTGGGCTTCCAAAATCGCAATGCCCAAGCCTTCCCACAAAGAAGGCAGAATAAAAAAATCCATTTGCGGCAAAATGTTTTCTGGATCCAAGCGCCTGCCCCAAAAAACAACTTTTTGGCCCAAATTCAGATCTTTAGCCTGATTTTTTAATTTTTTTTCCAGGCTGCCACAGCCAATTATATTTAAAACAAAATCAGGATATTTTTCAATTAACAAAGGCAGGGCCTCAAGCAAATATTCATGGCCTTTTTGCGGCTCTAAACGGGCTAAAACAACCGCCTTTATTTTATTATTTTTTTCAATTGCCTGATAGCCGCGAAAAGCGAATTTCTGCAAATCAATTCCATTATAAATAACATCTATTTTTTCTGGTTTGATTTTATCAGCCTTAATAGCATAATCTTTAACGCTTTGGGAAACAGCAATGATTTTATCAGTCGGCCAGGACAAAAGCCATTTAATTTTCTTTTTCAGCCCTGGTTCATCCAGATTAATATTGTGTTCAGTGGAAATAATAATAGGCGCCCTGGCTAAAATTGCCGCTATTCTGCCCCAGGTATCGCCGCCAAACAAATGGGTATGGACAATCTGCGGTTTTTGCTCTTTTAAAAATTTGTAAATCCGCCAAATCAAGCCCAGGCCCAACCTGCCTTTTTTGGCAAAAACTTTTACCGGAATATTTAAAGCTTCAAAATCTTTAGCCAATGGCCCGCCAGACGTGGCTGAACAAACAGCTATTTGAAATTTTTCCTTGTCTAGCCGCTGGCAAATATCCAAAAGCAGCCTTTCTGCGCCTCCTAAGGCAAAAGAATTGATAATATAAACTATTTTAATTTTTTCTTTTATCATAAATTATTTTTTCTGTAAATTTAGGCCAACAAAATTTTAAGCTTGCCAAAGCCAAGCCGATTGGCAGCCAAAGCTTTGCCATATAATAGCCAGTACCAAAAACCTGGAAAACCACCACGCCCACTACTGCCAAAATCATGCCCAAAACCAAATTAGCATATTGGGGTTTTAACTTAATATTATTATAACCTTTTAAAAGCGCGTAAAAAATATAAACTAAAAGAGCTAAAAAAGCCAACGTGCCTAAAATGCCAAGTTCTGGCAAAGTTTTAAAAATAAAGCCATGGGCTTCCAAAGGCTCGCCATATTGAATAATATACCATCTCATGCCCTCCAAAGCGCTGATAAAAGTACCAGGGCCATTGCCAATAAAGGGGTGTTCCCTGAACAAAAACAAAGCGCCTTCAATCAATTGCATCCTGTTTAAAGTCGCGCCAATAACCACTCCGGTCGTGGCAAACTGATAAACTAGATAAGCTAAAGGAATAAGCAAGGCCAAAAGCAGATAGCTGAAAAAAGAGCTGAATATTTTTTTAAACTGGCCTTTATATTTTAAAGCAAGCAAAATCAAAAGCTGGAAAATTAAAGCCAGCCAGCCGGCTCTGGACAAAGTCAGCAAATTCACCCCGCCCATTAAAAAAGCTCCCAGCAGATAAATATTTTTTAAAAAAACATCTTTTTCCCTCCAGAATAAAATCAAGGCAAAAGGCATCAAAGCCACAAAAACTTCAGCCAATAAATTATGGTTTGTGCCCAGCGGATAATAGCCAAAAACCGACAAAGGCACTGCCCGCCTCAATTCAACATAATAAGGCGGAAAAATAAAAGACCAAATGCCCATTAAGGCAAGGCCCACACCCAAAACAAACATGACATTTAGGGTATTGTAAAGCTTTTTAAAGCTATCAATTATATTAAACGGCAGAATAACAAACATTAAATAGAAAAAAAGCATTGGCCTTAAAATGAACTTTACAGAAGCCATTAGGGCAGAACTTTCCACATTCAGCAAAGAAACAGCTCCTGCGCCAATAAAAAAAAGCATAAAAATCCAAGCTGGAAAATTTTTAAGGCTTATTTTCTGCTTGTTTTCCAAATGCAAGTAAAGGCTCCTGATCACCCAGGTAATAAACAAAACCAAAGCGATTAAATCAACCAAAGGCACGTTAAATTTATCATAAGAAGCTTCCAGATAATTAAAAGGGTATAAAAAAGCCATTAAATAAATGCCTATTATCGGATATTTTAAAAAAAGCAAAACTAAAAGAAATATCAAGAAAAACAATAATGTCAAAGAAGAAAAATTACTTGCCAAACAGAAAAAAACCGTAAGCAAACCTGCTAAAGACAATGTCAGCCAAAATTTTTTATCTTTTAAAAAATTCATAACTTATAATTTAACGCCCAAAATTTTACTCTTAAAAATCCAAGTCAAAACTTGAAAAGCATGTTTTTTCATGGCGCGCCGCGCCGTGCAGATCATCCAATTCTGGTTCTTGGTTTCCAGCCTAATAGCCTGGCTGGATTTTTCAGACGCCAATAACTGCTTTAGGCTTGAAAAATCTTTTAAATTACCCATCAAATGAGCTGAAACATCAGAAGGATAAACATTGCCCTGGGGATCAATAAAAAGGCTATCCCTGCCAGAATAATTTGGCAACAATCTCTTGCCTGTTTCAATAAATTTAAATAAAGCGTAATAAAAATAAGCCCTTAACCAGCGCTTTAGATTAAGTGTTTTTAGTTCTGAACTGATCAATTTTTCAAATTCCTTTTTAAAGTCATCCAGCCTGGTTATTTTATTGTCAACAACATTAAAATAATTTTCTGCGTTATGGACAACAGTCATGGTAAGCTGGACGCCTAATTCTTTGGCCAAATGATAAACTTTGTTTAATTCTCTGATATTATAATCCCCGGCCGTAAAAGACAAGCGCAGATTTTTAATTTTTAAATTCTGCAAAGCTTTGACAGTAGCCATAACTTTTTCATAGCCTCCGTTAACGCCCCTGATTTGGTCATGCAAAGAGCCGATAGCATCCAAAGAAACTGCCACGCCAATATCAGGCTTAATTTTTAAAATCTCCTGCATTTTTGCCTTAATCAAATCCGTGGCAAAACCATTAGTGGAAATAACCATCCTGGCCCGCGGATTTTTTTCAGCCAAAAGCTTTATTAAATCAACCAGATCAGGCCTTAAAAAAGGCTCGCCGCCAGTGATATTTATATCTTTAAAACCGCCGGGCAATTTCTCATATTGCTCCAATTCCAAAACAGGCATTTTCTCCATTTTCCAGATATTGCACATCCGGCAGCGGGAATTGCAATTATAAGTTGCGGCCAAAACTAAATCTTTAGGCATTTTTATTCTTGCCATATTTTTAAATTATTTATTGTAAATTATAATTATAATTGAATTTTAACATATTTTTTGCTATTTGTCAATTTTGGGGCTGAAATTAAATCAAAATCAAATGCCCCGAATCATTAATTGACCCGGGGCATTTGCTAAAATTAATTTTTTAATTATTGCAGATGATCATACATTGTTTTTATTTCTGTCCTTTTGGCTTCAATAACAGGCTCTGCAGCCAATTCATAACCAGGCTCAAAACCAAAATTATTTTCCCCATTAATTTCACTAACTTGGACGAATTCCTCTTGATTTGCTCTTTTAGCTTCTTTTAAAACTACAAAAGCGCTGCCGAATAAAAAGCCGATTACAACTGCCAAAAGAGTATTTAAGGCAATATTTGGCTTAACAGGGAATTTGCTGATAAAAACATCATCAACTATTTTGATTGCGACATCAGCGCCGCCGCCATGATAATCAGCGCCCTTATTAACTAAAACATAAGCGATATTCCTAACCAGCTGCGAAGCATGAGCCCTGTCAACATCATATGCTGTTATTTCAATAATACCTGTTTCAGGCACAACAACAGCTTTTACATTCTTTTCCCACTCTTTCCTTCTTTCCCTGCTGTCAGTTGAAAACTTGCTCTTAATAGTACTGTTAGATTCAATTACCTCATTATAAAAAGAAGAAGTATACATAATGCTGGTTAAATTTTTACCGATTCTTTCAGCTGACTTGGTCGCAGTATAAGCATCTAAATTCCTATCCTGCTTTTGGATAATCAAAATTTTAGTTGAAGCTGCATACTGGAAAGGTTGAAATAAACTGATAATCAATGCCAAAACAACCGCGACGCCAATAACCAAGGCGATTATTTCCCAGTTTTTTCTTAAGATTTTTGAGTATTGTAAGTTTTCCATATTAATAAAATTAATACTTTTTTAATTTTAAATTCTATCACACTATACTATATTTGTCAAGGGTTTAAACTTAAAAACCCCATTAATTTGAGGTTTTAAGGCTAAAATTAGCTATTTTTGTATAAAAAACTTTTTATTACAAAACCACATCCAATTCATTTTCCTGATTATCTCGCAGATATTTAAGAGTGATTATTTGACCTATTTTATATTCCAATAAAATATCAGTTAAATCTTTATGGCGGGTTATTTTTTGATTTTCTAGGCTGATAATAATATCTCCTGTCCTTAATTTGCCGGCCAATGGGCTGTCAGCTTTTACTGCCACTCCCTTGGCATCAGGCGAAATCAAAGCTCCAGCTTCAAGCCCTTGCCTTTCTTTTTCAGACAAACCATAAACCCGAGTTAAATCAATGTAATTAATGCCTAAATCAGGCCTTTTTATTTCATCTCCTCTTAAAACTTGGCTGATTATCGGGCTGATATAATAAATAGGCACTGCCCTGTCTTGAGCTGATAAAACAGCGACTATTTCCCCTTCCAAATTAAGAAGCGGTGAATTTTCAAAACCTTTGGCAAAATCAGTTGTCAATAAGATCTGTTTATCCAAATTACGGGTTGAAGAAATAAAATCAAATTTGGTTTTTATTTCCTTATGCCTTTTTTCCGCAATATTAGCAGAAGATAGCTGGTTTGAATAGCTATTATAAGCATACACAAATTGGCCATCCCTGATTTTTTCAAAAGTGGCAAGCTTTGCGGCTGATAAATTTTGGGCTGTTATTTTAATAAAAACAAGGCCTGTAAAACTGTCTTTTATTACTTTTTCTATCTCATGAATTTTTTTATTATAACCAACAGCTACCTGGCTGCCAGCAGCTGTAATTGACTCATTAGAACTAATTAACCAGCCATCACTGGTTAAAATAAAAGCCTGGCCAACATAATCTGTAGGCAAAAAAACATTATTTAAGGCAGAATCGGAAATTAATTTCTTTTTATAAATTGCGACTGTATTTGTCTGCAACTGGGTTTTTAGCTGTTCAGCCCGCAAATCCTGCTCAACAACCACTTTTCTAGGATCTTGGATAATTATTTCCTGCTGGCCCCAGCCGGTTCTTTCTGTAAAATACAAATCGCGGAAAAAAGCCAAATTAGACAAATAATATCTGGTGAAAAATTCGCCGCTAATGCCGGCTAAAAATCCCATCATAACCGCTATGATTAAAAAAACAACAAAACCCGACCTCTTTTTTTTATTCTTAATTTCTTTTTCCATTTTTTTTGTTTGATTACTAATTAATTATATCCAAGCTGAAGTAAAAATAATAACAAATAATAAGGCCGAGGCAATCGCCAAATAACGCAAGAATGACTTTCTGTTGAGCTGGCCGATTAATTTTAATTTAAAAACGCCCCAGAGAAAATAAAAGACAATAGTCAGAATGATCGCGCTCACATAAAAATTGGCCGGCAAAAAAGCCAATGTCCAAAAAAATTCCAAAATTATTATATTAATTATCAACAGATAAGCAAGCCTGATTTTTTGCTTTATTTTATTGATCCAAAAAAACTGGCCTAAAATCAAAGAAAGAGCAGCTATCAAGACCAAGGAAAGCAGCCAAAGCGGCAAATTAAGAAAAACATGAAGGGCGTTCAAATTAACAATCAAATAAAAAAATATCAAGAGATTAAATAAGCCTGCCAGATTTTCCAAAGCATAAGGCGGATAATGCAACGGCCGGTAAAAAAATAAAAAAATGTTTTCCAAATAAACAGCCAAAATCAAAGCAAAAGACAAAATAACAATATGTTTTAGAAATCCAGGACCGGTCAAAAAAAGCAGGCCGAAATTAGCGCAAAAAAATAAAACCGGAGGGAAAGAAAGATAAAAAAATGTCCGGGTAGCAATTTTCTCTTTAATCAAAAGCTTTAAAACAAACACAAGCAACAACAAGCAAACAGGCAAAGCAATCAAAATCAAAACAATATTGTAAAAATAAAAAATGATTTCCAAAATTAAAAAAAGCAAAATAGGGCAAATTAAAACTGAAAATCGTTTAAATAACATGCTAAATTAAATCTTTTAAATTATTAATCATTATTTCAAATATCACCTTGCCTTTAATCAGCCTGATATCATTAATCTGCCCGTATTTGACCGGCAAATCCAAAGCGCTTTGCAAACCTTTGCCAGCCAGATAAGAAAAAGCAAAATTACCCAAATAATTAGGCAGTTTTAAATGGCCTATTTTAAAATTTATCACCTTTAAATCCAATTTGCCTTCTTTAACCGCAGGAGAAAAATTAAGCGTGATAATTAATTTGGATGGCGCTGCAAATTTAGCGAATAATTCCAGGCTTTCAGGCAAAACAGCCAGCTGAACATAATCAATTTTACCAGCCAGCTTATGGCTTTTTCTGATTTGCTCATTTAACAAGAATGTCAGCTGCTCTTGGCTTATTTCCAAATCAAAGCTAAAATCTTGGATTTTTTGCTGTTTTAAGGATTCTTGGCCCGCCTTAAACGCAAGATTGGCAAAGATATCTTTTTCCTGTTTGACCAAATCACCGCCTTTAACCAATAAACTTGGTGATGGTTCTTCAGCATATAACTTTTCAGTTAAAACTGGGATTTCTTTTAGCCCGCTTTTGGCTAGGCCGTAAGAAACAGCTCCAAGGAGAAATAAAACAAAAATAATAAAAAGAAGAAAACAACTGCCGCAATTAAATATTTTTTTGCTTTGTTTCCTTTTTAATTTTTTCTTAAGGCTTTCAACTTCAAGCTCCAATTCTTCCACTGGATTTTTTTTGTCTTCTATTCTAGTCATTTCTAGTCATTTAATTTATTAAGAAACAACAGACAAGCAAATTATTCCTCAAGCGCCAGCTCTTCTTCTTTTCTTTTATCAATAAATTCCTGGACAAAAACACTTAATGCCGTAGCTACTGGTATGGCCAGGATAACGCCGATTATGCCTCCCAATTTGCCGCCAATTAATAAAGCCACAATGGAAACAACTGGGTTTAGGCCAACAGTTTTCTGCATAATCTTAGGCGTCAAAACATGGTTTTCAAGCGTCTGAATAACTATGTACAAAATTAAAACCAATAAGGCCTGAATCGGCGAATGGAAAAGGGTCAAAGTCACGGCTATAAAGCCAGAAAAAATAGGGCCCAAATAAGGTATAAATTCCAAAAGGCCGGCAATAATCGCTAAAATCAAAGCATATTTAACTCCTAATAAAAGCAAGCCTATATAGACCAAAAGAAAAATTAAAAAAGCCAAAATTATCTGCCCCCTAAGCCACAAACCGAGCTTATTTTGGATCTTATTTATTAATTGATACAAATACGGCAAATATCTGGCTGGCACCAATGATTTCAAAATCCTTTTAGTGGCTTTTTCTTCAACTAAAACATAAAAAGTAATAACCGCGACAAGCAGCAAAGAAAATACGCCTGCGAAAAAATTGCCTACTTTAGAAAATAAGCCGCTTGTTGTTCCCGCCAAATTAGCCTTTATTGCCTCAAAAGAAGATCCTATTGCCTGATCAATTCCATACTGTCCCAAAAAAATATTCAAATTGGCAGATTCGTTTTTTATGTGTTCCCAATATTGGGGAAAGTTGGTTGACAACTGGTTAACCTGTTCTGTAATCGGCGGAATAATCAGAACAATAACCAAAGCTATGATCGCCAATAAAACCAAATAAATCATGGCGACTGCCAAGCCTTTGGGAATTTTTTTAAATTGCAGCCATTCAACAATTGGCTCAAAAATTGAAACTAAAATTATAACAAAAAACAAGATAGCCACCACATCTCTAATCAAATATAAGAGCCAAAGCACAAAAAGGACCAACAAAACTTTAAGGATAGAATTAGTGGAAATTTCAATATTAATTTTTTTATTAGCTGTTTCCATAGGCGAATTTTTTATTATTATTTAACTGCTTTAATTATAAGAAATAAGTCTGCTTAGCACGGTTTGGGTTGTTCCAATTGCCGACCAAAAGTTAGCGTGTGCACCAAAGCCTGAAAAAACTCCGTTAGTCGTTCTGATCCCTGCCGGAATTGCTGCAAGGCCAGGGCATCGGTTCCGAAATGAACATCGTTTGAAAACCACTGAGGATAGCTGTTAATGTCAACATCACAATCGCCACCCAGGGGTGAGTAAATCTGACGGCATGATTTCAAGGCATTTCCAACATTATCCAAAGTAACGCTTTTGAGATTATCAACAAAGTTGTTTAAAAGGTTTTGTCAGTCGAGGTCTCTGGGAATGCCCCAGCCTTCAGGGCGGAGGCCTTTGGGGTCTATAGTAGCGTACCAATTATATAACAAACCATAGGCCGCCACCATTTCCTCGTCAGATACGATGCCTGCATAAGGATGAGAAGGATATATTGCAAAAGCCCCGAAAGTAATAGAAGGAACGTTGTCGCTTATTTGAGGGATCATATCGCCGTTGAAATAATGTGTAACCCTTAGATTTTCCGCCATCCACACCTGCCCCCGATTTCAACTGCCACGTAAACATTGCCATCAACATCAGTTAGTGTCTCAGGATAATCGGGTTTGGGGTCATCATCGCCGTTTTCATCTTCCCCGCAAGCTGATTGCATCAGCAGAATTGCAATCAAAGTTATAAAAAGCAGCTGCCAGAGTATTGGATTCCGAAATTATCATTGTGCAAAACAGGATCATTGCTGATTACATACGCTTGTACTTCGCGAACCAGAATACCTCCTTTCATGAGTTCGCTGATACCCTCGTATTCATAAACTATACTGGAATCAACTGCTTTGGATTCCTTGCAAAAACCTGGATCATTTTCATTGTGCCTTTCCTGGCAGGCAACCAGGGCGGTTAGGATCAGAAGCAATAATGATTTTAATGATTCGTTTTTTTGCGTAACATGCGGACAAAGGTACTTTAACAGATTAATCCGGAACTGACAAGCAAAATTAAATTTTTTAATCCCTGGTTTGTATTAAGTCTGGTCGAATAAAAAAAATAATGCAAAAGTGTTGGCAGCATAGCAATTCAATCATTACTTTTGCAGCATTAAAAATCACCAATCTAAAAAAAATGAATTTATGAACAGAAAAGTTAAGTTTTTTGCAGCGCTGGTTGTTGTCTTGGCAGTGTTGCTAGTAACATGCAAGAAAGACAAAGATGAGTTTTCAGCCGATGATGCCAAGGTAGAACTGAAATCAGCCGGGCAGGAAATCCAGGCAAATGTCAGTTCAATTTTTGCTGAGCCACCAATGCAATCCATGATGTTTCTGATGCAACTGCTGGATATTGAAGACGATTGGAAGTCGTCACTGAAATCGGCAGCAAAGGAAGTTGAAACATTCAACCTCAGTACTTTTAACAAACTAATCAGGGAGAATGTGCATCTGAAAAACGATGGTTTTGACCCTGATGAAGGAGGTGAATACACCTTTAATTTTGATTTTGACGAGTTTGAGCTTACGAACCCAAATGTTGATTATCTGATGTTTATCTTCCCTGCTGATGAACTTGCTTATGCCAATGAACAAAATAATGCCGAACTGAAACTGAACAACCTAAACATCATTGAAGTTGAAATTACTGACGATTGGGGTACTTATTACGAGGAGGTTCTTACAAGTGTTAATGCCACTTTCAAGATTGATGGCCAGCAGGTAATGCTCTGCGACTATCTTGCTCAGCTCAATGAAGATGCTCTTCCGGTTTCGGCTACGTTTAATATGGATATGCCGCCTTACCAGATGAATCTCACCCATGGCGGAAGCGGTGTGAATTACACATCCAATGCCGAAATGAAGCACAACAACGATGTGTTGCTGAAATACAACCTTGTGATCAAATACACTTCCCAGCAAGATGATATTGAGAAGGTTTTAGGGAACTTCCAGATAAGCCCCATTCGCTTTGAAGGCGAAATGAGCCCCAAAGCCTTGGATAATTGCAGCGAAACCGACATTAGCTGCATGAATAATAATATTGATGTAGAGGTAATCCAAACCGTCAAGAACAAGCTCATCGGGTATATCGAATTCAGGATGTTTTATGATGAGTATTGGGATGAAGAATACGCTGAGCCGGTTATTGTTTATTCTGACGGTTCCTGGGAATGGCTCTTCATTGCCCTGGGGCTTGAGTTTGATGATTTCAAGAGAGGAATCATGAAGAGGTAAAAGCTAGTTTGTAGATTTTCCTAACCCGCTTGCGAAACCGTGAGCGGTTTTTTTTTGCTCTGCAGAACCCCCTACCCCCAATCTCAGCCCAGCCGGGGTATCGCCAGCGTACAGGGCATGGCTGCAAATCCGGCAGGGTGTTGCTACTGCAAGAATTTTATTTCTCCATCAGCAGCATCGAGTTTTATTGCGCTTTCTTTGGCAATGTTTCTTGCCAGTATTTGTTTTGAGAGCACATTCAGTACTTCCCTTTGTATGACCCTTTTCAGTGGGCGGGCGCCATACTGCGGATCATAACCGAGGTTTGAAATCAACTCAACAGCAGCCTCGCTGTAATCTAGTTCGATGCCGTTAGCCGAGAGCATTTCTTTGACCCTGTTGAGCTGTAGCACCACAATTCCTTTGATCTGGCTGCGCGTGAGCGGTTTGAACATAATGATTTCATCAATACGGTTCAGGAATTCCGGCCGGATGGTACGGCGTAACAGTTCAAAAACTTCTTCGCGCGCTTTTTCGATCTGCTCCTCACGGTTGCTTTCGTTCATCTGCTCAAAGCGTTCCTGTATCAGGTGCGAACCGATATTAGAAGTCATGATGATGATGCTGTTGCGGAAATCGGCGGTGCGGCCTTTGTTGTCAGTAAGGCGGCCATCATCCAGCACCTGCAGCAAGATATTGAACACGTCGGGATGGGCTTTTTCAATTTCATCAAGCAGCACCACTGAGTAAGGACGGCGCCTGACTTTTTCAGTGAGTTGTCCACCTTCATCGTAGCCGACATATCCCGGAGGCGCCCCCACCAGTCGTGAAACTGTGTGCCTTTCCTGGTATTCCGACATATCAATGCGAACCATGGCGTTCTCATCGTTAAAGAGAAATTCAGCCAAAGCACGTGCCAGTTCAGTTTTTCCAACGCCTGTGGTTCCCATAAAAATAAATGAACCCACCGGCCTTTTGGCATCCTGCAATCCTGCGCGGCTGCGGCGTATGGCATCGGCCAGCGCTTCGATGGCTTCATCCTGACCAACTACACGTTTATGCAATTCGTCTTCGAGTTTGAGCAGTTTCTCTCGCTCACTTTGCAACATCCGGCTCACAGGAATACCAGTCCAGCGTGAAACAATTTCAGCTATTTCTTCTGAACCAACTTCCTCGTTCACCATTGGGTCATCACCTTGTAATTCCAGCAATTTTGTGTTTAATTGCTCCAGTTGTTTTTCTGAATCTTTGATCCGTCCGTACCTTAGTTCGGCCACTTTTCCGTAATTGCCTTCGCGTTCGGCCTGTTCGGCTTCAAACTTAAACTGCTCAATATTTTTCTTTTGCTGCTGAATGCTTTCCACAACCTCTTTTTCGGCCTGCCATTTGGCTTTTAAGCTGTGGCGGGTTTCATTCAGGTTGGCCAGTTCGCGATTGAGTTGGGCAAGTTTTTCTTTGTCGTTTTCACGTTTAATGGCTTCGCGCTCAATTTCAAGTTGTTTTACACGGCGTTCCACCTCGTCCAAAGCTTCCGGCACCGAGTTTATTTCCAGTCTGAGTTTGGAAGCGGCTTCGTCAATCAGGTCAATGGCTTTGTCGGGCAGGAAACGGTCGGTGATGTAGCGCTGCGAGAGTTCAACCGCTGAGATGATGGCTTCATCTTTGATGCGAACCTGATGATGGCTTTCGTAACGTTCTTTCAAGCCGCGAAGAATCGAGATGGCATCCAGGGTATCCGGTTCATTGATCATCACAACCTGGAAACGGCGTTCCAGTGCCTTGTCTTTCTCGAAATATTTCTGGTATTCTTTGAGGGTGGTGGCACCGATGGCGCGAAGTTCACCACGCGCCAATGCGGGTTTCAGGATATTGGCAGCGTCCATGGCACCTTCGCCGGCGCCTGCTCCAACCAGGGTATGGATCTCATCAATAAACATCACCACCTCTCCATCAGAGGAAATCACTT
>OMKS01002456.1_pt1 | contig 15501 bp, 9 predicted proteins | sample 1674721 | NCBI WGS metagenome assembly OMKS01 (sample SAMN06264996, study PRJEB25208) | sediment metagenome | isolation source: hot spring sediment | place: USA: California | collected 2014-09-02
CTTATATCCCCGCCACCGCATCACGACATTTATTCGATCGAGGACCTGGCCCAGTTGATATTCGACCTCAAAAACGCCAACCCCGACGCCAGGATTTCGGTGAAACTGGTCGCCGAGGCGGGGGTAGGCACCGTGGCCGCGGGCGTCAGCAAGGCGCGTGCGGACGTGGTGCTTATCAGCGGCGGCGATGGGGGCACGGGCGCTTCTCCCCTTTCGTCGATACGGCACGCCGGGGCTCCGTGGGAGCTGGGGTTGGCGGAAACGCAGCAGACCCTTGTGTTGAATCGGCTCAGAAGTCGCATCCGCGTACAGGTTGACGGGCAGATGAAGACTGGCAGGGACGTGGTTGTAGCCGCATTGCTGGGCGCCGAGGAATACGGATTCGCCACCGCGGTGCTCGTGAGCCTCGGTTGTGTTATGATGCGAAAATGCCAGGCCAATACCTGCCCGGCCGGGATTGCGACGCAGGATCCGGGGTTGAGGGCCTTTTTTTCCGGTACTCCGGAGCATGTAACCACCTATTTTACGATGGTGGCCGAAGAGGTCCGTTCCTGGATGGCCTCACTGGGTTTTCGCCGAATGGAAGATATGATCGGAAGGTCGGATCTGTTGGAGACTGACCGGGCGACAGATTTCTGGAAGACTCGGGGGTTGGATTTTTCCAGGGTTTTCATGAAACCCCCCGACGGACCTTGCAGGTGCACCGAGCTTCAGATTCACAACATAGAGGATGTGCTCGACAGGGAAATGATCAAACGTGCGGCGCCTGCACTGGAATCCGCAAAGCCGGTCTCGATGGCCCTTCCGATACGAAACGTGAACAGGACGACAGGGGCGATGCTTTCGGGTGAAATTGTCAGGCGCCACGGCGGGGTCGGGTTGCCGGACGATACCGTGACATGCACCTTCAGCGGGGCCGCGGGCCAGAGTTTCGGCGCGTTCTGCGCCAGGGGGCTGACGTTTATCCTGGAGGGGGAGGCCAACGATTATGTAGGCAAGGGACTTTCCGGCGGGCGGCTGATTCTCAGGCCTTATCCTGATGCCGGATACGACCCTTCGGAGAATATCATCGCCGGAAACGTGGTCCTTTACGGAGCCACAGCCGGGGAAGCCTATTTTCATGGAAAGGCCGGCGAGCGTTTCGCGATCCGAAACAGCGGTGCTTCGGCGGTGGTGGAAGGCGTGGGTGACCACGGATGTGAGTATATGACCGGGGACAGGGTCGTGGTTCTGGGGGAGACCGGAATAAATTTCGCGGCCGGGATGAGCGGCGGCATAGCGTATGTGTATGATTCAGACAGGTTGTTCGATTCCAGATGCAACCTGGACATGGTGGACCTGGAACTGGTCACCGAAAAGACAGACTTGGAAGAATTGCGGGGTCTGATCGAGAGGCACCTCCATTATACCGCCAGCCGCAGGGCGGCGAAGATCCTGGATGAATGGGAAGCGTGCCTTCCGTTTTTTGTCAAAGTTTTTCCCATGGAATATCGAAGAGTTCTCGGAAAAATGAGCAAGGAAGATGAAGCCACTGAGAGAGCCGAAATGGACCGGGGTTAAGCGGGGTTTTGTAGATGAGCGTTGAACAGACGGCGTTTTTGAATGTGGCCGGAAAAAGAAAAGTCTACCGGCCCGTTTCTGAAAGATTGTATGATTACCTCGAGGTGGAACCTCTGTGGAGTTACACTGATGTGATCGGGCAGGCCGGGCGTTGCATGGACTGTGGCACGCCTTTCTGTCACGCATACGGCTGTCCCCTGGCAAACGTGGTTCCGGAGGTGAATCGGTGGGCCCTTGCAGGGAAATGGCGGGAGGCGTTGTATGTTCTCCAGAGCACCAACAATTTCCCGGAGTTTACCGGCCGTGTATGCCCTGCACCCTGTGAGGCGGCCTGTGTGGCGGGACTCCACACCGACCCTGTGACGGTTCGCCAGATAGAGCTGGCGGTTGTGGAGCGGGGTTTCGAAAGTGGTTTTATCGTTCCGTCTCCTCCGTCGGAGCGTCTGAACAGGCAGGTGGCGGTGATCGGGGCCGGTCCGGCCGGGATGGCCGTTGCGGACAGCCTGAACCGGGCCGGGGTCCTGGTGACGGTGTTCGATGAAGGGGCGAGGCCGGGAGGCATCCTGCGGTACGGGATTCCTGATTTCAAGCTCGAGAAATGGGTCGTGGACAGGCGCATCCGGTTGATGGAGGCTGAAGGGGTTGTTTTCGAGTCCGAAGTCAATGTCGGCCGGGATTTATCCTACGGATTTCTTTCGAGCCGGTTTGATGCAGTCTGCTTCGCCTGCGGGTCTCGAAGACCCAGGGATCTTTCGATCCCCGGCAGGGAACTCGCCGGGATTCATTTCGCGATGGATTATCTCCGGGCGCAGAACATGCGTTTTTCCGGAGAGATTAAAGATCCTTCCTCCGGTATCACAGCGTCAGGCAAAAAGGTTGTGGTCATTGGAGGCGGAGACACCGGATCCGACTGCCTCGGAACCGCCCTCAGGCAGGGAGCCGCCTCGGTTGTGCAGATGGAGATCATGCCGAAGCCGCCCGAAGCCAGGCCGTCTGCAACTCCCTGGCCCCTGTGGCCGTGGATTTTGCGCTCCAGTCACGCGCACGAGGAAGGAGGGCGGCGGTTGTGGGATGTCAGTCCGGTCGAATTCCAGGGCGAAGGTGCCGTGAAAAAGGTCGTGTGCCGCAGGGTTTCGTGGGAGCTTTCCAGGGAGGGGCTTCCCGAGCGACCCGCTGAGGTCCCGGGCAGCGAATTCGAGGTGGAGGCCGATCTGGTGCTGATCGCCGCCGGCTATCTGGGGCCGGACTCGAACCGAATAATCGAGCGTTTGGGGGTTGCAGTGGATGACCGCGGGAATGTGATCGGCTCCTCGGATCGTATGACGAATGTTCCTGGTCTTTTCGTCGCTGGTGATGTCAGAAGCGGACAGTCTCTGGTGGTAAAGGCCGTCATGGACGGAAGAACCGCCGCCCGGGGAATTCTGATGTACTTGAAGAAAAGGCGGGTTTAGAATCATGAAAGCACTCCTTGCACTTGAAGACGGAGCGGTTTTTCCCGGGAGGTCCTTTACCGGCCGGTGCGAAAAAACCGGAGAAGTGGTTTTCAACACCGGTATGACCGGTTACCAGGAAATTCTAACGGACCCTTCCTATTGTGGACAAATGGTCGTGATGACCTACCCGTTGATCGGCAGTTACGGGGTGAACGAAGAGGATTTCGAATCCGGCCGTGTGCAGGCCGAAGCCCTGCTGGTCAGGGAATATCAGCCATATTACAGCAACTGGAGGGCGCGGGGAAGCCTCGCAGACTACCTCGTTTCGGCCGGGGTGCCGGGCATCGAGGGGATTGACACCAGGGCGTTGGCGAAACACATCAGGACCAGAGGGGCGATGAGGGGAGCCCTTTCGACGGAGGATCCGGATGCTCTATCCCTGGTTGAAAAGGCCCGGAAAAGCCCCGAGATGGAAGGACTCGACCTCGTGCGAAGGGTTACCTGCAAGGAACCTCTATGGTGGGCTGGAGACGAGCCTCAACCGATTTACGGCGTGCTGGATTTTTCGGTTTGGCGCCGAAGGCCCGGGCGATTGAAGGTGGTCGCGATGGATTTCGGCATGAAATACCATATCGCCCGCATGCTGGATCTGCGCGGCTGTAATGTGGTGATGGTTCCGGCCGACACCCCCGCTGAAATGATCGATCGCCTGGATCCGGACGGGCTTTTCCTGAGCAACGGCCCGGGGGATCCCGCGGCACTTTCCTACGCGGTGGAAACGATAAAGGCTCAGATAGGCAGGCGGCCCATATTCGGTATATGCCTCGGTCACCAGTTGATCGGGCTGGCACTCGGGGGAAACACATTCAAGCTTAAATTCGGCCATCGCGGAGCGAATCAGCCAGTCAGGAACACCGCTTCCGGCAGGGTGGAGATCACCAGCCAGAATCACGGTTTCTGCGTCGATATGGCTTCGATCGAAGACCCGGATGTCGTGATGACCCATGTGAATCTGAACGAAGGGACCCTGGAGGGGTTTTCCCACCGGCGTTTGCCGTTATTTTCGGTGCAGCATCATCCGGAAGCTTCTCCAGGCCCCCACGATGCGGGCTACCTTTTCGACCGCTTCGTTGAGATGATGACTAACCAGAAGCGGGAAGAGCGTGAATAACTAATAACTATTAACTCTTAACTATTAACCAATAACGGATAACACTCAAAAGAATGCCTAGACGATCCGACATTCAAAAGATCCTTATCATAGGCTCGGGCCCCATAGCCATCGGGCAGGCCTGTGAATTCGATTATTCAGGGACCCAGGCCTGCAAAGCGCTTCGGGAGGAGGGCTACGAGGTCGTGCTGGTGAACAGCAATCCCGCCACGATCATGACGGACCCGGAAACCGCTCAGCGGACGTATGTTGAGCCGATAACTCCGGACTTCACGGCTCGCATCATCGAAAGGGAGCGGCCCGACGCGCTGCTTCCGACTCTAGGCGGGCAGACCGGGCTCAACACCGCTGTGAAACTTGCTGAAAGCGGGGTGCTGGAGAAATTCGGGGTGGAGTTGATCGGGGCTTCGCTGCCGGTGATCATGAAAGCGGAGGACCGCCAGAAATTCCGGGATGCGATGACCCGGATCGGCCTCAGGGTGCCGGGGAATGGTGTGGCCCGAAACATGGACGAGGCCAGGAAGACGGCAGAGCGTATCGGCTATCCCTTGATCATCCGAACGAGCTTTACGCTCGGAGGCGCCGGGAGCGGGGTCGCCTACAACCGTGAAGAGATGGAGGAGCTGGCAAAGGCGGGTCTCGAAGCCGGGATGATTCCCGAGATCATCATGGAAGAGTCCCTCCTCGGGTGGAAGGAATTTGAACTGGAGGTGATGCGGGATAAAAACGACAATGTCGTCGTGATCTGCACGATCGAGAATGTGGATCCCATGGGGGTCCATACCGGGGACAGCATCACCGTCGCTCCGGCCCAGACGTTGACTGACCGGGAGTACCAGAACATGCGGGATGCGGCGATAGCCGTGATGCGCGAGATCGGCGTGGAAACCGGGGGGTCGAACGTGCAGTTCGCGGTGAACCCCGGTAACGGGGACCTGGTTGTGATTGAAATGAATCCCAGGGTTTCGAGAAGTTCGGCGCTCGCTTCCAAGGCCACCGGGTTCCCTATCGCGAAAATCGCGGCCAAGCTTGCAGTGGGCTACACGCTCGATGAACTGCCGAACGACATCACCCGGGAAACTATGGCCTCCTTCGAACCGGCCATTGACTACTGTGTTGTAAAGATCCCCAGATGGACCTTCGAGAAATTTCCCGGTGCGCAGGATCTGTTGACGACATCGATGAAATCGGTCGGCGAGACCATGGCGATCGGCCGGACCTTTAAAGAATCCCTACAGAAGGCGGTCCGTTCGCTTGAAACGGGCAGGTGCGGCTTCGGGTCTGCAGGAGCGCAGGGACAACCTGAAAACCGCAACTCCGCTGAACTTGAACCAGAGCTGGTCACGCCGAATTCGCGCAGGCTTTTTTCGGTTTACGATGCTTTTTCCTCCGGGATGGACCTTGAGCGGGTTCATGAACTGACCCATATCGACCGATGGTTTCTTTTTCATATTCGCGAACTGCAGCGCATGGAAGACCAATTGAGAAGCTGGGTGGCGGCCGGCAGTGGTCCGAGCAGTTGGAGTCCTGAATCCTGGATGCATATCAAACAGTGGGGTTTTTCGGACATGTTCCTGGCGGCCCTCTGCGGTGTTTCCGAACGCGATGTAAGAAACGCGAGGGAGGGGAAGAACGTCGCACCGGTTTACAGACTCGTGGACACCTGTGCGGCGGAGTTTGAGGCTTACACGCCGTATTTTTACTCCACATACGAACAGGAATGCGAGATTCGACCATCGTTGCGTAGAAAGGTGGTGATCCTGGGCGGGGGGCCCAACCGCATAGGCCAGGGCATCGAGTTCGACTACTGCTGCGTGCACGCGTCGTTTGCTCTGCGGGAGATGGGGATAGAGAGCATAATGGTCAACAGCAACCCCGAGACGGTCAGCACAGACTATGATACCTCGGACAAACTTTTCTTCGAGCCTTTGACCACGGAGGATGTTTTGAATATCGTGGCCCGGGAAAAACCCGAAGGCGTGATAGTGCAGTTCGGTGGACAGACTCCGCTCAACATTGCCGGGGAGCTGGCAGAAGCCGGTGTCCGGATCCTGGGAACGCATCCGGACGACATCAACGTGGCCGAGGATCGTGACCTGTTCCAGCGGCTTTTGGGAAAGCTTGGTCTCAGGCAGCCGGAAAACGGGACAGCCTCCTGCGTCGAAGAGGCGGTGGCTGTGGCCCGGAGAGTCGGCTACCCCGTTGTCGTCAGGCCGTCTTTCGTGCTCGGAGGACGGGCGATGGAAATTGTTTATGACGACGATGAGCTGCTCCGTTACATGGATGCGGCTGTGGATGTTTCCCCCGGAAAGCCGGTTTTGATCGACCGTTTTCTCGACAACGCCGTTGAGGTCGACGTGGATGCGGTGTCCGACGGGCGTCATACGATCGTGGCAGGCATCATGGAGCATATCGAGGAGGCCGGCATTCACAGCGGCGACAGCGCATGCGTGCTTCCCCCGATCAACCTGAGCCGGTCGGTCGTCGATTCGATCAGGGAATACACCAAGGCCATAGCGGCTGAGCTCAGGGTCGTCGGGTTGATGAACATCCAGTATGCAGTTAAGGATGAACAGGTCTACGTGTTGGAAGTCAACCCCAGAGCTTCCCGGACGGTTACATTCGTGAGCAAGGCGACCGGCGTTCCTTTGGCCAAGGTTTCCACCCGGTTGATGGCGGGTGAGTGCCTCGAAGACCTGGGGCTCGTTTCAGACCTTACCGGCAGCAGGACCGGTTCGGGGCATATATGCTGCAAGGAGTCGGTGTTTCCCTTTAACCGTTTCCCCGGTGTCGATACACTTCTCGGCCCGGAGATGAAGTCCACCGGTGAGGTAATGGGGATAGACCGCAGTTTCGGCCTTGCATTCGCAAAGGCGCAGATAGCCGCCGGCCAGAGTCTTCCGCTTGAAGGCAAAGTGTTCATCAGTGTAAAGGACCGAGACAAACGTGCGATCGCCGACACCGCTGCGATCCTCCAGGGCCTGGGCTTCGAAATACTGGCAACCGAAGGCACGGCCCGTTTTCTCGGCTACCACGAAATTCCGGCCGGAAGAGTCTTAAAGGTACGCGAGGGCAGGCCGAACATCGTGGACATGATAAAGAACAATGAAATCCGCCTGGTGATCAACACTACCAGCAACAAGAAGGCTGTGTCGGATTCGGCGGCCATCCGTCGGGCCGCACTCGAAAACAACGTCGCCTACACGACAACCGTGGCAGGTGCCAGGGCGACGACCCTGGCAGTCAAGGCTTTGCTGAAAGGGGAGGTTCAGGTTTGCAGCCTCCAGGAGTATCATGGTAGCTCTTAGCTGTTAGCGATTAGCTGTTGGATCCTATATTTTAAATTCGGAGTATGTAATGACAAAAAGTTTGATGCCGGACTGCGTTTCTGGGCGTCCTCGTGAAGAGTGCGGGATCTTCGCCGTCTACGGGCATCGGGATGCCTCGAGGCTTACCTACTTCGGCCTTTACGCACTCCAGCACCGGGGGCAGGAGTCGGCGGGCATCGTCGCTTCGGACGGTGGACTCGTGCGTGAACACAAGGCCATGGGTTTGGTTCATGACATTTTTACGCAGGAAATCCTCGAACGGCTTCCCGGCCGGATTGCGCTCGGGCATGTGCGCTATTCGACCACCGGCTCTTCGATCCTTGTCAACACCCAGCCGCTCAAGGTGCAGTTTTCCGGCACCTCCCTTGCGGTGGCTCACAACGGCAACCTCGTCAACGCAGGCGCGATACGGCATGAAATGGAGGAGCATGGCTCCATTTTTCAGACCACGATGGACAGCGAGGTTGTGCTGCACCTGGTGGCAAGGGGGATCCGGAACGGGATCGAATCCGCGGTACATGGTGCTGTGACCCGGATCCGGGGAGCCTACTCGATGTTGCTGATGACCGGCGACACCCTGATCGCATGCCGGGACCCTCACGGTTTCCGCCCTTTGAGCATCGGGATGCTGGACGGCGCTTACGTGGTGGCGTCCGAGACCTGCGCGTTCGACCTGGTGGGGGCGAAGTTCCTGGGGGACTTAGAACCGGGGGAGATATGCATCATCAACCGGCACGGGTTGAGGAGTTTTTTTTTCGAAGCCTCGCAACGGAAGGCCCAGTGCATATTCGAGCTGATATATTTCGCACGGCCGGACAGCAACGTGTTCGGACAGAATGTCTACCTCTTCAGAAAGCGCCAAGGGGAAATGCTCGCCGCGGCGTACCCGCTTGACGTGGATTTCGTTATGCCTTTCCCCGATTCCGGGAACTATGCGGCCATCGGCTATGCTGCGGCTTCCCGGTTGCCGCTCGAAATGGGGATGATCCGGAACCACTATGTCGGCAGAACCTTTATCGAGCCGTCCCAGGAGATGCGCGATTTCGGGGTGAAGGTCAAATTGAATCCGGTGAAAGAGCTTCTTGCGGGAAAAAGAGTGTTGATAATCGAGGATTCGATCATAAGGGGGACCACCTCACGAACCAGGATAAAGACACTGCGGGATATCGGGGCCCGCGAGGTTCATATGCTGGTCAGTTGTCCTCCGCACAGCTTTCCATGCCATTACGGGATCGATTTCACCAGCAAAGGCGAACTTATCGCTGCGGATAAGACCGTGGACCAGATCCGTCGCTATATAGGGCTCGACAGCCTCGGATATCTAAGTATCGAGGATTTAACCGCGGCGGCAGGGTACCCCGAAGACTTCTGCCTTGCCTGCTTTAACGGCCGCTACCCGGTGGCGATCGACGAGAATTTCCGCAAAAACTGCCTCGAGTGAACCGGCGCCCATTCCAACTTGGCCTGCAGTCACCTTGTTTACTTTCTTAATCCCGCTTGGGTATAATTCTTCTTTGCCTCCGGCGGGGTTGTTCATTTTTCTGGGATGCCGTTGCTTCTTCAGGAAACCTTGCGTTTTTTTTCCATGAAAAGTTAATATAGGGCAACGTTGCGCACCTGTTTCCGCTTCGGGCATTTATTAAAACAAAAATGAGGAGGATTTTTTATGGAAAAGAAAATCATTCAGACTTCGAACGCGCCGGCGGCTGTAGGGGCGTACTCACAAGCAGTTCAAGCCGGGTCTCTGGTTTTTGCCTCCGGCCAGATCGGCCTTGTTCCCGAAACCGGTCTTATGGTTGAGGGAGGTGTGGGGGCTCAAGCGCGGAGGTGTCTTGAAAATCTCCGGGCGGTACTGGAAGCGGCAGGTTCGTCGATGGAAAAAATAGTTATGGCCACCGTTTTCCTTGCGGATATCAACGATTTCGCAACGGTGAACGAGGTGTATGGAGAATTTTTCCAGGTCGATCCTCCCGCGCGAGCCTGCGTGCAGGCCGCTGCCCTTCCGAAGGGGGGGCTGGTGGAAATCGCCGCCGTAGCTGGGTTGTAGATCCGGCACAGCCTTATTTTTCGGCGTCGGTATCGGCTGTTTTTCAGGCAGTGCCTTCCGTTTTCTGCCTGCTAATGGCTAATGGCTAACACCCAGGGGAAACGAGCTTTATGAATGATCAGTATAAACCCGGTGATTCCGAAAACCCGATACCGTATCGCAACGTCCTGTCGCAGATAGATCAGGCGGTGGCCGTCATTTCCGGGGGGCGGATCATCTATGCAAATTCGGCCCTGTGCAAAATTGCCGGGAAGAACCGAGGGGAAATGCTTGGGCACCTGTTCCTCGACTTGGTGGAGGAAAAAGACCAGGCCAGGGTTGAGGGGTATTTGAAGTCCCGGGAATTTTCCGTGGCCGGCAGCGTGACTTTCCGGGTTACCAGAGAGTCCGGCACCGACAGGGATGCTCGGTTGCAGGCTTTTCCGGTTCAACTCCAGGGAGCCTATGCTGATCTGCCGGGGCTATGCTGCTGTTTAACCGATATCACCGACGACCTGGATCGACTGGACGAACTCCGAAGGGAGAATCGGCGTCTACGAAGCCTGATAGACGACGCCGAAAGTGTAGTGATGTCTTTCGCGCCCTATGACTGCAAGGACATCCTGCTGGCCAACCGTTACGTGGAGGCCCTGCTCGGCTGTTCGGTCAAGGAAATCATCAATGGCAGGGTTCATCCGTTTGATTTTGTTCACCCAGGAGATATAGATAAAGTAATCGAATTTTATGAAGGATTTCCTGATATTTACGAAAACGAATCATTGGAATATATAATTATAAGCAAAGATGGGAAACAAAAATGGGTTCGTGATACAGGTAATGCGTTTTTTGTTGAAAGGGGGCACGGAATTCCCAGAAGAATAGACCATACCATAGTGGATATTACCGAACAAAAAAGGAGAGAAATAGAATTAGAAAAGGAGAGATCCAAGCTCGACAGTATTATAACAAACAGCACCGATATGATATATCGTGTAGACCACGAAGGCAATTTCCTTGATTTAAACCCTGCCGGGATGCAACTTCTTGGGATAGACGGAGATCCGGGTGAGAAGAATATTTTGGACTACTATGTTCACCCCGGCCAGAGGGATCTCCTTGTCCGGCAGATCAAGGAGAAGAGCCGGGCCCAGCAGACCGCCAAGTGGAGGATCCCCCCCGGCGTGACGATTGATGTGGTCATCAATGCTTTAGCCGAGGTTGAACATGATGCAGAAGAGTTTTCATACCAGGGGATAGTTCACAATGTAACGAAGACCCTTGAAATGCAGAAGATAGAATCGGTTAAAAAAATGTGCGGCGGTCTGAGCGACAAGATAAACACTCCGCTTATGACGCTGTCGATGAACATGCAGATGCTCAGGGACATGCTGCACTCCGCTCATTTGGATCCGGATGAGATAGCAGCCTGCCTGGACGGGATGGAAAAGGCCTACACGAGAATCATCGGGCCCATGGAGACGGTCCGCGAAAAATATTGGGATATAGAAGAGGTGTCAGACGGGATCGGTGGAACGATTTACGAGATACACGAGAAACTTCCGTCCAAGGAAAGTTGAAAGACCGGAAAAGGATGAAAATCCGAAAGGCCGTTGCCTATATCATGCCCATCCGGAAATATCGGGTGAAAACCATATCATACCGCGGGGTCAACTCATGCGGCGGCGGATGAAATTTTCGATTCGATCAAGCGCCTCCGACAGGATGGGTGTGTCCACGGTGCAGGAAATTCTTATGCACCCGGCACCCGAAGGCCCGAAGGCACTTCCGGGAACCACAACCACCCGCTCTTCATCGACCAGGTCCATCGCGAAGGATGTGTCGTCTACCGTTATCGCGGCGATCGAAGGAAAGAGATAGAAAGAACCGGACGCAGGGTTGATTCGTATCCCGGGCATTTTCCTCAGGCGTTCCCATGCAAACCTGCACCGTGTTTCGAATGCTTCTTCCATAGCGGCGAACACCCTGCGGTCCGTGTTGAGTGCAGCCAGCGCTGCACGCTGACCGATGCTGCTGGGGCAACTGGTGAAAAACATCGCGACCTTCATCATTTCCTCAATCAGCCAGGGAGGACCGAAGCTGAACCCGATGCGCCATCCGGTCATGGCAAACGTTTTTGAAAACGAGTTCACCACAATGGTGCGCTCCGCCATGCCGGGGCGGGTGTAAATCGATTCGTGTTTTCCACCGTAGACAAGGTGATCGTAGACCTCGTCTGATACAACAATCAGGTCTTTTTCCACTGCTATGCGGGCGAGCTCGTCGAGCACATGCCCGGGGAGAACCGCACCGGTCGGGTTGTTGGGTGAATTGATAAGCATCAACCTGCTTTTAGATGTTACGGCCGCGGCAATGCGATCGGGCCGGATCACGAAGCCGTCGTCGAAGTCCGTGGGAACGTACACGGGAAAGGCGTTCGCCAGCTCGATCTGAGCCGGGTAGGTCGGGAAGCAGGGTTCCGGAATGATCGCTTCCTCACCTGGGTCCAGGAGCGTTCGGAGACTGGCCGTTAACCCTCCCATCCCGCCGTGGGTGACGATGATGCCGGACTGATCCATCTCGATTCCTCTACCCCTTATCATGTATTCCTGAAGGGCCGCCACCAGTTCATTGTCTCCCCGGGTGGGGGTGTAGTGGGTTGCGCCGGCTTCGGCGTCAGCCAGTGCGGATCGGCAGATCGACGGAGGAGTGTGGAAATCCGGTTCCCCGATACCAAGAGAAATGACTTCCCGGTACCGGGCGGCTCGCATCGACATTTCCCTGATACGGCTGGGGGTTATGCGTCGTACATTTTTTGAAACTTTTTCTTTCATGCCAAGGTCCTTTTCAGGGGGCAGGTTGGGAAAATGCCTTCATGGAATATTTGAAAATTGATAGCACCGGGGGCGCGAGGATGTCAATCATTGAATCCCCCCGCCACGGCCTTTGTTCGCCTCGAGTTAAATCGTTGTCAGTGGAGCGGGAGCGGAACGGTTGTCGTTGTCGTAATCGCCATCGATCTTTTTGGAGTGCCGAAATGAAATTTTGGCCTGGCCCGCACGGGGGGTGCAAGTGTTGGTGTTGGTGACGCCGCAGAGCGGCGGTGTAAGCCACGTCGGTTGCGATATCTGTCTGCCCGGTTAAATACCCCGCAGGGGTCAGCGCAGCGTATTTAACCGGGTTTTTCGGCGTCGTTATCGGCGTCGTTATCGTCTGTTTTCCACGTAGTTCATTCCGTTTCCGAATAGCTAAAAAAGTATTTTATAGTAACAATAGAAACCAAAAACGATTAGAAAGACAAAGTTTAATAAGATTACGCGATATATAATAAAGAAAAGCAATGTCCGATGGTAAGCATATAAGTTGTTGATTTGTTTTTATGGTTGAGTATTTATGGATGGTAAGCATTAGAGACGGAACAAAGTAATAACTGACTACCATTTTTATTCCTGATTGAGTTATTGTGACAAGTTCCTGGATGTGGAGCCCATTATCCAGGATAAAGCAAGCTTTGCTGCGTTTTTTGGGCTAAATGCCTGGCTTCCCCGGCACCTGCTCGAATGACCCGCTTTTTCCCGAAGAATCCTGAACATTCGAAGGCATTGAGTAGCGGGATTCTTCTTAATGGATATAGAAAATATAGTCAGATGTATGTTGATGACCATTTTAAAGCGGTTTCCATGAAATGGTCTTTGTCGAGTGTTTGAGCCGATGTTGGTAGTGGGATGCCGACCGATGTTTCACGTGAAACATTCATTTTTCTTTTCAAGGACCGCAGCTTGTGCTATCAAGGCGAATATGTTGCGCGTGCCGCATCCAAAATAATCGAAAAGTTGAACATCCGGATCAAATGTCTCTGATAATATCGATAGCGAACCAGAAAGGCGGAGTAGGTAAAACGACAACTGCGGTTAACCTTGCAGCGTCGCTTGCCGCCGCCGAGCAGCCCTGTCTGCTTGTGGATTGTGATCCCCAGGGTAATGCAACCACCGGGCTGGGCATTGACAGGCCGGCGCTTTCAGCCGGAACTTACGATCTTCTTTTCCAGGGTGTTGATCCCATTTCTACCGTTGTAAAATGTGATTTGCCCACCCTGGGTATAATTCCTGCCGACGAACGCTTGATCGGCGCCGAAGTTGAAATCGCGGAACAGCCCGACAGAGAGTTCCGGCTCAAAAAATCACTCGATACCTTTCGTGGCACGTACCCTTATATTCTTCTCGACTGCCCACCGTCATTGGGTTATTTGACTTTGAATGCAATGACAGCTTCGGACGCTGTGCTGATCCCCCTGCAATGCGAATATTATGCCCTTGAAGGCCTTTCCCAGCTTCTTAAGACCGTGAAGGCTGTTAGGAAGACTTTGAACCCGGCCCTGCGGCTCCAGGGAATTCTGTTGACGATGTATGATAAAAGAAACAACCTTTCAGAGCAGGTTGCACAGGAGGTGAGATCATATTTCCCGGGCTACGTATACCAGACGATGATACCAAGGAATGTTAGGCTGAGCGAGGCCCCCAGCCACGGAAAGCCGGCGATTCTTTACGACATTCGTTCTTCCGGTGCCCAGAGCTACCTCAGCCTTGCAACAGAGATCCTACGGAGGAAATAGCTGCGATGCAAAAGCGAAAGGCACTCGGCAAGGGGCTGTCCGCTCTAATACCGGATGAACAAGGGTTTGAAGAGTCTGAGCGGAGATTCTTCATGTGCCCGGTCGCCTTGATCGAACCGAACCCATACCAGCCGAGGGTGGATTTCTCAGGTCCTGAGCTGGACCGGCTCGTCGATTCAGTAAAGGAAAGCGGTATAGTAACGCCGTTGCTTGTAAGCAGATATGAATCAGGCTATCGTTTGATAGCGGGCGAGCGTAGGTGGCGTGCTGCTCAAAAAGCGGGCCTGGACCGTGTGCCTGTGATAATCAGGGAGGCAAGCGGCAGGGAAATGCTCGAATTGGCTTTGATCGAAAACCTGCATCGAAAGGATCTAAATCCGATTGAAGAGGCTCTGGCCTACCGACGGCTCCTTGATGAAGGGGGAAGTACTCAAGAGAACATCGCAAAGCGCCTTGGGCGAGACAGGTCAACCATAGCGAATTCGCTGAGGTTGCTGACTCTTCCGGGGTCGATCCAGCAGGATGTGATGGAAGGACGACTCACCATGGGCCACGCGAGGGTCATTGCAGGAATAAAAGATGATCGGGCCAGAAAAGAACTCAGGGATATGATTGTCAGGCGCGGCATGTCCGTTCGCCAGGCAGAAAATGCAGCAAAAAGGCTGGCAGCTGCTGGACCGGGGAAAGCGGCGAAAGTGCAGGCTGACGCCTATTATTACTCTCTGTCAGAGAACCTCAAGCGGGCTCTGGGGACAAAAGTGGAAATTTCAAAAAAGAAAAAGGGCGGGCGAATAGTAATTCACTTTTATTCAGAAGAAGAACTCGACAGGCTGCTGGGTATCCTTACTTAAGGGTACGATTCCGCCATCTAGGCTCCTGTTTCTGCTTCAACCGTAGGATATTATCCCGGTGAGCAAGAACGATTAAACCTGCAATCAAGAATCCCGCCGCCGTATTGATATCCGGAGCATCCGAAAAGATCAGGAACACCGGCATGCAAACCGAGGCGCCCATAGACGCCAGTGAAATGTAGCCCGGTATGTATACAAGCAAAACGAAAACCACCAGAGCGCTCGCGACGCACACAGGGCAAAGAACAATGAAAACACCTAGAGCAGTCGCCACACCTTTACCGCCTTTGAACTTGAGAAAAACAGAAAATTGATGTCCAATAAGCGCTGCGAGCCCGCTTAGCGCGGCCATGGTTGATGGTTCAAAATGACCACTATAAGAAGTGACAGCAACGGCTGTTGGGGCCAAACCCTTCAAGCAGTCCAGAATCAACGTAAGCGCCCCCCATTTTACGCCGATTTCCCTTGCTACATTGGTTGCGCCTATGTTTCCACTGCCGACCGTTGAAATACTGTCTCTTA
>OMKS01002457.1_pt1 | contig 15501 bp, 15 predicted proteins | sample 1674721 | NCBI WGS metagenome assembly OMKS01 (sample SAMN06264996, study PRJEB25208) | sediment metagenome | isolation source: hot spring sediment | place: USA: California | collected 2014-09-02
TCACCGCTGGCGCGCAGTGCTGGCAGCAGTGACATCGTCAATTGGAAGGCAGCCAGGTGGTTGACAGCAAAAGTGCGTTCAAAACCATCTTTGCTGTATTGTTTTGTGGCGTTGAAACCACCAGCATTGTTGATCAGTACATCCAAACCCGCACAACCCGCCTGTGAAAGAATTTGCCGGATGTCATCGGCAGCGCGGCGCACATCCGCCAGGCTGTTGAAATCTGCCAGTACAAAATGCAAACGCGCCTGCGGCACCTGCGACAGAATGCGTGCCTGGGCATCTTGCGCCCGTTCAGCAGAGCGCCCCAACGCAATTACCAGCGCGCCGTGCTGCGCAAATTCCAGCGCGGCCTGCCAGCCGATGCCGGAGGTGGCGCCGCTGATCACGACACTCTTGCCTGTCAGGGGGTTGTTTTCATGCGGTGCCATTGGTTGCTCCCATACTGTCATCTTTATTGATCTGCGCCCAGCGGAAGCAGCTGACTTCATGGTCATTGACCATGCCGACCGCCTGCATGAAGGCGTAACAGATGGTGGGGCCCACAAAGGTGAATCCGCACTGCTTGAGCGCGCGGCTCATGGCTTGCGACTCGCTGGTTTGTGCCGGGATTTCGTCAAGCGACTGGAAGTGGTTGCGCAGGGGTTTGCCGCCGGTGAATGACCACAGAAAAGTATCCAGGCTGCTGCCGGCTTTGCGCATGGCCAGCGTGGCGCGCGCGTTTTGCACCACCGAGGCGATTTTCAGGTGGTTGCGCACAATGCCGGTGTTGAACATCAGCGCTTCCAACTGGGCTTCGTTGTAGCGTGCGATCTTTTCGATGTCAAAATGGTCGAATGACTCGCGGTAATGTTGGCGTTTGTTGAGGATGGTGTTCCAACTCAGTCCGGCTTGCGCGCCTTCCAGCACGAGGAACTCGAACAACTGGTGTTCATCATGCACCGGCACACCCCACTCTTCATCGTGGTAAGCGGTCATCAGCGGGCTGGCGTTTTGCGCCCAGGCGCAGCGCTGCATCTCAATCCACCGGATCGGTCTTGAACACCTGGTCCCACACCACGGAAGAAACACCGAAGCGTTGTTCAGGGGTCTTGAAGTGATGCGCCATGTGGTGTTTGCGGATGACGCGGTAGTATTTGCTCTTCCATGAAAAGTGGTGGATGGCATAGTGCAGCATGTCGTAGGCGATGTAACCGCAGATGAAACCAGCGAACAGCGGTGCCACCCAGTGCGGCGCGCCGATCAACAGCGCAACCACGGCGTAGAACAAGCCGAAGAACAAGGCAGCCAGGGGAATGCTCAGCACCGGCGGCATCACCAGGCGGGTTTTGCTGCGCGGCTGGTAATGGTGGACGCCATGCACCAAAAACAGGAAGCGCTGCATTCTTTCTGATGGGTTCTTGGGATGAAAATGGAACACAAAGCGGTGCAGCAGGTATTCGGAAATGGTCCACAGGAACAGCCCGATCAGCACCCCCGGCGGGATGAACAGCCAGCCTGCACCAGCGGGGCGCAGGGCAAATGCGCGCCACAGGAAAAATGCTACCACGGGCACCCAGATCACCAGCACGGTGATAGGCGAGATGTGGGAGAAAAATTCCAGAAAATCGGAATCAAACAGGCGGACAGGGTCGTTAATTTCGTTATCGATACCGGTGGGAACAGGGCGACGGGACATGGGAGACTCCTGTAGAATGAAGAGGGAGTGGATCAGATAGCTTCATTATAACCGATGATGCGCTGCCTTCGATGAGAATGGCTGTTGGCAGGCATGGGTGCAAAAAGACAGGGCAAATTTTGCAGACCAATCATCACCTGAACTGTTCGGTTTTTGTTAAGATTCATGGAAGATAGAGAAATTTGCCTGATTGACAGGGTTCGCCGGTACCAAACCGCCACATATGGGCATAAAGATGGGAATAAGCGTGCAACCAGTTGCCGTATCTGGCTTAAGGTTAAAAATTGTTGCCCTGAGCGGTTGTTTTTTGTACACTAAAACCAAAGGGAAGTGAACAGCGTTCACCCCCAGGAGTGACGAAATGGACACGATAACGATCCAAAGGATCAGCAGCGCAACCACCACACGCCGCAAGATCGTCGATATCGCCACCCGGATCATTGAAGCAGACGGTCAAGAAGCACTCTCGATGCGGCAGCTGGCGCAGGCCATCGGGTTAAGCCCGGCTGCGCTCTACAAACATTTTGACGGCAAAGAAGCCATCCTGCAAGCAGTGCGCGAGCGTGCGCTCAAGCGCATGGCGCATGCCTTTGCGGAAACCGAGCGGCTGAACGGCAACCCGCTGGATGATGTGCGCACCGCCTGCCGCACCCTGCTGGCGTTCGCCGTTGAGCAGCCGCAGTTATACCTGCTCATCTATGAGCGCTATGACCATGCCCGCCCCAACTACAAAGAGATCTTCAACACCCTGCACTTCCGCTACATGCAGAAAAAACTGCGCCAGGCGCGCAAGATGGACCTGCTGAATCTGCCGCCGGGTTTCAACGAAGAATTGCTGGTGCTGCAGTTGTGGACCTGCATCCATGGCTGTGTCATCCTGCGCCATTCATTGATGGCAGGCGAACAAGTCTTTCACGAGGTGTCGGAACGCATGCTAAATACCATGCTGGACAACCTGGAGAACCCGCAGGATCAATGGCAGGTGCCGCGCCAGGCAGATCAATGATCGCGCGGCAGCCAGGCGGGGGCGCCTTTTGGTTGGGGATGTGCGCCATACAGCCAGCGGTCTAACTTGACATATGTCTGTCGAAAGGCGGCGGAACGCTGGATGCCCTGCTGCAGCAGATTGTGGGTCCAATGGTCGCTGTGCGCCAGCGGACAGACCGCCATGCAGCGGCCGCAATCAGTGCCGGCGCGTGTCCAGAAATGGTAACAGCGCTGCTGGTCAATCTGCCAGCGCAAGGCGCCGTTTATCATGATGCGCTCCCCGGTGGGAATGGCTTTGCCGGGGCAGTTCGCAGCGCATACGTTGCATCGATTGCAGAAATCGATGATGGCATGGTCAGGTTGATAATCATGTGCTTGCAAGGGCAGGTTGGTGGTCACCACCGCCAGGCGCACGCGCGGGCCCTGCCGCGGCGTCATTAACAGGCCCATGCGGCCGATCTCGCCCAGCCCGGCGTCGCGCGCCACCAGCGGGCAGATAACCTGGTAGCTGCCGTCAATATGGGCGCGTGCTTCATAGCCCATGGCGCGGATGGCGGCGGCCAGCATCACGGCGGTCAGGCCGGCCCGGGCATATTGCCGGGCAGATTCCGCCATCACCGGCTGGCGCGGGGCGCTTATGATGTTTTCCCGCGCCATTTCTGTCGTCAATGCGATGGCATGGGTGTGGTTTAATGCAATTTCTTGTCCCCATTCTCCCGCCCCTCTGCCGACATGGGAATAGATATGGACTGGCTTTAATGCGGTAACACCAACATCCAGCGCACCGAAAAATTTTGCCAACCCGCAAAGGTAAGCGGTTCCTTCTTCAGCAGGGATGTCGATCTTGTCAGGGGCAGCTTCACCATCGACCAGGCTGCGCAGGCTGCCGACCGCAGCAAAACTGGCATGGGCAGCCGCATCCATCAAGCGCGAAGAAAGCTCCTGCCGGTTGTGCCAGCTGTTTTGACGAATGGCTTCATCCCCTGCCAAATCCTCAGGGTGTTGTCGGTAATAATCCTGATAGTTGGTTGAATCAGGCCGCATGCGCATGCGCGCAAACATGATGCGGCGCTCATCATAACGCCGCCGGGGATGTTGCGCGGGCTCCTGGTGCTTTTTGCCCGGCACAAAGAACAAAAAGGCGAGGAGAATGTACAGCCCAAGCATGGCATACAGGGCAGCCTGTGCAGCGATACCGCCCAGCCACGCAACGACGGTTGCGGAGGCGGTTAACATAAGCAGACTGCCCAACACTTTCCAGCCGGCGCGCCGCTCCTGCTCACGAAACGAGATGCTGGCAAAACTGGCCAAGAAGAAAAATAGCGGCAGAGCAGCCAGGATTAAGGCAATTGTAGTAATGCTCATGGATTAACCCGGTTATCCTACTGTCTTTTCATTGTGCGTCATAGTGTTCACTGTTGCTTTCCTCTGCGATGACGAATGGCTGGATCTCGCGCAGGATGGCTTTTTCGTCCTGCTGGGCAAAATATAACTCCCAGCGCAGCTGAAGATTCATCCAGAAATCGACGCTGGTGTTGAAGAACTTCGCCAGGCGCAGCGCTGTGTGGGGTGTCACACCGCGTTTGCCATGCACGATCTCATTAACACGCTGATAGGGCACATGAATGCGGTCGGCCAGCTGACGCTGGGTCAACCCCATTGGTTGGAGAAACTCTTCCAGCAGCATATCTCCGGGGTGTGTGGGTGTGCGGTTGGTCGGGACACGGACCATAAAAACCTCTCTTAGTGGTAATCTACGATTTCCACCTTGTCTGGGCCCTGTGTTGTCCAGACAAAGCAAATTCGATATTGTTGGTTGATGCGAATGCTGTGTTGCCCCAGGCGTTCACCGGACAATGTCTCCAGATGATTGCCGGGAGGGGCGCGCAAGTCGGTTAATTGACTGGCGGAATCTAACTGGTCCAGTTTTCTGGCAGCCACTTTCCAAAGCACATTTGGCAATGCGTTGCGGGCGTTTTTGTTATTGATGCCATTGTATATGGCTTCGGTGCCAGTGTCTTTAAATGACTGGATCATAATAGCATGATATCACGGATATCATGCTATTACAAGTGCTTGGAAAAAGTCGGATGTCTCTGGCGGAAGGAATACTCGTCAAACAATCATTCGTCGTGGGTGTTGTTCAAGCCCTGCAGGCGGTAGGAGTACAGCGGGAAGACGGCGGCAGCGCCCAGCAAACCAGCTTTGTCGCGGAAGCGCGCCGGTTTGATCTCCACCAGTTCCTGCGGCACCAGGCGGCATTGTTCGGCAATTTGTTCTTCGATATAGGGCAGGAACATGTCATAGCTGCCCATTACACCACCGCCCAGTGCGATGACTTCTGGCACAAATTGCGTGACCAGGTTGGCAATACCCACGCCCAGATAGCGCCCTTCCAGCGCCACCATTGTCTGGGCTTCTGCCACGCCGTTGGCAGCCAGGTTGCATATCTCCTTGGCTTTGAGCGGTTCTTCAGGGAACTCCTCGCGCCAGCGCAGCTCCATGGCAGTGCCGCTGGCAAGTGATTCCCAGCAGCCGTGCGCCCCACAGAAACAGGCTGGCCCCCTGGCGTTGATGTCAATGACATGGTGGCCGCATTCAGGATGCGCCCCATCCACCCCGCGGTATACCTGTCCATCAATGATCACGGATACGCCGATGCCGGTGCTGACGCAGATGAAGATGAAGCTGCGCGCGCCCTTGCCCGCCCCCCAGGTATATTCGCCCATGGCGGAAGCGATGGCGTCATTGTCAGCAAACACCGGCAGACGCAGCTGGTGAATCAGGGTGGAGAGCAGCACATTGCCCTCCCATTTGGGTAGAAAGGCATTTTTACCCAGGATACCGCGGTGGTAATCCACCGGACCGGTGACTGCGCAGCCCACGCCTACCAGGGGAACGCCATGGGAGCGGCTTAACTGTTTGAGTTCATCTGCAATCGGCACGATGGCTGCATGCGCGTCCAGTTCTGCATCGGTTTCCCACTGCACAGAATCGATCAACTCGCCTTTTTCAGTCACCAATCCAACGGCGATCTTGTTGCCGCCCACATCCACTGCGCCAATGATCGCGTCCATGTCAGTTCCCTTTGATCTCTTGGATAAAGCGTTCGGTGATCGAACGCGGGCGGGTGATGGCGCTGCCGACTGTCACGGCGAATGCACCTTCCGACAGCATACGGCTGGCTTGCTGGGGGGTGGCAATGCGTCCTTCGGCGATGATCGGCACCTCGGTAGCCTGACACAGGCTCCTCACCAGGCGGTAATCGGGCTGGCTGGATTGATGGCTGTCAGCGGTATACCCGGAGAGAGTGGTGGCGATGAAGTCAGCGCCGGCTTCTGCGGCGGCAAGCCCTTCTTCACAAGTGGCGATATCCGCCATCACTAACGCGCCGGTCTCGGCTTTCACGCGCTGGATAAACTCCGGCGCAGTAAGGCCTTCCGGGCGCGGCCGACCGGTGCCGTCCACGGCGATGATGTCTGCGCCGGCTTGTGCCACCGCGCGCGCATGTTCCAACGTTGGCGTGATACGCACGGCGAAGCCTTCGATGTCAAATTTGTACAGCCCGATCAGGGGAAGTTGAATCTTCTCGCGGATAGCGCGGATATGGCCGGGGCTGTCAGCGCGGATGGCAACCGCCCCGCCCAACACCACCGCCTGCGCCAGCGCTGCCATGATGGCGGCGTCGTTCAGCGGGTCAAGCTGCGGCTTGTCTGCGTCGGGCTGTACCGAAACGATCAACCCGCCGCGAATGTGGTCCAATATAGCCTGATAGTCCATGAGTTGCACCTTTCTTTATGGGGAAGGATTATTCAGACAGCTTTTCGGTGATAAGGTCGATCAGTTCGCCCACATCTGAAAGGTCAATCACTTCCCACTCTTCAAATTCAATCTCGAAATCTTCTTCGATCGCCATCAACAGCGTCATGTGTGACATCGAGTCCCAGCCGTCGATGTCATTCGCGGTGGTATGGCGGTCAATCTCGATCTCGTCATCTTCAAACACCATTTGAAACACTTCGGTTAATTGTTCAAGAATTTCCAACTCATACCTCCAGAGTTGATATATCCCCCAGGTCTTCACCCAGGTAGTCGGCTTTCAACACTCTGCGCATTATTTTACCACTGCGGTTCTTGGGCAGACTCTCACGCAGGTGATATTCACTCGGCACCGCGATGGGCGACAGGCGGTTGGAGATATGAATGCGGCATTTGATTTCCAATTTGCGATCCCAGGCAAGCCCGGGTTTGAGGGTGATGAAGGCCACCACCTTCTCATACAGCAGCGGGTCAGGCGCGCCGATCACGGCGGCGTCAATGATCTCCGGCAGTTCCAGCAATGCGCTTTCCACTTCGAACGGCCCTACCAGGTGACCGGAGGGGTTCATGACATCATCACCGCGCCCGACAAACCAGAAATAGCCGTCCACGTCCACCTTTGCCAGATCGCCGCTCTCATAAAAATCACCCTTGAATTTGGCGGCGTAAGCCTCCGGCATGTTCAGATAACTGACGAACATGGAGGGCCAGCCTTTTTTCAAGCACAAACTGCCGATGGTGCCGGGGGTCTGGCTTCGTTCGCCATCGACGAAGATAGCCGCCTGGATGCCGCTGACCGGTTTGCCCATCGAGCCGGGTTTGACCGGCAAGCCGGGGCGGTTGACGATCATGTGCGCGCCGGTTTCGGTCTGGAACCAGGTGTCATAGATGTCTTTGTCCAGCGTGCGTTTCACCCAGTGGATGATCTCGGGGTTGAGTGGTTCGCCCACACTGTACATGCGTTTCAATGCTGACAGGTCAAACTTGCCTTTGATCTTGTCTTCTTCGCGCATCAGCATGCGCAAGGCGGTCGGCGCCGTGTACCAGACCGTGATCTTTTGTTCTTCCACCAGGCGGAACCAGTGTTCGGCATTGAACGACCCGCCAAATTGCACCAGGCTGTGCCCCAGGCTCCAGGGCGCGGTGATGCCGTAGGTGGTGCCGGTCACCCAGCCATGGTCAGCCGTGCACCAGAAAAGGTCATCGCTCTCCAGTTGCAGCACCTCCTTGACCGTCTGCTGTTGGTGGCTGATACCGCCGTGCACATGCAGCACGCCTTTGGGTTTGCCGGTGGAGCCAGAGGTGTAGTGCAGCACCGAGGGGGTGTCAGGCGCGGTCGGCGGGGTTTCATACTCATCACTGGCTTGCGCCAGCAATATTGGCAGGCTGCGCACGCTTTCGTCTTCGTCCTGATCTGCATCGACCAGCAAGATCATTTCCAACGCAGGCAGCCCATCGATCACATCGCGCATGCGCCGCAACAGGCTTTGTTTGGTGATCAGCACTTTGGCGCCGGCATCTGACAGGCGGTCAAAGACCGCCGACCGCCCGAAATTGGAAAACAGCAAACCCGCCACCGCCTGCCGCTTCAAGATCGCCAGAAAACTAAAATACACCTCGGGCATGGGCGGCAGGTACAGGAAAATGCGGTCGCCTTTGCCATACCCCAGGTTTTTCAGCACATTGGCATAACGATTGGATTGCTGCTCCAACGCGGCAAAGGTGTAATCCGCGCACGTAAAATCCGCATCCACCCAGCGCAGGGCGGTTTTGTGGGCGTTCCCCTGCTGGCATTGATAGGTGGTGCACAACACGGCGATGTTTTGCTGTGAATTCACGGATGGCTTCCAATCATTAAAGGCAGTTGACTTTCTATGCTTTTTTATAGTAACACAGACTGCCAGCCTGCGATGCAGGCAATTTTGCTGGCAGGTATAATAGGAAGACCACTGGATGAATTTTTGTTATGATGGACGTATACAGCGGTTAACTATGCCTGGTGATCATTGAAGGAACCCCGGTGAATTTCATTCTTTTTCTCACAAGTCTCAGTTTGTTATCGGCAAGCGGTTTGCTTATCAATGGCTGTTTTTCACACCGCAAATTCATTGACTGGCTGGTCAGCCTGGTGCTGGTCTCGTTCGCCCAGCTGGTGCTGGTGATGAATATCGCCAGCGCACTGGGACGCATGAACCAGCCCTATTTTGTCCTTCTCCTGCAACTGATTACACTGGTTATTGTCTTGCTCCTGCGTTCGTTCCTGCCGTTCACCCCATGTAAGATCCCCGCACCGCGCCGGGATTTTCTGCCGCGTAAAAAAGACTGGGCGCTGTGGCTGCTGCTGGGTGCGACCGCGATAACAATGCTCATCAACATCATCTATGTACTGGCGGTGCCGCCCAACAACAACGACTCGCTGATGATCCACCTGGCGCGCATCGGCATGTGGCACCAGCAAGGTTCCTGGCGGCCGTGGGATACCAAAGTCATCTGGCAGGTTACTTTTCCGCTCAACGCCCAACTGGTTGGCTACTGGACGCTGCTGTTCACCAATAGCGAACGTCTGTTGGGAGCCTTCCCATTGGTCAGTGGCCTGCTTTCCTCCGCGCTGGTCTATCAACTGAGCCGGTCGCTCAGCCGCAAGCCGCGCGTGGCTTTGCTGGTGGCGTTGGCATGGCTGGCGATGCCGGTGGTGCAGCTCAACCTGACCTCCACCCGCCACGATCACATCAGCACCTTTCTGTTGCTGGCAGGATTTTATTTTCTATACAACGCCAGCCAGCAAAAAAAATGTCAACCGCTATTATTGGCCGGGTTAAGCCTGGGTTTGTCCATCGGCACCAATCTGGCAGTGGGCGCTTACCTGCCGGGTTTCTTTGTGATGGTGCTGGTGTTCTGGCTGGTATTGAAGCGTCTTTCGTTCCGGCAGGTGCTGGTGTTCTCTCTGGCGGCGCTGCTGGCGTTCTTCGTCTTCAGCGCGCCCATTTACCTGAGCAACTGGCAGACTTTTGGTTCTCCACTCGGGCCTGATGCCCTGGATATGACACCCTTTGGCGGTCGTCAGGCAGCGATTTCACCCCTCACACATGTGCTGCTCATGCTGGGACGCTGGGCTTACCATATGGCAGACCCGACTGGCATCCCGCAGCCTGTCGCCGGTTATCTGCTCAAACTGCAGGCGATGTTGACGAGTGCCTTCTCCGCGTTCAGCGGCCTCAGTTTGGAGATGGAAGCAGCTTTGCTAAACCAGCACCGTTTCCTCTATGCGGAGTGGCTGCCGTTCTCTGAAGATACCGCCTGGTTCGGTGTTTTGGGTGGGTTGGCAGCCTTCATTGGCGCGCCCTTTATCCTGGTTCGCGCCCTCAAAAAACGCCATCCTTTGATCATCACTATCGCTATCTTCCTGCTTACCACCGCGCCGACCATGGCTATCATCCGCTTCGGCTGGACTCCCTATGACGGGCGCTATTTCATGCTGTTGATGGCGCTGCTGTGTGTCGGCTGTGCTGACCTGCTCAGCGGAAAACGGCCGCAGCCCGCCTGGTTCCTGCCGCTGCTTAGCCTGACAGCGGTGTATCTACTCGTGTTGAGCCTGGCATTTAACCCCGCCAAAGCTGTGTACGGTTACCGTGCTTTTTACCGCCTGCACCGTCTGGATATGATCTCCATGCAGTCTTACCATACCAAAGATATGCTCTACCTGGTGGACTGCGCTGTGCCTGCCGATGGCGTACTCGGGTTGGCGACGGAACGGACCGTCTTTTATGAGTACGGCCTGTTTGGCGAACATTTCACACGACGGTTGGTGCCGGTGCTGCCAGATGAAGCTGTGTGTGATAGTGCCTGGCTGAGGGCGAACGGGGTCGAATACCTGCTGGTGGACACCGGTGACGGCAGTTATCCGGGCTGTGTGCCCGCGGGCTACACCTACCTCGACAGCATGAACCGCTGGATCATCTTTCAGTCAACTACCGAGTGAGGCGGTCAGTCGATAACAGGCCAGGTTTGGCTCAAACGCAGGAATTCTTCGCACATGGCGTTAACGGCTTCTGGGCGATGGCCGGCGCCGACCGGGTCGCTGTAGAATTGGGCGATGAAACCGCCCTGCGATGTACCGAGGGTGGTCACCAGGCGGCGGCAATAGGCGCGGATGTCATCCAGGGTGCCGTACACCATGGTTTTCTGGATATCCACCGGACACCAGAAGGTGAGACGGCCGCGGAAACGGCGCCCTAATTCTTCCAGTCCCATATTTTCCTGCTGCTGCATGTCGATGACATCCAGGCCGATTTCGATCAAGTCATCGAGAATGGCACGGATATCGCCGCAGGAGTGCAGAAATGCGAACATGCCGGCGGCGTGCACGGCTTCGTAAACGCGCGCGTAGCGCGGCTTCCAGAGCTGCCGCCATGAGTTTGGCGAGATCATCAGACCCTGTTGAAAGCCCCAGTCGTCAGCAAAGATGAAGCCATCAACACCTGCCTTTGCATATTGCTCGATGGCATACAGGTTCATCTCAACCAGTGTGTCGATCAATTTCCCCAATTCTTGCGGGTTTTGGTGTATGTCCAGCCAGGTGTTCTCGAGGCCTCGGATGAAATGTACGCGTTCGTACAGCGAAATGCCGCTGCCCAGCAGAAATTTATCCCCCGCGGCAGCCCGCGCAGAAACCAGAGACTGCCAGCGGCGCGGGTCGCGGATGTCGGGGATGGCAAATTTCTCCCACTGAGACCAATCTTTGAGCGGATGGTCTTTCACTTCCCCCAAATTTGACACCCCGATATTCTCCCACACACAGCCCCATTCATCCACCCCTTGCCGCGGGCGGTCATCCGGCGAAGGGTGCATGCCGCACCACGCAAAATCGCTGCCGAACGGTTCTGCCAGCGAGTAAGGGAGGCGCGGCGGGTTCTCAAAACGGATGGTGCGTTGGACGATCTCGCGGCTGTTCATGGGTGCATGCGCTCCTGTGATTGGTGGATACAACGATTATAGCCGCAAATCAAGGAGGCAATGTCAGGAGGAGCGTTTCAGGGTGAAATAAAATACGGCGCCATCACCGGGGACAGCCTGGCACCACACCCGCCCGCCATGGCGGTTGATGATGCGTTTGACGGTCGCCAGGCCGATGCCGGTACCGGGATAGTCGCGCCCGTTGTGCAGGCGTTCAAAGGGGGTGAACAAGTTGCCTGACTCTTTCATCTCAAAACCGATGCCATTGTCGCGCACAAAGAAAACCTCTTCTCCGTCCATGCAGGTGGCACCGACCTGGATGACGGGTGCTTCGGCTTTGGCGCTGAATTTTAGAGCATTGTTCAGCAGGTTTTCCATCACAATTTTCATCAGGCCGGCATCTGCCTGCACCTGCATACCGGGTTTGATGTCGATCTGCCAGACAGGCTCAGCGGCGGCAGCGATCAATTCCTGGACAATTTCTGCTGCCAATGTGCTCAGATCAACCGGTTCGGGTTCGATTTCGGCTCGTGAGAGGCGCGAAAGGTCGAGCAGGTCGTTGATCAGTGCCGTCATGCGCTGGGCAGAGGAACGGATACGCTGTAGATAATGGCGTCCTTCTTCTTCCAGCGCGCCGGCGCATTCTTCTTCAAGTGCGGCGCTGAAACCGTCAATTGCGCGCAGGGGCGCGCGCAGGTCGTGGGATACCGAGTAGGCAAAGGCTTCCAACTCTTCATTGGCGATTTCCAACTGCGCAGTGCGTTCCTTCACGCGCTGTTCCAGCTCTTCATTCATGCGGTGGATCTCCTCTTGCGCTTCACGGCGTTCGGTGATGTCACGCGTGACCCCGCGAACTTCCACATGGCCGCTTTGTTGGTTGAGGTAATAAGAGGTGATCACTTCTGTCCACACGGTCGAACCATCGCGGCAGGGTTGTTCGACCTCATCGCGGAAGAATTCGCCAGAGGTTACTTGCCCGCGGCGGTACATGGCAGCTCGTTCACGGATCATTTCCTTGAGTTCCTGGGCTGCCTGGCGGCTGAGGGCAGCGTCAACCGGCAGCGCCATGATCTCTTCCGCCGTATACCCGCGCAGCGCCTCCACCGAAGGGCTGACATAGCGGAAGAAGAGGGTTTCGGTATCCAGCACCCACACCACATCCTTGATGTTCTCGGTCAATACCCGGTAACGTTCTTCACTTTCCTGTAGCTGGCGCGTCATACGTTCTCGCATCAACCTGCCAGCCATCAACTTGCCAAGAAAGGCGCTGCCCAGGGGATAGATTACCATCACTGGAAGGGCGATCACTCGCAGGACATTAATGGCGGTTTCAAAGGGTAAGGTGAACATAAGTAACAGCATGATGACATGCCCTGTCAGGCCGAAGAGAAACAACTCGCGCCAGCTGATTTGCGCCAGGTCGCTTTTGCGAACAGCCCGCCAGATCACCCCCAGCGCAGAGGTGGCGGCGATCACACTGATACCCGTCACGGTGGCAGCCCCGCCCTGCTGATAACGGAAGGCAGCAGTCATCAGCGCGGCGATGATGGTCGGCAGCGGCCCGAAGAAAAGACCGGTGACCGACAACAACACCGAACGTGTGTCGAAGACGATGCCGGGCACATATTGCCAGTGGGTCGTCATCACCGCGATGCCGATGCCGCCTACCACCAGCCCGATCAGCACCTGCTGCAGAGAAACCCGCCGCAATTCCCACTGGCGGATAGACATGTCAAACACCAGTGCCAGCGCCAGCAGCAGCGCTGCGTTTTGAACCAATGCCAGAAAGATGGAATTTTGCATGGGGATTCCTGATGATGGTGCTGAGGGGACTCTGCGAAGCAGATGATTATGTAATGATTATACAGCTATTTGATTACTCTTGTATGGACCACCTGACATTCTGTGAAAATTTTAACCATCCATATGACACCCTATCATGAAAGGAAACCGGAAGATAACGGGCCTGATTTGATATAATCATGGGAGAGTAAGAAAGCGAAGGAAAGAAGATGTTTACCAAAAAAAGACTGTTAGCGACGCTTGGCATTGTCATTTTTATGCTGGGCATGATCATCGGCATTGCCTTCATCGGCATTACCACCTGGGGCAACCTGGAAGCCTACTGGTTTTTTCCGTCACGCATCGCTACCAGCGGTATCCGCGGGCTGAACTGTCCGGTGATAATGACGCCGGGCGAGACCGGTGTCATCACCCTGCATGTGCGCAACTCCCATGATTTCGTCATCCGCCCCACGGTGCTCTCCACGATCTCCAGCGGCTATTACATTGACGAGGCTGAATTTACCAAACAGAATCTGGTACTGGACCCGGGCGACAGCTATATCGCGCGCTGGGAGTTCAGCGAGGAAAATGCGGTTTACGACCAGTTTGTCATGGCACGCATTGAGGCCCGCACCCCCTATCCGACTGCCCGCCTGCAGGGTTCCTGTGCCATTTACGTGATGAACCTGCCGGGTGTGAGCAGCCTGCTGATCATGGTCGCAGGCGGCATCTTATGCGCGGTACTGTCGCTGGGCGGCTTGTATTTATGGCGCCAGTTCCATGATGAGAGGTCGGAGGCCAACCTGCACACCACACGCGGCATGTACCTGTTATTTGTCATCGTCACGATCGGTATTACCACCAGTTTCCTGCGCATCTGGATGGTGAGCCTGACCACTTTGGTGGCGGCGTTGGTGCTGCTGGTCTCCACCCTGACCTTGATCTCCTACACCTCCTCAGGTAATACCAAAGCTTCGCTTTGAGTGTAGTCAATAATAAAACAACAACCCCCGCCAGAATTTAGACAGGGGTTGTTGTTTTATTATCAATCTTTCGTTGTAAAAATGCCTCATTTCCATTGCCAAAGGTCAGGCTGCCAATAGCCGGAAGCATTACCCTGTAAAACCGGCTCGATAAAATCCGTTAGTTTCTTACTGCCTTCCTGAAAGTTAGAAAACGGCATAACCAGCGCACGATCTAATTGCTCATAAGCTTGCTGCCACATGGCGGGGATGTGATCAAAGTGGTCAGGCATCGGTGTATTCCGGGCTGTAAAAATTTGTTCAAGGGCACCGCGCAGTTGCGTAATAACGAGAGGTTTTTGGATTTGGGCTAACAGTAATATATCCACCATATCCTTCACCCGGCTGGAAGGTGTTTGCCTTGTTACTACAATGGCGTGAATTTTCTCGGCAATATGTTGTGAAATTGCATAACACAAAATTGGAGCTGATGAGAGACCTGCAAAAGAGAGTAAATCGGGCGGTATTAGTGGTTCAGGGGATTCAACGACAGGATCCTGGGTGCCGATGTCAATATGAAAACGTTCAAACTCTCTACCAGCCAACCTGGCTGTAACAAGGAAACGATATAGCTTAGGTTGGGTATTCACCGGGTTGGTTTGCTCAGCATAAAATGCAAAGTAATCTGGCATTGATTGGTGCAAAGCAGTTACAAGGCTTTCCGACATTATTTTTGGAGGAATATCTTTCACCAGCAAATCGATGTCCTGCGTTGTTCGGGCCTGTGGGTTCCGCAGTTGTAAGGCATAGCCACCTTTTAATATCCAGCGGTCATCCAAACGAGCCATAAATCTTTCAAAAGCAATCATCTTGCGCAGCCTGGGCAGTGAGTTAGGCGGATAGTTTATTCGCAGTCTGTTCTCTAATGCCTGGCGGAAAGCGGCTCCGGTGCTATATTTCATTCGTCACCTTGTCAAGTATGGACAGAATCAATTTCTGTACACGATAGGGGCGGTGCATCGACTGGTTGATTAACTGCTGTCTGGTGGTCATACCTCGCTGAAGCGCTTGCGAAATTGCCAGATGGATTTGCTGTTCATCCACAAAAGCAAAGGCACAATCGCTGATGGTTCGAGCAACCGAAGTAATGCGCAGCCCATCCACCACGGTAGTATCCTCTTTTGCCAACTGCGTGGTATGCATGCGGATGCCCGGGCGGCGCCTTGAACTGCTGCGGGGCAGGATCAAATGGATTTCATCCGGTATCAGGTCAGAAAGATCATAGACATACAGCGCAGATTGGAAACCCACCACAGC
>OMKS01002458.1_pt1 | contig 15500 bp, 10 predicted proteins | sample 1674721 | NCBI WGS metagenome assembly OMKS01 (sample SAMN06264996, study PRJEB25208) | sediment metagenome | isolation source: hot spring sediment | place: USA: California | collected 2014-09-02
CATACGAGATCTAGTACGGTCTCGTGGGCTCGGAGATGTGTATAAGAGACAGGTAGACCAAGCCAGAACCAAAGAAATATGCAACGAAATCCTGAGGCGAGGCTTAAACATAAAGTGGGATTGCGAAACCCGCGTTGACATGGTTTCAAAGGATTTGCTTCAGAAAATGAAGGAAGCCGGATGCATTGCCGTATGGTACGGTGTCGAGGCGGGTTCACAGAAAGTTAGAGACGCCATGAAAAAAGGGATTTCTGCCCAGCAGACTTTTAATGCCTTCAAGTGGACACAAGAAGCTGGACTGATAGCCGTTGCAAGCATCATTCTCGGCTTTCCAGGTGAAACTAGGGAAACCGCGTGGGAAAGCGTAAAACTTTTGAAAAAAATAAATCCCGACGAGATCGGAATCTACATAGCCACACCCTACCCTGGGACTCCCATGTACGATCATGTGAAGGAGATGGGCTGGCTAAAAATCCTTGACTTCAACAAGTACGACACAGCTACACCCATATTTGAGACTCCAACTATGAGCATGAAAGAACTCCGAGAAATACATGACAAGGCGCACCAAAGTTTTTACATCCGCCCAATTTATGTTCTCCGCGCTTTCAGCAAAGGAGGCGTGTATGGCTACTCTACAACCCGCACTGCCTTGGCGTGGTTTAGAAGGCTTGTAGCATCCAAACTAGGCTTCAGATAATTCTCATCATAATTACATAAGCTCAACTGGGGGTTATCGGTATTGGAGAAAAGAAGGCTTGGACGGACAGGTCTTAATGTTTCCATCGTTGGGTTTGGGGGAACATGGATTTCGCAGTTAAGCATGGATGAGGCAGTGAAGGTTGTCAGATGGGCTTTTGAACTGGGCATCAACTACTTTGACACTGCGAAACTGGATGGGGACAGCGAACAAAAAATTGGGACAGCATTACAGGATGTAAAAGACGAGTGCATTTATGCCACGAAAACAGCCTCAAGAACCAAAAGGGAATCGTTAGCAGACTTCAAAGCTAGTCTACGTCGGCTGAAGACTGACCGTTTGGATTTGATTCAGCTTCATGGAATAGACGACGAAAAAACGCTGAGGACGGCGATAGGTTCGGGCGGTTCGCTGGAGATGTGCAAAAAGGCTCGCTCCGAAGGCTTAGTGGATTACATTGGGATAACCAGCCACAAGCCCAATGTGTTAATTAAAGCCATTGAAACAAACGAGTTCGACACAGTGCTTGTGCCCCTTAACGTGGTAACCAGACAAGCCTTAGAGGAGTTGATACCGCTTGCGAAAGAGTTGGACATCGGCGTTGCCATAATGAAACCTCTGTCCGCTAAAACCTCCCAAATCGTAACTTGCTTGTATAATCCGTCTCTGTCTCTGCTCTCTGACGAGCCTGAGCTGAAGGCTCTTTTAGGGCAAGATACGGCTTCGATGGTCCGCAGCGCCCTCCGCTTTGTTCTGTCACAGGATATATCCGTGGTTCTCACCGGCTTCAAATCAATTGAAGAAGTTGAGACCGCCGCTCAGGCAGGAAACGATTACAGAAAATTAACAAGAGATGAGGAAGAACGGTTTAACGTCCAATTTGATGACCCATACTGCCGAGACTGCGGACTCTGCTTACCCTGCACCAAAAACATTGACATATCCGCTATACTCAGGTTTCACGTATTATCCACAACTTACGGATTGAAGAATTGGGCAAAAAAGCTATACAAGGGACTTGAAGTCAACGCCGTCGGATGCACAGAATGCAGCGAATGCGAACCAAAATGCCCCTACAACCTACCGATTATGTCCATGCTGAAAGATGCACATGAGTGTCTGCAAAACTAGTCTCATAACTTAGGTTTTAGTTTTTGAGAGTTAAGAAGACGTGAAATGTCCATGTGAAATCGCCAATTTTCTGACTCTGTCTATCGGGAAAGACAGAAGCAAAACCAAATATGCGGTCAACCTGATTGGCAAAGCTATCTTCTGGAAAATCGACAACAAAAAGGGAATATATGTGCGGTCGTGGGCTAGAAAATCATAGAAAGTGCCAGCCACTCTTTTCGCCTCGCTGTAAGCCGCCCTTCGTTTAGTTGGGTTGATAACTCCCGATGTATCCACCATGAAAGCCGTGTCGAAACTTTTGTCTCTAAAAGGCAGGTGCATGAGAGATGCGAGGACAACGGGTTTCCCTGTTCGTTTGGCGCGTTTAAGCATTGCTTTGCTGAAGTCGACGCCCACATCTGCGTAAACCAAAAATCTGCCGTTGCCACATCCCAAATCCACAATTTTTCCTTTCTGGTTCTTCAGAAATCTCCGCAGTTTGTTGTCATTCAAGTACAATCCGAAAGGGAATGGGAAAGTCTGGAAATAGATGGGGGAAAAATTGTTCCAGCAGTCTGGTTTGTCGTATTCGGCAAGCCATGGGTATTCAGCTTTCATAACGGAACTATCTTCCTAACCGGCGACTTCTAGAATCGGCAATTATTAACTAGTCATTCTAATAAAGCATATATAGATTCTCAATTTTATCTGTGGCTGTACTCTTCAGCGCGTTTAACGAAGTTTTCGGCAATTTTTGTGTCAAAAGCAAAGTAGATGAGCCCAATTACGGCTAGTATGTTATGCTCCATTAATCCTTCATGCTCCCCATCGATTCCCTTTCCGATTCGCATCTTAAAGGCAAATCTCGCATCTCTAGGGATGTCTATAATCCTTGAGAAGCGGAAATCGTTGCCGTGAATAACATTTCCCTTCCTGGTCAGTAAGTTATCGTTTGCCGTCTCCATCACCGTGGAATCCAGCGCCTGAAGCTTCCAGTCCATTTCAGCTTTTCCCGAAAGAACGCCAGCCATGGAGAATGTTGAACCGCCAAAATCTGTTATGGACTCAGTCAGATACAGGGACCCTCCCTGTTCACCGTAAATGGGCATTCCGTCGTACGCCGAGTCCTTAATCTCCTTCATTATTGTCTGGTTTTGTGTCAACTGTTCCGCAAGCATAGCAGGTAAGCCGCCTGTGAAATACAGTCCGTCGAGGTCTGGCGGAAGCTGTTTGTCGTGGATGGGGCTGAAGAAAACGGTTTCTGCTCCGTACGCCTCCAAAAGGTCAACGTTGTCTGGGTTGTAACAGCTGAACGCCTCATCAGATGCTACGCCGATTCTGACCTTTCTCTGTCTCTTCTGAGGTGGATAAACTCTGCTTTCTATATCGGGCAGTTCCTCTGCTTGTTCAGCTATGTCAAATATTCTGTCAATGTCAACATGCTCTCCAACGTGTTCGACAAGCTTGGAGAGAGTTGCCTTCAACGTTTCTCTTTCAGGCACCGGAACTAGACCTCCACGTCTAAAAGGCAACACGATATCCGCATTATAGGGAATCACGCCAACCACAGGCACTCTGGCAGCCGATTCAACCGCCCTCTTCACCCATTCCTCCTGTTGCCAACCTTTAAGGTTATTCAAAACCACGCCTCTGACATTCACCTGCTTATCTAACAGCTTGAAAACGTGTAAAATGGCGTGGGCAACCTCGGCTCTGTGCATCCACATGCTGCCCACATCCAAAACCAGAATGACCGGCGCCCTCAGGATTCTGGCTAGTTGGGCGGTGCCCTCGTAATCGGTGATGCCGTCTATCTGCCGCGGGATTCCTTGGAAGATGCCGCCCGCACCCTCGATGACCGCAACATCAACGTTTCTGGCTGACCTTTCGAAGCTCTCTAAAACTGTTCTGGGCGACGTGAGCCACGCGTCGAGGTGCCTCGACGGTTTTTTGGTTACTTCGTTGTGGTATGTGGCGTCGATGTGGTCTGGACCTGACTTGAAGGCTTGAACGTTCAGCCCCTTTTTTGTGAAGGCTCCCATTATTCCTGTGGCAACCGTTGTTTTGCCGCCTTCGCCGTATAATCCTGCAATAACCACGCGGGGTACTTTCATCGCCCTTTTCCCTTACATCAACTGTTTAAGGTTTACCCTTTAGTCGCTAATCAAATAAATTGATTGTCAAGAATCAGCTTTTTCTTCGTATCCGCGGTATCCACCCTGGAACCTGTTGCATGTATTTTATATATTCTTCCCCAAATTCTTCTATCGCCTCTTTTTCCTCTGTCTTTGCAAGTTTGTAATATACGATTATGACGACGGGCCAGAGTGCAAGTGTTATGAATGTGAGCCACCAAACATTCAGGCCGAGAGTGATTAAAAGGAAGCCCAGATATTGCGGATGGCGAACGTAGCTGTAAATGCCGGTAGTAACAAGCTTACCTTTTCCCTCGTAGATTTCTTTCCAGCCAAAGATTACCAACAGTATGCCTATGCCGATGATGACTTGGGATGCGGGGAACACGAAAGAATTGAAGATGATGTAAAACTGTTGTTCTCCTATTACTTGGGTTAAGAGGAATTCCAGATTATAGATGTCTGGGATTTGGAAAAAACCCATTAAAATGTACATAGTTAAAGGGAGACCGAACATTTCAGCGTACAGTGCGACTATAAACGCCACGTAAATGCTGCTGGGGAGGCGCGGTAATTTTTTTCTGTACTGCAGCAGTAATAAGAAGAGACTGAAGAAAATAACGTTAGCAGTCACGAGCAGCCACTGGTTCCAGCCAAACGAAGTAAAAGTGAGATAACGTAACGCAATTGATACTGCCACTATCGCCAATACAATGAAGATAATGTCTCTGAGCTTCATCCTTACATCCCACCTACCCTTGGGCATATTTAATATCTAACTAATCTTTAACATTTTTTGTTAACAAACCAAAAAGTTAGGATATTTGTAACTAAGACAATTTTGGGTTTAGAAAATGCTTCTGATTCGCCATAAGATGTGATTCATGGCGGTTCGAGCCATCACTCGGCTGTAGAAGTTCATTTTGAACAGGTGACGTAGCACATATTTGGGAGAATAAAAGCTGTTATAGAAGGACGTTCTCAGTTTTCTGATTTCATCAGCCGATAAGTTAGGATTCGCAAAAACTGGCGTTATCGTGTCATATTGCCCCCAATCATTGGACATCTCCCAGCCCATCTCCTCCACAACTCTGCGAAGCTGGGTGCCCGGATACGGCGTTGCCACACAAATATACACGTCGTCGGGCTCCGCTCTTCTTATGAGGTCAATGGTTTCCTGTAGCATCTCTTTTGTTTCTTCAGGGTACCCGATAATCACGGAAACGGAGACGAACAAGCCAGCATCCTTCGCTAACCTAATGGCTCTCTCGTTTTGTTCCACCGTCGTTCCCTTATGGACCGCATCCAGTATCTTCTGGCATCCTGATTCAACGCCGAAAAAGACCTGTTGACAGTTTGCCTCCCGCATCTTAAGCAAAATATCTTCTGAAACCACGCTAACTCTGGTCTGGCAATCCCATGGAAGACCAATCTCTCTGTTCCTGATTTCTTCACAAATCTCGATTGCCCTTTTTTTGTCAAGCGTAAACGTGTCATCGTAAAACGAAAAAGCGTCAGCCCCATGCTCGTCCCTTAACCACTCCAGCTCATCCACGATGTTTTTTGGGTTCCTTGCCCTGAAAGCTTTCCCAAACATTCGGGCTGTCGTACAAAAGGAACACTGTGAGGGGCACCCTCTGCTGGTCATTATGGGGAGCATTCTTCTCCCAAAAAGCCTGTATTGTTCTAATGGGAAGTGTTTATAGGCAGGACGTGGCAGTTCGTCAAGGTTTTTGATGAAGGGTCTGGTGGGCGTACGAACTGTCTGCCCATCATTGTTCCTGAAAGTTATTCCCTGAATCTTGTTGAGACTCTTCGTGTTGGACACATTTTCTGCTAACTCCAGCAAGGTTTCTTCTCCCTCGCCCCTAACCACCACGTCCACCGCTGCCTCCTCGCTGAGAACTTGCTCATCCATAAACGTGACATGGGGACCCCCAAGAACAACCATTGCGTCGGGGCATGCCTCCTTTGCCGCGCTTGCAGATAAAAGAGCCGACTGTATCGTTGGGGTCATAGAGGTGATGCCAACCAAGTCAGGGTTGATGGAGGCTAACTTTTTTTTCAGCTGCTTAAGATCCATCTCCAGCGCTGGGCAGTCTATCACCGTTACGTCATAACCGTCTTCTTCCAGAACAGCCGCCAAGTAGGCTAAGCCTATGGGCAGATAAAGCTGATGCCGATAGACTCCTTTCAGGGGCGGCGGATTAACCAGCGATATCTTTGCTCTTCTTTGCATCTGTCTTATCCTCAACCCATTTTCCCCAGTAACGTTCTTAATGCTTTCTTAGGATGCCGAATCGCTTTCACCAGTTTGCCGCGAGTAGAACTTTGGTTTATCAAATTTGCCTCCGCACATAGTTCAAGCAAATCGTCTGCTGTGAACTCTTCGGTTTCGATGAATGGTTCAAGCGCAGCTAAGGCGTCGTCGCTGAAGTTTTCCCTTAAATAGCCGCCGCGTTTAGCCTGTTCATACAGTTCTGTTCCATATAGGGGCGTGGCTATGCTGAATTGGAAGCTGTCTGCTCCCAGTTTTTTCAGCTTGTAGGCAAACTTTATGGTTTCTTTGATGTCCTCTTTGGTTTCGCCTATAAGCCCCAGCATTAAGAAAACCCCTATCTTCATTCCCACTTTTTTTGCTAAAACAACAGCCTTTTCAACATCCCTCAAATCCAGATTCTTTTTTATGATTTCATTTACAACACGTTGGACGCCGGACTCGGGAGCAACCCGTATTTCCTTGCAGCCAGCCGCGCTCATCTTTTTCAGCAGCTCTTCGTCAAGGGTATCCGCTCTAACGCCGTTTGGGACATACCAGTCGATGTCCAGCCCCCTCTCCATGATTAGGGCACAGATGTCTTCCACCCTTTTCTTGACTAGGGTCATGTTTTCATCAAAGAAGTCGATCTGCTTAATGGAATAAGTGCTAACTATCTGTTCCAGCTCATCAACCACATTTTCGGGGCTTCTGCCACGCCAAGTCTTTCCCATCACAATATGGTTAGAGCAGAAAATGCACCTGTGCGGGCATCCTCTGCTGGTAATTATTATGGTGTAACGTTTGCTTATTTTGCCTCTAATTGGGTTTTCCTTGATAGCCTCAAAGTAGATGTCCATTGGAAGCAGATGCCTTGCCGGAAAAGGTAATGAATCCAAATCTCGGATTTCCGGTCTGGGAGGCGTGATAACAGTCTTCCCATTTTTGGTAAAGCCGATTCCCTCTATTTTCTTCAGGTCCTCAACAGTTACGCCTTTTTCCAGTGCGCCAACCAACTCAAGCATGGTATATTCTGGCTCTCCTCTAACAACAAAATCGATGTCTGGATTAGAGAGACAATCCTCAGGTCTTGCGGAGGGGTGCAGTCCATCTAAAACTGTGACGATGTCTCTGTCAACGCCTTTGGCTACGGATGCCACCTCAAACGCGGCTTTGGACCAGCCGGAAAAGGGGATGTTGATTTCAACGATGTCGGGCGACCACCGTTTTATCCTGTAGGCTATCTCCTCATTTGTCAACCCCATTCGATAATTGGCTTCATGTATTTGCTGAAGGTTCTTCCATCCCTCTGTAGGGGCATCTATAATGCTTACCTCATGCTGTTTCTCCAGCACTGCCGCAACGTACGCTATTCCTATCGGTGGATAAACTATCGGTTTTCCCCACGCTTTTGGGTGGAGCCGTGGCGGGTTAATCAAGCAAACACGCATATTCGTCAATCACTACACATAGCACGCAAGCTGATACATGATTCTTTTCTTGTTTCAGGCAGACCTAAACAGTATTGGCTATCCTATTGAAGCCTAAAAACGTTTGTTTGCCATTTTCTCCTGTTTGAACCAATTGTGTAACACATATTAGGCATGTGGTTTCTTGTAACTTTGGAAAGTGCAAAGTTTAGGCGAAAGATATGAAACCGCATGTAACCCTCGTGAACCCGCCATACCCGAAGGGTGCACGCCAGCATATCCCTTTCCCTCAGTTGGGCATGGGCTATTTGGCTGCAGTTCTAGAGCAAAACGGGTACACAGTTGACGTTATAGACTGCCAAGCCCTCGACATCTCATACGACGAATTTAAACACGAAATCAGCAAACGAAAACCCGACGTTGTTGGAATAACCTCAATCACCCTAACATACAAGTCGATGTTGGAAATAGCAAAAATAGTCAAACAAGTGCATCCGAACTGCTTAACTGTTCTCGGGGGTCCTCATGTGACGTTTTGGGACGAAAACGCCTTGCAGGAGTGCCCATCGGCTGATGTTGTTGTTAGACGGGAGGGAGAATACACTTTGCTGGAGCTGGTGCAACGGCTAGAGGCAGGCAACCCCCTCCATGATGTTATGGGCACAACCTGCAGAAAAGACGGAAAGATCGTGAAGAACCCGGACAGACCATTGATAGAGAACCTTGACGAGCTTCCTTTTCCTGCCCGCCATCTCTGGCCTCTTGAGCAGCTTCGAAAACTTGAAGACATATTCTATCTAACCACAAGCCGAGGCTGCACCTCCTGGTGCGATTTCTGCGCAGCAGTCAGGATGTTCGGTCGAAGATTTCGAATGAGAAGCCCAAAAAATGTCGTGGACGAGCTGGAATATCTCCACAAAACCTACAACGCGACTAACTTCACATTCTGTGATGACGCATTCACCATAGATCAGGGTAGAATTGAAGAATTATGTGAAGAGATTACGGACCGAAAATTGGAGATAGTGTGGAATTGCGGAACCCGCGTGGACTCGGTTACAAAGGAGCTGCTCATCAAAATGAAGGATGCAGGCTGCGTTTCTGTGTGGTTTGGGGTGGAGTCAGGTTCACAAGAGGTTCTTAATGTAATGCATAAAGGAATCTCCACTTCGCAAACGGTTAGAGCCATTGGGTGGGTACGGGAGCTTGGGTTAACTCCGGTTCCGAATGTGCTCCTCGGGTTCCCCGGTGAAACTAAGGAGAGCGCTTGGGAGACCATAAAGTTTGTTGAAAAAGTAAGCCCTGACAATATAGCCTTCTATAACATAGCTACGCCTCTCCCAGGAACGCCCATGTTTGATCAAGTCAAAGAAAATGGTTGGCTGAAAATAACGGACTTCGACAAATATGATTGCAAGACTCCCCTCTTCGAAACGCCGACTTTAAGCATGGAAGAGTTGGCGGAAATCAGCGAAAAGGCTTTTCAAAGTTTCTATCTGCGTCCCCGCTACATTCTTCGTATGTGGGCTAAAGGTTGGATGTATGGTTTTTCTGCAACACGAACAGCGTTTAAGTATCTCCTGAGAGCCATAAAATCCAAACTTCGCATTACCTAATGCCTTTTTCTGCTCTATGTTCTCCAGTTCAACTGCTACAGACTTCAGATTTAGTCAAGTTCCTTAAATGAACAATAAACGCTGGTTCTATTGCCTGTAAACATCTTTGTAAATTTCAACATGGTATTTGTCCAAAAGCTTAAATTTGTGTTCCAAGAAAGCTAGCCGCATGAACATATGAGGTATGAATTATGGCAAAAGTTGCAATGACAAAAGATTTGTTGATGCAGTACACGTTAGTTGCACTGTTCTTCATCGCCTTTCTGTCTTACAATATATTTGGTCTTGCATCGCTTCTTATCTGCCTAATTTCGGTTGGAGTCGCTATAGGATGCGATTTCCTGCTTTCTATGGTGATGGGCTCCAAGGGACCCAGAAACACAATGTCTGCCGCCGTCTTCGGCCTAATCGTTGCCCTCTCCTACTCGCTGGGAACGCCTCCAGGAATGATGTACACTGAACTGATTCCTACGTTGGCTGGTGGACTCGAACAGTACCTGTATCCTGCTCTAATCTCTGCTGTCGGCTTGATTGTTTTCAAGAAACTTCAGGGATTAGCTGGAAGAAAATTTGTGAATCCTGCTGCAGCTGCGAAACTTCTGATTCTTGGTTTACTCTTCATGCCAGTGATGTCGGCTTTCTACGAGTCTTCTGCTCTGTTGCCCCAAGATCACGATACTCTTCTACCGTTGCAGAACCCTATGATAACTGATGAAGGCTGGCGCGCAATTTATGCATGGAAATATGGAGGAGAACCTTACCCTTCAATGGATACGGTACCCTTTGCGGCCAATCTGTTGGCTTGCTATTCAAATAACGCATCGGTTGGTTATTATGTAACCACTGGAGAGATAGCGGATCCGCTCCCTGCTGTTCTTGATGTCATGCTGGTTGGAAAATATCACGGTTGGATCGGTGGATATTCAAGCATCATCGTAATGTTGGTTGGCCTCGCTCTGTTTGCAGTTTGCCGCAGATACATTAAATGGAGAATAACTCTCGCTTACTTGGTAGCCACTGCGGTGTTTTCTTTGGTTATGGCAGGAATTTACGGTGGAGACCCCCTACTCAGAACGTTATTCCATCTGTTCATGGGCAGCTCGATTTTCATGGCGTTCTTCATGGCAACGGACCCCGCGACTACCCCACTAACCCATTTAGGTCAAATAATATTCGGTGTAGGCTTAGCGTTATTGACAATGATTATCCAGGTGTACATGGGCTTTTTGGGAGGATCTATTCTTGCGTTAGTGATCATGAATCTGACATGTCCAATTCTAGACAATATAGGGAAAATGCGTCCGAGAAAAAGAGATGAACAAGAAATTCTTTCTGGACAGCATTTTGCCACTACAGTCTACGACTGTATACGATGCGGTGCTTGCATGAACATATGTGTCAATGGTTTAAGCCCAGTGTTGATCAAACAGGCGCGTGCAAAGAAAGACGCAAACAAACTGATGAGCTTTCACGCAGAATATTGTGCCGGTTGCGGAAACTGTAACGTGGTTTGTCCTGCAGGAATCTACCTCGAAAGCGAGACTCTCGGGTACAATCTGTCAGAAGAAGAAGCAAAGGAAATGGAACAGCAATTCTTGACAGGAACGGCAGACGAAGATGTTGGTGTCTATACGGATATCTTTTCAGCAAAAAGCTCAATTGATGGACAGGATGGCGGAGTAGCTACTTCATTGCTAGTGTCAGGTATGGAGAAGGGATTGTTCGATGCGGCTATAGTGGTTCAGCGGATGGATGGTTATTTGGCAGATGCTGTTGTGGCAGAAAACGTCGATGAAGTACTGAAAGCAAAGGGAACAAAGTATGTTAGGGTTAGCATGATGGCAAAGTTACAGGATTTACTTAAGAAGGGCAAACGGAAAATTGCTCTTGTTGGTACAGCTTGTCAAATTAGAGCTGCCAGAAGGTTGCAACAGGTTCTCCTTAGTAAATATCCTGATTTGGAATTAACCCTAATCGGGCTGTTCTGCTATGAGATATTTGACTACAAGAAGCTCAAAGAAGAAACAGAACGACTACTAGGCGTCAATCTAGATGATGCAGAAAAGACACAGATAACCAAAGGGAAGTATATCGTTACAGTAAATGGAAAAGACTACACGGCGAAAGTAAAAGAACTGAGTGAAGCTGTTGAAAAACGATGCTTAGGCTGCCCCGACTTCACTGCAATGTATGCTGACATTTCCTTAGGTTCCGTAGGTAGCGCAGATGGGTACTCGACGGTTATCGTGCGATCGGATGTTGGCAAAGAACTAGTAGCGAAACTCGACTTGACCAAAGGCAAAGTAGACGAGGACAAAGTTAAACAATTGTCTGTTCAAAAGAAGGATCGTGCAATCCAAAACTTGGCAGAGTCCGGATATTGGTGATAACGTGCGCATTTTTTCGCGCGCACACCCTCCTCATTTTTTTACGTTCTTTTCTTTAGTTTAATTCCAATTTTTCTGGTTTGTTATCGCGGTTTTTTGGCTCTGGAAGCAATTATGCGCTGCTAGATTGTTCTGTTGTTGTCTGCATGTGAATTCTGGCACAAAATATAAATGTATAATGATAGTAAAGTGGAAAAAAGGAGTGAACAAAAATGGCAAGTTGGACTGAATGGAAACTAAGCGACATCACCTGGGGCATAATACTGCCTCTAATAGTGGCGTTCTTGATCATAATCTTTCCACTGGAACTCTCGAAAATCCTTCTAGATGTTGATCCTGGCGGTACTCTAAATGCAATACTAACTGATGGACTTGGTGAAGCAATTCTAACAATCGGTGTCCCCTTATTTGCTGGGCTAATTTGGAACAAGTGGGCTGGAGGAGGCGCAGGATTTCTGTGCGGCAGCATATACGCTTTATATGTGAACGATGTTTACGCAGCTTCTCAAATGTTTCAATCTAACATGATGATTGGAGATATTTCAAACCTCGGATTCGTTGTGAGCGCTATGCTAATCGGATTCATTGCCGGATCATTAAATAGAGGATCTTTTAGCTTCCGAAGAATGTTAATTGCTGCACTAGTTGCTGGAATGATTGCTGGTCTTTTCCAGTTATGGACAGGACTACTCTCTCCTATTGGCATGATAACCGATATTCCCTATTCTGCGTTCCTTATTCTGCTTCCTAGGCTGATCTACGGCATAATAATCCCGATATTCGTTACGGTCTTCGGATGGTTTGACATAACTCCCAAACAAAGAACCTAAACACCCCCGCACAAACACACATAATACAACCCCTTCCCTTCCTCTTTTTTAACTAATTCTAGTTCTAGTTATCGGTTGGACATTAAACTCGATAATGAGACCTGTCTATCTTGTTCTGGCCTTTCAGTGTGAACGCGATTGTGCAAAATAATATTAATCATATATCTTGTAGTTTTGACATTGTATGTGGACTCTAAATGTTGGGGGCTAGCAAGCGTTTGTCTTTAGATGAAAATCTTCGGGGAAGGATTCGGGAAGCAAACGTTGCTGTTCATCGATTTGAGGCAAAATATTACGAGTTGATTCATCCAGAAATATATAACAAACATGAGCAGAAGAGATTAAACTCTGCATTGAAAATGGTGGACAAGCTCGTAGCGGATAAGCATGTGCATGCAAAGAAGGCTCTTGATTTTGGGGCGGGTACCGGAAATCTGACCTGTAAGCTTCTGCAGATGGGTTACGAGGTTACTGCGATAGACCTCTCTGCGGAGATGTGCAAGATTTTGGAAAATAAGTTTAGAACGTATTTAGACGCTAAAAAGTTGGTTGTTATCAACTCGCCGATAGAGGATGTGGGTTTTGATAGAGATGAATTTGATTTAATCACCTGCTATTCTGTGTTGCATCATCTGCCGGATTACATGGATGTGATTCAGAGACTTTGTGGTTTTTTGAAGAAGGGTGGTGTGATGTATCTGGATCATGAAGCATCTCCCTTTTATTGGAAGAGCGAAGAAAGCAATTTAGCGCAGTTGATGAAGCTTGTTTATTTTCATTCTAACCCATTGCTTAACGCTCTCTATTTTCGGATTCTGGGTGTGAATGTGCCCTCTTTTGATTATGGTTTATCTGACTATTGGCACAACAAAGAGCATCATTTAGACCATGAGAAAATAAAGTGCGTTTTTGAGAATGAGCGCTTTGATTTTTTCAAACGGACCGATTATCACCTCAAATTTAGGACTTGGATTTTGAATCCGATTTTTTACCTGTATAAGTATAGTTGCAAACCTGAAATGAGTTTTTGGGTGGCCAAAAGGTAGCATCGATATGCTCGCCCATACATTTAGTTCAGCTAAAACACGAGTAACTATCGGTGTCCGTTCATGTAGCAACATTTTTAAACATTGAATAATAGATATAACCAGAACCAAAAAATTTGGGGAATAAAGAAATGAAAACTTGGAAAAATAAAACAAAAATCTCTACTATAACTTTGACTCTAATCCTAACAATATCTGCTATACTAGTTGCTTTACCTGCAACTATCGCGCAGCAAGAAGAACCAGAAACTTGGAAGACTTATGCTTTCCTTGGTGCTGTACCTAACCCTGTAGGCAAAGATCAGACTGTGCTTTTTCACGTCGGAATTTTTCAGCAACTCGTGAGTACAGGAATGGGCTGGGAAGGCTTGAGCATAACCATTGAGAAACCTGACGGAACAACCGATACAATTAGTGGCATCAGAACCGATTCCACGGGAGGAACAGGCAAAACATATACACCTGACCAAGTGGGCACATATTATTGTCAGGCACACTTTCCTGCACAAGAGATAACCGAAACCAAAAGGGCACCCGCTGGCGCACGGCGTGCGCCTCTGTTGCCTATTGGTACCGTGATGGAGGCTAGCAGCAGCGACATACTTGAACTTGTAGTACAAGAGGAACCAATAGAATACTACCCTGATAATCCGCTTCCAAGTGAATACTGGACACGCCCAATAGATGCGCAACTTCGATCATGGTCCAGAATTACAGGTAACTGGCTGGCTGCGACTTTTACGGCCCCAACAGTCGTTCCTGCCAACGAAGAAGCACCAGAGACTGCACATATACTGTGGACAAAACCGCTAACGATGGGAGGCCTAGCAGGAGCAGCAGAAACAGATTATCAAGAATGGTCATTTAGTCACGGAGATGCATATGAAGGCAAATGGACAAATCGACTTATCATCGACGGCATACTCATCTATTGCCACCGTACCAATGATCGACCTCTATACTACACGGCTTTAGACATACGTACCGGAGAAGAACTGTGGAACAAAGTGCTTCTTGATAACAGAACAATTGCCTTTGGCCAGAATTTGGTATGGCAAGGATATAACCATCATGCCGTTTACCCATACTTCTGGGTAACTGTAAGCTCTGATTGGTATGCCTTTGACCCATATACTGGAGAATGGGAATTTACAGTGAAGAACGTACCTGCTGGCACCACACTTACTGATGATCAAGGTTGGCTCTATCGGCTCGGTCTAGACTTTGAGACTGGTGAAGGCTATATCTGGAGCATGGTTGATCTTATCGAACCCTTCGGCGAAGACAGCCCCGTTCCAGGCAGTTGGCTTCCCGCTGGCTCTTTCTATGGAGCAAGACGTGACACATATGATGCAGCAGAGATGGAAAATGACACATTAACAGAAGCAGCACAGCGTGCGTACATAGCGGAATTCACCTTCCCAGTTGACCAATGTCCAGGTGGTTCTGGTGTGATTCGCGCTACGGAATTCGGTGGTAGGAGTCAAGCAAACTTAGATGTTTGGAATGGAAAGGTATTCGGTCTGCAATACAGTACAACAGAAATCAACACTTGGGCCATCAGCTTGGAAGCCGGTAAAGAAGGAACGATGTTGTTCAGTGAAACTTGGCATGCACCAGCTGAATGGAAAGAAGGTAATCTCGAAATAGAATTTAACGCCGTAAGCTTAGAGGATGGCGCTGCGATTATTTGGACAAAAGACACTCTGGAATATTATGCATTCAGCACTGACAACGGAAAATACATGTGGGGTCCAACAGAAGGCGAATATTACATGAACTATTATGGCTGGACAGAATTAGGAGAGCGCCCACCCTTCATTTGGAACGGCAAACTCTACTCAACTGGCGCCGGCGGACATATCTACTGCTACGACCTCACAAACGGCAAAGTCCTCTGGACCTACCTTGCAGAAGACCCATACCAAGAATACTTGTTCGCTAATTACTGGTGGCAATTCTTCCTGTTCATTGCTGACGGCAAACTCT
>OMKS01002459.1_pt1 | contig 15496 bp, 14 predicted proteins | sample 1674721 | NCBI WGS metagenome assembly OMKS01 (sample SAMN06264996, study PRJEB25208) | sediment metagenome | isolation source: hot spring sediment | place: USA: California | collected 2014-09-02
ATAAAATAATGAGGTGCTTTCATTGAAAAAGAAAAAGAAAATTTTTGAAGACCACGTTAAAAAAATTTATGCGACAACCGAACCTGAACAGTTGATTCAGGAGTTCAAAGATCAAGCTTCTGTTGCCGGAGTCGGAAACAAGGTTTTGATCAAAGGCAAAGGCGCAATTGATAACCGGATGGCTGCTTTTTTGTATGAATATCTCGAAGGATTCAACATCCCAACCCATTTTTTAAAGACGATCAGTCCCAAGGAGATGCTGGTTAAATACACCGATAATATTCCGGTAAAAATCACTGTGAGAAACAACGCTGCCGGCACACTGGTGAAAAGATTTAGGATTGAAGATGGGAAGGAGTTAAAATGCCCGGTGATGGAATTTTTTCTCATCGATGAGCAACGCAAAAATCCAATGATGAATCAATCTCATCTGCTCGCTTTTGAATTGGTAACTGCTGATGAATTAAAAATGATTGAACGCATGTCATCAAAAATTAACGCAGTATTAAAGTCGTTTTTACTGCGCCGCCATATCTGGCTGGTTGATTTCAATCTCGTATTCGGTCGGTTTCAGGAGAAAATCATTTTGAGCCATGCCATAACACCTGAAACATGCCGGTTCTGGGATGTCGCAAACGGAGAGAAAACCGATAAAAATCGATTCCGCCTTGATGCCGAAAATATGGAGCAGGCTTATCAAGAAATTAAAAATCGACTGTTAAAATAAATTTCTATGAGGTGACTTTGGCAAAAGAAGGATTGGGAGTGATCGCTGCAATTACGCTGCTGTTTTTAATTTTGTTGGCAGGGGCGGTCATCAGCGGCGCATGGGTATTGACCATCTTTGCAGCTATTAGTTTAATATTATTGCCGTTTACGGTTTATTTTTTTCGCGACCCGGATCGCACTACTCCCAACGGGGATAATTTGATCGTGTCTCCGGCAGACGGCAAGATTATCAAAATTGAAGAAGTGGAAGAGGAGATTTTTTTCAAACAAAAAGTCCGTTTAATTAGTATTTTCATGTCGGTTTTGGATGTTCATGTAAATCGTATGCCGATTGATGGTAGAGTGACCTATTTCAATTACCAACGTGGGAAATTTCATCGAGCATTCAAAGACGACGCCTCCTATGAAAACGAGCAGACCGTGATTGGGATTGAAAATCCGCGAACCAGGTTGCTGTTCAAGCAAATCGCCGGCATCATTGCCCGGCGAATTGTCTGTCCGGTACGCGAAGGATGGAAAGTACAAAAGGGCGAACGTTTTGGAATGATAAAATTCGGGTCGCGGGTTGATATTTTTCTGCCGAACGATGTCAACCTTCTGGTGAAATTAAACGAGCATGTCAAGGCAGGTGAAACCATTATAGGAACGTATTGATCAAATGAGAAAATCTACAAAAGTGATCCCCAATTTGTTTACGACATTGAATATCTTCTGCGGTTTTCTTGCGCTGATTAATCTGGGTGATAATAAAATTTTAACCGCGTGTTGGTTGATTACTATTGCGGCTATTTTGGATTTATTTGATGGACAGGTCGCCAGGTTGACAAAGACCAACAGCAGCTTTGGTATGGAATTCGATTCGATTGCGGATGTGGTCTCATTTGGCGTGGCGCCGTCTTTGCTTTTGTACAAAGCATATTTTCACACCCTGGGGATTATCGGCATTATCACTAGTTTTTTGCCGCTTATGTGCGGTGGAATCAGACTGGCGCGATTTAATGTTTTGTTTGGCGGTAAGGAGAAAAAAAGCTTTGTCGGGCTTCCCATACCATTTGCATCGCTCAGCTATATCTCTTTCATAATTTTCAACTACTATTTCTGGAATGAATTACACCTTACCCGTTTTCTGATTCCGCAGTTGCTCCTTGTCAGCGGATTGATGCTGAGCAAGGTTGAGTATTATGTTATCCCAAAATTTTCGTTTCGACAGAGCCGCCGGCATTCTTTTGGCATTTTGGTCATTTTTGTTGCCATCATAGTATTGGTTTTTTTTCCGCAACAGGCGTTTTATCCTATAATTATGGCATACATTTTTTGGGGAATTATTCGTTATATCTATAATATTTTTAATACTCCGGAAGATGAAAAATCTATTGAATTAGCTGGCCAATCATAAAAAAAGATTGTATTTGTTAATAAATTTAGTTATATTTGATTTGCATGTATAACGAATTTTGCGTGAAGGAGGCGACATTTATGTGGGGATCAATCGGACCGGCAGAATTAATACTGCTGATGTTCATCATCCTGTTGGTTTTTGGATCAAAACGGTTGCCCGAACTGGCGCGCGGTATCGGAAAAGGCGTCCGACAATTTAACCAAGCCATCGAGGATGTCAAAGAAGAAATAGACATAAAGGATATCGACAAGCAATTGCGCGGCTAAGCTACATTGCTGCATTAGCTCGATAACTGAAGCCGTTGAAACGGCTTTGGATATGTCACTATGATGAATCATGCTGTTTGTTCAAAAGAAAGTTGAACTATCACCACTTATTGTCGGCGATCACTAATGGTTTGATGAACATAGCTTCGCGAACTAATTAATGAAAGGCAACCACAGATTTCGTCGATTTTACAGATAAAGATCTCTGTCATCTGCGAAAGCTGCGGTACTTTTTTTCTGCGACAACTTTGAAATTCCGATACAATTAAATATAATTTGACAGCTAAATTTTATATGCTTGTTTTGGAGGAAAAAAATGGGAATACCAAGCGGTCCTGAACTGATCATCATTGTGTTCATCATTCTGTTGCTTTTTGGCGCGAGAAAATTGCCCGAATTGGCGAGTGGTTTGGGAAAAGGAATTCGTGAATTTAAAAAAGCAACCAGCGAGGCAGCTGATGAAGAACCGACTAAAAAGATACCTAATGGAGAAAAAAAAGAAGGCGAATGATCAGCCATGAACTTTGAAGGGCTGGATTATCTCGCTATTCGCCGTCTTATTTTCCAAAGAAAAGCCAGCTGCAGGCAACTGACAAATCATTACCTCAGCCAGATCGACGCCGCGAAAAAGTTCAACGCCTTTATCTCTGTTTTAAAAAAATATGCTCTTACCAGCGCCGAATTGTTGGACCAGCGACTTCAAAAATCAGACGCTGGTCCGCTGGCTGGATTGGTCATTGCAGTTAAAGATAATATCAACTTCCGCGACTCGCTCTCCACCTGCGGTTCAAAAATACTCGCCAATTATGTTTCACCCTATAATGCAACAGTAATCGAAAAACTGCTGAATGCTGACGCAATTGTTATTGGCAAAACCAATATGGATGAATTTGGCATGGGTTCGTCCGGTGAAAACAGTTTTTTTGGACCGGTAAAAAATCCGCTTGACCCAAACAGGGCAGCCGGTGGATCTTCCGCGGGTTCTGCTGTTGCTGTCGCTGCTTCGCTGTCAACCGCGGCGCTGGGCAGTGACACCGGCGGTTCGATCCGTCAGCCGGCGGCTTTCTGCGGAGTTGTCGGACTAAAACCGACTTACGGAAGAGTGTCACGATTCGGATTGGTCGCATTTGCCTCGTCTCTGGAAGAAATAGGCCCGATCACAAAATCTGTCGCCGATGCCGCTGCGATTTTGGAGGTAATCGCCGGACACGATACCAAAGACGCCACTTCAGCGCGCCAACCGGTTAAAAATTATTCCGACATTATCAGAGCGCGGTCGCGGAAAATCAGAATTGGGCTGCCGCGAGAATATTTTGTTGCGGAAGTAACTCCCGAAATAAAAACTGCCATCCTGGAAGTCGTCAAAAAACTGGAACAGCAGGGCGCCGAAGTGGAGTGGATTTCGCTGCCGCATACTGAATTTGCGATTGCTGCCTATTATATAATCGCCGCTGCTGAAGCATCATCAAATCTCGCGCGCTATGATGGCGTCAGGTATGGATTCAGAAGTGATGGCAGTCAGGACATCGAACAAATGTACCTCAATTCCAGATCTGACGGCTTCGGCGAGGAGGTCAAACGCAGGATACTTTTGGGAACCTTTGTATTATCTTCCGGTTATTATGAAAATTATTACCGCCGCGCTCAAAAGGTGCGGCATTTAATCCATCTCGATTTCAAAGCTGCTTTTCAACAATGCGATTGCCTGATTGCGCCGACGGTTCCCACCACGGCGTTTTTTCTGGGAGAAAAAATCCGTGATCCGTTACAAATGTATTTATCGGATGTTTTTACCGTCCCTGCGAACCTTGCCGGCATTCCAGCCATGTCAGTTCCCTGTGGCACGGATTCAAACGGCCTGCCAATCGGCTTGCAAATCATGGCTGACCATTTCAATGAAGAAACGCTTTTACAGACGGGGAACGCTGTCGAAAGCATTGTCAAACAATGTAAACTGCATTAAATACGCATGAACGAATTAACACCATACCAAACAATCATCGGGTTGGAAGTGCATGCCCAATTAAAAACTGATTCCAAGCTCTTCTGTGGATGTCATTGGCAATTTGGCGCCCAACCCAATGCCAGGACCTGTCCGCTATGCCTCGGTTTGCCGGGCGCGCTTCCGGTCTTGAACCGAAAAGCAGTGGAATTTGCAATTAAGCTGGCATTAGCCGTTGAAGCCCGAATCGCTCAGCGAACTGCATTTTCCCGTAAAAATTATTTTTATCCGGACTTGCCCAAAGGCTATCAGATTTCACAATTTGACAGTCCAATTGCATCCTCAGGCAAATTAAAAATCCGGCTCAATAGCGGAATTAAAACAATCCATATCCGGCGGATACATCTCGAAGATGATGCCGGTAAATCCATCCATGCCGAAAGCTGGGTCCGAGAAAATGAAAGCTTGATCGATTTCAATCGCTGCGGTGTTCCGTTGATTGAAATCGTTACTGAACCTGAATTGTCAACCCCCGGCGAAGCCAGTCGATTTTTGCAAACCATCCGCCAATTGCTTCGATACCTTGATATTTGTGATGCAAACATGGAAGTCGGAAATTTGCGCTGTGACGCCAACATCTCAGTACGACCACATGGAGCGACCTGGCCTGGTGTAAAAACTGAAGTGAAAAATTTGAACTCGTTTCGGGCAGTGGAAAGAGCTCTGGCGTATGAGCAGCAGCGACAGATTGAACTGTTGGAGCACGGGGAAAAAATTTTATCGGACACTTTGCTCTGGAATGAAAAAGCTCAGGTCACCGAATCAATGCGAATTAAAGAACAGGCGCATGATTATCGCTATTTTCCCGAGCCGGATTTGCCGCCACTAAAAATCGATACCAGCTGGCTTGACAAAATTAAAAATGAAATGCCGGAATTGCCCGATGCCAGACGTGACCGGTTTATTCGCCAATATAAATTATCGCGTGCTGACGCCGACTTATTTACGGCGACAGTTGAGCTGGCAGATTTTTTTGAAAAAGTCGTCGTTCGTATCGGTGATGTCAGACTGGTGAACACATGGGTAAAAACAGAGCTGTTGCGTAGTGTAAACCAATCTGCTGACGAAGCCACCCCAATTTCCGCCGACGCTTTTGCCGAGCTGCTCGATTTTGTAAAACAAAAAAAAATAACAGCACAGTCGGCGAAAATAGTGCTTGTCGAAATGTTAACCAGCGAAAAAGCCGTCGCCGAAATCATCCACGATAAAAAATTAACCCTGCTTTCAGATGCCAATCAATTGGGTGTAATTGTGGATCAGGCAATTGCCGACAATCCGGATGCGGTTAAACATTATCGCAGCGGCAAACGCCAATTGCTGAATTTTTTTATCGGGCAAGTAATGAAGTTAACCCGAACCAAAGCTGATCCAGAGGCGGCAAAAAAAATATTGCTTGAAAAATTAGATGCCGAATAAATTTGAGAGCGCTTGAAAAATGTCTTGACTTTTAATAGTTTTTCGGTTAAATTTAAATTCAAATTTTTAAACGTTCATTTTATTTGCGATGGGGAATTGGCAATTTTCAGCAATGAATTTATCACGTCTGTTAAACTCTCTCGGATTCCCCCTTTAACAAAGAAAGTTGGAGACGATAATGAGACCGAAAGAAATAAAGAAGTTGATTGATCTACTAGAAGCAAGCACTATTAACGAACTCGAAGTCAGCCGTTTTGGCAGGAAAGTGAAGATTCGGAAAAATTCGGGTGCGCATTCGGAAAGGGTAGCCCTGCCTTCTTCGTCAACGACTACGATCGAAAAACCTGCAGTATCGCCCTCATCACCGCCTGATGTGGTAACTCAGGCTGTAATTGTACCTCAAAACGAATCCAATTTAATCGAGGTCAGGTCGCCAATGGTGGGAACCTTTTATCGCGCTCCATCTCCGGAGGCTGATCCCTATGTCCAGCAAGGCGACATCATCGCCCCAAATCAAGTGTTGTGTATTATTGAAGCCATGAAGTTGATGAATGAGATCGAGTCCGAAATTAGAGGGCGAGTGGTCGAAATATTGGGTGAAAACGGCAAGCCGGTTGAATACAACCAATTGCTCTTCAGAATAGAGAAAATATAATCAGCCAATCATAGCGGAGAAATTCAGCGTTGATAAAAAAAATACTCATTGCAAATCGCGGCGAAATTGCACTTCGTATCATTCGCGCCTGTAAGGAGTTGGGAATTGCCACGGTTGCAGTTTATTCTGAAGCTGACAGCGATTCGTTGCACGTTCGGTTCGCAGATGAGGTCGTAAAGATCGGACCCGGACCCAGCAACCAGAGCTATTTGAATATTCCCAGAATTATCAGCGCAGCGGAAATTACCAATGCTGACGCAATTCATCCCGGCTATGGTTTCCTGGCGGAAAATGCGCAATTTGCCGAAATCTGTGAGTCCTGCGATATTAAATTTATCGGTCCGTCCTCGGATATGATTGCCAATATGGGCGACAAGGCATTTGCCAAGGCGCGAATGAAACAGGCAAAAGTGCCAACCATCCCCGGTAGCGACGGCATTCTCCAATCAATCAGTGATGCGCTTAAAATAGCGGATCAAATTGGCTATCCGGTTATTTTAAAAGCAACCGCCGGTGGTGGTGGAAGGGGCATGCGGGTGGTTCGCGAGCCAAAAGAACTGGAACGCGCCTTTGTGACCGCCAGCAATGAAGCCGAATCTGCCTTTAGTAATCCCAGGCTTTACATGGAAAAATTTTTTGAACATCCGCGCCATATCGAGGTGCAAATAATGGGAGATCATTACGGAAACGTAGTCGCGCTGGGCGAACGCGAATGTTCGATTCAGCGCAAGCACCAGAAATTAATCGAGGAGTCGCCTTCACCGGCGGTCGATGATAAATTGAGGACGAAATTATCCAACGCCGCGGTTCAAGGCGCCAGCGGGGTAAATTACGAAAGCGCCGGTACCATAGAATTTTTACTCGATGAAAACGGTAAGTACTATTTTATGGAAATGAACACCCGCATCCAGGTCGAGCATCCGGTGACAGAAGCGGTTTACGGTATAGATTTGCTGAAGCATCAAATTTTACTGGCTGCCGGAGAACGGATCGACAACATGATGAAAGATTTTAAAATGCGGGGTCATGCTATCGAATGCCGCATCAACGCCGAAGACCCCGATAAAAATTTTCGCCCCTGCCCCGGTAAAATTGAAAGCTTTCACGTTCCTGGTGGACCCGGCGTACGAGTGGACACTCACGCCTATGCCCAGTATGTCATTCCTCCATTCTATGACTCTCTCATCGCCAAAGTGATCACTAACGGGAAAGATAGAAGCGAAGCCATCGGCAGAATGCGTCGCGCTTTGGAAGAATTTATCATCGAAGGCATATTCACCACGATAGCTTTCCATCAGCGCGTTCTGCAAAATGAAAGTTTTATCAAAGGAGAATTTGATACCAAATTTATCGAAAAATATTTTCTAAATCGTCCTGAGAATGAAAAACAAGGGGAAAAAAATGGAAATACCAAATGAACTATTGTACACCGAAGAACACGAATGGGTTCTGGTAGATGATGGCGTTGTTGCTGTCGGGATTACTGATTATGCTCAAGGAGAGCTGGGTGATATTGTGTTCGTAGAACTCCCCGGAGTGGATACGGAAGTTAAACAAACCGAACCCTTTGGTACTATCGAAGCGGTTAAGGCAGTGTCGGATTTGTTTTCGCCGGTTTCCGGTGTTGTTGTCGAAATCAACGACCTGCTGCAAGATAAACCGGAACTCATCAATCAGAGCCCTTATGATGAGGGTTGGATGATCAAAATCAGAATGTCGGACACCTCAGAGTTAAAATCATTAATGAGCCCAGAAAGTTACAAAAAGCATATTAGCTAATTTTTTTATCCGAAATTCGCTGCATCAGTTTTTAACGATTGATCCGAACATTGATTTTTTACCGGTTTATGTTCGGATTAATGTACTGGATAGAAAAATAAGCGGGCTTTGAGAGAACGAGTAAACAGCCGGTTGAAATGGAGTTAGAGAAATATGCCTTATATACCCAACACCGACGCCGATCGCAAAGCCATGTTGGAACGGATAGGCGTGACTAATTTTGAAGCTTTGCTTTCAGACATTCCGGACAATTTACGGTTTCATGGCGACCTGGCGTTGCCAGACCCATTATCCGAGTTGGAAGTTTTTCGACTGATCGGGCAAAAAGCCGGCTGCAACAAAAGCGTGGGTGACGCAGTGAGCTTCCTCGGTGGCGGCGCCTATGACCACTTTATACCGGCTGTGGTGGGTCATATTTTGTCCCGCTCGGAATTTTATACCGCCTACACCCCGTATCAGGCTGAAGTGAGTCAGGGTACGCTGCAGGCAATTTATGAATTTCAATCGATGATTGCTGAACTGATGGCAATGGAGGTCGCCAACGCCTCCATGTACGACGGCGGTTCAGCACTGGCAGAGGCAGCATTAATGGCGATCGCAGAAAAACGCAAAAAGACCCTGCTTGTCTCAAGGGGCGTTCATCCAAATTATCGTCAGATTATCAACACCTATTGCCACGGTCAGAACATCAAAATCGAATTGATCGAGTTGGAGCAAGGGATTACCTCGGCCGATGCGTTGGCAAATAAAATTGATCAAAACGTTGCTGCGGTGGTGATTCAACATCCCAATTTTCTGGGAAATTTAGAGCCAGTATTCGATCTCAGCCGGCTCACCCACGAACACGGCGCCATGCTGCTGAGCTCCAACGATCCCATTTCGCTGGGGCTTTTAGCGCCCCCCGGAGCATATCAGGCGGACATTGCCACTGGTGAGGGACAGGGGCTGGGAAACAGTTTGAACTTTGGCGGTCCGTATCTGGGCATTTTTGCCTCCCGCTTCGACTATGTCCGAAAAATGCCAGGTCGAATCGCCGGGGCGACCAAGGATAGCAAGGGGCAAAAAGGCTATGTGTTAACGTTTCAAGCCCGGGAACAGCATATTCGCCGGGCAAAAGCGACTTCCAACATCTGCACCAATCAGGCGTTGAACGCACTGGCGGCGACCGTGTATCTGGCGTTGTTGGGAAAATCCGGCATCGGAGAGCTGGCAAACCTATGCCTGCAAAACAGCCATTATTTGGCGGGTCAAATCAACCAACTGAAAAATTTTGAACTGACTTTTGCAGCGCCATTTTTCAAAGAATTTGTGGTTCAAACCCCGGTCCCGCCGGCTGATATCATCGACAAACTTATTCCGATGAATGTGTTTGCCGGAATTGATCTCTCAAAATATGACTACGGCTTGGAAAACGGTTTACTGGTCGCGGTTACTGAAAAACGAACAAAACAGGAGATGGATCTTTTCGTGAATTTGTTGGCTGAGTTTTCGTAATGCCTTCTAAATCATTCGAAATCATCACATCTAAAAAAACAAGGAACTTTTAAATATCACAAGAGTTTTATTATAGTGTTTTTTAAAAACGAAAGACCTAACTTAGATCATATTTTTATCTAATATTTTTGGAGGATACCTAACCAGGAAAATTGATACAGTGCTAACTATACGAATTGAACTTTAAATTTTTCACTTTGATGAAAGCCATCGTAAACATAATCCTAAGATTCATGGTTCAATGTCGTGGAGTTTTTCTGAATAGGCAGAATTCCGAATGCTTGAAGTGCACCTGCTGAAACAAAAAAAAGGTGTTTGTATAATCATTCGGTTTTTTTATAGTTGATGGAAAGTCAAGAGGAGCATCGCATGAAAAAGATCATCGTTCTCGTTTCATTATTGCTGATACTGCTAATGGGCGCTCAGCAAGCATTGGCTGTAAGTGAAGCGGCAGTGCTATTTTTAATGATTTCTCCGGGTTCAAAAGCAGCCGCTATGGGAAATTCGTTTGTTGCCATGGCTGATGACCCGTATGCCACATTTTATAATCCGGCGGGGTTGGCATACCAATATGGCAGGCATGTAACCATTATGCATGTTAACTGGCTTCCCAGTCTGGTGTCTGATATATTTTATGATTATCTGGCGTTTTGCATGAGCATCGAGGGGCTGGGTACCATCGGATTCAATGTTGCTTATATTAATATGGGTGAAAACCAGGGAATGGATGAGTTCGGCAATCCGACCGAAAAATTTTACAGCAATGAATACGCCATCGCCGCAACTTACGGAACCACTATCAGTGAAAACATGGCCGTCGGCGTGGGATTAAGGTTCATTCAAAGCAACCTGGCGCCGTTCGGAGCCGGACAGGAGAAAGGCACCGGTCAGGGAAGCGCTTTCTCATTTGATCTCGGTCTTTTATACACCTTCCCGTTTTGGAATAACAAGCTGCGGTGGGGAATGAATATTTCCAACATGGGACCCAAAATCGCCTACATCGATGAAGCTCAGGCTGACCCATTGCCGACCAACTTAAAAATGGGATTCGCTTATAAATTAATTGATCAGAAGTTTAATAGACTGACCATCGCCACCGAAATAAACAAGCTATTGGTAACCCCACGAAAAGATGAAACACCGGCTGATCCTTTCTGGAAAGCGCTTGTCACTTCATGGTATGACGAACCGTTGCAGCGAGAGTTGGATAAAATTACCAGAAGCATTGGCATCGAATATGTTTACGGAAATTTGATCGCGCTGCGCACCGGTTATTATCACGACAAAGAGGGTAAAGTGGAGTATCTCACTTTCGGCGCCGGAATTAAATATTCGCTGTACAGTTTTGATTTTAGTTACGTGTCTGCTGAAGAGGGACATCCACTTGCAAACACGATGCGCTACACCCTGCAAATCGGCTTCTGAGCGGTATCGGAAGATAAATTTTAACACTAATTAAAAAATTCATCCGCAAGCAAAAGCTGCTTGCGGATTTTAATAATTGAACCATTTCTGAACACGGAGCAATGAACTGGAAAACAACGGTTGCGTGGCTGATTACCACGGTATTGATTGCAGGTCCCGGGCAGGCAAAGAACAAGGCAAAAGACCCAACCTATTTTAAAAGTAATATTTCCACACGATTCATCAAACCTTTATCTGAGAATGTCTCTCAATTCCTATCGCCTGAATTTAATCCGATGATTGATTTTCGAGCCCAACTACCGGAAACCCTGTCGGTGATGGCAATTCGTGTTCAGTTTCAGTTAGTTGCAGACCGCACTACCACCGGCAACGGCTGGTTCGATATGGGCGAGGTTGATTCAATCATGGTCAATCCGCCGCCTCACGATTATGACTATTTCGCCAACCAACTGAAGGCGCTTAAACACTATTTTGAAAGTGTTTCCCGAAAGAAGTTAATCCTCAACATAGCTGGCACTGACGGAAAATATTTTGTTTTTCCCCAGCAAAACGACAGCGTATGGACATTGCACCAGCCGATGGCATATTATAATCCCAACACCACCGAAGACGAGCTCGATCAGCGATTAGCTGAACTGTTCCGCGACGCGATTGAAATCGCTGACCAAAACAGTGAAATCGATTTTTCGCAATTCGATGTCTTTATCATATTCCACGCCGGGGTGGGTTGGGAATTTACTCAGGAATTTGACACCACTCCCAGCGATATCCCGTCGGTATTTTTAAATCTCGACGACCTGAAAACAACAATCGGGGGCAACACGGCTGATTTTCGCGGAATCGCGGTGAACGACGGAACTTATTTTGTGCCCGAAGGCATTATTTTACCGGAGACCGAGAGCCAGGGAGGATATGAATTTGGCTTGTTGGGAACTGCTGCTATCATGTTCGGACACCAACTGGGGCTGCCCAGTTTATTCGATACTGAAACCGGACGCCCCGGGATCGGCCGTTTTGGGCTGATGGATCAGGGCTCGGGCAGCTTTTCCGGATTGATCCCGGTTCAACCCTGCGCCTGGAGCAAGATATTTCTCGGCTGGGAGAAACCGGTGCTGACAGTTGGCGGGAACCAACTTCTACTGGCGGCAAGTCTTGCCCGCCATCCCAACAAGATTTACAAAATACCCATTAACGCCAGAGAATATTTTTTAATCGAAAACCGACAACGCGCCGTGCTAAAATCGAGATCGGTTGCTGTCGGCTATGACAACTTTAGAACGCGAATCGAATTTACCGATGACGGCAATATCATTCTGCCGCCGGAAGCGGATCGACTGGGTGTGATCGTTCAAATTGATGAATATGATTTCGGATTGCCCGGCGCCGGCATTCTGATCTGGCACATTGACGAGGATGTCATTCAGAGCAACTATGCAGTGAATCGGGTTAACGTCAATATCAACCACCGCGGCGTTGATTTGGTGGAAGCCGACGGCGCGCAGGATATCGGATACTTTTTCAACTTTTTCGGTATCACCGGTTTCGAGTCGGGCAATGCTTACGACATGTGGTGGAGCGGCAACGAGGATCATAAATTCGCCAATAATTCGGAAACGGTCATGTTCACACCGGAAACAATGCCATCTTCCAATGCTCATTCCGGGGCGAATTCAGGCGTTTACATCACTGAGTTCAGCGACCGGGACAGCGTGATGTTTTTTACACTGGAATTGAAACAATTTCAAGCTGGCTTTCCGCTATTTTTGGGTGATAAATCTTCTGGCAAAAGTGCGGCGCTCAGCAGCGATTTGGATCAGGACGGCGAGCGCGAATTGATCGTCGCCGCCGGGCAGGGTAAAATTTTGGCGTGGCACGCCGATGGCGCAAAATTCATCGACAATGACGATGTGATCGCCCGTGTAGAAATAAGCGGCGATACCACCTATACACCGCTGGCGGTTTTTGCGTCAGTGGACAATGAACAATTTTTGCTGAAGCCGGCTGCTGCGAATTTAAACCAGGATGGAAAGGTTGAGGTTGTCGCCGTAGCCGAAAGTGGCAGACTTTATGTCTGGCAGCCGATTGATGTTGATCAAAACGGAAGAGCTGATTTACTGTTTTCGGTTGATCTCGGCTCATCCCCATCAACGCCGCCGATCATTGGGAGTGTTCAATCCGGAGACGGTGGCATGGAGATATTTTTAGGATTAACTAACGGCAACATCGCTTGTGTTTCAACGACGGGGCAGATTCGCTACAACAAACATCTGTCGGATAATCCCATTACCGGAATCGTCATTTTCACTTCCGAAGACGGCGCCGGCCTGGTTGCGACTTCCGGCGGCGGTGAACTGCTTCGGACCGATGACGCTGCTGAACTGGTTTGGAAAAAAAATCTGGCGTCTTCCGAATTGAACCCACCAGTGGTGGGCGATGTCAACCGGGATTCAAAGTTTGAAATTATTGTATCGTCAACCGATGGCAGATTGTTTATCATGGACGATTCCGGAAACAGACCGGACAATTTCAGCGATGTTTATCTGAACTGTCGGTTATCGGCGCCGGTTTTAGCTGATGTCAACCGCAACGGCTACCTGGATGTAGTTCTGGTTGGCGGTGGGAAAATTTTTGCTTTTCACAACACCGGCGCGCCGGTGACAAATTTTCCGATGCAATTTGAACGCACCGCCCTGGACACAGATTATCCGCCGCCGGTTGTTGCTGACGTCGACGCTGACGGTTTCCCTGAAATATTTGTCGCGACCGCATCCAACAAAGTGTTGGCGTTTGACATGAACGGCAGCAAAAATGAATCATTTCCGTTATCAATTTCCGGCGCCGGCAGTGCAGCGCTCGGCTTGCACGATCTGAACGGCGACGGCAAGTTTGATCTTTACGCCCGCTCCGATGACGGCTATCTTTACAGTTGGCATCTGGCATATACTTTTGAACAATCCCGGCTATTGTGGGGTGAATATTTGAAAGACGCCACCAACAATGGCCTTTACCATCAGCAAGTCGAATTACCAGTAAGACAGGGGATGTTGTTACCTGAAAAATCTGTTTATAATTATCCCAATCCCACCGAGGGGAATTCAACAGTGATCCGCTACTATTTGCGCGACGCCGCCCGTGTTACCATTCGGATTTACGATATGGCGGGTGAGCTGGTTCAGGAGCTGGAAGGAAGCGGATTTGAGGCGATGGATAATGAGGTAAGCTGGGATTTGTCCGGAGTGCAGAGCGGCGTCTATTTGGCGAGAGTTAAAGCTGAATCGTCAACCGAAACCAACTCCGCAATTATCAAAATTGCAGTTATAAAATGACAGGTGAATTTCATTGAAATTTGTGAACAAAATAGCCATCGTGTTGCTGATGCTGCATTTGACCGGTGTGAGGCTCGATGCGCAATTGATTGAATACAATCATCCGCAACTGGACTGGTACACCATTGATACCCCGAATTTTAAAGTGCATTATCATACCGGCGCGGAACGAACCGCGGCGCTGGTTGCGAAAATCGCCGAAGAAATTTACGCTCCGGTTACCGCGCTCTACCAATATGAACCGGATGACGACATACATTTTATCATCCGCGACCACGATGACTATTCCAACGGCGCTGCGTTTTATTACGACAACAAAGTGGAAATCTGGGCGTCGCCGATGGATTTTCTGCTGCGCGGAAATCATAATTGGCTGCGCAATGTGGTTACGCACGAGTTTGTCCACATGATTTCCCTGGGAGCGGCACGTAAAATAACCCGAAAGATCCCAGCCATTTATTTTCAATATATGGGATATGAAAAAGAGAAAAATCCGTATGTACTCTACGGTTTTCCCAACCGTATCATATCCTATCCGCTGGCTTTCACCGTTGTTCCCAACTGGCTGGCTGAAGGAGTGGCGCAATGTCAATTACCGCCGCTCAATTATGATAGCTGGGACACGCACCGTGACATGATACTCAGAACCGCGGTTTTGGAAGATAAACTGCTCACCATAAATGAAATGGGGGTTTTCGGTAGAAATAGTCTGGGCAATGAAAAACTCTACAATCATGGCATGGCGCTGGTGAAATACATTTCAATCCATTACGGGTTGGAGCGGTTGGGAGAGCTGTTTCAGGAATTAAACAAACCATGGCGCCTCGGCGTTGATGGTGCATTCAAAAAAGTTCTAGGCATCAGTGAAAAACAGCTCTATCGCGAGTGGGAAAATTATCTACAGCAGATGTACCAAACACGCACTCAAACTATCCGCGCTCAGTTGCGGACGGGAGAAATTATCGAAACTGACGGCATTGCAAACGTTTTTCCGGTCTGGTCGCC
>OMKS01002460.1_pt1 | contig 15481 bp, 13 predicted proteins | sample 1674721 | NCBI WGS metagenome assembly OMKS01 (sample SAMN06264996, study PRJEB25208) | sediment metagenome | isolation source: hot spring sediment | place: USA: California | collected 2014-09-02
TACCCTGTGTCACCAGGCGGAGTCAGCGTTTGACGCGCTGCCGACGAACCAGGCCCGGGCGGACATGGTGTTTCGCGTCAAGGACTGGATTCAGGAGGCGATGGCGCTTCTGCAACGCCATGGCTTTCAGGCCGAGGCGGCGGCGGCGGAGCGCGTGCCGGAGGACTTTCTGGCGGCGGCGGTGGACTTTTCGGGGCCGGCCTGCGGGACGTGTCGCGTGGCGTTGCCCAAGGCGCTGGGCCGGGCGCTGGTCCAAAACGTGCTGCTTGAGGGGCCGCGCGACGACGAGCAGGTGGCCGATGCCGTTCAGGAGCTGGCGAACGTGGTGTGTGGCCTGCTGCTGCCGATGCTGGCCGTGGCCGATGAGCCGACCTTCGAGGTGACGGTGTCGCGCCGGGAGGACTGTCGCGATCGGGCGGTGTGGGATCACCTGACCGGTGGCGAGGGCACCCAATGGGCGCGGGTCGACGGCTGGCCCGTCGCCGTACAGTGCATTGTTCAGGGGCAGGGGGGATAAAGGAATCCGGCGATGTTCGCACAGGCGAAGACGGTCAAAGTGCTCATCGTGGATGATTCGGCGATCGTGCGTCGCATTTTGAGCGAGGAGCTGGGCAAGGACCCCGCCATCCAGGTGGTGGGCACCGCGCCCGATCCGTTCGTGGCCCGCGACAAGATCGTCCAGCTCGCGCCCGACGTGTTGACCCTCGACGTGGAAATGCCGCGCATGGACGGCATCACGTTCCTGGGCAAGCTCATGCAGCACCGGCCCATGCCGGTCATCGTGCTCAGCTCTTTGACGCCGGAAGGGGGCCGGACGGCGATGGCGGCCCTGGAGGCCGGCGCCGTTGAGGTCATGTGCAAACCGGGCGGGTCGTACACCGTGGGCCACGCCTGCGAGGATCTGGCCCAGAAGATCAAGGCCGCCGCGGTGGCCCGGATCTCGGCGCGACCGGGGGGCGGAACCTCGGCGCCGGTTCACCGCCTGTCGATGGTTGAGACCACGAACAAGATCTTCGCCATCGGCGCCTCGACGGGCGGGGTCCAGGCCCTGACGGAGGTGGTGACGGCCTTTCCGGCCAACGTACCGGGCACGGTGATCGTACAACACATGCCGGCGCAGTTCACGCGGTCGTTCGCCGAGCGGCTCAACAGTCTGTCCGCCGCACAGGTCAAGGAGGCGGAAAATGGCGATTCCGTGGTGCCGGGACGCGTTTTGCTGGCCCCGGGCGGTTACCACATGCTGCTCAATCGTTCGGGCGCGAACTACTACGTGACGGTCAAGGACGGGCCGACGGTCTGCCACCAACGGCCAAGCGTCGAAGTGCTCTTTCAATCCGTGGCCAAATACGCCGGGGCCAACGCCGTCGGCGCGATCCTGACGGGGATGGGCAATGACGGGGCGCAGGGCCTGCTGGCGATGCGGCAGGCCGGCGCCCACACCGTGGGCCAGGATGAGGCCTCCTGCGTGGTGTATGGGATGCCCAAGGCCGCCGCCGAGACGGGGGCCGTGGAAAGGGTCGTCCCGCTGGATCGGGTCGCCGAGGTCATGATTCAGCTTGCCCTGATGTAAGACGGCTCATCCGGTCGCGGGGGCTTTATCGGACGAGTTCCCCTTGTCGCGCATGACGTGAGCCCCACCGGCGGCACGCCGGTGCGGGTGGGCCGATCCCGATCATTTCCCGGTCAAAGTCCGCCCGTTATCTGCCGACATAGCGATATCCGGTTGATGCGGTCCTATATCTGGAAGTGGAGCTCAAAACCCATGCAAGCCGAGTGCAAGACCCCCCTGCAGGCCGACTCGCTCGAGCGCCTTTTCGACCACCTGCCCGAGGTGGTGTACTCCGCGGTATTTGACGACCCGGTCCGATTCACCGTGCTGGCCAGGCCGTTCGAGGCCCTGACCGGCCGCACGGTCGACGACGTGCAAAGCGGTGCGGTGTCGTGGATGGACCTGGTGCACGAGAAGGACCGGGCCATCCTGCGGGAGGCCTACGAACCGGCGCAGCAGGGAGAGCCCATGTCCGTCGAGTACCGGTTGTGCACGTCCGACGGGTCGGTCCGGGAGGTGCTCGATCGCGCCGTGCCTGTACGGGATGCGGCGGGGGAGGTGGTCGGGCTGGATGGGATGATCCTGGATGTCACCCTGCGGCGCCAGACGGAGCGGGCCCTGGAACGCACCCAGATGCTCCAGAGCATGGGGCGTCTGGCGGCGGGCATCGTTCATGAGATCAACACGCCCATCCAGTTCATCGGCGACAACATGCGGTTTTTGGCCGATTCGTTCGCGCAGGTCCTGGAGCTGATTCGGTCGTATCAGCAATTCAAGGAGAAGGTTCGCCAGGGCCTTGCCGGCCCGCAGGACGGCGAGCAGATGGACCAGGCCGAGGCCAAGGCCGAACTGGATTTCCTGAGCGGCGAGATTCCCAGTGCGATCGAGCAGACGCTGGAGGGGGTGAACCGCGTCTCGACCATTGTTTCGGCGATGCGCGATTTCTCGCATATTGACGAGCGGCGCATGGCCCCGGCGGACATCAACCGGGCGCTGCGGAGCACGCTGATCGTCGTGCACAACGCGTTGAAGTACGTGGCGCACGTGGAGACCGACTTCGATCCGAACCTGCCGCTGGTCATGTGCTGCGTTGATGACTTGAACCAGGTGTTCGTCAATCTGCTGGTCAACGCCGCGCACGCCATCGGCGACGTCATCGACCGCGGCCGCGGGGAGCTGGGGACGATCACCGTGCGCACCCGCCGCGAGGGACCCGACGTGGTGATCGCCATTTCCGATACGGGGACGGGAATCCCGGAGGAGGTCCGCCGGCGCATGTACGAGCCGTTCTTCACCACCAAGGGCGGCGATAAGGGCACGGGTCAGGGGTTGTTGTTCGTCCGGACGATCGTCTGCGACAAGCACAAGGGGCGGTTGGATTGCGACACCGAAGTGGGCAAGGGCACGACGTTTACCATGACCATTCCGATTGAAGGCGCACAACCGAGGCGAAAATGAGCGACGTAAAACGCATTCTGTTCGTGGACGATGACCCCAACGTGCTCAGTGGACTGCGCCGCATGCTCCACGGCATGCGGGGGACGTGGAAGATGGAATTCGTCACCAAGGCCTCGGACGCCTTGAAGGTCATGGAGACGACCGCCTACGACGTGGTCATCTCCGACCTGCGCATGCCCGACATGGACGGTGTGCAGTTCCTCCAGACGGTGCGGGACAAGCACCCCGAAGTGATCCGGTTCATGCTCAGCGGCTACATGGACAAGGACCTGCGGACCAAGGCGGCTCAGTGCGTGCACCAGTTTGTGTCCAAGCCCTGCCAGGCCGAGCGGCTTCGGACGCTGGTGACGCGGGCCCTGGCGCTGTACGAGCACCTGCGCGGGTGCGAGATCACCCACGTCCTGTCGCGGATCGAATCGTTGCCGGTGATGCCCGATGTGTACCAGCAGGTGATCGACATGTTCCACCGGCCCTCGTGCAGCCTGCGGCAGATCGGCCAGACCGTCGCCAAGGACATCGGCATGAGCTCGAAGATCCTCCAGGTGGTCAACCGGGCGTTCTACGGACAGGAAACCAAGATCATCGACCCGGTGCACGCGGTCTCCTATCTGGGTCAAAAGGCCGCCGAGGCGCTGATCATCACCAGCGGCGTGTTCGGCATGCTGCCAAATTCCAAGATCCGTCAGTTCTCGGTGATGGCCCTGCAGGAACACTGCATCCGGGTGGGTTCGCTGGCCCGCGAGATCGCCAAGGTCGAAGGGCTCGACGAGCAGGACCAGGACACGGCGACTATGGCGGGCATCCTGCACGATGCGGGCAAGATGGTGCTGATTCTGTATTTCGCCGATGAGCTGCTGGCCTCGATTGAGAAATCCCGCCGCGAGCGGATCCCCCTGTTTCACGTGGAGAAGGAGCAGTGGGGGATCACCCACGCGGAGCTGGGCGGTCACCTGTTGGACCTGTGGGGCATGCCGAACAACATTGTCGAGGCGGTCACGTTCCATCATGAGCCGTCCCGTTGCGTCCAGAAAGAGGTCTCTTTCGTGACCGCCGTGCACGCGGCGGACGTGATCGATCGCGAGCTCTGCTGCGACGTGGGCGGCGGCGTCAGCGACTCGTTTGACACGGCCTACCTCCAGGAACTGGGGTTGAGCGATCACGTCGAGACATGGAGGCGACTGCATCTGCCGGTGCTCGATGAGGAAGGCGTCCATGCCCAAGCCTGAGTCACGACCGCGGATCCTGTGTCTGGACGACGACGCCGACGTGTGTCGGGCGTTTGTTCGGACGTTCCGCGGCCGGTACGAGGTGACCACCGCGGTCGCGGCCGAGGAGGCCCTGGAGGTGATCGGCCGCGGGGAGACGTTCGCGGTGATCGTCACCGATCCGCAGATGCCCGGCATGGACGGTCTGGCATTCTTGGTGCGGGTCCGCGAGCTGGCTCCGGACAGCATCTTCGTATTGCTCACCGGTCACGCCGAGACCGACGTGGCCATTCGAGCGGTCAACGAGGGGCGGGTCTACCGCTTTCTGACCAAACCGTGTCCGCCGGAGGTCTTGCGCCAGACCCTCAAGGAGGCGGTCCGCAAACACGAGAAGGTGCGTCGTTTGACCTCTTTCACCTACACGGCCCACGTCGAGCAGGGGCGGATCGTCCGGACCGACCGCAAGCAGGGATGCCTGGCCGTGACGGGGTACCCGGCGGCGCGGTTCCTGGCCGAGCCGACGCGGTGGAGTGATCTGGTCTTGCCCGAGTATCGGTTCGCCCTGCGCCGAGCCCTCGTCAAGGTTCTCGCCGGCCGTCCGGTCGGCCCGATCGAGTGTCGCATTCGCCGCGCCGATGGGGCCGTTCGCTGGGTGCGCCAGACGCTGATCCGCCACACCGACGATCAGGGGCGGTTGTGCCGCATCGACGCCTTGGTGGATGACGTCACCGAGGCCAAGCAGATCGAGCAGGCCCTGCGGGACAGTGAGGAGCGGTATCATCGCATGGTGGCCAATGTCCCGGGTCTGGTCTTCCAGTTCCAGCTTCGTCCGGACGGCACCATGCGCTTCACGTTCGTCAGTGAACGGTCGCGGGAGCTGTTCGGCCTGGAGGCCGAACAGCTTTGCGAGGACCCCTACGTGCTGTTCGACCACTTCACCGCCGAGGACCGCACGGAGATCCTGCAGGGCATGGCGGATTCGGCCGAACGGCTCTGCCCGTGGCAATGGTGGGCCACGGGCCGCTTCTGCGGCGAGAGCCGCCTGTTCCAGTGCGTGGCCCAGCCGGCCCGCACGCCGGACGGCCAAACGCAGTGGGACGGCCTGATGCTCGACATGACCGAGCATCGCCGCAAGGAGGAGGAAATCCGGCAGTTGGCCCGATTTCCCGATGAGAACCCGAATCCCGTGCTGCGGGTGGACGGCGAGGGGCGGATCCGCTACGCCAACAAAGCCAGTGCCCCGTTGCTGCATCTCTGGGGCCGCGAGCCGGGACATTTGTTACCCGATGATCTGTTGACAATTACGCGGACGATCCAGGGCACCGGTTCGCATCGCTGCGTGGAGGTGCAGTGCAAAGACCACATCTTCAGCATCGTCTTTGCGTCCATCCGGGAGGCGGGCTACGTCAATCTGTACGCCCGGGACGTGACGGAGGTGCGGCGGGCCCACCAGGAGCTGCTTCGCATCAACGCCGCGCTTCGCGAGCACGACCGGCTCAAGAGCGAATTCGTCTCCACCGTCTCGCACGAGCTGCGGACGCCGCTGTGCATCTTCAAGAACACGATCTCCAACGCCATGGCCGGCGTGATGGGCAAGGTCAGCCCGAAACTGTACGCCAGCCTGGAGATGGCCGACCGGAGCATCGACCGGCTCAGCCGGATCATCGGCGACTTCCTGGATATCTCGAAGATCGAGTCGGGCACGCTGCGGCTTGAACGCGAGAGCCTGTCAGTGCGATCCCTCGTCGAGGAGGTGATCGCCTCACTGGGTCCCCTGGCCGAGGCCAAGGGCATCGAGATGGAAGGCCGACTGCCCCGGCGGGATATGCCGGTGTTCGGCGACCGGGATCGCGTCATTCAGGTGCTGACCAATCTGGTGGGCAACGCGATTAAGTTCATTCCCGTCAACTGCCACGTGGAGGTCGCCGCGCGGCAGGTGGACGAAGAGGTCGAGTTCATGGTCAAAGACGATGGTCCCGGCCTGAGCCGCGACGACATGGAGCGCATCTTCGACCGCTTCGTGCAAATGCACAAGATCGCCGGAGCGGGCGAACACGGCACGGGGCTGGGCCTGGCGATCGCCAAGAGCCTGGTCGAGATGCACGGCGGGCGAATCTGGGTCGAGAGTGCCCCGGCGCAGGGGTGCCGCTTCTACTTCACGCTGCCCACGTCCGAACCGGTCGGGGCCGACGACCAGACACGGGTCTTGTCCGCCGCCGGCACCGAATCACAGCGGGGTTGACTCCCTCCATTCGGGATCACCGAACGACGTTCCTCGACGCTTCAGTGTCCGCCGCGTGAAAAAAAACGGCCCGTCGAAATCAACGGGCCGTGGAAGGCGCTGGCGAAGGTCAGTAGGACGAGTCCGGGCCCATGCCGTCCCGCGGATGGGCCTGATCGTAGACCTCCTTCATCTTGGCGGTCGTCACGTGGGTGTAGATCTGCGTGGTGGACAGCGACTGGTGTCCCAGGAGCTCCTGCACGCTGCGCAGGTCCGCGCCGTTGTTGAGCATGTGCGTGGCGAAGCTGTGTCGCAGGGTGTGCGGGCTGATCGCCGGGTCGAGCCCGGCCTGACGCAGGTACTTGTCCATCTTGCGCCGCACGCTGCGGGTGCTCAGCCGCTTGCCGTGCTTGTTGGCGAACAGGACCTTGCCGTCGAAGTGGCTGTCGTGCTGCATCCGGCGGTTGCGCAGCTCAATGTAACGCTGAATCGCCTGCAGGGCGCTGGAGCCGATGGGGCTGATGCGCTCCTTCTTGCCCTTGCCGCGGATGTGGATGACCTCGCCGAGAAAATCCACGTCGTCCATGTTCAGGGCGACGATCTCGCTGACCCGCATGCCCGTGCTGTACAATGTTTCCAGGATGGCCCGGTCGCGGGCGCCCAGCCACGTGTCCGACGGCGGCGTGTTGAGCAGACGCTGCACCTCCGTATACTCGAGGTAGCGCGGCAGCTTCTTGTCCTGCCGCGGCGTCTTGACCACCGCCACGGGGTTGCTCGTCAGGTAGTTGCGGCGCACGAGGAACTTGTAGAAGCTGCGCAGCGTCGCCAGCTTGCGGGCCGTCGTCGACTTGGAGTACTGCTTGTCGTTCAGGAACACGAGAAACGCCCGGATCGTGTCCGTGTCGACCTGAAGGATGCGCTGCTCCAGGTTCGTCTGCGTCTGGGTCGCCACGGCCGTGGCCGCGCCGCTGCCTTCCAGGCTCGCCCCGGACGGCGCCGGCTCGTTTTGATTGTGCCCCAGCAGCCAGTCCGTGAACTGCTCCAGGTCCGCCCCATAGCACTTGGCGGTGTGGTCCGAGAAGTGCTTCTCATACTTCAGGTAGCTCAAAAACTCTTGGGTAATGGCACAATCTTTCATGGTTGACCCTTCAGCTTCTTGTGGTATCCGAAGCGATCCGTATTCTCATCCTTGTCCATGGCCGACCTCAGGACTCATCCGGGAAGGATTGCAGCGGGTCGGGCAGGTCCTTGCACAGCAGGCGGTCGGCCTCGCCGATGAGCGACTGCGTCAGCTTGAAACTCAGCACGGCCGCGTCGAACCAGTCAAAACTCGTCCGTTCATCGGTGGCCTGGTGCACGAGGCAATCCAACAGATCCGCCTCGTCGCCGGCGTCGTAACGGAAGATGTACTTCTCCTGGCCCTTGTTCAGAACGAGTTGTTTTCGGTCGCCGTTCATTCCACACGCACTCGTGGTTCATCCCGCCAAGCCAACATGTCCATAGCTTTTTATCGGGCTGTTTCGCGCTCGCTGAAGCGGTTTTTTAAGGTTTTTTCTCGGTCCCTTCGGCTTTCTCCGGACACGGAGACCGCAGGGCCGATATCAGGGTTGGCAAGGCGTGTTATCGGGTGTGGATAACCGGCGCGCGATACGGGCCGGGATTGGTTCTCCGAAGAAACGTCCCATAACGTCCGCCCGTTTTCGGGGCGGTCGGCGCGTCAGGCGTGTCGGTGGCGGACGTTCGATTGCCGGGGGCTATCGGGCCTGGAAGTACGTCGCCGAACCCCGCGCGCGGCGCTCGATGCGGTCCTGGCCTTCGAGACGCTGCAGGGCCTTGAGCACCTCCGCGTAGGGCGCCCCCAACGAGGCCGCCAAGTCGTGGGCGGTGCACGGCCGCCGCTGCAGCACGTCCAGCACACGGTCAAGCAGGGCGGCCTCGGAGCGACTGGGGGCCGGGCGGTCGAAATCGACCACGACCTGGGCGCGGGGGCCGAGGGCCGCGGCGATTTGCGCCATACGGTCCGGGTCGACCATGTGAACATCGGGCTCCGTGGTGGGCCGGACGGCCGTGTTCAGGTCCACCCGGTCCGGCCCGATCCGCTCGATGAGTCGGGCGATCTTCTCGATCTGCTCATCGCTGGTGTTGATCGGCTCGATCAGGAAGACCTCCAGCCAAATCGGCCCCCGGTACTCCCGGCGGAAGCGGCACAGCCCGTCCACAAAGCCGTCGAACGTGATCGAGGAATGCGGCTGGTTGATCCGGCGAAACGTGGCCTCGTCCCCCGCATCCAGTGACGGCAGCACGACGTCGGCCTGTGCGCAGTCGGCCCGCACGGCCGGGTCGCTCAGCAGCGTGCCGTTGGTGATGACGGCCACGGGGATATCGGTCATCTCATGGACGGAGCGGATCATGCGGCCGAGATCGCGGTGCAGGGTCGGCTCGCCCGAGCCGCTGAAGGTGATGTGATCGGCGTTCAGGCCGGCCTTCAACCGGGCTCGGATCTCGTCCAGCACCGCCTGTGTCGGCACGAATACGCCCCGCTCGATCCGCTGGGCCGCGTGCACGCCTAACTGGCAGTACACGCAGTTCTGCGTGCAGGTCTTGAGGGGGGTGATATCCACCCCCAGGCTCAAACCCAGCCGCCGGGAGGGGACGGGGCCGAACAGGTACTTCTCGCGGCTCACGACGGCTCCCCTTGCTTGACCAGGTCGTAAATGGCTTTACACGTGCGAATTACATCCGGCAACCAGTCCAGGGGCATCATGCACGCCGCATCGCAGCGGGCCCGCTCGGGGTCGGGATGGGTTTCGATGAACAGCCCATCGGCGCCGGCGGCCACCGCCGCCCGCGCCAGGATCGGCGCCAGATCGCGCTGGCCGCCGCTGGCGTGTCCCAGGCCGCCGGGCCGCTGCGTACTGTGCGTGGCGTCGAACACCACCGGGCAGCCCAACGCCTGCATCGCCGGGATCGCCGTCATGTCGTTGACCAGCCGCTGATAGCCGAAAAACGTGCCCCGCTCGGTGAGCAACACCTGGTTATTGCCGGTCGCCCGGACCTTGTCCACGGCGTTGGCCATCTCCTCCGGCGAGACGAACTGGCCCTTCTTGATGTTCACGGGTCTGCCGGTTTCGCCGCAGGCCACGAGCAGATCGGTCTGGCGGCACAAAAACGCCGGCACCTGCAAGCAATCGACGACCGTGGCCGCTTCCGAGGCCTGTTCGGGCAGGTGTACATCGGTGACGACGGGCAGGCCCGATCGCTCCTTGACCTCGGCCAGGACCTTGAGCCCCTCGACCAGACCGGGCCCGCGGAAACTACCGGCACTCGAACGGTTGGCCTTGTCGAAGCTGGCCTTGAAGAAGATGGGCACACCGGTTGCGTGGGCGACCTCCACCAGCCGCCCGGCCACGTCCAGACACAGGTCGCGGCTCTCGATGACGCAGGGCCCGGCGATGACAAACAGCCCGCCGCCGGGCTCTATAGTGACCCGACCGATAGAAAGCACGCTCGTTTCTCCATTCCAGGATTCCCTGTCGCGGGATCAACTCGGATCGGTCCCCGCGCCAGGATTCTCCGCGCCGCATCGCCGTCGGTCAACCGAAATCAGCTCAGCATGCGCAGCAGGCGGGTGCGGATGCCCGCCGGTTTGGCGCCGGGCGGCACCAGGACGCGGACGGCTTGGGGGACGACCTCGATGTCGATGGGCAGGGCCGGGCCCGGGTCGCCGTCGATCTCCGTGTTGACCCAGGCATCGGATGAGCGGACGCGGATGGTGCGGCACTTGCGGTAGATCACATCCGGTCGATCCGCGTGGCGTTTGAGCACGGTCAGGGCCGCGTGTTTGAGCAGGTGCACGTGGCCGCGGCACTTATAGAAGCACAGGTCGAGCAGCCCATCGCTGTAATCGGCGTAGTGCAGCAACTGCAGCCCGATGGCGTAGCGGGAGATATTGCCCACGAACAGCATGCCGTGGCCGTCGAGGGTCTCCTCGCCGTCGATCTCGATCTCGAACCGGGGGAAACGGTGGCCCCAGAAGGTCTGCCACAACGGCCAGAAGTAGTCCAGGTGATTGATATGCCCCTTGCGTTTCTCGTTGACGATCCTGACGACGGTGCCGTCGAAGCCGAAACCGCAGATGCTGGTGAAGCACCGCCCGTTGGCCCGCCCCAAGTCCAGGGCCCGCACGACGCCACCCTCGAAGGTACGAACGAGCGTCTTGGTCTTTAGATCAAAGCCCAACTCATTGCCCAGGAGGTTCTCGGTCCCGGTGGGGATGACCAGCAGGGGGGTGGAACGTCCCTCGAGCCTGTGGGCCACCTCGCGGATGGTGCCGTCACCCCCCGCCGCCGCGATGAGCATGCATTCGGACTCGGTGGCGGCCCGGGCGGCCAACTCGCCGGCGTGCGTGAGCGACTGCGTCAGGTGCGTGCGGACGCTGAACCCCCGATCCTTCAGGTACTCGCGGAACTCGCCGACCATGGCCTTGTTGCTGCTCGACCCGCTTTTGGGGTTGATGATCAACGCAATGTAACCGTCGTCTGGATTCACAGCCTGTTCTCCGGTGCATCGAGCGGGACATCTTCACTCATCGTCAAAAACCGCTTCGCGCTTTCCGGAATCCGTCCGGTCCAGGTGTTCTCGGACCAACCGGGCGTAGCCCGCGCGGATGGGTTCCAGGCCGTCCAGCCTCAGCCGAACGAGGACCCGCCGGATCGCGTGCTCGTCGGGGCCCTCGACCTCCACGAAGGTGCCCAACCGGGCGACGCGGTCCAGGCAGACCTCGCAGCCGTCCAGGTGCCAGGTATCGCGGTCCTTCTCAATCACCAGCAGCCGCCGGTAGCCCAACTGTTCAAGAATGGCCTCCATCGCCTCGGGATCGGCGATTTCGACCTCGGTTTCCGGGCGGACTTTGTAACGGGACGGTGCCTTGGGGCCCTTGAGCGTCAACAGGGCCTTGGATGCCCCGCCTCCGGTCTGCCGGCGGATCCGCAGGCCATATCCGGCCTCGATCAGCCGGCCTTGGGCATCCGCGAAGAACGTGTCCCGCTGTCGGGCCGCCCCGTGGGGCTGGGCCCCCAGCCGAGTCAGCCGCTCGGCGATCGGCTCCAGGGCTTCGACCGCAACCTTGGCTTCGATTTCTGTGGGCATGGGCGTCTTCTGTCCTGTTCGGAGCAGGCTCGCTGTATTCGTTTCATTTTCGGCGATTCTCGCAGAGCCCTGGATCGGATGCAACGCAAAAGCGCTGACCGCACGTCACGCTCGACGGGCTGTTGCATCCCGGTGCCGGGCCCTTTATCATTCTTTAGGAATCGGCAAAACGAGATGTCGGTTGTGCCGGGAAGGGGACGGCCATGAAAAAATGGGCCTGGCTGGTGTGGCCGGTGATTCTGTCCGGCGGCTGCGTGCAGTACACCTGTCGCGAGCAGGTGCATCTGGGCATGAGTATCGAACAGGCCAGGGCGCGGATTGAGGGTCTGCGATGGTTGGCGGAGGAGAGCGATCGTGTCGAATACGGCTGCGATCTCACCGTCAACTGCGGCACGGAGGACTGGTTCCGCCGGACCGAGCCTTACAGGCTCATCTTCCAGTACGGTAGCCTGATCCGGATGGAGATCGACCAGGATGAGCTGACCCGCCGCGAGATCGAGCAGGCCGTCAATGAGAGTATTAACGTGCGAATGCGGTATGACATGTGGTGGCGGTGAAAGACCGCCGACGCGTCCGGGGGAGCGGGATATGGACAATGGGCTTGTGACACGGCGGGCGTTTCTGCAAGGACTCGGCGGGTGCGCGGCGGCGGGTCTGGTGGGTTGTGCGGTATCGGCGGGTGGGGATGCTCCGGATAAGCGGCCGCCGAACATCGTCGTGATTCTGGCCGACGACTTGGGCTGGGCGGATGTCGGCTATCACGGCTCGGCCATCAAAACGCCCCATATCGACCGACTGTCGCGGCAGGGTCTGCGACTTGAACAGCACTACGTCACGCCGACGTGCACGCCGACGCGGGTGGGCCTGATCACGGGGCGCTATCCGAGCCGCTTCGGTGTGACGGCCCCGGCTTACGGCAAGATCTTCCATGATGACACCCTGACGTTGCCGGCACTGCTCAAGCGGGCGGGGTATCACACGGCGATCAGCGGCAAGTGGCACATGGGGTCGCCGCCCGATGAGACGCCGCGCAAGTACGGTTTCGATGAGTCGTACGGCTACTTCCACGGGCAGATCGATCCGTACACACACCACTACAAGACCGGCGAGGCCTCGTGGCATCGCAATGATGAGTTGCTGGAGGAGGAAGGCCACGCGACGGATCTGATTACGGCCGAGGCCGTCCGCGTGATCGAGACCCCGCGCCAGGAGCCGTTCTTCCTGTACGTGGCCTACAGCGTGCCACATTTTCCGCTGGATGAGCCGCAGCGATGGCTGGACCTGTATCTCGACGTCGAACCCGTCTCGCGGCGGTGGTACGCGGCCTCCGTCAGCCATATGGATGACGGAATCGGCCGGATCCTCGATGCGCTGGATCGGACCGACCGGCGGGAGGATACCCTGGTCCTGTTCGTCAGCGACAACGGCGGCCAAAAGAGTTGGCACAGCGCGACACAGTACCACGGGCGGTATGCCGACAAATCCCACACCGTTCTGGGCGACAACCGGCCCTGGCGCGGCTGGAAGGGCGACGTCTACGAAGGGGGGATCCGCGTGCCGGCGATTATCCGGTGGCCGGGGCATCTGCCTGGCGGCCGCTGCGACGCCCCGATGCACATCGTGGATTGGATGCCCACGCTGGCGACGGTGGTCGGCGTCGAGCCGCAGGGCGATATGCGGTGGGACGGGCGGAACATCCGGCCTGCTTTGCAGGGGCGGTCCGGGCCGGCCGTCGAACGCACCCTCTATTGGAAGACCCCCAACGCCCGGGCGCTGCGGCAGGGCGACTGGAAGCTGATCGTCTTCAACAACGGCAAGACGGAGCTGTACAACCTGGCCGAGGACCCCTACGAACAGACCGACCTCGCCGCCGATGAGCCGGATCGCCTAGTGCGCCTGCAACAGAGCCTCGCCCATATCTCCGTCGGCGATTGGTGAACTGCCGGTTCCAGATTAGCCCAGCGGTGAACCTCGGTGAGTCGGGAACGCCTGGAAGTCGCGGATCGCGGTGGCGGGTTCTGGACGGTGTTGCTTGGCGTTCGTATAATCTCGCTAGCTTGTGGTACCGGCGGCATCGCCCGCCGGGTTTCAGGGTGAACCTGTATGCGATGAAGGCAGACGACCATGATTCGACTCATTGAGGCTTTGAACTATCGGTGCTTGAGGTATGTTCATCAGCCTCTTGATCGGTTCCATATACTTGTCGGACCTAATGCCAGCGGTAAGACCACGTTTTTAGATGTCTTGAGCTTTCTGGGCAAGATGGTCAGCGATGGATTGGAAAGGGCCATCGAAGACCGAACTGCGGACTTTCGGGATTTGGTGTGGGGACGTGAGGGGCACTCTTTTGAATTGGCGGTTGAAGCCGAAATCCCACAGCTTCGCCGGAGGCAATTGCACAGAAGTGATTACGACGTCCTTCGTTATGAAGTCCGAGTCGGCCTGGACGAGACATCCGAAGCGCCGGCCATCTTGGAGGAACGCGCTTCCCTCAAGCGATTGGAGTCAGTGTCTCGTGGGCCGCTGTTGTTTCCGATAGAGCCCTCGGCCCCCGACACCATCATGGCTCAACGCAGAAAGGATCAGCGCACCGTCTTGTCCAAGACGGAGGGGAGTGACCATTTCTACAGCGAAGTTGAAACGGAGTCGGGAAAGGGCTGGTATCCATCAGTTCGTCTTGGACCTTCCAAGTCTGTATTGGGAAATCTCCATGAAGACGAGTCAAAATTTCCTGTGTGTACATGGTTCAAGGCGCTGTTGTCGGAGGGCGTGGAGAATCTGGTTCTGAACAGCATGGAGTTACGAAAGGCGAGTCCTCCCCTGTTGCGCAGGGGATTCAAACCAGATGGTTCGAACCTGCCGTGGGTGATCCGATCCCTACGAGAAGCCTGCCCACCGAAGTTTAACCAGTGGATTCAACATCTTCAAACGGCCCTTCCCGGGATCCATGATGTAAAGACCGTGGTGCGCGAGGACGACCGCCATTGTTATCTGAAGCTGTGCTACGCGCATGATCTGGAAGTCCCCTCGTGGATGACATCGGATGGTACGTTACGTCTCCTGGCGCTGACACTCCCGGCTTACATGGAGGGGATCGGCGGCATCTACCTCGTTGAGGAGCCGGAGAATGGGATTCATCCCAGCGCGATGGAAGCGGTCTTTCACTCTCTATCATCTGTCTATGACGCACAGGTGCTTCTGGCCACCCACTCAACCGTGCTGTTGAGCCTTGCCCGGCCTGAGCAGGTTTTGTGTTTCAAACAGGCCAATTCCGGGGCCACCGATATCGTTCGGGGAGATCAGCATCCAGCCTTACGGGATTGGAGGGGGCGCCCTAATCTGGATGTTTTGTTTGCCAGTGGGGTTCTCGGATGACCAAGGGGCCTGATAAAGACCTTCTGGTGCTCGTGGCCGATGGCCAAATGCAGGGCGCCATGGAAGGGCTGTTGTCTCGACCGAAGGCCTTGGGGATTCGAAGACTGTCCTACGACATCTTCGTCCATCCCGAGCGCGATCCCGGGTGTCGGGATGGAGGACCCGAGTTTCTATCACCTTTTCGCTTTCAGTACCACCATGCTCTCCTGATGTTTGACCGAGAGGGGTGCGGCGATGACCGACCACGAAAACAGATCGAGAACGACCTGGAGGAGCAACTACGCAAAAGTGATTGGTCGGGTCGGGTGGCCGTGGTGGTGATTGACCCTGAACTCGAAGCCTGGGTCTGGAGCGATTCACCCCATGTCGATGAAGTCGTGGGATGGCGTGAGCCTGGCGTTCGTCTGCGGCAGTGGCTGCGGAATGAGGGGTATCTCGATGTGGGACAATCCAAGCCAAGTCGACCCAAGGAGGCCTTGGAGGCTGTTCTGTATTATTGCCGCAGGCCACGGTCATCGGCCATTT
>OMKS01002461.1_pt1 | contig 15473 bp, 8 predicted proteins | sample 1674721 | NCBI WGS metagenome assembly OMKS01 (sample SAMN06264996, study PRJEB25208) | sediment metagenome | isolation source: hot spring sediment | place: USA: California | collected 2014-09-02
ATGCGGAAAAGCTCGGCGAGGTCGGCATCGAGTTCACTGTCGGTGGGGATAGTTTTTCTCTTAAATATTTTGAACATGGTAGTTTTTTCCTGAATTTTTTGATGATCCGCCCGCGGGCGGGGGTGGAATCGGGGTTGCTGATAACCCCGATTCCACGGTATAGGCGTCCAGCGAGGGACGCCCCAATGAAAGATCAATTTCCCATTTTGTCCTCCTCAAAATCCTCATCTGGGGTATCAATGCCTACTAGCCTGCGTATGGCCTGCGCGATATCGTAGCAGAAGTTATCCGCTGCGTCGAGCATTTCCTCATATTCTTTTGTTAATGTACTCCCGCTCATCGAACCCTCCGTGGAGGGTGGGCGCCCACCAAAAATTTTTAGTAGAGCCGCCGGCGGCACTGAGTTTCATCGTCGAAATCCGGATTTTCGATCAGGCGAACCACGTTATAATGGACACATCACATGGGCCGTCTGCCACTCATAGTATGTCATATTGTTCGTTGTGAGTTCGGGTCTATTTGTTGTGTTAGTTGAATTTTTGTTGTGTTTCATGGTTAGAATGTTTGGAGGTTCGAGTTGATTATAGATAGCGAGGTTTCTGCCCTTTGGCTACGACGTTGGTATGAGTGCAGTGAACTCACATATAGCAGAATTGCTGGAGCTGTGGATAAAGACCGTGGGCAAGTGCATCATTGGATTAAGGGAAAGTTTGGTATTAAACTCAGCAGTCTTGTGGAGTTAATAGTTTACTTTTACGAGGAAGGAGCTATTGGAGAGATTGGTGAGTTACGGAAGGCGTTAGCGGATTTCGGCCTGGATATGGCGGATTTTGAAGCAGCAGTGAAACAGTGTTCCCGCCAGTGGAAAGGAGCGGAGTTGGTTGAGGCGTTGAAGGAAGCGTCTGCGTCATTTCGGGTGATTGGCAAAGTGTTGCCGAGCAGCAAGTCCGTCGCGCGACCAGAGCTACGCGAGGAAATCCGGGCTGGATTGTTGGATCCTGAGGCGCGTGCGGTAGTGCTATGGGGGATGGGGGGCATTGGCAAGACAGTTCTGGTTGAGCAGTTAATGCAAGTACCAGAGATTCAAGTAGAGTTCTGGAACGGGGTTCTGTATACTTCTCTCGGGCCGCAACCTGAGATTGGGGTTGCACTGAAATTATGGGCGCGTGCTTTGAAGTTGCCGTTAAGCCCGCAGGATACTCGGGAAGATTTACAAGCGCGTGTGCGTGATTACTTGGCCGATCCTACAAAGAGATATTTGATAATCGTTGATGATGTCTGGGATCGGGAGGCGTTAAGCTGGTTTGGCGGTTTGATTGGGGGAGATAGCCGGCTATTAGTGACGACAAGGAATAGGAATGTGGCGGCAGCCTTGGGGCAGCCTCAGGTGATTGAGGTTCCGCCAATGGGGCAGCTTGAAGCGTTGGAGCTGCTGCGTCTGGAAGTTGGTAAAGCGCGGATAACCTCGGAGCTGCTCGAGCATGGAGCGGAATTAGTGGATCTATTGGGGCGCATCCCTTTGGCGGTGATGTTACTGGGACGACAAGTCAAGCAATGGGGTTGGGATTATATGTTGTCTCGTATGTGGGATAGGAAGGCGCGGCTAGATGCCTTGACAGCGGATCCGCGTGAGAAATTGTATTTGCGCTATCGGGATACAAGTGTGCGCTTCATGTTAGATCTTAGTTATGAATTGCTGGACGCTGAGTATCAGCGAGATTTCCGCTCCTTGAATGTCTTTCCCTACTCCCAACCTTTTGCCCCGCTGAATGTTGGCTGGTTTTGGGGACTGGGGACAGAGGGTTCCGATATCAAGGATATAATCGCGTTGGCAGAGATTCACCTCAACTATTTGCATAATCAGGGTTTGCTGGAAATTCGGCGAGATGCAAAGGGGGTGATTTTTTACACCCTGCATACGGTGGTCCATGATTACGCTCGGAGTAGGTGTGCAACCACAGAACTTGTGGAAATGCAAACTCAATATATTGATGTGTGGCTGCGTGCCTTATACGGATTACAATCACAGAGGATCATGGAGACGCCTTTCGCCAACACAGCCCAGGCCTTTGCTTATGCGCTGGAATTGGAGTGGTATGTTCAGGCTGCTTATCTGCTTAGTCAGACAGCTGTGCAGCTAGTGTCCCAAGTGCGTTTTGATACCTATCGACAGTGGCTAGCAGCGCTTGAAGCGCAGCGTGAGGCGCTGTCAGCCGCGGCTCGGGGCGAACTAGACTACGCTCAACTGCGGTTGGCATATGCTTTACGAGACGAAGCGGCAATTCAGCAGTATCACGAGCAATTGTTAACCAACCCTGAAGCGGGATCTGGGCGTAAAAAGGATGCGCGGATATTGCAACTAACCTATGCAATGCAAAGGGGTGTGCATCCAGCCGGTATTCCAGACATGAATGTAGGTGAACTTCTCACAGAAGATCCCCGGATAAAAGGGCCGGTTAGGGTCCTTGCTTTGAAGCAACAAGGACGTTTGCTTGAAGCCGCAATACTCTGTGATGAGATTGTGTCGCAGGCTGCGGAAGAACGAGATTTTGAGCTGCTGTTCCAAAGTTTGGAATTGAAGTCCGATATTCATATAGAACTAGGTCAATTTGAGCCGGCTCTGGATACTTTGCAAGAGACGGTATATCTCGCTCATAACCTTGGTAGGTTTGCATCCGAATGGAATGCATTAACCCGTGTGCTGGAGTTCTGGTTAAGGCTAGGGCGTCCCGATGACGTGTTTGCTGCTGAAGAACGGCTTGTTGAGCTTTTGGAGCAAATGGGGTTAACTGCGGCGGAAACGGCAGCGCGGAAATCATTCCTTTTCCAGAATTTTGCCAGGGCTGCGCTGTTGAAGCAGGATGTCAAGCTGGCTCGCTTGTGGTGCTTGAAGAGTCTGGAGCAGGCGCGGCGGTCCGCTGACCTTGAAGAACTGGCCACAGCACATCACTTGTTGGGTGATATATACGTGCAGCAAGGGAACCGCAAGGCCGCTGCGGAAGCTTATCTTGAATCCATACCGTTGTGCGAAGAGCTAGGTCGGGCGGAGCGGGCGCAACTGCTCCGCGCGCAGATTAGGGAACTGGGTGACTCCTAATCTTTGGTCACTCTATGTTGACGTTACACCAGTTGGTCAGTATAATTACAATAAACCTGTTTGCATCGTACAATCTGGCGAAGGAGTTTGCTGAGATGTTGTCCCACCGGGTGGCTGCTGCCATTGAGGTCTTGTTCTCCGCGACGCCTCGACCCTGTTTGCTCCTGGTGAGCGCGGAGCTTACTGTGCTACAGGCGCAAGCCGAGCGACTGCAAGCGCGATGTCCCCGGTTGCAGGTGGGAGCTCTATTGAGTACGGCTCTGTTGCACGTAGCTCCGCGCCAGCGCCCACAAGCGGCGCGCCGTTGGTGGGACGCGCAACTGGTCTCCTACGCCCCGGAGCCGGTGCTCTGCACCCATATTGATCTGCTCTTCACGCCCGAGTTGGCGTTGGATCCGGTACAGCTTTTCCGGCAGCTGGGTAGGATCACGCCGCTCATTGTCTGCTGGCCGGGGCGTTACCAGGACCAGGTGCTCAGCTACGCCGTGCCTGAACACGCCCACTATCGTACCTGGCGTCACCCGGAAGTCGAGATACTCCTATTAGCCTGAAAACTGCTGCGCAAAGGAGCCTGCCCTGATGAAATATCGCGATCTGGTACAGTTCGACCCCATCGAGTCCATCATCCAACTGCGGGATGCGGACGAAGAGGCTGAGGCCCGGCATCTGGTGGAGACCTACGTGATCTCGGACCGGATGGCCGAGCAGCTGGGCAACCTGGTGATGCCGCAACTCCAGTTCGACCGCCCGCGCGATAATAAAGGGCTGTTGATCGTGGGGAACTACGGCACGGGCAAGTCCCACCTGATGTCTGTGATCTCCGCCGTGGCCGAGCACCCCTACATGGCCCCTTTGTTGCACCACCCTGAGGTGCAGGAGGCGGCCTCCGCCATCGCGGGCCGGTTCAAGGTGGTGCGCACGGAGCTGGGCGGGGTCACGGGCAGTCTGCGCAATATTCTTCTGGGCGAGCTGGAGACGGCCCTGGCGGAGTGGGGAACGCCCTACACCTTCCCGCCTGCTGACGAAATCGCCAATAACAAAGGCCCGTTGATCGAGGCGGTCGCGGCCTTCCGCCAGGTCTACCCCGATCACGGCCTGCTCTTGCTGGTGGACGAGCTGCTGGATTACCTGCGCACGCGCGACGAGCGGGCGCTGATCCTCGACCTGGGCTTCCTGCGGGAACTGGGCGAGGTGGCGGCGGCGACGCCCTTCCGCTTCGTGGGTGGGGTGCAGGAGACGCTCTTCGAGAATCCCCGCTTCGCCTTCGTGGCCCAGCAGTTGCGCCGCGTCCGGGATCGCTTTGAGCAGGTGCGCATTGTGCGCGAAGATATTGTCTACGTGGTCTCTCACCGGCTGCTGCGCAAGTCCGAGGAGCAGCTGGCCTGGATCAGCGAGCACCTGCGGGCCTTCACGCCGCTCTATGGTGAGTTGGCCGAGCGTTTGGAGGAGTTCACCCAACTCTTCCCCATCCATCCGGCCTATCTGGAGACCTTCGAGCGGGTGTACGTGGCGGAGAAGCGCGAGGTGTTGAAGTCCATCAGCCGGGCAATGCGGGAGCGGTTGGACGACGAGGTGCCGGCGGAGCGTCCCGGTGTCATCTCCTACGATCACTACTGGGGCCTGTTGCAGGCTGATCCCACCATGCGCAGCGTGCCGGAGGTGGCGGAGGTGGCCGATAAGAGCGCGGTGCTGGCCGGGCGGATCCGTCACGCCTACACGCGCCCCCATCTTTTGCCGCTGGCGGAGCGGATCATTGCCGCGCTGAGCGTCCAGCGCCTGACGACCACCGACATTCGCGCGCCGCTGGGCGTGACCGCCGAGGAGCTGCGTGACGATCTCTGCCTCTACACGCTGCTCCCTGCTGAGGCGGCCTCGGCGACCTTCCTGCTGGGACAGGTGCAGGTGGCGCTCCAGGAGATTATGCGCACGGTGAGCGGGCAATACATCACCCACAACGCGGAAAACGGCCAGTACTATCTCGACGTGGACAAGGATGTGGACTTCGTCGCCAAGATTGCCGAGCGGGGCGATTTTCTGCATGATGAGGATCTCAACCGCTATTTCTTCGATGCACTGCAACGGCTCTTCAACCTCAGCGAGACGACTTACGTGACCGGCTACCGCATCTGGGCCTATGAGCTGCCCTGGATCGAGCACAACGTCACCCGCCCGGGCTATCTCTTCTTCGGCGCGCCTGACGATCGCAGCACGGCGCAACCGCCCCGGGACTTCTATCTCTACATCCTGCCGCCCTATCTGGAGCGGGCCTGGCACAATCCCGTACTGCCCGATGAGGTCATCTTCGCGCTGCACGGGCTGGGGCAAGACTTCCGCGAGCGGCTCACACTCTACGCGGGGGCGCGGGCGTTGGCAGGGGAATCGGTGGAGTACCGGCAGCAGTACGCCGAACACGCCGATGCCCATCTGCGCGACCTGCTGCGCTGGCTGCGCGACCACCTGGTGGCCCACCTCAACGTCATCTACGAGGGGGTAAAGCGCCCGGTGCAGCGCGTGTTAGCCGAGGCGCGCAGCACCGCCAGCCGCGACTTCGAGGCGCTTTTGCAGGTGGTGGGGGCGCAGCTGTTGAATCCGCAGTTCGAGGAGGCCTATCCTGACTATCCGCGCTTCCCCCAGCTGGGCCAGCCCATCACCGAAGCCGCACGCGCCACCGATGCTATGGAAGCTATCCGCTATCTGGCCGGACGGGGGCGCACGCGCTTGGCCCAGGCCGTATTGGAGGGTTTGCAGCTGGTGGACATGGAGGGCAATGTGCGCCCTTACGATTCACCCTATGCCCGGAAATATCTGGAACTGTTGGAACAAAAACCCGCCGGGCAGGTGGTGAACCGGGGCGAGCTCATCGCGCAGGTGGTCGGCGGCGTTGCGCCGGTGGAGAAGGGAACCTGCTTCCGGCTGGAGCCGGAGTGGATCGTGGTAGTCTTGCTGGCCCTGGTCTATCACGGCGATATCGTACTCAATCTGGATGGGCGCGAGACCCTCGACGCCGGCTCGTTGGAGCGCGCCGCCTTGCGCGCCATGGCCGATCTGGTGGACTTCCGCTTCTACAAGCGGCCCCAGGCGCTGCCGCTCAACCTGTGGACGACCATCTTTGAGGGCTTGGGGCTGCCGACGGGCGTCATCCGCGATGAGAACGCGCGCCCGGCGGCCATCCGTGACCATCTGCACCCCCTGGTGGTGAAGGATTTGGAGGCGGTGGCGCGCCTGGAAGGGCAGTTGCAGCAGGGCCTTCAGATCTGGAACACCTCGCTCTTTACCGACCGCTTCACCTTGCAGGTGGAGGGCGGGCAGGTGAGCCGGGTGGATGCACCCGCCGTGGCCCTGGCCTCCACCGATCTGCTGGGCCACGTGCGCGGCTACAAGCAGTTCCTGGAGACGCTGCGCCGCTTCAATACCGTGGGGAAGCTGCGCAACTTGCGCCTGACCCTGGCGGAGATTCAAGCGGCGCTGGAGGATCGCGCGGTGGTTGTGCGGACACAGGCATTGTTGGAGGCGGTGAGCGCCTTGCAACCGCTGACGGCCTATCTGGCCGAGGCGGAGGCCAATCTTGCCGAGGAGCATCCCTGGGCCGTGCGAGCGCAGCAGACCCGCGAGCTGCTGCTGGAGACGCTGCGCCGGATGGGACGGGGCGAGGCGGGCCGAGGGTTACCCTCCCTACAGCGCAAGCTGCAAGCGCTGCAGCGCGATTATGTGACGGTCTACGCCGAGCTGCACCGGCGGCTTGTGCTAGGCCCCCAGGCTGACCGGCGCCGCGCCCAGCTCTACGATGATCCCCGGCTGGCGGCGCTCAAGCAGCTGGCCCACATTGAGCTGCTGCCTCGGGCTGAATTGGAGGGCTGGGATCAGGCCATCACCGGCCTACCCACTTGCCTCCAGTTTCACGAGGGCGCCATCGCTGATACGCCGACCTGCCCCCACTGCCATCTGCGCCCGGCGCAACGGGGGAAGGGCGAGCCGGCGGAGGGCGTGCTGGACGCGCTGGATCTGCGGCTGGATGACCTGTTGCAGCGCTGGCGACAGGCGTTGCACTCGGCGCTGGAGAGCGAGACGGCCCGCGAGAGCCGCGCGGCCCTGTCGCCGGATGAGCGCGCGCCTATCGAGACCTTCCTGGACCAGCCTGACGATGCCACGGCGATTCCTGTGGGCTTTGTTGACGCGGCGACCCAGGCGCTGCACGGGATCACAGCGCTGGCATTGGGCGAGGCCGACCTGCTCGCGGCGCTCAGGGAGGGCGGCCTGCCCTGCACCATGGAGGAGTTGGAGCGGCGCTTCAAGGCGTTTGTGGCGCGGGCCATGCACGGCCACGAGCGGCGGACGACCCGCGTGATATTGGAATCCGAAGGGTAAATTGAGGAACCTGGACAGAGGAGCTGTTATGCCCAACCAACCCCGCCTTATTGACCACCCTTCATCTGATCACGACCCCGAAGCCGCCGCCCGCCGCGAGGCCTACCGCGAGCGGCTGCGCGCCTACCTGCAAGACCCCGACTTCCGCGCCATCGAGGGCTTCCCCATCGGCGAGGACGAGGACATCCTGGCCCTCTCCGATCCGCCCTACTACACCGCTTGCCCCAATCCGTTCCTGCCGGAGATTCTGGAAGAATGGCAGGTGGAGCGGGCCGCGCTGCGTGCGGAATTGGGCTTGCCCGACGATGAGGATTACCGCCGTGAACCTTTTGCTACGGATGTCTCCGAGGGAAAGAACGACCCCATCTACAATGCCCATTCCTACCACACCAAAGTGCCCCACAAGGCCATCATGCGTTACATCTTGCACTACACGCAGCCGGGTGATGTGGTCTTTGATGGCTTCTGCGGCACGGGCATGACGGGCGTGGCGGCCCAGCTCTGCGCCGACCGCAAGGTGGTGCAGGAATTGGGTTACCGGGTGGATGAGGAGGGGGTGATCTACGAGGGCGAGGAGGCCATCTCCCAACTGGGCGCACGCAGGGCCGTATTGGTGGATCTTTCACCCGCCGCGACCTTTATCGCCTACAACTACAACACGCCGGTGGACGTGGACGCTTTCAAGCGCGAGGCCCAGCACATTTTGGATGAAGTGGAAGAAGAATGCGGCTGGATGTACGAGACCTGGCATCCCCATTGTGAAGATCCGAACCGGGTGAAGGGTAAAGTGATATATGTTGTCTGGAGCGACATCTTCATCTGTCCAGAATGTAGTAACGAAATTAACTATTGGAATGTTACGGTTGTTGATCAGGCGAATGGAGAAGTTCTTCGTAGATTTCCCTGCCCAGAATGTGGAAAAACGCATTCTAAACGCACTTTGGATTATGCATTCGAGACTATCTATGATCGCACGCTAGGAAATACAATTCGACGAGTCAAACAAATACCAGTTGTTATTAGCTATAGAGTAGGAAGCAAACGTTATGAGAAGGAACCTGACATTGAGGATTTAACAGCACTGAAAAAAATTAGAGGCCAAGATAATCCTTATTGGTTTCCTACTGATCGTATGCCTGAAGGAGATGAGTCACGCCGCAACGATGATATTGGTATAACGCATGTGTATCAATACTATACGCAACGCAATTTTTGGATTCTATCGGCTGTGTTTACTAAAATTAACAATAGAGGATATTCCGATAGATTAAGAGGTATGCTTTGGTTCTGGTTTACATCCTCTCATAGTCGATTACATCGGATGAATCGTTATATGGCTCGGCACAGCCGTCATGTAGGCCCACTTTCCGGAACTTTATATGTTAGTTCAACAACAGCTGAGATTTCTCCATTCTACTTCATGGAAGCAAAACTAAAGCACCATAGTCAGTTATCCTCACCACCAACAGGATCGGCTATCCAAGCTCAGTCTTTGACAAATTTAGAAGAGTTAATGAAGGGGTCTGATTGTTGGGCTGATTATATTTTCACTGACCCACCATTTGGTGGAAACCTGATGTATTCTGAGTTAAGCTTTCTATGGGAAGCATGGTTTCGAGTTTTCACTAATAATGAATCGGAAGCAATAGTGAACGAAACTCAACGTAAAGGCTTAACAGAATACCAAGGTTTAATGGAGAAATCTTTCGAAGGTTACTATCATGCACTTAAGCCTGGTCATTGGATGACCATTGAATTTCATAATTCCCAAAACCGGGTTTGGAACATTATACAAGAGAGCATTCTGAGAGCTGGATTTGTTGTAGCTGATGTACGTACGCTAGATAAAAAAAAGGGTACCACCAAGCAGCTAACTCTAGCGAGTGCTGTCAAACAAGACCTCATCATCTCCGCCTACAAGCCCCGCGCCGGCTTCGAGGCGCGCTTCGCCCAGGAGGCGGGGACGCCGGAGGGCGCTTGGGCCTTCGTGCGCCAGCACCTGGCCCAACTTCCCGTCGTCGTCGCGGCGGAGGGGCAGTTGGAGACGCTCGCCGAGCGCCAGGACTACCTGCTCTTCGACCGCATGGTTGCTTTCCACATCCAGCGCGGGGCCACCGTGCCCCTCTCCGCGCCGGAGTTCTACGCGGGGCTGCGCCAACGCTTCATCGAGCGCGATACCATGTTCTTCCTGCCGGAGCAGGTCGCCGCATACGACCGCGCTCGCCTTGAGGCCGAGTCCGTCGCCCAGCTCGCGCTCTTCGTCGCCGACGAGAAGAGCGCCATCCAATGGCTGCGGCAGCAGCTCGAGCCCCAGGCCGGCGGCCAGCCCCAGACCTACCAGGAGCTCCAGCCCCAGTTCCTACAACAGCTCCACCAGGCCCGCCACGAGGAGCTGCCGGAGTTGCGCGACCTGTTGGAGCAGAACTTCCTACAGGACGAGGCGGATCGCTGGTACGCGCCCGATCCCAACAAGGCCAGCGACCTGGAGCAGTTGCGGCGCAGGGCTTTACTGCGCGAGTTCCGGGGCTACGTCGAGGGAGCGGGGCGGCTGCGCAAATTCCGCACCGAGGCCGTCCGCGCGGGCTTTGCCGACGCCTGGCAGCGCCAGGACTACGCCATCATCGTCCAGGTGGCGGAGCGGCTGGATGAATCGGTATTGCAGGAAGATCCGGAGTTGTTGATGTATTACGATAATGCCGGGTTGCGGGTTGGTATGTAATCCAAGATGGTGCTATGATAGCGTTCAGTGAGGAATAAGGAGTCAACGATGGAACATGGTTTGCGATTCAGAAACGTTGATTTGCATGTGCATACGCCAGCCTCGCGTTGTTTTATTGAGCCGAATGTCACGCCGCAAGATATTGTCAACCAGGCGTTGGCGGTGGGGATGGAAGCGATTGCGATCACTGACCATAACAGCGCAGCATGGGTAGATAACGTTAAGGCTGCGGCGCAAGATACCGGCTTAACCGTTTTTCCTGGGGTAGAGATTACGGTCAATCCGGGTGTCCATGTGGTGGCCCTGTTTCCTGAAGAACACACGGGGGAGCACATCACTGACTTGTTGGCAGAATTAGGGATTGGCGTTGAACAGCGCGGCAACTCTGAAGCAATGGTGACGCGCTATGGCGTTCAGGAAGTGATTGCTATCATTCGACGGCACGGAGCCTTGCCCGTGTTGGCGCATATTGACGATGTGAAAGGGGTCTGGCAAGAGCTCAAAGGGCAGACGCTCATTCAATTGTGGCAGGAGGCGGCGTATGCGGCTGTGGAAATCATCGGGAAGACATTACCTGAGCCTGTTGGCCGTCCGCCCTATATGCGAGAGCCGGCTTTCTATTGGGCCTCGGATAATCCACATCCTGAGCAGCCCACCAAACATTCTCACTTAGGCATTGGGGCGCGGTATTCATGTTTCAAACTTGATGATCCAATAACCTGGGAGGGGTTGCGCCAGTGCTTCGATGATCCTGAAGTGCGCATTCATCGCGGGCGGCCTACTGATGCGGTTCATCCCTTGTTAGAGCGAATCCGTATTATGGGCGGTTTTTTGGATGGATTTGATGTGGCATTAAACCAGGATTTGAACTGTATCATTGGCGGACGTGGGACGGGAAAGTCGGCATTGCTTGAAATTGTACGGTATGCTTTTGATGTGCCAATCAAAACGACCGAAAACGCCCGACAATCCCAAAGCCTATTGGACTATGCCTTCCCAATAGGCGCGCGCGTCACAGTTGATTTCAAAGTGGGTAATGTTCACTATCGAGTAGAACGCATTGCCGGGCGTGGGCCTAAGACATTCCGGGGCGGCGTCTCTGAGAAAGATTGGATTGAAATTGATGTGCCGCCAGTTGACTTGTTGCCATTGCAGGTTTATGGGCAGAAGGAAATTTACCAGATATCTCTTGATCCCGAATTTCAGCTGTATTTGCTCGATCATTATGTTGCCGAAGCTCTCAAACCTCTTAAAGAAGTGGAAACCCGGTTATTGCGCGAACTGCGGGCTAATGCCGACCAGATTCTACGTTTGGAAGAGAGCGTTGCGGCTTCTCAGGAATGGGTGGCGCGCCTGGGCGCCATTGAAGAAGAAATTCGGCGCATGGAAGCGCTGGGGTTTGTCGAACGGATCAAGGCGAAGGAGTTGTACGATCGTGAGAAACGGCTGCTAGACAAAGCAGAAGGACAAATCCAGCATTGGATGAACCTGCTACAAGAACTTCTTCAGAAAGAGCCGCTCATTGATCCTGAGGTTTTAGCCATTGATGAAATGACAGACTTGCCAAGTGCGACCTTATTGCAGGAGCAGCGTCAACTTTTGGTCGCTGCTAATGATTATCTGAAGCAACAGCTGATACTCACGCATGATGGGCTTGCGCAACATTGGGCCAATGGCAGTATGCAACGCGCGGCATGGCAGACAGCATACGCGGCCCAGGATAAGGCTTATTTGGCCGTCTTACAGGAATTTGCGGCAGAAGGACAGATTGGCCCGGATCGTTATATTCAATTGCAACAACGTAAGGCGGAGCTAGAAGCGCGGGCGCGTGAAGTAAAACAACAGCAGACGCAAATTCAAGAATTGGCAAAAAAGCGTAAACAGTGGCTGGCAGACTTGCGTGATGTACGCTATCAGCAGTATCAAGAGCGCTGTAAGAAAGCGGAAAAGCTGACAGAAGCGTTGAAATTGCGTGATAAAAAATTGGGTAGTGTGCGTATTCGCGTTGAGCCACAGGGGAATCGCCAGGTTTATAAAGAATATTTGCGTGAGCTGTTTACAGGTCTGAATGTGCGTGAACCAAAACGTAGTGCGCTGGCTGCGGTCAAGGCAGCTAAACCGGAACGCGAAGCCCAACAGCCCATTGAGCGCAATGGCGAAACTTATTATCTGGTTCCAGAAATCCCATATTACCTTGACCCGATAGATTTGGCCGAGGCTATCCGGTCTGAGCAGGAGCGCGCCGATGAAGCGATGAGTCTTTTAGAGCAACGCTTTGGTGTTGATTCAGATGCCATGCGCCGCAATATAGCGAGTCTGAGTCGCCATCAATTATTTGAATTGGAAGTCTTTCGGGTCCCTGACCTACCCGTGATTGAGTTGCAGGTTGAAACCGGGCTTGCGGGATTCCGCCCGCTTGAGCGGCTTTCTGTAGGGCAGAAATGCACGGCATTGCTTTCGATGGTACTCATTGAAAGCAATGTGCCACTGTTAATAGACCAACCGGAAGACGATCTGGATAATCAGTTCATCTTTGATCAAATTGTAACGACTTTACGGGGAAAGAAGGGCCATCGGCAATTCCTGATTGCTACACATAACGCAAACATTCCCGTATCCGGCGACGCAGAGCTGATTATGGTGCTTGATGCGGATCAAGCGCATGGGCAGCTTGCGCCTGAGGGTATCGCTTCAATTGAAGTCGAAGCAATCAAGAAATATGTGACCCGAATTTTAGAGGGTGGCAGTGATGCCTTCAAGATTCGTAAAGAGAAATACGGTAAATTAGTAGAGGAGTAATTTCGATGTTAACTACATTGCGTGTTCAAAACTTCAAGGCTTTTGAAGACACTGGAATGGTAGAACTCCAGCCGCTGACATTACTTTCCGGTATCAATAGCGCGGGCAAAAGCACGCTGTTTCAGGCTTTGTTGTTGTTGAAACAAACATTGGAATCGTCCAGATCGGCGCAAGTGTTGGACTTAAGCGGGCCATTTGTTAGCAGCACTCCAGATCGGCTTCTGCACGATGATATAGAAATTGAAGGCCAGACGTTTGAGCCAGATAAACCAAAACCCAAGAAGTCCTTGGTTTATGATTTCTATTTTAGCTATGGCGACGCTAACATATTAGAGAAATTACGCGCGGTCTTTTCCGAACTAGGTAGCGCATCTCTCACCAAACTGGTATGCAATTTGAGCCTAAGGCTTAATTGGGGCACGTTTGGTTATTTGGAGCAACCAGAAATTCGCGTCAGCGATGTGCAAATCACGATTAAATTTGATTCATGGGCGTTAGGTCTCAATATCTATTATGATATAAGTGAACGTTCTTACAAGTTACGCATGATAAAAGAAAATACCAGTCCTATCTTTGAAACACTAGCCCTTGAACAATTAAACATTGATGGCTTTAATCATTTTCTACCGGCCTTATTTAGTGTCACCCAACCACAACGCCCAGATCCTTTACGCGACCTTTCCCCCAAGTTTGCACAGTTTATGCGCCAGCTGTTCCAGCACATTGCGGCGGATCTTGCTGAAAGCATCTACTATCTTAGTTCTTTCCGTGATTCTCCTCGTCCAACCTATGCAAATCCATTCCCGGCTGATCTACTTGAGGCCAATGGGAGCAATTTCGCCCAGGTTTTATGGCGTTATCGAGAGAGAAAAGTGAGCTTTGAACACCCTCAACTGCCTTATCCCAATCGTGATCGGCCCTACATAATGGAACTCTATCCTTTGGTAGCCTGGATCCTGCGCGATCTTCTGGGACTTGAGCAATCAGTGACAATCAAAGCTGTAGCAGAAGGGCGGGAAGATATTCTGGAAGTCGTTGTAGAAACGTTGGGTGCCAAACCTGTGTCGGTGACTTTAGCCGATGTCGGACTAGGCTACAATCAGATTTTGCCGCTGGTCATCCAGGGCTTGCTCACACCGCCGGGCGGGCTGGTTATCTTCGAGCAACCGGAGATTCACTTGCACCCCGATGTGCAGGCCAAACTCATCCTCTTCTTCATTGGCCTGGCGAAATCGGGCCGGCGCGTGCTGGTGGAGACGCACAGTAGTTATATGATTGATCATCTCTGTCTGGCGATAGCGCAAGACCAAGGCGCTGAGGATTGGTTGGCGCACAACGCTTCCGTGCTGTTTGTCCACCCGCCGGATCAGGAATATCCCGGAGCACGGATTGAACCCGTGCAGATTAATCCGTATGGGGATATCCTCAATTATCCGCCACATTTCATGCCCAATACGGCGGAGTTATATGAAGCAATTTTAAGGGCTGGCTATGTCAAACGTCAAGCTCAAAAACTATGAGGTGTTTGTATGATCCAGTTGGTGGTTTTTGACTTATCATTACTCACAGCTGCTACTGATCCTTATGTTGCAGACCCTTTAGCTTATCAGCAAGAGATAGGTGCAAAATTTGGAGAATATCGCACTACACTTGAAAATATTAATACAAATCTAAAGAAAAACCCATCTATCGCCAAATTTTTATTATATGTTCCTGTAACACAAGCGCTATTGGATTGCTTAAGTAACTTTTTCAAAGCAAATAGTCATTTGCGTAGAATCCAAACAATAATCATGGCTTTCTTGTCTGGGAATGATCAACGCCCAAGGTTCATAGTTCTGAGAGATGATACCACATTTAATTATGAAATCAATGGTGCGAGTGAGAATATCTTACTTAAGACATTACTAGCAGAAAAATTATGTGATGCCTGGGTGAGCATTCTGGGTGACTGTGCCTTCGCGATCGGTTCACCTACTTCAAGCGATATTACAGATCCCATTGGCGCAGTGCGGATTATCTCTGATCGGAATTCGTTGCCTGAATCGTTGTCTATTAGTTCAGGCAAAGCTTCGAAAGATATTCCGATATTAGTGAAACCTGATGATAAGATGTTGCAAGACATCATACGCCATATGCTGTGGATTGATACAAGACTGCCTTTTGGTCCAATTGGGTATTGCCCACCTGATCGCTGGAAGATGGGAAAGCGTCCCAGCCGTTACAGATGGTGTGATCGATTAGGTGGCATATGGAGATGGGATCCGAATAAAGGACACTGGGATGTATCCGTGTCTGGAGATTCTGTAAGTAAGTGGGTCAAGTATATAAAAAGATGCACTGGTCGGGATATTTCTACCAATATAGGTTTGATCACTCATATTAACGTAGATGTAGATGGGCGCATCACACACGGTATTGGTACTGTCTCTTATACACATCTGACGCTGCCGACGAAGAGGATAGTGTAGATCTCGGTGGTCGCCGTATCAT
>OMKS01002463.1_pt1 | contig 15463 bp, 15 predicted proteins | sample 1674721 | NCBI WGS metagenome assembly OMKS01 (sample SAMN06264996, study PRJEB25208) | sediment metagenome | isolation source: hot spring sediment | place: USA: California | collected 2014-09-02
TTTTCTTGTAATTCCTAAAAACTCAAAATTATTTTCGTTTTCTTACTTTTGATTTGTAAATATATAAAAACCAATATTGATAAAAATCAAGTGTTAATTTAATATTAAATCGTAATAAAATCGGTCTGATTTGTTTGCAAAAATATTGGGGCTTGAGTAACTTTAGCAAATTCAAAAACAGAAATCCGATCAAATAAAAATATGCCGTCTTTCTTTCATACTTGGTTACCTTTCATTTATCTCTATGTAGTTGGAGGGATTTGTTTCTTTGTTGGTGTATTGATAATAACCAAAAGCGGTGCGTTAAATTTTAAAATCAAACGCCATAAAAAGTGGTTCTATGTAATACTTGGGGGATATTTTTATTTCGTATTTCTTCACGCCTTTTTAATCATTGCAGCATTATACTTATAATTTATGGAAACAGCACCAGGCAAATTTCAAACATTTCACAACATTGGTACTTCAACCGATTGGGTTGTGATGGTTGTTTATTTTTTATTAATCATGCTCTTTGGTACTTATTTTGGAAAATACAATAGAAGTACCAAAGATTTCTTCTTTGGAGGAAGACGTTTTAAGTGGTGGTTAATTGCATTTTCTATTGTTGCAACCGGTGTCGGTAGCCACAGCTTTGTTAAATATTCCGCCAAAGGATTTGAGCATGGTTTATCCTCTACAATGACCTACATCAATGATTGGTTTTTTATTCCTTTCTTTCTTTTCGGATGGTTGCCAATTATTGTATACACAAAAATCCGTTCAATCCCGGAATATTTTGAAAAGCGATTCAGTCCATCTGCAAGATTTTTAGCAACGTTATTATTAATACTGTATATGGTCGGATATATTAGCATCGGATTTTTAACTTTGGGCAAGGCTGCATTACCTTTATTGCCTGAGAGCTTTGCATTTTGGGGTATGGAATTCGATGTTACTCTGATGGGAACTATTATAGTCATTGCGGTAATTACAGGTATTTATATAACCTTTGGCGGTCAAACAGCTGTAATTTTCACGGATCTCTTGCAAGGATTTATTTTATTGTTTTCCGGATTCTTCCTCTTTCTTTTAGGATTAGATTACCTTGGTGGTTTTGATGTTTTCTGGAGTTTGCTGCCTACCGAATGGAAATTACCGTTAGCGCATTTTAATGATCCATCCAGTTTTAATTTTGTTGGCATATTCTGGCAAGATGGTATTGCCGGATCGGTTGGATTTTTATTTATGAACATGGGGCTTATAATGCGTTTCATGGCAACAAAAAGTGTTGATGAAGGAAGAAAAGCAGCAACTTTCAATATTTTATTTATGCTTCCTCTTTCGGCAATTGTTGTTGGTAACGCAGGATGGATTGGCAAAGCTATTTCGGTGGCAGACCCCGCAACAGTTCCTCCAAACACATCACCGGATCAAATTTTTGTTGTAGTAGCCAATATTGTTGCAATCCCCGGTGTATTCGGGTTTATAATGGCGGCTCTTACAGCGGCTTTAATGTCAACAGTCGATACATTAATTAATGCAACAGCCGCTATTTATATAAACGATGTTCACCGTCCTTTTAAGAAATGGATAAAGGCAAAAATTTTAACAGATAAAGAAACCGATAAAAAAGAATTATTTGCAGCGCGAACTTCTTCTGCAGTGATTACAATACTTGGAGTTGTGGGCGTACTTGCATTTAAAAATTTCCCTACAGTTTATGAAGCACACGGATATTTTCACTCAACATTAACACCGCCTCTTGTAATAGCAATATTCTTAGGAATATTTTGGAGGAGGTTTACACCGGCTGCTGTAATTTCAACATTCCTTGGAGGTGTTGCATTAATGATCCTTGGAGCAAAGTATCCGGGAGTGTTAATCGCACCATTTGATCATGGAATAGAAATGGACCCCGTCCATCCTTATTCTTACATAAGAGCTTTATATAATTTATTTGTCTGCAGTGTTGTTGCAGTTATTGTTACTTTAACAACATCTTATCAAAAAAATATTATTGATAAGATCAAGGCAACAGCGAATGCAAGTAAAGTAATGTTTATTATTACCGCAATATCAGTCTTACTCTTTTTAATTATAGCATTTGCAAAATTTGTGTTTGGTGTTGACCCCTCCGACCACGGGATGATTTTCTTTATGGTAATTCTTGCAATTATTATGACATTCTTGATTTCACTTTCAGTTACTTATTATGTAAAATATGATCCTTATGACAATACTGAGGGACTTACAGTTTGGACTATTAGTAAAGCTAAAGAATGGTTCAAGGGAGGTAAAGTTAATGAACGCGAAGGTGAAAAGATAAAAGTTCATTGGAAAGTTAAAGAAGGCGAAGAAGATACCGTAAATATTTCTAAAAATGATATGAAAAAGATGGAAGCCGAAGTCGGTGATCTAATTTATATGTGTGATGTTCGTGCTTATATGGGAGGCTTAAAATCTGCTCACTCAGTTATAGGTGAGCCGCACGAAGAAGATGGTGTGATTTACATTAACAATGAACATCTTTTAGACGGTCAGTTTGTTGAAGGTAAACCACTAGAAGTTGAAAAAGAAATGTAATATTGTAATTAATTAATAGATTTTAGGAAGACGGCTTGAAACCGTCTTTTTTATTTTGATAAAATAATTTTCTGAAATTCATTTTCCGTAATTAAGTCCTTACCGGTTTCCATTCTATCTAGAAAAACAATCCCTTCCAAATGATCTAATTCATGCTGAAAAACTCTTGCTAAAAAGCCATTAAAAGTTTTTTGAACTAATTCACCTTTCTCGTTCATATATTCTACTTCAATTGATTCTGAACGAGGAACATATCCCCTTATACCCGGAATACTTAAGCAACCCTCCCAATCTTTTATTTTTGATTCGGACATTTCTCTAATAACCGGATTAACTATTGCTTCGGGTTCCATTAATGGAGCACTTGGATAACGAACACTTGGCTTTGATGCGATTATAAAAATTCTTTTTGAATGAAAGACCTGGGGAGCGGCTAAACCGACTCCGTTTACTTTACCAACGGTAAATTTCATATCATCTATCAATGTCAATGTATCTTTATCAATATGATCAACACTCATTGCAATATTTCTTAAAACGGGTTGCCCTAATTCTGCAATTTCAAGTAATTTATTCAATTCTGCCTCAAAAAAAAATAATAAAAATATAACTTGCGCATCAGCTAATGCTTAAGTAGATTTTCTCGCTCATTTTTTTTGGGAAACGTCATGTCAAATATATTCTTCAACGTTTGGCTTCCTTATATTTATTTATACGGTGTTGGGGGAATTTTCTTCCTCGCGGGTATGTTGATTATTAAAAAATCAGGAGGTTATAACCCCAGCCGAAAACGTCACCGATTTTGGTGGAGAGTTACAATTTTCGGATTCTTCTATTTTATGTTAATTCACTTAATATGGATATTGCTTGCTCTGTATACGTAAATTAATAACTCACCTTACGCAAAGATGTTATTACCTTAAAAGTTACTGTTTTCAGACCTTTCAGGTAACTTAATTTTAGCCTATTAATGCAACATTGAAGGTTAAAAACAAGCAACCTTCAATGTTTGTGCGTAAGGTGACTTAATAATTAAACTTCTCTCGTAGTTTCTTCGCTACAAATGGCGTAACAAAATCACTTACATCGCTTTTAAATGCTGCAAGATTTCGAATTATTGTAGAATTCAAATAAGTATATTTTTCGTGCGGCATTAAGAATATGGTGCGAAGTTCATCATTAAGTTTTCTGTTCATCAATGCCATTTGAAATTCATATTCAAAATCACTTACCGCTCTAAGTCCCCTTATAATACCAATTGCTCCAACTTCTTTCGCATGGTCAACTACCAATCCATTAAAGGAATCAACAGAAACATTATTAAAATCTGTTAAACTTTCTTTCAGCATTTCAACTCTTTCTTCTGTACTGAAAAGACAAGTCTTTGAAGGATTCTGTGCAACAGTAACAATTACCTTATCAAAAAGTTCTATTGCTCTTCTTACAACGTCTATATGACCGTTAGTAACCGGGTCAAAGGTTCCGGGATAAATTACTTTCTTCATATCAACAATTAGTTTTGTAAAAAAAAGATAAAAATGATTTAATTAAACTTGCTCCAAGTTAAAAAATGAAAATTACTTTTCAAACCAATAGATTAAACTATCTCCGATTTTCTTATATGGCTGAATTCCAAATGCTTCAATATCCTTTTTCTCGGTTTGAATTGATCTTTCAATTATAAATATTCCGCCGTCTTTTAGAAAACCGTTATCAATTATGTTTTTATAGACTTCATGAATATCATATTCAAAAAATGGAGGATCGGCAAATATTAAATCATAGTTTTCATGTTCTTTAATTAGAGTGAATTTCAAAGCAGATTTTTTATAAATTCGACATGAATTTTCTGCTTCCAAACTCTTTATATTTTGAAGTAGAACTTTATAAACAGAAAAATTCATTTCAACAAAATGGACTTCATCAGCACCTCTGCTTAGTGCTTCTAATCCAAGTGAACCGGAACCGGCATAAATATCAAGTACTGTTATACCATCAAGATCAATTCTGTTCTGGAGAATATTGAAAAGCGATTCTTTAACTAAATCTGTTGTGGGTCTGGTAAATTTTGAATTCGGAGCTTTTATAGATCGGCTTTTATATTTACCGGAAATAATTCTCATTAAAAAAGTCTCAAAGCAATTCCAATTGCAGGAGTATATTCGATTGGATTTTCTATTAATCCTGTTAAACTGCTTATCTCGTCACTTAATTTGACTTCGTTAAAAGGATCTTTGCGTTTGAATTTTATATTTAGGGAATTATTCATCTCGTCAATTTCTTTTTGGTCAATATTTACACCAGAGATAAAAGCATATAGAAAACTGCTTAACCCCGGATGATTAACCATTATTGTACTCAGCTCATTTTTGATTTCATCAATAGGCAACTTGTTATCTATTAGTTTTCTTTTTATCAATTCCGCAGGTTTATAATCATCTAATAATGTAAAAGAATAACTTTCGTTTGACTTATAAATACTCAATCCATTCAGTCCTTTCAAGGATTTATTAAATCTCAGAAGCACATCTGCCGATGTATGAGAATAATCAACATACCTGAGTATAAGCTCATTTGATTTACAAAGCCTTTGTATAGCTTCGACGTACTTTTTATTCAAACAAAGAACAACGGTAAAATTAACCGGGAAATTTTCTCTTTTCTTTAATTCAATATTCTGTAATAAATAATCATCTGCACTTAATTTCGGGTGAAGTTTTGTGAATTCCCACTTCAAATGTTCCGAAAGATCTTTCTGGAGAAGAGTATTATCGAATGGTACTTTAAAGAGTTTAAAAAACTCGGGATCGAGACTGAATGAAATATTTTTAGATTTTAAGGCTCTTCGTGTAGTTATTTCGAGAAAGGATTTTTGGAGAATGTTAAAAAAGTTTTTATCAATTGAAGAAATATTTAATTTATCTTCAAAACTTTCTTCATCAACATTCTCCAAAACAAATTCGTTATCCGAATAAACTAATTCAACTAATCTTATCTTATCAAGGCTAAGCGATACACCAACATGATTTTCAAACAATGGCATTGCATTATTATTCCCAAGACGGCGTGTTAATCAACGCATCGCTGGTTAAGTCACCAATCTTTCCGAATCCGTCGGGGTCTTCAAGTAAATATCTTTTTCCAATTTCGGTTAGTGTATCTATCCTTACTATATTACCTCTTCTATTAACAACCGTATCGAAATTAACTGTTGTATCAACTTTTAATAAATAGTACGAATGAGACTTAGGAGCCCAGTATAGTGAATCAGGGTCAAACGGTCCGCTTATCAAAGGTTTAAAAGGATATTTAGATCTGCCGCTTAATGAATCAACTTGATCTTTCGTATTTGCAATTGTAGTATCGTTCTTAACGAAAGAAATAAGATTTTCAAGATTATCGGTATAATTACCGTATCTATCCTTCCATAAAATTTGAGCTTCTCTTAAGTTAAGCATTCTTGCTCGTGATTCGGTTCTCCAGTATTCTTCCTGTTCAATAACTTGAGTAGGACCGATTATTGCAACTTGAATTAACACATAAACTAAAGCAATTATAATGACATACAAAATCGCATGCACATACCAGGGTTCACTCTTAGAACTCATTTTTCCTCCGCCGGATTTAAGAAACTGTTACTTAGCGATGTATAGATATTTTTTAATTGTTTCCAGTTTAACCTCGCCGATTCCTCTTACTTCGAGTAGTTCGTTAATATTGCTGAACCCTCCTTTGAAGTTTCTTAGCTCAATTATTTTTTCTGCTGTCTTAATACCTATGCCAGGCAATTTAATGAGCAATTCAATATCGGCAGTGTTAATGTTAATACTTTTTTCAAGAAGCTCTTTATTTTTTGTATCGCTACTTGAAGATTTATCGACACTAAAATCTAAAAGTTCCTGCTTAGAATCAACTCTTTTTTCTACATTTTCGAGACTAATCGACAAAGAATCGAACAAATTATCGGTTTCAGTATAATCAAAAACAATCGATTCACTTTCGTTAGGAGAATACTTAAGAAAATTTAATATTCCGCCCGTTAATAAAGCAGCAATCAAGAAAGAAAATATAGTAAACTCTGTGCTGGTTAACCCGATTTTTTTAATAATTTCTCTCAAAACGTCCAATTGTTCCTTTTGATTATTGGGGAACTTTAATATTGGGCATCTGCTGTAATTCTTTTAACAGTTCTTTTTCTTTTGAGTTAACTTTTTTTGGTACATGAATATTTATTCTTACCAATTGATCACCTGCGCCGTGACTATTAAGATGCTGAATTCCTTTTTCACGCATTTTCAAAAATTTACCGGATTCAATACCGGGTTCAATTTTTAATTTGGCTCTTCCGTTCAGCGTCGGAACTTCAACTTCGGTTCCCACAACTGCTTCCGGATAACTTATAAATAAATCATAAATAACATTATCGCCGTCACGCTCAAAGTATTCGTGTTCCAATTCTTTGAATATTACGATCACAGAACCTGCCGGGCCCCCGTTTTTTCCGGCGTTACCTTCCCCCCTTAAAGTCATGTAACTATTATCAGTAACACCGGCAGGCACGTTAATCCTTATTGTGGATTCAGCATAAACACGACCTTCACCTGAACATGTGCTGCAGAATTTCGAAATAACTCTTCCGGTTCCATTGCAATTACTGCATTGAGCTATATTAACAAATTGTCCAAAAACTGAGCGTGAAACCTGCCTGATCTCACCGGAGCCATTGCAAACCGAGCAGGTACGGAATGAATTTGAATCTTCAGCACCGCTTCCGTTGCAGGTATTACATTTGTTGTATTTCTTCAACTTGATTTTTTTAGTTGTACCGGTTGCAATTTCTTCGAGTGTTAATTTCAAAGTTACTTTTAAATCAGTACCGGGTGTGCCTGATGATCTTTGCCTGGAACGCGAAGATGTTCTTCCGCCGCCGAAGAAATCGTCAAAAATAGATGACCCACCAAACGAACCACCGAATATATCGGAGAAATGACTAAAGATATCATTAACATCTGAAAAGCCGTGGAAATCTTGCCCGCCTCGCAAACCATTATGACCGAATCGATCATATTTAGTTCTCTTTTCGGAATTGCTCAAAACTTCATACGCCTCTGCGGCTTCTTTAAATTTTTCTTCGGCTTCTTTATCGTCCGGATTTCGATCCGGATGATATTGAAGTGCAAGTTTTCTATATGCTTTTTTTAATTCCTCGTTTGAAGCGTTTTTATCAACCCCGAGTACTTCATAATAATCACGTTTACTCATTATTATCCTTTTGTGTTTCGCTCTTTTCTTCGGCTGATGCCGAAGAAGCTTGACTTACAATAACTTTTGTGTGTCTAATTACTTTATCTTTATACATGTATCCCGGATCAATTTCTTCGATAACCGTATGAGGTGGAATATCCGTAACTTCTTTCTGCATTAATGCTTCGTGCAGGTTAAAATCAAATTCTTTTCCTTTAGCTTCAATTTTAGAAACACCGATTTCTTTTAAGACCCGAGTAAATTTTTCATAAACAAGTTCAATTCCTTTTTTAAATGACTCGCTGTTTTTTGAATCGACATGTTCTAAAGATCTTCGCAGGTCATCATAAACCGGAAGCATTTTTGTAACAACAAATTCACCGGCATATTTAAGAAAATTAGAAGTTTCAATTTCCGTTCTTCGTTTATAGTTTTCAAACTCAGCAGCTTTTCGCAGCAATTGATCACGAAGTCGTTCGTTTTCTGTGGTTAATTCCTCGATACGCGATTCGTATTCATCAATATGTTCTAATTTTTCTTCAACTTCATTTTCTAAAGATTGTTGCGAATTAGTTTCTCGTTCAATCTCTATTTTTGTTTCATCTTTTTTCATTTCTTCTTGATTTTGTTTTTCAGCAGATTGCTTTTTCTTGTCTGACATATTTCATTTACCTCAACTATTTTTTTAATTCTTCAGAAAGTAGTTCACCAATATATACAACGGCGGCAACAATTTTTGAATACTCCATTCTTTTAGGACCAATAATTCCAAGTGTACCGGTTGCTTCGCCAACTTTATATTCTTTAGCAATAAAACTGTACTCCGAAAATTTTGTGTCTATGTTTTCCGAGCCGATTGTTATTGAAACATTATCAGCATTTCCGCTTCTTTTAGTATCCATCAAGTGTATAATAATATCTTTATCTTCAATTAACTCTATTACGCCTTGCAACTGCTCATGATCTTCAAACTCGGGGTGCGTTAGAATATTTTTTGTTCCTGCTAAATACGATTTCTCTTGAAGTTTATTATCAGCAAATATTTGATCGACAGAATCTAAAAATACACGAATAATCGGTTTAGCGTCATCACTATTGTAATCTTTAATTCGTTCTTTAATTGTGTTTCTTATTTCGGCAAATTTTAATCCCGCCAATCTTTCATTCAAAAAACTTTGAACATTATGAAGATTTTCTTGCTTAATTTCTATTGTTAATTCGAGTGTAATTGTTTTTACTAAACCTGACTCAACCGAAACAACTACCAATATTCTTTTTGAAGAAAGCTGAACAAGTTGGATTTTTTGTAGTATGGCTTGTTCAAATTTAGGGTAAGTAACAAGCGCTAATTGATTTGTTAAATTACTTAAAATTACTGAAGTCAACTTTAATAAATCTTCTGTTTCTCCTTTACTTGATTCTAATCCGTGAGCAATTAAATCTCTCTGTATTACATCTAACACCGGCGGGTCCATTAACGAATCAACATAAAAACGATATCCTTTATCGGTCGGTACTCGCCCGGCAGAAGTATGCGGATGATTCAAAAAGCCGCTTTCCTCTAAATCAGACATAATATTTCTTATGCTCGCCGGAGAAAGCCCAACATCATATTTTTTCGCAATATTACGTGATCCGACAGGATTAGCAGTTAAAATAAACTGGTGAATTACATAACGTAATATAGATTTTTCACGATCTGTTAATTCGTAATTTTCCATTCTGAGTTATAAACACATATCAAAGTGAACCACAAATTTATTAAAAATACTTTAATTTTTCACGGATTCGTTTAATAGTAAATTAATGCATTAAAATAGTTTATGACCTCCTACAACAATTAACAAACTAAAGTTTCACTTTATCAAAACAGGTTTATATCTTTGCTTACTAAACAAAATGGAGTAAGGGTGGCAATTGATTATAAAACTTCCGGTGTTAACATTCAAGCCGGAGATGAAACGGTATCAAGAATAAAAGATTACGCAAAATCTACCTTCAATAAAAATGTATTAACGGGAATCGGGCATTTTGGTGCATTTTATGAATTTGATAAGAATGAATTTGAAAATCCTGTTCTTGTCTCCAGTGTTGACGGTGTAGGTACAAAATTAAAAGTCGCATTCATGATGGACAAACATGATACAGTTGGGCAGGATTTAGTAAATCATTGCATAAATGATATTGCTGTGTGCGGGGCAAAACCTCTTTATTTTATGGATTATCTCGCTTTCGGAAAACTTTTCCCCGACAAAGCCGAACAGATAATCAAAGGATTTTCTATTGCATGTAAAGAAAACAATGTTGCATTAATCGGTGGTGAAACTGCTGAAATGCCGGGACTTTATTCCGAGGATGAATATGATATTTCGGGAACGATTGTCGGAGTTGTTGAAAAAGAAGAAATAATTGACGGAAGTAAAGTTAAGAAAGGAAATATTCTTTTAGGATTCAAGTCTACCGGGCTTCATACAAATGGTTACTCTTTGGCAAGAAAAGTTTTATTCGAGAAATATGATGTAAACGAAAAAGTTGATAACCTTGAGCTTACAATTGGTGAAGAACTACTTCGTATTCACAAATCATATTTAACTCTTATATCAAAAATCAAAAGTAAGGTAAATGCATTTTCACATATAACCGGCGGAGGTATAATAGGGAATACAAAACGTGTTGTTCCAGATAAGCTCTCAATAAAAATTAATTGGTCGGCATGGAAAATTCCACCAATATTTGAATTGATTGCAAAAACAGGAGAAGTACCTGAAGATGAAATGCGAGAGGTTTTTAATCTCGGTATCGGTTTAGTTGCAATCGTTTCGCAAGATAATGTTAACGAAGTATTAAATATTTGTAAATCAATTCAAGAAACTCCAATTGAAATGGGGATAATTGAATGATTTCCTACAAACAAACTCTAATAAAAAAAGAACTCACAAATGTACATTGATACACACGCACATCTATTCTACCCAAATTTTAACGGAGAATTAGATCAAATAATTGAACGAGCACAAAATGCCGGAGTTGATGCAATATTAGTCCCGGGCACCGATATACCGACATCAATTCAAGCAATCGAACTTTCAAAGCAATATGAAATGATTTACACTGCCGTTGGTGTTCATCCCCATGAAACAAAAGAATGGAATGATGATCTAATAAATCAAATAGAAACTTTGGCGAAGAATAAAAAAGTTGTTGCAATAGGAGAAATCGGTTTAGATTATTACTATGATTTTTCCCCCCGTGAAATTCAGTTAAAAGCTTTTCGTGCTCAAATTGAATTAGCATTAAAGTTGGATTTACCGGTAATTATTCATAACCGAGATTCTAACAATGATATAATGCAAATTATTCGTGAATATGCCGATACATCTTTGCGTGCTCAGTTTCATTGCTTTGCCGGTTCAGAGCAAGATGCAAAAGAATTGATTGGAATGGATCATTTTATTTCTTTCCCGGGCAATGTTACATTTAAAAAAGCTGATAATATCAGAAGAATATTAAAATCAATTCCACCGGAATATTTATTATTAGAAACAGATTCACCTTTTATGACTCCTGTTCCTTATAGAGGTAAACGAAATGAGCCTTCTTATATTCCAATTATTGCAGATACAATTTCCGAGATTCATAACGTGAGTTTAGACGAACTTGCAAAAATTACTTCATACAATACTTATAAACTTTTCGGGATAGGAAAAAATTCCGAATTAATATTTACTTATGAAATTGGTGATTCGCTTTATATTAACGTTACAAATAGATGCAACGCTGATTGTGTTTTTTGTAAAAGAAAAACTACCGCCGAAGTTAACGGATATATACTTAAAATGAAAAAATCTGAAGAGCCTGATGCAAGTGTTTATATAAATGAAATCGGTGATCCGAAAAAATATAAAGAAATTGTCTTCTGCGGTTACGGTGAACCGACGATAAGATGGGATGTTGTTAAAGAGGTTGCAAAATATGTGAAAGATAACGGCGGTAAAACCCGACTTAACACAAATGGTCATGGGAATGTAATAAACCGGAAAGACATTACTCCGGAATTCGAAGGTCTGATAGATAAAGTTTCCGTCAGTCTGAATTCTGTGTATCCCGAGCAATATTCAAAATTGATGAGAGTTAGACCGGAGATGCATTCCGAAATGTTGGACTTTGCAAAAAAAGCAAAACAGTTTACCCATGTTGTAATGTCAATCGTTGGAATAGATGAAGTTGATAAGGAAAAAGCCACAAAATTAGTTACCGAAGAAATCGGTGTAGAGTTTAGAGAAAGAGCTTATTTTTAATGAAGAAGATTCTTTTAATATTTTTCACGCTCATACATTTTCTTCCCTTCAAATTAGATGCACAAAACTTCTCAAACCGGGTTGAAGAAATTTTACAAGATAGTTTATTTCAATCATCTCAAATTTCGGTTGATGTTTATGATTTAACTAACCGGGAATATGCTTTTCGTAAGAATGAAAATTTACTTCTTCACCCGGCATCAAACATGAAATTGTTTACTACAGCAGCTTCACTACTTTATTTAGGTATTGATGAAAAGTTCACAACAAATTTTCTTTATACAGGCTCAATAAGTGATTCGGTTCTTAATGGTGATTTAATTGTTCAAGGGGGATTTGACCCGTTATTTATCGATACGGATTTGGATTCAATAGTCGTCATACTTAAAGAAAAAGGAATAAAGAAAATAAACGGAAATTTGTTTGCCGATATATCAAATAATGATTCACTTTATTTCGGCAGAGGCTGGATGTGGGATGATAACCCGAATAGTTATATGCCGTACCTTTCTTCACTTAACATCAATAGAAATTCTCTTATAATATATTATGAACCCGCAGGAATCGGTGAAATTGCAGCAGTTAAATTTGAACCTGAATCCAGTTACTATACGTTCGAAAATAATTTAATAACAACAAGCGAAGATACATCAAATATAAAAATTACACGTGACTGGCTTGGCGAAAGAAATCATGTTTTTCTTGAAGGTGATATTTCACATAAGAAAGGAATCGATTCGGTAAAAGTTAATATAAAATATCCGCACTTATATTTTCTACATCTCCTTTCTGAAAGATTAATAGAAAACGGCATTTCATTTTACGGTCAACTTAACATTCTATACAAAAAAACCGAATATGATACTTTATACCATTTTAATCGAAATCTGTTTGAAGTAATAAAAGAAACAAATAAAGAAAGCGATAACTTATGTGCTGAAATGTTATTAAGAAAACTAAGCAGAAAATATTTTAATTCATCTGCTTCGGCAAAAAAAGGATTACAATTAATCGATAGCTTGATTATTAAACTTGGGAGAAAACCAAAAGATTTTGTTTTTGCTGATGGTTCCGGTTTATCGCATTACAATTTAATTTCTTCTTCGTTAATTGTAGATTTGTTGAAATATATTTACTTCGAATATCCTTCAATTTATGGATACTTTTTCGATTCGTTACCAATAGCCGGTGTTGATGGAACTTTAGAAAAAAGAATGAGAAATAATAAAGCTTATAATTCAATTTATGCAAAAACCGGAACTATAAGCGGTGTAAGCACACTTTCCGGTTATGCTAAAACAGAAAATGAAAACTTATTTGCATTCTCAATTCTAATTCAAAATTTTGCGGGCTCGGCAAGAATAGCAAGAAATATCCAAGATAAAATTTGTAATATACTCGCAGGTTATAAATGAAAACACACAGCGTATTTATTGTATCCTCCATCCCGTATAATGTTGATTTAATTTCGGGTCTGTTGTGGAATTTAGATATTGAAGGAATAACGGAAAACGAAAATTTTTTAACAGTTTATGCTAATCAACAAAATAATCTTAACGAGGAAATTTTATCTAATGAATTAAGAAAACTTGTGAAAGAAAATTTAATTGAGAGTTTCAAAATTTCATCGGATGTAATTGAAGAAATAAATTGGAATCAAGAATGGGAAAAAAAGTTCTCACCGATTGAAGTAACCGAAAAAATTATAATCAAACCGTCTTTTAAAAAAGTTGAAAATGAAAACGATAAACTTGTGATTACAATAGACCCCAAAATGTCTTTCGGTACTGGCGAACATGAAACAACAAAACTTGTTCTTCAACTTTTAGAAGAAACCTATGATAGTCATAAAAAAGTTTTGGATGTTGGAAGCGGTACCGCCGTACTTGCAATTGCAGCAGCAAAAATGGGCGCCGATACTGTAATCGCTGTTGATAATGATGAGTGGTGTCTTGAAAACGGGCTCGAAAATATTAAAACAAACAATGTCGAAAATATCGTTCAAGCAAAATTAGGGGAAATCAATTCTATTAGTGAAACTGATTTTGATTTGATTTTAGCAAACATCAATAAAAACATTCTAATTGAAATAGCTGATGATATTTCTAGAAAAATTTCTAATTCCGGTGATTTAATTCTATCGGGTCTTTTAGTTCATGATGAGGAAGATATTAAATCCGCTTATACAAAAAAGGGCTTCCGATTCATTCAAACAAAAAAATTAAATGAATGGATAGCCCTTAAATTTAGGAGGGAAATTTAACAAATCAATTAGTTCAGCTTTTCTAACAAGCTCGCTAACTGACGTTGTTCACTTTCCGAAAGTACACTAGTAAGTTCAGCCATTTGACGTGCATACTCAGGAAGAATAGCATTAATTTTAGTTCGTCCTTTTTCGGTTAATTCGGCGTTAATAACTCTTCTATCTTCCTTAGAGTGAACACGCAAAACCAAATCTTCTTTTTCCAGGTTATCAACAACGCAGGTAATATTAGCGCCGGTAACCATCAATTCTTCGCTGATTCTTTTCAGTGGAATTGGACCTCTTCTGGCGAGAACTTCAAGAACGTTGAACTGAGGTGCAGTCAACTTTTCTTGTGCCATTTGTTTCATTTGCTCTTTACGAACTTTGTCGTGAGCTTTTGATAACCGAGTCCAAAGATCGAGAGCTAAATCTGTTCTTGCTTTTTCCATTTTACTTCTCCCCTACATATTGTTGAATGATAGTTTGTTTTTGTAAATCTTGTAATCCGGTATTATTTGTTCAACAAGCTTCCAAAATTTCTTTGAATGATTCAATTGACTTAGATGACATAACTCGTGAACAATAACGTATTCAATAATCTTAGTATTAAAGTACAACAATTTATAATTAAAAGAAAGATTTTTTTGGGTAGAACAACTCCCCCATCTCGATTTTAATCTTTTTACCGAAACTTTATTATACGAGAACCCGTAAAGCTTTGCCAGCTCATTAACCCTTTTGGGAATATACTCTTTAGCTTTCAAAAACAACCATTCATTGTAGCAATTTTTGAAATGCAGATTATTACCGCAAGGTATGGAAAACTGACGATCAATAAATGAAGGAGCAAAAAAAGAAACTTCATTACTTGAAGAATATTTAATTTCTATTTCCTCACCAAAATATCTTAATTTCTCGGTATTAAAATCAAGTTTATCGACCTTTTTTTCTAACCAAGAAATCGATTTCATTAAAAAATTATTACCCTGCTCATATGTTGATCGGTATGGAACTATTAAAAAAATTTCACCTGTTTTATAGATTTTTAACTGAATTCGTTTTGCCCGTTTACTTTTCTTGAAGGTAATCTTATAGGAACGATCTTTTATAT
>OMKS01002466.1_pt1 | contig 15447 bp, 16 predicted proteins | sample 1674721 | NCBI WGS metagenome assembly OMKS01 (sample SAMN06264996, study PRJEB25208) | sediment metagenome | isolation source: hot spring sediment | place: USA: California | collected 2014-09-02
TTAGCTCAAAACCCTTCTATCACCTTGATTTATCAAGATCAACGAGGTTTTTATATTTTTTTGATGGTGAATCCGGGCATAATATTTACGATGTGACATGGCTGTGGGTTCTCTATTCGCCTTACCCCGCCGACTCACACTTTTTCCTTGACTATGCATTGAGAATCAGATATTAGAACAAAAGTTTGCCAACTTAATTTAAAGTAAATTCGTTAAGGCCCGATAAGTTATAAATAGAAGCTAAATGTAAAGTCGAACATGGAGGTATGGATGGGCTTTCCATGGCAGGAAAGCATAAAAAGGGGAAAAGATAAGACCCCGATTATCCGCTTTATTGTAACAATCCTTTCGATTGTTAGTTTCTGCCTTATATTTCCTGTGTCTGACGGTCTTGCTAAGACTAAGCGAACCCAGATTCTTAAAACTAAAACCAAAAAAATAGTTGCCCAAAAAACAGCCGCTAAAAAAATAGCGGCCAAGAAAAGAATTACCCGCAAAAAGATATCCAGTAAGAAAGCAAGGCCTCATATTGCCCGGAAAAAACCCGCTGTGCCTGACAACAAGCCGCTTGTAAAGATTATTCCCCTGGAGAATGGGGATTATCTCCTTAAACCTCTTGATGGTAGTAACGTACATAATAAGTCTCAGGAAGATATGGCGGGCAAGAACCCCATAGCAGACTCCTTGAGTTCTGGCGGCAGCTCAAAACCCTCCCAAAATCCTATACCTCCCCAGGTTGAACCCATTTCTTCAAAGGCTGTAAGCCCTGAACCAGTACGTCTTGTGAATACAGATAAGCCCAGGGAAGAAGGTTACTGTAAGCGTTTTGCCAACTTGCTGTTGACAACAGCAAAGCAACTGTTAGGCACTCCTTATAGGTATGGCGGCGTATCGGTTTTAAGGGGCCTTGACTGTTCCGGATTCGTACAAAAGGTCTTTGCCAAATTCGGGATTGAATTACCCAGGTCCAGCCGAGAACAAATAAAAGTAGGCATGCTGGTGACAAATAAATTTGACTGGTCAAAGCTCCGAATCGGCGATGTCCTGTTTTTTAGGCGGTCCCCATCGTCAGGGCAAATTGGGCATACTGGAATTTACATAGGTGACGGCAGGATGATCCATGCCGCCCGTAGAGACAGGAGTGTGACTATTTCCTCTTTGGAAAAGCCTTACTATAAGAAGACCTTCGTAGCCGCGAAGCGATTTTTTATCTTCTCCCCGCCCCAATCAAGTAACATTTAAAAGACCTATATCAATTATTCTAAGTAACTGCCTATTGTGAGGCACCACCCGCGAACCATGAAAATTCCCCCCAGCCCCCCTTTGCGCAAAGGGGGGCTGGGGGGAATTTAAAAGTATTTGCTCAATTTGGCCTATCGTTTATACTAATGCCGCTATGGCTAACGAACTTATATTGTTAAAAGAGAGATTGAATGCGCGAGAACGACAGCATCTCTCGTCCTATGCTACACTCAGCGCTGAAGCAGTGCGCCGACAACCGGAAGAGCGCTTAGTCCATGGCCATAGACAGGAATTTTCAGTTGATGCCGATCGCATCCTACACTCCCAGGCTTACACCCGCTATATTGATAAGACGCAGGTCTTCTCCCTTATCAAAAATGACCATATTACGCACCGCGTCCTTCACGTCCAATTGGTGTCAAAGATAGGCCGGACTATTGGTCGGTACCTGGGACTGAACGAGGACCTTATTGAGGCTATCGCCCTGGGCCATGATATCGGGCATCCTCCTTTTGGCCATGATGGAGAGGGTTATCTCTCTGAAATATGTGTAAAACACGGTATAGGTGCGTTCCAACACAACATCCAGAGCGTGCGATTCCTGGAAAAGATTGAACGTAAAGGCCGCGGATGGAACCTATCCCTTCAGGTACTGGACGGCATATTATGCCATGATGGTGAAGTGCACAGCGCCCGCCTTGCCCCGCAGAAGGAAAAGACCTTTTCTAGGTTAGAACAGGAAATGGAGACTAAGAAAAAAAACCCCATGACAGAACTTATACCTATGACCATAGAAGGATGTGTAGTGCGCATAGCAGACACCATTAGTTATATAGGACGGGACGTAGAAGATGCCATTCGCCTTAATCTTATTCGGCGTGAAGATATTCCTGAGCGCTGTAAAAAAAGATTGGGTGATACAAATGGCTCGATAGTCTATAACTTAGTAGAAGATATTCTGCTGTCGAGTATGGGGAAAAACTTTGTTGCCTTCAGCCCGGAAGTGGCCAATACCCTGAAGGAACTGAAGGATTTCAATATCGAAAGGATATACCAAAATCCGGCGATAAAGACCCAGGCAGCAAAGATCAAACGCCTCTACGCCGATCTCTTTGCAAAATATCTAAAGGATATCCTGGACAACAATCAAGAATCAGGCATCTTCAAAGACTTTTTAGATGGGATGAGTCCCTCCTACCTGGAAGAAACAGAGCCAGCCGAAGTAGTGCGCGACTTTATCGCCGGTATGACCGATGAGTATTTTCTAGAGCAGGGAGAAATAGCCTTCATGCCTCAACCCTTGCCACGAAGATTTTAATAAAACTAGACCCTTGAAAAGGGATATATGGGTCATTGGTAGTTTCTTACCGGCCAGATGTATTTCCGGTGGTGCTCCCGGTGATAGTAATCGACGCCGCCGGTAGCTAAATTTGTACACCAGATATAGCGCATATCCTGAATATTCACATCCTGCGACCAGTACCAATCAAGGGCAACATTCGAGAAGGGGTGTCCTGAAGGTAAAACCGGGGTTACCCGGCCATAATCAAAAATTGTTTGCAATTCCTTTAAGTGGGGCAATCGCCAATCTGAATAACCGGCGACCTTACGTGTGGTTATCAGCATAACGCAGGCAAGGGCTTGAGACCAATCCTTCTTCCCTTTAGTCGGGTCAGCATCCTTTAACCACATTAAACCGGTGAGTTGGTCAGTGACTGTTCCATCTCCATTATCTTTAAAACGTGGTTTCGGCCAGGGCCTTCCTATCTGCAGTGCGCCGTCATCCAATGGGTAGTAGGAACGTACCTGTCCGGTCCGGGGTATGTTGGTCTTCATAGATCGTACCGGCCAAGTATGGCTTTTGGTGTAGATTTTTGGCCGATAATCGATATTTCCGAGGAAGAAGTACACTCGCCATGCGGCTTCAGGGTAACCAGCCTTGGTAGTTCCCGTCCAGTACCAGGCATTCACAGCCTTAAAGGGATGCCCGGGGGGCAAGCTTGGGTTATAATAGTTTCTATCCAGGAGGCTCGATAACTCGTTGATATTTGGCAACCGCCAATCCCGATATCCAGCGTAGGCAGAAACATTGAGTTTGGCTATGTAATTTAGAGAACTATACCAGTCTAACGCAATAATGGCCGGAGCAGCATTTTTAGACCACATAAGGCCGGTAGCCTGGTCTGTAACCGTGCCGTCGTGGTTATCTAAAAAGCGGAGATTATTGCCGGATGAATTCCCACACAGAAGTATAGATAAGACCAATACAAAGAATAAAACGAACTTGCGTTTTATCCCGGAGACCATATATTTTGGGTTTATATTCTTACCTAAGCCCATGGCTTTCTTTATATCTTAGGCCAGTTCACTTTGTTTGTGAAAGGTAAAAATCAAGTCGTTATTTTCAGGCTTTCTTTAACGTATTGAAATTGTTAGACCTTGACAGGATCAAGGAAAAACAATTGACTAATGAAGGTGCTTTGGCTAAATTACCCGGGATCATGACGTTCAATCCCACCTATAGCAACTTTATTTTATTTATAATGGCCGGGATAATAGTGGGTATAGCGGCCAGTTTTACCGGACTGGGCGGGGGTTTCATTATGGTTCCGCTTCTGATCTTCATCGGCTTTTCAGCCCAGGAGGCGGTTGGGACTTCTTTTGCGGCCATGCTGATTATTTCCCTCTCAGCGGTGTTTGCGCATAGTAAGTTTCAGCACGTGGATTTCAAGGTAGGGGCCCTGCTTGGTCTGGGCGGAATTTTAGGTGCCCAAGTCGGAGCAAGACTATTGCAAAACGTTTCTACAGGTACCTTTAAAAAAATATTTGCCGTCGTCCTGGTACTCCTGGCGGCAAAGATATTTTTTCAGAAATGAATACCAAAATGAACCAGGGACTGCACATCGAAAATATTGAGGCCCGGGACCTGCCCGATGCCTGGTTCCAATGTGTCTATCACATCATAGAAAAGGGACACACCTATACCATTGAGCGTGGCAGTTATGAGGGACAAAAGCGGCTGGAGTTTGACTTCGTGGTCGTACGCATAAAATATCCTGGCGTGCGGCCCATTATTCCAGACATCCCGCCATCCTTAGGCATACCGAATCCTGTAGAGCCAGGCTATGTAGAGGAATATCTCCCTTACCTCATGACTTCGGCCCGCAGGCCAAACGAAGAATATACATACGGTCAATACCTGGAACCGCAGATTCAAGAAGTCATTCGCATGTATAAAGAAGACGGCCACGGCACCAATCAGGCCTATATGACCGTGGGTGACCCTTCCACCATATACCTCAATGACCCTCCTTGTTTGCGCGGCATTGATACGCGCATCCGCTACGGCAAACTCCATTTCATGGTTTATTTCCGCTCCTGGGACCTGTGGAACGGCTTCCCGGCCAATTTGGCAGCCATACAGATGCTCAAAGAGTATATGGCCCAGGAGATTGGCGTGGGAGACGGAGAGATCATCGCCAGCAGTAAGGGTCTCCATCTGTATGACTATGCCTGGGAACTGGCCAAATTGCGCACCATGAAGGTGGCCAAATTATAAACTCCGAAGCGCGTCCGCCAGAGGCCGATCCGCCCGTGGCGGAAAATCCGAAACAATGCTCAAATCCTAAGTCCAAATATCCAGACAGGTATTGGGCATAAAGTGCCAGTAAAGGTCTTAGTCATCGGTGGCGGGGCCTCGGGTCTTATGGCTGCAGGCAGAGCGGCGGCTTGTGGGGCCAGCGTAACCTTGTTGGAGAAAATGCCGCGGCTTGGCCTTAAGCTGGGCATAACCGGTAAAGGACGCTGCAATGTTACCAATATCGGCACTATCAACGACTACGTAGCTAATTTTTCCCCGGATGGCCGCTTTCTGATAAACGCCCTGAATCGCTTTTTCCACCACGATCTCACAGGCTTTTTAGATGCCCGGGGAGTGCCTACCGTGGTGGAACGCGGACAGCGCGTCTTTCCAGCCTCCAACCGCGCCCTCGATGTGGTTAGCGCCCTATTGCGATTCACTAAAGAACACGGCGTGTCTATTATTAAAAACTGCGCGGTGAAACATATCCGGGTGGAGAATAACCAGGTGATTGGATTAGACACGAGTCGCGGCTATTTTGCCGCTGATCGGGTCATCCTGGCTACGGGCGGGGCCTCGTATCCCCAAACCGGTTCCACCGGGGATGGATTTCGGATGGCTCAGGAGTTAGGTCACACCATAGCCCCCATTAGGCCTTATCTCGTACCCCTTTTGATAAAAGGGCCTTATGCCAAAGAACTCCAGGGGCTGGCTCTTAAAAATGTCCGCGCCTCTGTCTATGCCCGGGGGAAAAAGATCGGCGAAGAATTCGGGGAGATGCTTTTTACCCATTTCGGCATCTCGGGCCCGATCATCCTGAGCCTGAGCCGGGCGGTGGTGGACCACCTGGATAAGGGTCGGGTAGAGATCTCCCTCTGTCTGAAACCGGCCCTGGATGCCAAGACCTTAGATGCCAGATTGATAAGGGAATTCCAGAGTCAGGGAAAGAGGCAGTTTAAGAATATCCTTTAGCGCTGCTTCCCCAGCGGCTGGCGGCTATTGTCCCCAATCTGCTTGGTGTTCCGGGAGAAAAAAAAGGCGCGGAGATTACCGTAGAAGAGCGGCGCAACTTGGCAGGTTTTCTGCACGATTGGCGGCTTACCGTAACCGGCGCCCGGCCTTTGGCCGAGGCCATCGTGACCGCAGGCGGGGTATTGACGAAGGAGATTAATCCCGTTACCATGGAATCAAAAAGGATACAGGGGCTTTACTTTTGCGGTGAGAGCATAGACCTCCAGGCCAGGACCGGCGGTTATAATCTACAGATGGCCTTCACCACCGGCTGGATAGCAGGAGAATCGGCTGCTACGAGTTGCGGATTGCGAGTTGAGGGTGCCTCACCCAGCGCCGGGGCGGTGGGTTATGTCGATAAGAAACTTTTTGAAACAGTTTCTTAGAAGTATACATGAGCAGGAACGGAAGTGAATTTACAGCCAAAAACCGATAACAAGCAACCCGGGAAGGTTGACCTTCGAGATATGAGCTTATCCGAGCTGTCCGGATGGGCATCATCCCTGAGCCTTGAATCCTTTCGTGCCAGGCAGATCTTTCGCTGGCTCTGGCGCAGTGATGTAACGTCCTTTGACCAGATGACCGACCTCCAAAAGGAGCTCCGGCAGAGACTATCCGAACTTTCTTATATCAGTTCACTTCGTCCTGAGAAGATAGAGAGATCGCAAGACGGCACAAGAAAATTCCTTTTTGCGCTTTCCGATGGCAACCATATCGAGAGTGTTCTCATCCCGGAAAAGGGGCGTTACACGTTGTGCCTCTCCTCCCAGGCAGGCTGCGCCATGGGATGCCTGTTTTGTCTTACCGGAAAGGGCGGTTTCAAACGTAATTTAAAAACCTCGGAGATCGTAAATCAGATCTTGGCTGTTCAAGGCGCGCTTCTACCAGATGAGAAGCTATCTAGGTCCTCCGCCTCAGGCGGGCTGACCAACCTGGTCTTTATGGGCATGGGCGAACCCCTGGCCAATTACGAAAATCTTATAAAGAGCCTGCAGATACTTTTGGCAGATGAGGGCTGCGGCTTTTCCAGTCGGAGGGTAACCGTATCCACGTGCGGGCTTGTACCCCAAATGGACAGGCTGGGTAAGGATATCACGCTAAACCTGGCTGTCTCTCTCCACGCCCCGGATAATGAGACCCGCAGCTTTCTCATGCCCATCAACCGGACTTATCCCCTGGAGGTATTGATCGATGCCTGCCGGCGCTTTCCCCTGCCGCAGCGGCGTATGATAACCTTTGAATATCTCCTTATATACGGGGTAAATGATGCGCCGGAGCAGGCGCAGGCTTTGGCTAGGTTGCTCAAAAACGTCCGGGCCAAGATCAATCTTATACCATTCAACGCCTATCCAGGCTCGGAGTTCAAACAACCGCCACCGGAAAAGATCCTCGCCTTCCAACAAATACTGGTAAAAAACCATTACACAACTATGATCCGGCAGAGCAAGGGCGCCGATATCTCGGCCGCCTGCGGGCAATTGCACGCTCATGCTATATACGCGAACTAAAATTCAAAATTAATGGGCACCCTTATCATCAGCGTCACATCGTTGGCGTCCGAGGTCAGCCCAATCCCGGCGGTCACATCTATGGAGAACCACTTAGAGATGGCATAGGTGCCACCCAGATTTAAAGAGATGGCATTAAGGTCGCTATCAGCTATTTCAGATCCGTTTTGCACCGTCTTTCCGGTGATACGCTGGTTGAGGGTAAAGTTAATAGAAAATTTCTCGTTCAGGGCTACCACAGTGCCGATGTTATATTCAAAGCTGTCCCCCGGGTCAACTTTGCCGTAAAATGTTCCATTTTCTGTCCCAATGTCTCTGGAATCATTATAAAAGTAGGTCAGGTTCAGGAATACGATCGCGGGGTCAGTGGTCTTGACAAAGATGAGGCCGCCGGAATAACCCCAGTGTCCGGTGCCCGTCGGAAACTCTTTGTAACGTAACTGGCCGCCAACTGTCTCAGTTTGTAGCCCATAGGGATCACGTCCAGTGTCCGATTTGACGCCCAGGCTAAGGATGATATCCGGAACAGCGCCGTGCTCATTGACCAGTTTATAATAAAACCCGCCTTCGATATCCCCGAGGCCGCTGTCATCAGCGGAATACACAGTAGGGGGCTCTGTGGCCGGGTTTGTCTCCTTATCTTTCCGGTACATCCACGGCACCTTGACGTTTAATTCCATGTCCTTGAAACCTAACCGGGCCGTTATGGAAGGTATATAAATATCCCTTTCGATTTCCTTCAGGTCGATCCGGCCGATGAGGATGGCGTTAAATATACTGAACCCGCTTATGGAGACAAGCTGTTTGCTGGAGTTATGGGCATATTGAAATGCCGGTTCCAGCACAAATCGCCCGGTCGGAAGGAGGGCGCCGCCTTTTTCCACGGAGACACCGGGAACTGGCTTTCGTTCTTCTTGTTGGGCCAGTACGTAAGGCGGAAAGATAGATGCATAGACCAGGATAATAAGCAAGAGGGAGAGGAGTTTATAGCGCACGGAATCATCCTTTCTAAAGGCATATTTTATGAGGCTCTTGCAAAAGTCCCAATTCTGTCATTCCCGCAGCGATTCTGAGCGGGAATCTGGTTCTAACTGCTTGAAAAACTATATCCCCGATAGAAACATTCGGGGATGACAAACAGTTTTGCAAGAGCCTCTTATGTCTCCACTTTTATGCTATCACAAAAAATCTACTAATATAAAGTAAATTCACGCACGGATACGGATATGGCATTGACCTGATGGTTGAGACACCCGGAGGACTGGTTGATGGAGATAATACCCTTAGCTCCTTGCAGGGCAAAGGTACTTAAGCTGTCGATTCGCGTAACCCCGATATCTGTTATCTTGTTATTGGCATTTAGCATGCCGAGGTCGGCATCGGAAAGAGAAACAGCGGAGCTGGCACCAATTGTAAGATTAACAAGCGTAGTTTGGGTATTAAGGCTGCCGGCGGATTGATTGACGGTTATTATGCCTGTGCCCCCGTAAAAGGCATTGCCATGGATCTCATTGGTTATTTCAGATGTATCAGCGCTTACTTCATTTCCGGAGCTCTGGTTCTGCAAGGCCGTCGTGGCCTGGAGCAGGGTATCTGTAGCCTCAGTGGCATAGGTGACATTCACAGCGCTCCCTTGATTGTTCAACGTTCCGGGGGCCTGATTAATGCTGATAATGCCGCTTGAGCCGCTTAACGAATCGGCCCAGATATCGGCAGATTTTTCTATCCCTTCGCTATCGATTATTTGGTTATTATCACTCGTTCCCGTAGCCGTACCGGAACTGGCCGCCGAGTGGCCAACCTCAGCCGTTTGACTGACACCAACGGCGATATCCGTGGTGATAGTCGTCTCCTCTGTAACGGTTGAACTGGAACTCTCGCTCATGGTATCGGATAGGTCGGCGCTGACCGGTGACCATGAGAATAGCAAAGCCATACAAGAGACAAATACTATTTTGAATATTATTTTTAAGCCATTTGTGCTCATGTAAGAGTTCCTTCCCATAGATATATTATCAATGCACGACCAGCCCCGGCAATATTGAGGACAACTGGGCTACCTTGGATGGATCATTTATATTTATCACCGTAAGCTGGAGGTTCATAACCGTGGTTACTACATTGTTGCTGCCCGGCACCTGGCAGATTTGAATCACCCCCTGGGTCTGGTTTATATCACCTACAAAGGCGCTCATCTTAACGAGTTTGTCTCCCGTGCTCAGGGTTGTGCTCGTCGGGGATGAAAAAGGCATGGCTGTAGAATCGCCTGTGGAGGATGACACCGAGGATGATTCTACGGTGACGTGATTACCGTTAGTAGTATCATTAGTACTCTCATTAACCACGACCTTAACATCCCCCACGTCACTGTGGTAGGTGGCAGAACCCTTGGCTGTGCTTGTGCTTCCCCAGCCGCCCGTATTGTTCCAATACCCGGAGAAGTCAAAAGCAAAATAGAAACCAGCATAGCCACCCCGTACCTCTCCCAGTTCCTCTTCGGGCACGGCCTCGGCTTCCACTCCCAACAGATCAGTTGGTGGACCGGCAGATAGCGCGTGAGGAAATACGAGATTGAAAATTATGCTCCACACCACTATCGCCAATCGCAACCTATGCATTTTTATCGTCATAGCAAACTATCCCGATAAATGGTTTTAGTGATAGCGCTCTGCTGGGAGGGGTCCATAATGAAACGTCCGGCACTATCCAGGCTCTTCATCCGGAGGACACAATCTACCGGCATGGCCTCACGGTCTTCACAGGTTAATCCACTTGCATCAGCCAGCTTTGGGCCATCAAAGGCAAAGACAATGCCGTTCCATGCCTTTAAGAAGTCCGCAAGATCCATGATACGGTTTCCCCAGGCCGGATCAGCCAGGAAGACATCCTCCCCGCGCACACCCTTCAGGACTACAAAATGCGAATAACCCCGGACATCGATGAGGACGATCGTCGGTTTGTTTATGTTGGGAAGTAGGTCGGCCTTAACCTTGAAACCGCCGGCCCGGTAACCTATATTTTCCGCATATTTTTTTAAGTCCAGAAGTGAGAATCCTTTTTTCTTTACTACCTCAAGGTCTGCAACCTCCAGCAGGCCCTGTACAGCATTCGCTTCTGAGGTCTCCTTGCCAAACTGGTAGGTTAAGACGGTGGCTATCGCCGCTGCGCCACAACTATAATCCTTACTTTGCGGGACTATCTTGATGAACTTTTTTTCTCGCAGGCTAATGACCTTTTTGTATATGGCCGGCCCGCGGTGCATCATCCTGACTACCACTGTGCCTGCCCAGGCAGATGAGTGAAGAGCGCAGGATAGGAGAAAAATAAGGATACCTGTAAAGGCCGCTATCTTACTTTTTCTCATTCGCCTACCTAAGGACTCTCGAAGATCCTACTGGTGTCTTTTAAATTTTATCCAGCTTGTCATTCTTGTCATTGCGAGGAGTTCACCTCTGGGGAACGACGAAGCAATCTCGCTGGAGATTGCTTCACTTCGTTCGCAATGACATAATTGACGATAACTTACTTAGGAGGAGAGGGAAGGGGCCAACCCCGCTTCCCTCTCTCCGGTTTCACAAAAGATAAGACATCTTAGAACGGGCTAGAAACAGCGCATACTGCCACAACATTGGCCTGGTTGTTCATGCAGCCCGAGGACTGGTTAACGCCAACAATGCCACTGGCATTGGCCAAGGCACCGCCGGTTATGGTATCCGTCAACTGAACGGCCAGCTCAAAGCTATTATTTCCGATGTTGACCAGACCCAGGTCGGCCTCGGACAGGGCGGCGATAGAATCCGCGCCTACTGCCAAGGCAGCGGCGTTATTCTGGTTGTTGATGCTGCCGGCGGCCTGGTTTACACCCAGGATGCCATCCACACCGACCAGGGCCGCGTCGATCTTGTTGCCACGCACGCTCTCCGTAGCAGTTATTGAGTTAGAGAGTGTCTGGCCCGAGTCGTCGCTGCACACGCCACCGTTTATCTTCTCAGCCGCAGCTTCGGCATGCAGGAAGGCCTTCCCTGCCGCGGTCATGGAGACAGAAACGGCATTCCCCTGGTTGTTGATGCTGCCCGGGGACTGGTTGATGCCCGTGACTCCTGCCGCATCATTGCCAGAACCACCGTCGATCAGGGCATTCTTGTTGATGGGTGTTGCCGCATGCCCGGGATCAACTAATATATGTGATTCCACTATCTCGTTGTCAACGTAGGTAGGTGGAACGGCTGGAACCGGTACCTCGGTAACGATATTGGACGCGTTGACATCATTTTTTACGGCCGCGGCCTCAGCCGAATTGGTAGGAGTAGCCAACTGTTTTACACCGATATAATGGGCCTTCTCTATGGACACCATTTCGCTAACTTCTTTGTCCTTTGCTACACTGACCGTTCCGGTCACGTCCACATCCGCCAGGGCCGGCAGGCTCAGGGCCAGGACAAAGGCCATGGCGACCAATACTATTAACGATTTCTTCATACTCTCCTCCTTGCGATTTTTTTGTTTTTTTGCCATTCACTAAATTCGGATGTTATCACTTTTCCTACTTTTCCCCGCTTTCTACATCCCCCCTTCTTTGCTGAACTAATCGATATGGATACAGTTGCACCTCCCGTAGTGCCCGTATCCCGAGGGCCAGCGATGGCTTTTGCGTTATCGCCTTTTGCCCGCCATTCATCCCACAGGATGATCCGGGAGACTTCGCCCTGTTGCAGGGCGGGGCTAAAGCCGCGGCCGGCTATACGATGCAACTCGGCGTCCTCAAGGCAGACAATTTTTTCGCCCAAAAGGTATGCTGTATCGCTGCCTTCCTGGGCCAAAGCCGCAACCACTGAAAGCGAAGCAAGAAAGATCAGACCTGCTACCACTTTCTTCACCGCCGGAGCCCTCCTTGTTTTATTATCTATCGCAAGGAGGATGCCAAATTCTTAACTCATTGATTTTCCGTATCTTCCATCATAACCGGTCGTTCTTCACCTCCTCCAAAGTGTTCTAATGTTTATACGCATTTTCCTGTGATAAGATAAACGCAACTATATCAATTAGTTGCGTTTTCTAAGTTTTGAACATCTATTCAATTATTATTGATTGAGCCTCTTGCAAAAGCCTCCATTCTGTCATTCCCGCAGCGATTCTGAGCGGGAATCTGGTTCTAACTGCTTGAAAAACCATATCCCCGATAGAAACATTCGGGGATGACAAACAGTTTTGCAAGAGCCTCGATTGGCAGGGAATATCAAAAATTTTATGAGCCATTTGCTCACAAAGGAGGATGGAAACAAGTCAGGCGAGACGCCCGACCTACTTTTAGAGGGCAATTATTTACCAGTAGGACAGGCGGGTCGCCTGTCAAAAGGGGATTTTCAGGTGAAAAATATAATTTTTTCTCTGCGTTCTTTGCGTCTCTGCGGTGAATATAGTCTGTTAGGCACGCTGAATACCGTGTTTTTTCAGCAGGTAGTACATTTCGGAACGGCTGATTTTAAGGGCTTTGGCTGTTTGGCTGATTTTACCTTCATGCCTTCCCAGGGTCTCTTTTATCAAGTTATACTCAAAGCCCTTACTAGCTTCCTTCAGCCCTTCCCCTTGATTTTGGCCCATCTTGAGTTCCAGATTATCCGGGGTTATCCAACGCTGTTCCGTCATTACTGCAGCCCGTCTTATACGGTTGACAAGCTCCCGGACATTACCTGGCCAGTGGTGAGTCTTAAGGGCAGTCAATGCCTCCCGGGTAAAACCACCTATGTTTTTGCCTGCCTTTTGGGCATACTTACGCAGGAATATTTCCGCCATAATAACGATGTCCTCTCCCCGTTCGCACAAGGCCGGCATGTGAATCGTGACGACGTTTAATCTATAAAAGAGATCTTCCCGGAAGCGGCCTTCGGCGATATCCTTTTCAAGGTCGCGATTGGTAGCGGCGATGATACGTAAATCGACCTGGATGCTCTCCCGGCCGCCCACTCTCTCGATCCGGTAATCCTCCAGAAACCGTAAAAGTTTTACCTGGAGGGGTGGGGGTAGCTCTCCCACTTCATCTAAGAAAAGGGTGCCACCCGCAGCATACTCAATGCGGCCCCGCACCTGCCTCTTAGCCCCGGTAAACGCCCCTTTTTCATGGCCAAATAATTCCGACTCCAGGAGGTCTTTAGGGATGGCTCCTCAATTTATGGGAATAAACGGGCCGCTTTGCCTGAGGCTCCTTTCATGAATGGCCCTGGCCGTCATCTCTTTGCCCGTGCCTGTTTCGCCAATAATCAGGACAGGCACATCTGCCGTGGCTACCTTACGAATCAGATGAAATACAGTCCTCATCTTATCACAGGTCCCGACCATTTCTTCGTCGCTGTTGCCGGATATCTCGGTATTACGCCCCAAAAGGTATTTTCTTATGGTTCTGGCGATGGCATGGACTTCTGGATCGGAAAGCTTCCCGATGAAATCCATAAGGCCCTTCCTGGTGATAGCCGTATCACGTTTTTCAAAATAGTCCGGGTCATCAAAGGATAGTAAATAGGTGCAGTGAGGGCAATGGGAAGGCCGTTTATCCCCGACAGGCATACCACAGTAAGGACAATTACTTAATGATGTAAGCCGGGCACAAACAAAGGACCATATAGAGGAGGCAACCTCGTGATTCATGCCGAAAAAATCAGCAGCAAATCCACCATCATCCGTTCTCTTTACCTTAGCCATGACATTAGGCGGCTCAGATAAAAACGGCACCGCCAGGGCAAGTTCAATAAAAGAGTTTTTTGGGGGACAACTATGGGAGTTAATAAAGATACCTTTCAAACTGAGGTTGGTAATGGACCCGGATACGGCTTGATTTTGATAACCGAAGATGACCTTACTTTCAAATGGTATCCGTGGCTCTGTTCGCACGTTTATCCCTCCCTTCCTTGGGTGCCTATTGTTGAACCGTAATTATATTATAATTCTGCGGGCCGGTCGCTAACATGTCAATTATTATTTTATGGTTCTTTCTCATTTCAAGTGGGTAATCCAACCATCTCCGAGCGTTTCTATTTTCTGTCATCCCCGAATGCTTGTATCGGGGATACGGTTTAAAAAACCAGATTCCCGATTAAATCCTCGGGAATGACAAAATTGTCGGGGTAGTATTAACTTACCCACTTATTATGAGAAAGGGCCGATTTATCCATCGCCATTTCGGCAAGACATCAGTCCCTGACCTTGATCTACAGCCACAGGAAATATTGCGGGCTTGAGCGGGAACTTAAAGTAGGAGTGAGAACATCGGATGAAAGCGCACCTATACGCATCCGAGTGAATGGCAATTCATTTCTTTTGCAATACTAGTACCATGTAACAACTATAATTTCGGATAAAGACGCTTCAGTTTGATCCGAGCGTCCGCTGCGGTGAACTGCCAAGCAATCTTCTTTGCACTGTTGTTTCGGTCTCTTTGCCAGGCATCCACTTCGGCCTGCATGGTGGCCATGTCGGCAATGCGGCGATTAAGGCACTGTCCTTTAAGGACGCTTAGTTCGATCTCCGCCATATTGAGCCAGCTACCGTGCTTGGGTGTGTAATGAATATCAAGACGTTCCGCTAGCCGCCTGGCTTCCTCGGGCGCGAATGTTTCGTATAGTGAGGCAATTCTGTGGGTGTTCAGATTATCCATAACCAGACGTACCTTGATCGCGTTCGGATAGCGAAAATCAAGCATCTGCTTGATCTGCAACGCCCAATCATTTCTGGTGCGACGTTCAGTGACCGCCACATGTCTCTTGCCGGCCAGCGGTTCCACTTCCATAAATATTTCTGCCACGCCGTTTCTGACGTATTCATCATCGATGCGCACCGGCTGTCCCGGCCCGCCTGGTATGGGATCGCGGACTTCACCGATCATTTGCTTGCAAGATTCGTCCATGCACACCACCGGATAATCGGAATTATAGGGCAGGTGATAGACTTCCAAAACATCCTCCATCGCCGCTACAAAGGCTGCGTTCCCTTCTGGCGGGATTTTCCAGTACTTGCTAAGGTGAGGCTTAAGTTCGTTTTTTTTAGAACCCGCTGCACAGTCATGTGCGACACGGATGGCGCAAAGTTAAGCTCGACAGCCTTGTCGGCAAGAAG
>OMKS01002467.1_pt1 | contig 15447 bp, 17 predicted proteins | sample 1674721 | NCBI WGS metagenome assembly OMKS01 (sample SAMN06264996, study PRJEB25208) | sediment metagenome | isolation source: hot spring sediment | place: USA: California | collected 2014-09-02
CTTCGGCGACTTCGATTTTCTTGAGCTGATCTTGCTGCCGGGCAACTTTTCCAACGAGAGCGACCCGCCTCCGTCTATCGAAGAAGCCTCCGCCGGTGCGAGAATCAGCCTGGAGCGAGGTGTGTTCAATCTGCAGGGGGGCTATCTGTACCGGGGTGCTGAGGTCGCTGGTATTTCCGGTCGGGGGCACCGGTTCTTTGTGAGCATCGAAGGGATCGAACCGGTAAGCTGGCACATCTCCAGCTCGACCACCATGGATAGAGACTTCGCTTCGTCAGAATCGGCGAAGGAAAGCTGGACGATCAGTGGAGGAGCTTCTCACGACCATCGGGTCCTCTACGACCGGAGTCTGTCTTGGACCATTGAGTTTTTGGCCCGACCCTTTGGTGCCTTCGAAGAAGACAACCGTACCGACGGTGTTGTTGAAACACCGGGGTATGGTCTTTTCTTCTACCCGAGCATCGGCTTCAGTTCGCGGCCGGGACTCGCTTATACCCTCAGTTCGGTGGTCTCCCCGGTGGATCTGTCGGCCAATACGAGCCTGGGGTTCAACTGGAACATCTACGAAGAGCTCAGCCTGCTGGCCTTCCTGTCCCTACAGAGCGGGGAGGTTGGGCAGGATCTATTTTTTCCGGAAAAAATAGGCGGTCTCAGCGCCGTCGTCGGGGCCCGATATCACTACTGACGAGACCGGTGGTACTTCATGCGGAAATGAAGAACTTAGCCCGGGCGGTGGCGTAGACGGTACCGTCGCTCCCCTGGATCTGGCCTTCGGTCGCGGCCGTCCGCCCGCGAACTTCGGTGGTACGCCCCTGGACAGAGACGATGCTCTCCACCGGCAGCGGCTTTTTGAACCTCACCGTCAGCTCGGCGGTCACCCCCGGGGTACCGCGGCTGAGGCAGGCGTGGGCCATGGTCTCGTCGAGAAGCATCGATATCAATCCTCCGTGGGTCAGATCCTCCCAGCCGGTGAAGTACTCCGGGATCGTCAGGCTGGTCTCGGCCCGGCCCTCCTCGGGGTAGCTGAAGCTGAGCTTCAGTCCGCGATCGTTTTTAGAGCCGCAGCAGAAGCAGCGTTCGTCGTTTCTTGTTTTTGTATCGGCCATACCATTACTCCAATTTCCATTTCTCAACATTGTTGGCTTGAGTGTAGTAGGAATTTCTCAAAAAAAATACTCCACCGCCACAAAAATCTGATCGAAAACCGCCCCAAACTCCGAACGGTAGATAAGTGGTGCTGCAGCCTCTGGTTCTTCACCTAAGCCCAGCACCGCCGCACCGGTGAGAAACAGATTCTGCCCCAGACCGTGTTCCAGACTCAGCGAGAGGATGGCCGACGGATCGCCCATATTCCAGATCAGCTGAGTGCTCAGCGGGCTCAAAGGCCCGAGTCGATATTCCGCCCCCATTGAGAGGTAGTGTCTGCCCCTTAAGTAAGTCGGAGCTGGTGCTTGGCTGTAGTCCGCTGGATCCCGTACCCCAGCGGAGTTGAAATGGTACTCTCCGCTGAGGTAGAACTTCGGCCCAAAGCTGTGTTCGGCGCCCGCCGAGAGGGAGAGCTGCGGATCACCGTCCTCGGGAGAGCCAGAAGACAGGAGACCTGGCAGTCTCAGAGCTCCTTCGAACCAGGTACCGGCACCCCCGATAGCCCTGGTCACACCGGTTCCCAGCAAGAGATCCTCCTGGTATTTCATGGCCAGCAAGGTCACATCGGTGGAGTAGAGGTAGATCTGCAGCCGGGTGAAAAGCACGCTCTTCTCAAGGCCCATGTCCTCGCCGGCTACATAGGCCGCATCCAGCTCTCCCATCAGACCGAGGGGAGCTCGAAAGCGAAGCGCGTCGACCCCAATCCGCGCCGATTCCCCGGATACCGCCGATTCGGTGCTGGAGAAGACGTCAAGCGGGTTGACGAACATAGCCGTACCCAGGCTGATCGCTTGCCGCCCGATGTACAGATCGCCCAAGGGCAGATAGATGGAAGCGTAGAGACGGTCCAGGTTTTGGTAGACGCCCATATTCCCCACTTCTTCGTCCCTCAGCGGCCACAGGCGTCGGGGCAAGTCCCGGGCTCGAAAACTCGTCACGGGAGCTTCACTGAGAAGTCCGGTCTCGGACAAGTCCGGGGGAAATATCCGTGCCGAGAGCTCCCATGTCCCCACCATGAGCACCGACTTCGTCGCTTCAAGCCGTCCCTGCAGGCGGAGAGTCTGCCTCCCCACACCGTACAGCTTCTCGCTGGTAAGGGGTTCGGGAAAGGCGGAGACCAGGTTCTCCAGGGAACCGGAGAAGTCCGCGGACTCGACCGCCGAGAGATCCATGGGCACCGCCGCCAACAGCGGAAGCAGCAGGAGCAGAAAAGTACGTGATTTAGGATTTGACTTCATCGCGGACACTTTTTCCATCCTCCAGTACCACCAGCCGACCGGCCTTCTCCAACACGTGCTGGTCGTGGGTGGAGAAGAGAAAGGTCATGTTGTTGTCCCGGTTCAACTGGCGCATCATGTCCAGCAGGGCCGCACCGGTGTGGGAGTCGAGGTTGGCCGTTGGTTCGTCGGCGAGAATGATGTCCGGCTCGGCCACCATCGCCCGGGCAACGGCCACCCGCTGCTGCTGCCCCCCGGAGAGCTCCGGGGGAAAGCGTTTTTCATAACCCCGGAGGTCGAGTTTTTCCAGCATCTTCGAGACTCTTTCGTGACGTTCTTCTTTGTCCACACCCTGGAGCATCATCACGTACTCCACGTTCTCCTCCACCGTCAGCACCGGAATCAGGTTGTAGGCTTGAAAGACAAAACCGATATGGTCGCGTCGGAAATCTGAGAGCTCGTTGCCGCTCATCGAGGATATTTCTCTCTCTTTGAGAAACACCGCACCGTCGGAGGGAGTGTCGAGACCGGATATCAGGTTCAAAAAGGTGGTTTTCCCCGAGCCCGATGGACCGACAATGGCGGTGAACTCCCCCTTTTCGATAGTGAGATCAATACCCCGTACCGCATGGACGACCACGCTGTCGCTTCGGTAGTCTCTGCGCACATTTTTCGTGACGATCAGTTTTTCCACAGTATCCACAAGAACCTCCTACAGGCGTTTACCGGGCTGAACATCTCAGAAACTCCTCTGCAGAGCCCGAGAGACCGATGTCCTGGTCGCGTGTCGCGCCGGATAGAAACTCACCAGCATGGTGAAAAGAATTATTATTATCGGGTAAAACAAGAATTGCCGGATTCGAAAAACCGTGTGAATCCCCTCGGTGAAGGTAGTACCGGCGAACTCGACCCCCGTCAGATTCATCCCGTAGATCGAACCGATATAGATCAGCAGCGCACCCAGGACGATCCCGATGGCCGAGGCGAAGACCGCCAGGGCTGCCGCCTCCCGGACGATGAGCCCCCGCAAGGCCCCGTTACGCGTGCCGATGGCCCGCAGAACCCCAAACTCAAAGGTCCGCTCGTACAGAGCCATAAAAAGGGTGTTCATGATACCGAAAACGATCACCGCGAAGACCACCATCATCACCACCCCCACCGAATAGTCGATCATCTCCAGCATGTGCTTCATTTCCGGCACCAGCTGCTACCAGGTCTCCGCCAGGTTTCCCGCCGTCGAATAGCGCCGTACAAAGTCCGTCCCGTGCTGCTCGACGAAGTCGCGCCCGGCAGCCCGCACCACCAGCTGGTTCACCCCGTCGCCCAAGCTCAGAAAATCCTGCGCCGCCCGCAGGGGCAGAAAAACCACTCCGCCGTCCAGCTCCTCTTCCACTCCGATTTTGAAAATACCCTCCACCAGGAACATATCCTGCACCAGGTCGCCGGAGCCCGCCTCGGTCGAAGAGATCACCAGTCGCTGGCCAAGCTCCACTTCGAGCCGTTCGGCCAATTTGGCTCCGATCAAGACCCCGCTCCAGCTTCCACCACCCTGGTGGGAGAAAAAATCCTCCCGGACTATCGCCTTGTCGATTTTCGAAACCCTCGCCTCCTGGACCGGGTCGATACCGTAGAGCAGAACCGAATCGATACTCGCCGCCGAAGAGGCGGTGGCGAAGCTCAGCACCCGAGGGCTCACCGCCCGGATCCGTGGATCGGCCTCCAGCTGCCGGAGCATTTTCTCCCTCTCGCCGATGGTTCTCTCCGCCTCCAGGGTCTCTTGAAAGCCCTCTCGGTGTATCTGGGCATCGCCCATGAAGGTAGCGGTCAGCGAGCTGATCATGTTCTCCTTCATCCCCAGGACCAACGCGTCGGTGAACATGATCGACGCCAAGCCGATACCGATGATCAGCCCGGTGAGGAGGGTGCGTTTCTTGTTGCGATAGATATTGCGCCAAGCCAGCTTCAGGTAAAACTTCATCCTCTCACCTCCCTAGAATGTCCTCATGGTCTTTGCCGGTTCGGTTCGGGCGGCCTTCAACGCCGGAAAGATGCTCACCGTGAAGGAGGTCAGGAGCACCGTCAAGGTCGGCAGTAAAAAGCTCCGCAGATTCACTTCCCCTTTCATGTATTCCAGCTGTACTCCGCCCCAGTTGACAGCCTGCTCCAGCTTGATGCCTTCAGCGGCCATATGACTGTTCAGCACCAGGGTCACCAAGGCTCCCAGGAGGATCGAAGCCAGGGAGAGGAGGGCCGTTTCGCTGAGCACCATTTTCACTATCTGTCCGGGCCTGGTACCCAGGGCTCTGAGAACACCATACTCCCGCTGACGCTCCATCACCGACATCAAAATAGTATTGAGAATGGTGATCGCCACCACGATGACCACCACCACCAGGGAGATGTACATTCCGTTCTTGTCGGTCTGCATCGCCCGATAGAAATCACGGGCAAACTCCTGCCAGGGCGATACCTCCAGCCCGCTGTCGGCGAACTGCCCTTGCAGACGGGAGCTCAGATCCTCCACCCGTCTCAGGTCGTGCAAGGTGACGGCGATCTCGTGGGCCTGGTTGTAGAGGACGAAAAGAGCCCGAGCGTCATCCAGCCCCAGATAGAGGGCGCTGCGGTTCAGCTCGGGATCCCCGGTATCCAACAGAGCGGCTACCCGATAGAGCTCCTCGGCCACTGAACCGTCGGCGGCTTGGGAAAAAACCGCCAGCTCATCCCCCGGCTCGGCGGCCAGGATTCGTGCCAGTCCCCGCCCGAGCATCACCTCTCCCGGAGCTGAAGGGTATCGACCTTCGACCACCTGGTTCGCCATGCCGGTGGTCGCATTCTCCCGCCGGCGGTCGATACCGACGAGTCTGGCGCCGGCGCTTTTGTCCCCCACTGAGACCAGGCCAGCCGTGTAGATCCTCGGGGTCCAGGATTCGATCTCTTGAATCGAGTTCAGTTCTTCACCCAGCCGTTGAGGCCGCTCGATGGTTTTGTAGAGGCTCGGCTCGTCCGAATAGCCTCGAGCGTGGATCTGGATATGGCCCAGCCTGTTGCTGGTGAAGCTATCAATAATGTGGTTGTAGGTCCCGTCGGCCCATCCGATGAAAAAACCCGCCATTACAAAACCGACGAACATGCTCAAGCCGGTGAAAATACTCCGCCTCTTCTGTCGTCGAAGGTTTCGAAATGCCAATTTAAATACCCGCATCGACCTCCTCCTAGGGACGAAAGTTTCTCAGATTGCGCAGGCTGAAGATATCCTCCCGCAACCGTACATCGAATTCCGCCTCGAGGTAGCGAAGTATGGTACGGTGACCTTCCTTGTTCCGCGGGACCAGCTCGATCCTGGAGGGAATAATTTGACCGCTGAAGTTCTTCGGCTCGGCAAACTCCATGACCCGCATGAGTTTTCCCTGTTCGTCGTAATACTCCTCCCGCTCGGGAAGCAGAGTCCGCCGGTCCACTCGAACCAGGACATGCCCCCAGACGATGGGTCGCCCCGGTTTAGGAATGCAGCTCAGATAGAGCTTCCCCTCCTCGGCATCGGCGGGGCGTGTATACTCGAAGTCGTAGTCCTCGGTGAAGGTGAACTCTTTGACCAGGTCGTTGTTCCGAAAATCCGAGCCCATCCAGCTGCTCATCATCATCGAGGGGGGTATCTTCATGACTCGATTGGTCTTGGGAAGGTAGTTCCACATCTCGTTTCCTATCTTTAGGGTTCCCATCCCCCGCTCCTTCCGAGGCTCTAGGATCCGGATAAAGGTCTTCTCCATCCCCTCGGACCAGGCTTCCATCCTCAGGCTCCGAGTCCAGTGGGGGGTACGGATCTCCATCTCCATCAATGTACGGGCCGACTCGTGCCGGTAGAGCCGGTCGATGGCCGTGACCACCTCCTGCACCGGGGGCCGTTCCTCGGCTCCCGCGGGTATCAAAACCCACGCAAGCATCTGCACCAAGATCAAGCCAATATGTTTTCTCCCTAGGATCATAAACTCTCCTCCCTAAAACTCCTTCTCTTCCCGCGGAGCTGCGCCGATCCCGTCGATCAGCAACAGTAACTTTTCATCCAAAGCCTTCGAGGCCTCGCCCTCGTCCACTTCCTCCAAGAACAGCAGGGCCAGAAACTGGCTGGCCACAACGGAGTACAGGGTGTAGGCGGCGGTATCGCAGGAGAGAGATGGTCGCAGAAGTCCTCTTTTTTTCAGCTTTTCCAATATCCTCGACCAGACTTCGATCGCCTGCAGGTCCATCCGGGCTCCGCGTTGGATATAGGTTTTGCTGGAAAAAAAGGCCATGATCAGCTCGGTCCACTCGACCCTGCCCAACTGGTTCATCTCTTCAAATACAGGCTGAATGATTCCCCGGAGGATAGTGAAAAGATCATCGCCGCGGTGCAGCATACGGGCGATCCGCGACAGGTACCGCTTCCCCACCTCATGCCACTGCTGCTCCAACACGTCCATATAAAGGTCGTATTTGGAGGGGTAGTAGTTGTAGAGGGTACCCACCGCCAACTCGGCCCGCGCGGCAATATCCCGCATCTGCGTAGCCTTCAAGCCTCTTTCCTCCAGCAGCTCCATCGCCGCGATGTATATCCGCTCGCGTCGCTGCTGTTTTCTCTGCTCCCGGTATCGCGCCATTTCCCACCTTTCTGAACAGATTCATATTTGAACGTGTTCATTTCAGGGAGGAACAGGGTAGATGTCAAGCTTTTTTCGCTTTCATAGCGCCAGGCCTATTTTTATTTTCCCGTAAAAAACCCGATAATTAAAAAAACACAGGCGGAGGCCCATGAGATACCACAAGCGTTCATTTGCCCGAAGCGTCGGATTTGCCCTCCGGGGTATTTACGACGCGGTCAAGTACGAATACCACATGCGCGTGCACGTGAGCATCGCCGGGGCGGCGGTCTTGGCGGGGATTTTTCTCGAGATAGAGCACGCCGAGTGGATGTATATGAGTATCACCATCACCCTGGTACTGTTCGCCGAGCTGATGAACACCGCCATCGAGTCGTACGTCGACCTGGCCACCGAAGAGATCGAGGAGGAGGCGCGGATCGCCAAGGATGTGGCCGCCGGCGCGGTCTTGGTCACCTCCCTGCACGCGCTTATCGCCGGCCTGATTATTTTCTCGCCCTATCTACTTGAACTCCTCTAGGAACGATCCGCTCGAGAAACAGGAACGGACAAAGCCCCGAAGCACTAGACGGAATGGACGCTCCCGATCTTGGACTCTACCGATTTGATCTTCCCCTCCAGCCGTCCAGACTTGCCCGCCCGGGCGTCGACCTTCATCGAGGAGTAGATCCTTTTCGAACTTGCCGCCAGAATATCGTAGGCCTTCCGGTAGAGCTCCAAGGCCTCTTCCATGGTCTCGGTCTCGATGGTGGTACCCATGGGGCTGAGACGGTAGGGTACACCGCTGTCCCGGATCATAGCGATGACCTTGCTCACCTCCGCGCTGACGCTCTCGCCTTTGTCGGTGGGAAAAATTGCAAATTCGAAGAGTATCGACATGGTATCCTCCTCAGTTCCTTATTTGACCTATCTCCTGCTGCAGATTGGTATAGCTATCGACGTTTTCTCGGCCCATCTCCTTGAGCTTCGAGGAGACTTCGATTATCTCTTCGGTATGCCCGACCAGTTTGTTGAGCTTCTGACGGACTTCGGTGATAGCCGAAGCGATGTGACTCACGGACTCGGTCCCAGCCAGCAGGTTTTTGTCCATAGTCTCCAGCGATTCGTTGACCGTCTCGTTGACCAAAGTGAGGTTTTTCACCACCTCCTGCAGCTGGGAATGACCGCTGCGCAGCTGTGAGGTCCCCTTAATAGTCTCCAATAAGCTCTGCTGAACTCCGCTGATCTTGTCCCGTATTTCATCGAAAACCGCGTGCAGCTGGTCCCCCTCCCGGACGGCCTTCTCCACCAGTTGCCGGTTTTGATCCATGGTCTCCCGGATGGTCCGTGAATGCTCGTTGGTCTCCTCCGCCAGTCCGCGGATCTCGCTGGCGACGATGGCGAAGCCCCTACCCGCCTGCCCGGCGTGGGCGGCTTCGATGGCCGCGTTCATGGCCAGCAGGTTGGTCCGATCGGCCACATCTTCGATGACCCGGATCACCTCGATGATCCGGGCGGAGGTCTCCGAGATCGCGTGGAAGGATTCCAGGGTGCCGTTTATCTGCCCCCCCGCATGGTCGGCGGTTTGAACTAAGTTCTCCACTTCCGCCCTCTTCCGTTCGGTAGTGGTCAAAGTTCGCTCCACCTGGCTTCCGATCTGTTCGATAGATGCGGAAGCGTCCTGAATAGTCTCGGTTTGTCGATCCATACTCCGTTGCACCGCCTCTTTTTTATCCAAAATCTGATCATGGCCCGAACGGGTGGCCGCGGCGTTTTCATCCAGCTTCTCCATCTCCGTCTGCATCTCCTGCAGATGCTCGGAAATGGTCTTGGCCACCTGCGCGTTGCTTCTGGAGTACTTCCACAAACGCTCGCCCACGTTGAAGCTTTCGGCGCTACGGTCCAGGACATTCCTCAGCTGCCGATAGCTCCGTTGGGCCTCTTGGGCATTTTTCTCGATAGCCCGCAGGTTTTGGTTCTGTAAGCGAAAGATCTGAAAAATAAACATGCTGCTAAAGATCATCAACAAAAAGGAGACCAAAAACTCCGAGGATTCGTAGACTCCCCCGGCGGCTCTCACCGTCGGTACGATCCGCACATAATTGTGGAGCACATGGGAGAGGAGGCCGAAAACCAGCGCCCCGAGCACCTGGCGGTTTTTATAGGCCAGCAGGGGAAGAGTCAAAAAGGCGGGTACCATATAACTGGAGTGAATATAGATGTCCTTGACACCCTCCACCTCACGGAGCAGAAAGAGTCCGGAGGCGGCGACTCCAAATAGTATAACCGTACCGATGCTGACGGCTCTGAAACGTCCCCGGAGGATCAGGATACAGAAAGCCGCCAGCAGCAGACTCACCACGATCTCCAAACCACCGAGCATCAGATACCCGTCGGCCAGTCGGATGACGCCCAGTCCCAAAAACCCGACTGCCAGAAAGCCGTCCAGAAATAGCAAGGTTTTGGCCTTCTCCCGTATGATTATGTTTTCCTGGGCGTACAACTTTTCCAAATTTTCAAACATTCTTCTCATCCTCCGGAAAAATCTAATAAATCAAACGTCCACCAAACCCGGCGTAGTGGAACATGCCGAAAGTGTAGACCGAGCCTCCTCCGTCGGAGCCCCCTTCCAGAAGCCGGTAGCCCAAGCGCAGCTCCAGGTTCGGCGAGGCCGAAAAGACTCCGGCCAGCAGAAAGTCCTCCGCCCTCCCCTGGGGGGCGGCAAGACCATCGCCCTCTAGAAGCAGGGAAAACCGTGGTGTCAGATGGTATCGTACTTTCAGGTGAATGAGCGGGACGAAGCCCAGGTCGGTTCTCTTGGCCTCCTTATCCCCGTCGGCTACGGCGATGTAGGCGTCGCGGACCTTTCCGGTGAGCCCCGCGGCCAGCTCCCACTTCGGAGAGCTAAAAAACTCGTACACGTAGGTGAGCCGGTAGCTGTTGAACTTGTAGGTGGCGGTGAGCTCTTCTCCAGCCAGAAAGTCTTCTCCATAGAAATGGATATTCTCCGGCGCCGGACCTTCGCTGACGACCGTCAGGGGCGCGTAGAGGAGAAAGACCGAGTGGCGACTAAAGTCCATTCCCGCCTGCAACCGGGAGAACCACGGCGTCTCCGGGTCCAGGTCATCGGCCAGGGAGAATCGGGTTCCCTCGTCGGAGGGTATCTGCACATTGTTGTAGCCGGTGAAGGCGGCACCGCTCTCGAAGTCGAACCAGAAGTTCACCTCCCCGTACAGGGAGAGGGGCAGTAGCATACACGAAAAAAGGAAAATCATCGGAAAGAGTCTTTTTTTTATATTCATATGGACCCTCCTGCTTTAGTTTCATTCATCCTAGAGGGAAAAGCAAGGGGCCTTGCATTGTCAAAAGATCTCCTATTCCGTACTATGGCTCCATGAACGAGCCGAAAAAATTAGACCATACCGCGCCCTTGAGCAAGGACGGAAGCGTCCACGTGACCGACGAGGTGATAAACACGATCAGCCACATGGCGGGAGCCCTTTTTGCCGTCTTCGGGACGGTCCTCCTGGTGGCCCAGTCGGCCGCCGAGGGCAAGGTCTGGCACATCGTCTCTTTCTCAATATACGGATTCGGCCTTATCTCCCTCTTCACCGCCAGCACGCTTCACCACGGGCTGAATATCGGCCGAAGGAGTGACGCCCTTTTGCGCCTCTTCGACTACCTGGCCATCTACCTCTTGATAGCCGGTACCTATACCCCTCTGTGCCTGGTAGTCCAGCGGAACCTCTGGGGCTGGAGTCTCTTCGCCGTAGTGTGGGCGCTGTCGATTCTTGGTATCGTGCTGAAGTCGACCTTCCCCTCTCTGCCGCGCTGGGTCTCCCACACCTTCTATATCTCCATCGGCTGGATCGGAGCGGTGCTGATCGTGAGATCTATCCCGCTGATTGGCACAACGGGATTTTTAATGATTCTTGGCGGAGGGGTCCTGTACACCTTTGGAGCAATGATCTACTACTTCGAGAAACCGAACCCCCTGCCGGGGAGATTCGGATTTCACGAATTGTGGCACTTTTTTGTCTTGGCCGCGGCGGGGCTGCACTACTTTTTTATGTACCTGATTGTACTTCCGATGGAGTAGCCTCTCAGACCAGCTTGAAATCGGCCCGCTGCTCCTCGATGGAGACGCTTTGTATCTTCACCTTCACCGGGTCGCCGATGCGGTAGGTCCGACCGCTCTTCTGCCCGATGAACTGGTAGTTCTCCTGGTCGAAGCTGAAAAACTCGTTCCCCATGGTGGAGACGTGGACCAGCCCGTCGATGAGATAGTGGGTTAGCTCGACAAAGATCCCAAAAGAGGTCACTCCCGATATCACCCCTTCGAAGTCCTGTCCGATCTTGGTGGAGAGGAACTGCATCGACTTGATACGGGTGTACTCCCGCTCGGCGTCTACCGCCACCCGTTCTCGTTCGGAGCTCCGTTCGCAGATCCGCTGCAGCTCTTTTTGCCGAGACTCGGCTTGCTTCGCCGTCCCCTCGTCCGCGGAGAGGTACTGCTTCAAGAGTCGGTGCACCACCAAGTCCGGGTAGCGCCTGATCGGCGAGGTGAAGTGGGTGTAGGCGTCGAAGGCCAGACCGAAGTGGCCGATGTTCTCGGTACTGTAGACCGCCTTGGTCATCGACCGGAGGGCGACCTTCTCGACAAACTCCTTGAACTCCATGTTTTCAATCACATCCAATATCTTGCGGTAATCCTCCGGCTGCAGGTCGCCGCTGATTCGGTAGTTGATGCCCAGGTTCTTGAGCAGGGTGAGGAACTCGCGGATGTCCGACTCCTTGGGCGGTTCGTGGACCCGGTAGATGAAGGGCAGGGGTCTTTCTTTGCTGCTGTTTTCGGTGATAAAGCGGGCTACCGTGAGGTTCGCCGCCAACATGAACTCCTCCACCAGACGGTGGGCGTCGAGCCTCTCGTGGGGGCGCACCTCGTAGGGGATGCCGTTCTTATCGAGGGAGATCACCGGCTGAGTCATATCGAAGTCGATGCTGCCCCATTCCTCCCTTCTACGACGGAGCACCAGGGAGAGCATCATCATCAGGTTCAAGACCCGGGCGTTGGGGTCCTCCCCTCCGTCGAGGATGGCTTCGACCTCCTCGTAGGTGTAGCGCCTTCGGCTGTGGATCAGCGACTCGGTGATACGGTAGTCCTTGATATTCCCCCGCGCGTCGATGTACATCAGTACACTGAAAGCGGGCCGGTCCTCATTCGGACGAAGGCTGCATAGGTGGTTGGAGATCTTCTCCGGCAGCATCGGGATCACGCTGTTGACAAAGTAGACGGAGGTGCCCCGCTGAAAGGCCTCCTGGTCCAGGGGGCTGTCCTTTTTGACAAAATGGCTCACGTCGGCGATGTGTACCCCCAGCTCAAAGCTGCCGTCGGAGAGCTGCCGCAACGAGACCGCGTCGTCGAAGTCCTGGGCCGACTCCGGGTCGATGGTATAACACTCCAGGTGGCGCAGATCCTCCCGGCGGCGAGCCTCTTTTTTAGCATCCGGGTCTTTGATTTTGGCGGTCTGCCGCTCCACCTCTTTGGGAAAATCGATCCGCAAACCGTGGGACTTGGCCACCACCATCACATCCACACCGGGCTCTTTGGGGTCCCCGATGATCTCGACGATCTCTCCCTCCGGATCTCTGCTTGGGTCGTCCCAGCGCTCGAGCCTGACCAGCACGACCTCCCCCTCTTTCGGTTTCCTCCGGCTGCCCTTGGGCTGCACCTTATTCTCGGGGATCAGGAAGGGGCGGTGTTGCCGCTCGTTCTCCGGGATTACCCGAGCCTTCTTTCCTTTGTATTTGAAAATGCCCACGTAGTCCTTGGCGTTACGTTCCAGGACTTGCGTTATTCTTCCTACGGGATTTTTTTCGGTCGCCTTCTCCACAACTACTGCTTGGACCAGATCGCCGTCCATCGCGGTGTGGAGGTTTCCCGCGGGGACAAAGAGATCATCCCCTTCAGGGACCAGAACAAATCCGAAGCCGCGGTTGGTGACCGAAAGTCGGCCGTTTATTTTTTTCTGTTTTTTAGACATCATTACTCCTCAAGGCTTCGATTATACAGATAAACGGGGAGAAATCATAGCCGGGCGATCGCCGGAGAGCAATTCTCAATTTGGAAGTCTAATGACTTCCAAATTGAGAATTTGCTTCATTTGCATAGCAATGATTTGTGTTTCTAACTGTTGGAGGCATTCTCATTTTGGAAAGTGAAAGTGCACTTCCAAAATGAGAATTGCTGTCGCCGGAGAGCTGCCGTGGAGCCGTTTCCCCCACTACCAGCGGATTTTCGACCAGCGGGGGCGGCAGCACTGCCGAGAAGATGTAAAATACCACCTCCTCTACCTCACCGACGCGGTGAACACCCAGTCGATGGAGCTCTTTACCCAGTATCTGCGATGGGTCAAAAGGCTTTTCGAGGCCCGCTCGGATCCCCCATCAATCCTTTCTGGAGAGCCTGCAGGCGATCTCTGAGGTGCTGCAGGGGGAGCTGGTCGAACTGTTCGAGGAGAAAGACCAGGTTTGGGTCACCGTGACCGACCAGGGCCAGGGCATCCCGCCGGAGGGGGTGCCGAAGCTCTTCAAGCCCTTCCCCAACATCAAGGTGAAGGCCACCGGCGGCGAGCAGAGCACCGGCCTCGGACTGGCCATCTCCTACCGTATCGTCGAAGGACACGGCGGGCGGATGCAGGCGAGCAGCGAAGTGGGCCGGGGCAGCGTCTTCAGCTTCTCCCTCCCCCGAGACTGAGTCGCACCATAGATGCCATAGACTCTAGCCGCCTACTCGACGGCAAAACTGTACAGCCCTCCGATGCTCAACCGCCCGGTGATAAACTCGTAATCACCGAAGGGATGCCAGTAATTTTCAGGAACATCCTCCTGGAAGCCCCCGATCTCGGTGCCGGCGAACTTCACGAATAGGAACAGATCATCCTGCATCTGGTAGCCCGCCCAGAGGCTGTAGTTGGCGATGGGGTTCCAGTCAGGAGACAGCTCCACCTCCCAGTTGTCCTCGGTCCATAGGGTTCCGCCGGGGGACGGGCCGAGCATGATTCCCAGTTCGATATTGCTCCGGGGATTGGCGATGACCCCGAAGTTCAGGTAGGTCGAAGACGCGTAGTCCACCAGGTTGTCCGAGACCAGGCCATAACTGACCGCCAGCGCCCAGAAGGGACCGAGGTTGAAGGCCGCCCCGCCCTCCAAGTTGAGGATACCTCCCAACGGCACCCCGTCGACCCAAAGCTGCCCCCAAGAGTCCCGGTAGCGGACCATCGTCTGCACCGCCAATCCTGAGTAGCCGGCGTTGTCCCACAAGTAGCCCAGCCCCGCGCCGACCTCCAAACGTCCGATATCCTTGCGGGCGATATCCTCGCGGACCTCCCACTGGTTCCGGCTGATGTCGCAGAGGGCATTGGCCAGGATGACGATCTCCCGCTCCAGCTCAGAGAGCTCAGTAGTGGAGATCGAGGCGGTTTTCAGCACTTCGCCGTTTCTTACGTTTATCATCCGTCCGGTGACCGATATCGTCGCCCCGACCTGCATCACCGAGCCGGTGACCAGGGCGTCGACACCGTACAGTTCGCCGATCTCCACGGCCTGGTCGCTGTCGATGACCCCCGAGAGCATCAGCTGCTGCTCCTCCAGCACCCTGTTCAGCAGAAGGCGCTCCTGTATCCGATACTTTCCGACCCGCTTCAGCTCGGTGACCGTCCACTCGGCCACGATACGTCCGGCGTTCTCCAAGCCGATACCGTTCTTCTCCTCGAACTCAACTACGGCTATATCAATATCTTCCTGAGCAAGGAGGGGGCGCCGATAATTAATTGAACAATGAGACAACAGGAGAGGACCCATGCGGAGCAGGACTTCATACTGCACCTCCTATATAGGGCATGCACAATTCTATAATGACGTAGCCGAGAGGTCAACTTTTATTCCCCACCTCTAACAATTCTAAATTTGGAAAGTTCAGATGCACTTTCCAAATTTAGAATTGCTCCCCCGCCTCGCGGCTCTGCCCGGCGAAAAAAAAGCGCCGTTTTCCCCCTCCTCCCGTGCTATACTGATGGTAGGATCAATCCCCCTTTCGGTGGTGATAAGAAAAAAAAGTAGTGTGTCATGACCAAGAAAGTACCGTTTGTTGTTTTGTTGATCTTTTTTCTCGCCTCTGGCATAGGGTCGGTCTTCGGCCAGACCGGAGACTACGAAGACGAAGGCTGGAAAAAACGCTTCTCCTCGCCCACCTATGGAGTCGCGCTGACCCCTTTGGAGTTGAAGTACGAAAACACCGGCAACGACTATACTACGGAGACCATCTGGGTACCCGGGGTGGATCTCCGCATCTACAATGGGATAAACGTAGCCAAGCGCGGCGGCTTCTACACCGGTTATGAGGTGGGAGTGCAGTTTCTCTTCCTGTCTCTTATACACATCTGACGCTGCCGACGAAGAGGATAGTGTAG
>OMKS01002469.1_pt1 | contig 15441 bp, 7 predicted proteins | sample 1674721 | NCBI WGS metagenome assembly OMKS01 (sample SAMN06264996, study PRJEB25208) | sediment metagenome | isolation source: hot spring sediment | place: USA: California | collected 2014-09-02
GCTTCGCCGGCGCGCAGGCGGATGCGCTCCAGGCGGACGGTCAACGTGCCGCCCTCCGGCATCGCGTCGCGCGCGTTGACCACCAGGTTCATCAACATTTGCCGGATGCGCGTGGGGTCGGCGTTGACGATGTAGTCTTCGGCATCCTCTTGCAAGTCGATGCGGATGCTCTCCGGCAATGTGCGCTCCCACAACTTGACCTGTTCTTTCAAGAGCGGCGCTAAATCCAATGGGCGTAGGTCGAGCGGGGTGCTGCGGCTGAAATCCAAAATCTGGTTGATCAACTCGGCAGCGCGCTGTCCTTGCTGGTATACGATGGTCAGGCGGTCGCGGAGGTTGCCGGGCAAATCTGTTGAGCGCAGCGCCATCTGGCTGTAGAGGAGCATCACGGCAAGGATGTTGTTGAAGTCGTGGGCGATGCCGGCGGCCAACTGTCCCACCATCGCCAACTGCTGTTGGCGTTGAACGTGGCTCTCGATCTTGCGCTGTTGGGTGACGTCGCGGATGACGAGCAGCCAGTGCGGGGCAGCGGCGTTTGCTTGAATGGGCCGCGCGATCACTTCCAGGATTTGCCCTTGTGTTTCGATCTCCCGCCACAGGCGCTCGTCAGACCGGATGAGGAATTCATTAAGCGGATGGCCGCCCAACGATTCCAGGATATCGCCCTCGCGGACATCGCTAAAAACCTGCAAGTCTTTCTTCCCTGCCGGGTTGATGAGCAGCACCTTATTCTGGCTGTCCAGCACGAGCACGCCATCCGGTACGGTGTCGATGATGCGTTGGATCTGTTGCGCCTGTTCCTGCACTTCTGCCAGCAAGCGCTCGCGTTCTTTTTCGCCCTGCACCCAGGCGGTGATATCCTCCGCCGTCCCTTCGTAATACAGGACGTCGCCCTCGCCGTCACACACGCTGCGCGCACTCTCACGGACAATCAGGCACGAACCATCCTTTCTCGTCCAGGTGGCTTCCAGCCCGATGATGCGGCCCTCCTGTTCTACCCGTTGTCTGAAGACTGCGCGGGGATAGTTGGGAAAATAAGCATCGCTATTCAGGCTGAGCTGCGCCAATTCTTCAAACGAGGTGTACCCCAACATGCGGATGAATGCCGGATTGGCTGTCAAGAAACGGCCATCTGGGGTGGTTTGGTATATGCCAATGGGGGAGTTTTCGAAGATGTCCCTGAACCGTTCTTCTGTCAGTTCGGCGACGCGCTGTTCCAGCGTGGCAGCAAGCTGTGCCAGATCGTCTTGCGCGCGTTTGAGCGTGCAGAGATGGCCTACGGTAGAGGCGTATAACCGCGCGATTTCACAATCGTGATCGGTAAAGGGCCGCCGGTGGATGAAGTTGTCCATGCTCAGGAAGCCGATCACGGTTTCGCCGTTCCACAGCCCCACCGCGATCCGGTCGCCTAGCCCTACCTGTTCGCCATCCCCTCGGAATACAGGCGCATTTTTGTAAAGCCGGAACGGCATCTCGCCGGAAACGACTGTATGTAAGCCGGAGGGAGCAACGATGGGGTGGCGCACCGACCACTCGTCCGTCGTTTGCCCGTCGTTGTCGGTGCCATACGTTCCGATCATTGTGCCGTGGTCCTCGGTGACGAACCACAGCGCGACACGGTCAAAGCCCAGTTGCTGTCGACCTGCTTCCACCGCACGGTGACAGAGTTCATCTAGGCTCTCGGCCTTTGAGAGATCATTCGATACAGCCATGAGCAGCGCCAATCGCTCGGAGAATGGCTGTTCTTCGTCACGTTCGATATTGATCTTGTCCGATATGGTTTTCGACTTGTCTTTGCCACACATTATTGTTGGTGCGGTTCAACCTTTAACATAAAAAACAGGCCGCCGGGTGTCCGGTAACCTGTTTCCGCCCTACAGCGCTTTGTTAACACGAATCGGCTAAACTGCTGATAGCAAGGCTCCAGGAACCTTCTCAGTTTCCGGAAAAGAAAGTAATATTTGCGGCGCTGGCAAATGCGTAATCATTTGAAGCTGCTGCGCCGACCGGAACAGTTGGTCGGCAAAATTCAGTAATTGAAGGGCCATTGTACCGGGAACCAATTCGTGTCCACACTCGGCGCATACATATAGCCATACATTTTTCAACGTGATAGGGATGCCAGCACGTTCATATTGAATGGTATGACGTTGCCATACCATCATTGACTGACAGCGAGGACAGATTTTTTCTTCCATATCGATTCACCTTCTGCGTTTGCGAAACGCAATCCACTCGCGTTGGTTTGGAATATACGTGGTCACGTCTGCAATTCATGCTTAAAGTATCCTTGCTTGAAAAGTTGGCGGATAAGGGCGATGTCCATTCACGACTCCAAATTCATCATACTCGGTGTGCAGTGATTTGTAAAGCTGGAGGCCCACCTTAAGTAGATGCTTTGTTAAGCTTATCTCAAAATAATGCGTGCATCTACCACTTTCAACCCCTGCTTTTTGGCGTAGACCAGCACAGGATTGGCATCCGATTCGGCGATCTCGTCGCCCAAATCCATGATCATCTGCGAATAACGACTCAACGCCTCGGCGAGTGCGTTACGGTCGCGGGGAGGTTCGCCGCGCGCGCCGGCCAGCAAAGGCGCGCCTTGGATGTCGGCGAGCATCGCCAGCGCGTGCGCCGCCGAGATGGGGGCTATGCGGAAGGTCACGTCCTTGAGGATTTCGATGAAGATGCCGCCCAGCCCGAACATCACCGTGGGGCCGAAGGTGGGATCGTTGATGGATCCCAGAATGACCTCTGTGCCGGAGGGCGCCATCTGCTGCACGGCCACGCCGTGGATGTGCGCGTCGGGTTTGTAGGCGCGCGCGCTGTTGAGGATGGCGCGGTACGCCGCCCGCACGTCGTCCGCGGAGTGTAGGTTGATTTTCACCCCGCCGGCATCCGATTTGTGCAGGATATCCGGAGACATAATTTTCAGGACCACGGGATAGCCCATCGTTTCGGCCAGTTGTACGGCGGCGTCCTCTGACGTCGCCAATTCCGTTATGGCCACGGGCAGGCCATAAGCGGCGAACACCTTCTTCGATTCGATTTCGCTGAGGTAGACCCGGCCCGCGTCCCGCGCCTGCGCGATGATGGTGCGCGCGGCAGCGACATCCACGTCGCGGTACGGTGTGAACGCATCGGTCACCGGCGCGCCATCGCGGCCGATGCTGTGCATCTGCGCATATTCGTGCAACGCCGCGATGGCGTTGACGGCGATGTCCGGCGCGCCGTAGGTGGGGATATCGTGCTCGACCAGCCACTGCATCGCGCGCCCGGCCTCTGACCCGCCGATGAACGACACGGCGATGGGTTTGTCCGTAACGCCCGACTCGTCCACTGCACGCTTGATCGCCTCAGCAATATCCATCGGGTCGTTGCGCTGCGTCTCGCAGAAGAGGACGACCAGCCCGTGCACCCAAGGATGCTGCAACGCGGTTTTGACTGTCGCCAGATACTCCGGCCAGCCGCCCATGCCGGTCAGGTCGGCGGGATTCTTCACCGAGCCGATCTCCGGCACGTAGGCGCGCAGCGCGGCCTGCAAGTCATCCGGCGCAAAGCGCAGGGGGATGCCGAACCGCTCCGCGGCGTCTGCCGCCAGCACGCCCACGCCGCCGCCGTTGGAGATGATCATCAGGTTGTTGCCCGCCATCGGGGGCTGCAATGAGAGCGCCAGCGTGCGGTCGAAGAGGTTGTTCAGGTCCGAGGCGCGCACCACGCCCGCCTGTTCCAGCGCGGCGTCGTAGACCTTGCCCTTGCCGGCCATCGCGCCGGTGTGCGAGGCCGCCGCTGCTGCCCCGTGCGCCGACACGCCCGACTTGAGTGCGACGATGGGTTTGTGTACGCCGCGCGCGATCTCCAGAAAGCGGCGTCCGTTCTGGAAACCCTCGACGTAGATCGTGATGCACGTCGTCTGTTCGTCCTGATCCAACCATTGCACCAGGTCACCAAAGTTCACGTCGGCCATGTTGCCCACAGAGATCATCTTGTCGAAGCCGACGTTGCGGACGTAGCTCGCCACCGTCATCGCAATGAGCAGCGCGCCGCTTTGGGAGATCATCGCGGCTTTGCCCGGCAGCGGCATGAACGGCCCGAACGAGGCATTGCACTTGTCGGAGTTACACATAATGCCCACGATATTCGGTCCCAAGAGGCGCATGCCGTAGCGCTGCGCTATGCCGACCAGTTCATTCTCCAGGTCTTTGCGCCCGATTTCGCTGTAGCCGGAAGCTACGACGATCAGCCCTTTGACGCCCTTTTGCCCACATTCTTCAGTGACGCCGGGTGTCCGGGCGGCGGGCACGATCAACATTGCAGCGTCGATCTCGCCCGGTACATCCAGCACCGAGGGGTAGGCCTTCAACCCCTGGATTTCGGTCTCTTTGGGATTGATGGGATAGATGTCGCCCGGATAGTCACAATCGATCAGATTTTTCACGGCCAGATAGCCGATCTTACCGGGCGTATTGGATGCGCCGATGACGGCGACTGATTTCGGGCGCAACAGCCCGTTCAAGGCTTCAAAATCCACGTTCATGCCTCCTGGAACCACGAATCTACACTAATCTTCACGATTCGTGAAGAAAAATCCGTTTCATCCGTTCACTCCGTTGACCTAAAGCAAAAGTCGCAAGTTATAAACCGCGTCCTACACGCGAAGTATAACTTGCAACTTTTAACTTTCAATTCGGAACTCTTACGCTTTGTGCTCTAACCCCAGACTCGCATACAGGCGGGCGAAGTCGAAGTGTTCCTCGAGCAAAGCCTCGAACTGATCCAGCTTGGCTTTCTGCCCCAGGCGTGTTTTGCCGAACACATCGTCGATGGCATCTACGGCTTCCATCGTGTTCTTGCGTGTCAGCAAGACCGGCACGCCTAGCTGTTCGGCGCGCCGCAGCACTTCAGGGACCGGGCGCAGATGTCCGGTGAGGACCAAACACTGCGTCGCGGTTTCCAATGCCAATAACTGGATGTCGGTCCGGTCGCCGCCAGTGATAACGGCCTTGGTGCCGGGGATGCGCCGCATACGCGGTAGCGCCTGTTCCGCACTCATCGCGCCGACCATCAGGTTTTCGACGAGCGCATCGCGTTTATGCGAGCACGCGAGAGTTTCGGCGTCGAGCACATCCGCGATCTCGCCCACGCTGATGGACTGCAATTGCTCGCGGAACGGCAGGACACCGAGGGTGGGAATGCCCCGCCCTTCCATACACGAGAAACACTCTTGCAATCCCGGAATTTCGGCGTCGGGAACGGCGTTGATCGCCAACCCAATCAGCCGCTCGTGGAACTGCCGCTGTGCATCCACACAGGCGTCCCCCATGCTTACCGGATTGCGGTACCGGACCATCGCCAGCACCGGGATGTCCAGGTGGTTGGCGACCGAAACCGGGTCAACCTCCAGACTCAATCCCTCGCGCAGTGAAGCGCCACCTTCGATTAACATAATGTCTTTGCCGGCTGAAATCCGCTTGTAGGCGGTTTCGATTTGCGGCATCAGATCGCGGTCGATGCAGCCGCAGCGCAATTCCTGCACCAGTGAAGGGGCGAGCACGACACCCACCATGTTGACCAAGGGGTCGGTCATTTTCAGAATGCGGTGGATGGACGTGGCATCTTCATCGGAGACGCGTCCTGGCAGTGGCTCCCACGGATACGTCGAAACCGGCTTGAAATATCCCACCTTGTAGCCATCGTTTTGCAAGCGTTGGCCTAGTGCCAGGCAGAACGCTGTTTTGCCACTAAAGCGTTGCACCGAGGTGATGTAGAGTGCTTTCATAAATTCCCTCCTTGGGATTCGCTTACGATTCTAGCGATGTCCTGCGCGGCTATCGACCTTCTCGTCGAAGCGGAAGTATAGGGAGATTTCGCCGCCTTCGTATTCCTGGTGCAAAACACAGCCACTCTTCTGGAAGACGCGCGTCATCGCCATATTCCCTGCAATCACGTTTGCCCGGAAGCCGTGCAAGCCGCGCTCTCTGGCCGCCCGCATCAGGAAGTGCAATATGTGTGTGCCGATGCCCTGCCGTTGGTGCTCATCAGCGACCGAGAACGCAACTTCGGCCATATTCTCGTTGTAGTCCATCATCCAGTGACCTGCGGCGACAATCGGTGCGGTATCGGAATTGCCCAGCGTGCCCACGATGCCCATATTCTGTTGGTAATCCACCGCTACCATCTCTTGTGCCAATTCGTGAGGGAAGTCGCGGCGTACCTGGAAGAAGCGCAAATAGACGGAACGCTCGGAAAGTTTGTAGAGATACTCCTGGAAAAGTCGCTCGTCACTGGGGCGGATCGGGCGGAAGAACAGCTCCAGGCCGTCGAAACTCTCGGTGTGTTCCATTTCAACAGGATAAATCGTTTCTGGGATGATCTGATCTTCGTAGAGATACTTCATCTTCTTGGCCGCTTCCAGCAATTCCTCGCGGAACTTCGGGTGTGCAATCTGAATCAAAGCGACGGCGCGCTCGCGCAGACTCTTTCCGTGCAAGTAAGCAACTCCGTACTCGGTAACGACGTAGTGCACGTCCCCGCGCGTTGTAACGACGCCCGCGCCTTCAGTCAACTGTGGCACAATGCGTGAGATCGTGCCCTCCCTCGCCGTCGAGGGCAGCGCGATGATGGGTTTGCCTTGTGGGGCCAGCGCTGCGCCGCGGATGAAGTCTGCCTGTCCACCGATACCGCTGTAAATCTGGTAGCCCAACGAGTCTGCGCATACCTGCCCGGTGATGTCAACCTGTAGTGCTGTGTTGATTGCCACCATCTTCTCATTCTTCGCGATGTTGATTGGCGAGGAATTGTAGTCCACCGGGCGAAATTCAAAAATCGGGTTATTGTCAACGTAATCGTACAGGCGGCGCGTGCCGATGCAGAAGGTCGCCATCACCTTGCCTGGGTGATAATTCTTCTTTGAGTTGTTGACGACGCCGGCTTCGATCAGGTCGATCAGGCCATCGGAGAACATCTCGGTGTGGACGCCCAAGTCCTTCTTGTCCATCAGACCGTACAGGATCGCATTCGGGACCGCGCCAATACCGACCTGGATGGTAGAACCATTCTCCACCAGGCGCGTCGCGTGGCGCGCAATCTTCAGGGCCACTTCATCAGGTTCTGGTGAAACCACCTCCAAGATCGGCTCGTCCTTCTCGACGATACAGTCCAGTTCCTCGACGTGAATAAAACTGTCGCCCAGCGTGCGCGGCATTTGCGGATTGACCTGCGCGATGACGAAAGTTGCCGCTTCTACGGCAGCCTTGACCGCTTCTACCGAAACGCCCAGCGAACAGAACCCGAATTTGTCGGGGGGTGTGACTTGGATAAGCGCAGCGTCGAGTGGCATTCGCCCGCTCTTGAAAAGCCCTGGGATCTCGGAGAGGAAAATAGGTGTGTAGTCGGCGATACCCTCCGCTACAGCCTTGCGAACGCTAGGGCCGACGAAGAGTGAATTGTGGCGGAAGCTGCGGTTGTAGGCTTTTTGGGCATGACGTGCTGCTCCCACCGTCAACATATGGACGATTTCAACGTCATTCAACTTTCCACCCTGTTCGCCTAAGGTCACGAGTTCTTCCAACAAGTGTTGGGGTTCCCCACATCCTGGGCCGAGGAAAATCCGGCTGCCACTGCGAATCTTGAGCAACGCTTCCCGCGCACTCATCAGCCGATCGGAATAGAGTTTTTCCCAATTTCCCATAACTGGCATAATTGCTCTCCTTACTTAATGGTATTAGCTGTTACCCATCAGCGTTCAGCTTGAAACGTAAAAGCTGACCGCTGAAAGCTGACAGCTATTTACGAAGCTTTCGCCGCTTGCGGCGGCTTGACGAACCAGCCGATCGCTGCTGCTGCAAGACAAGCTATACCACAGATTGTAAAGACGACAAGCCACCCCTGGAGCCCTGTTCCACTACGCAGGCTGGCGTCGCGTAACACGCCCGCCAGAACCGGCCCTACAATACCGCCAACACCGTAGGCGGTGAAGACGAACCCGTAGTTGAGGCCCAGATTTTTCGCGCCGAACATATCTGCCGTCGCCATCGGGAACAGCGCGAAGTTCCCACCAAAGTTGAAGCCAATTAGAAGTGCGGCCAGGTAGAGTAGGACTGACGTGCCGCCCATCAAGTAGAACAACAACATCACGACACCCTGGATCGCGCACATAATGACCAGCGATAGTTTGTATCCGATCTTGTCCGAGATCGTACCCCACGCAATACGTCCGATGCCGTTGGCAAGGGAGTAGAACACCGCCATCGCTATTCCGGCGACCGCGCTGGCCTGCTCTGCCGTCAGGCCGGCGCGAGCCTGGAGCGCGTCGATGCCGAACAGCTTGATGTTACCGATCGTCATCAGCCCGGCCATGCTGGAGAAAATGAACATCCCCCAAATCGCGTAGAATTGCGGCGTGCGCAGCATCTCGCCAGGTACGTAGTCCGTTTTGACGACGGCTTTGCCCTTGCCTTTGCCGGCAGGTTTGGGGGGCTTCCACCCTTTGAGGACCCAGCCTTCGGGTGGGTTGACCATCCAGATGGAGCCGACGATGACCGCGATGGCGAACACGATGCCGTAGATGAGGAACACGCGCAGCACGCCGAGGTTCTCTAGCAACCCGCCCCAACTGCCGGCCAGTTGTACCCAGATGAGCGCGCCGAAACCAAATCCGGCCACGCCCAGGCCGGTGATGAGCCCTTTTTTGTCAGGATACCACTTCACGCCTACCGCGATGGGGCAGACGTAGGCTAATCCAATGCCCGCGCCGCCTATCAGTCCGATGAAGATGACTTGCGCCCAGAAACTTTGACCGAACAATCCGGCCAGAATGTACCCTGCGCCCAACACAGCCCCGCCCGTCATCGCAACGATGCGCGGCCCGGAGCGGGCTTGCCAGCGCCCGGCCAACACCATCACCACCGCAAACGTTGCCAGTGAAACCGAGAAAATAATCTGCGTTTGCGTACTGCTAAAGCCGAAGGGGCCTGCCGGATCGGTGAGATAAGGTGTGAAAACGCTCCAGGCATAAATTGCCCCGAGACATAATTGAATCAACAATGCGCCGACGACGACGAGCCGCCGGTCGAGGATTTTCTTTGGTTGTACCTTTGCCACGGCGTCCTCCTGAAGAAGAAAGAGATAGAGTTTAGAGATAGAGATAAGACAAGGAAGTGGTCAGCTTTCGGGCTGAAAGCTGAGAGCTGAAAGCTGACCACTGAAAGCTAACGCGATGTCTCGCGCCGCTATTTGCGACCGGCAATGAGTTTCTCGACGACCGACGGATCGGCCAGCGTGCTGGTATCACCCAGGCTGCCGAACTCACCTTCGGCAATCTTGCGCAGGATGCGGCGCATAATCTTGCCGCTGCGGGTCTTGGGCAACGCGTCCGTGAACTGGATCGCGTCGGGTCGGGAGGTGGGGCCAATCTCCTTGCGCACGTGGTTCATCAATTCCTTGAGGAGGGCATCGCTAGGCTCTACATTCTCGCGAAGCGTGACGTAGGCGTAGATGGCCTGACCCTTGATGTCGTGCGGGCGGCCTACGACGGCGGCTTCGGAGACGGCGCGGTGGCTGACCAACGCGCTTTCAACCTCGGCGGTACCGATGCGGTGACCGGAAACGTTCAACACGTCGTCGATGCGGCCTTCTAGCCAGTAGTCGCCATCCTCGTCCTTGCGGCAACCGTCACCGGTAAAGTAGATGTCCGGATACATCGTGAAGTAGGTGTCGATAAAGCGGTCGTGATCGCCCCACATCGTGCGCGCCATCGCGGGCCAGGGCTTCTTGATGCACAGCTTACCGCTTTCGTTGACGGCACATTCGGCGTTGTCGTCGCGCAGGATGGCCGGCTCGACGCCGAAGAACGGCTTGCTGGCGCTGCCGGGCTTGAGCGTGTGTGCGCCGGGGAGCGGGGTAATCAGGATGCCGCCGGTCTCGGTCTGCCACCAGGTATCCACGATGGGGCAGCGACCCTTGCCGACGTGCTCGTGATACCACAACCAGGCCTCGGGGTTGATCGGTTCGCCCACGCTACCGAGCACCCGCAGGCTGGAGAGATCGCACTTCTCCACCCATTCCTCACCCAGGCGCGCCAGCGAGCGGATCGCAGTGGGGGCAGTGTAGAAGATGTTGATCTGGAACTTGTCCACGATCTGCCAGAAGCGGCTGGCGTCGGGGTAGGTGGGGACGCCTTCGAACATGATGGACGTCGCGCCGTTGGCGAGCGGTCCGTAGACGATGTAGCTGTGCCCTGTCACCCAGCCGATGTCAGCGGTGCACCAATAGGTGTCGTCGTCGTGGATGTCGAAAATGTACTTGTGCGTCGCCGCCACGTAGGTGAGATACCCGCCGGTGGTGTGCATCACGCCCTTGGGCTTGCCGGTGGAGCCGGAGGTGTAGAGGATGAACAGCGGATCTTCGGCGTTCATCACTTCAGGCTCGCACACCATCGAGGCGTTCGCCATTTCGTCGTGCCACCAGGTGTCCCGGCCTTCGGTCATCGGCACGGTCCCATCGCCACGCTGGGCCACGATCATGGCCTCAATCGTCGGGCAGCTCTTCAGCGCCTCGTCGGCGGTGGCTTTGAGGGGGATGACCTTACCGGCGCGCAGTGAAACGTCGCTGGTGATCAGCAACTTGCACTCGGAGTCGTTGATGCGGTCCAGCAAAGACTGGGCGCTGAAGCCGCCGAACACGATGGAGTGAATCGCGCCGATGCGCGTGCAGGCCAACATGGCAATCGCCAGCTCGGGGATCATCGGCATATAGATGGCCACGCGGTCGCCCTTCTTGACGCCCTTGCTCTTGAGCACGTTGGCGAATTTGCTGACCTCGCGGTGCAGATCCTGGTACGTGTAGACCTTCACGTCCTCTTCCGGCTCGCCCTGCCAGATGATGGCGGCCTTGTTCTTACGCCAGGTCTTGAGGTGCCGGTCGAGACAGTTGTAAGAGAGGTTGAGTTCGCCATCGGCAAAGAACTTGTGCTCAATGACCCGTTCGCTGGTGTTCCAGGTGTACTCGCGCCCCTTAGTGGGGAACTTAAACCAATCGACAAATTCATCCGCCATCTTGAGCCAGAAAACATCCGGATCGTTGATGGACTCGTCGTACATCGCCTGATATTCTTCCGGCGACTTGACGTGCGCGTTGGCGCTCAGCTCAGCAGGTGGTGCAAACTTTTCTTTTTCTACTTGTTCAGACATACAAAATCCTCCTTAAACTAAGAAAATATAGATGACGCTTATATACCAATAGAACCTGGATCTTTAGTTTCCGCTAAAAATGACAAAAGGTCTCACCTGTGGTAAAAAGATTGTGTCCAAGCAATCAAGCCACAAGGTGAGACCATGAACACAATCCATTATATCATACAGACATTGGCAACAGTAGTCGAGAGCTTGCCAATTGGAACCAATCTAGCACTTTACCAATTTCTTTGGATGCTCGTCAGCGGTGCATTGCTTAGTAGCCGTGGTGCCTTGTTTCCCGCATTACAAGCGATTGGGCTGGGAGCAGCAGAAGTACGACGTGCCTGGGCGGCCTTTCGGTACGGCGCCTGGTCAATCAACGCGATGCTGCAAACCTGGCAAACTCACGTAGAAGAACAAGGGAAATGGCAGGCGCATCAGTATGCCGGCTACTACGTCAAGGCCGTAGATATCAGTGCGTATTGGCGCCCATCAGTGAAAAGAATCAAGAGCAAGCACTATGACGCAGAAGCGGATAGAGCGTTACCGGCCGTCGTGTTCGGGTTAGTTGGACGAGTAGGCAGTGTTGGTGAACAGCGTATGGCCTTGATGACTAACCTGATCCGGGCTGATCTGATGGATCCATCTGAGCAGGCCTTGCAAACAGAACTCGTCGCGCGGGTTGCTGTGGAGTTAGCCGACGATGAAATTCCAGTCTTCGACGCCGGTTTCAAGCCCAAAGCCCTCTTTGCAGCCGATCTACCTCGTTTTGTCGTGCGCCTGGCCAAGAACTTTACTGCCCGCCGTAACGTGTTGCCCGATTCGTCAGGTGGACGTCCAGCGGAGTATGGTGTCATCGTGCGCCCCTTGGCACGCTCTTACAATGGCAATTTCATCGAGCGCACGCCGCCAGATCACGTGGAAACGTGGCAGGATCAAGGCCTGGGATTCCGAGCAGAGTTTTGGTATGACCTGGTGTTGCCCGATTGCAAAGTTTCGGCGGAGAATCAGGTCTTTACAGTGGCCACCGTTTATGATCCGCGCTTTGAAGACCCCTGGTTGTTGGCCTGTCCGCTTAAGCTGAACGGGCCTGATTTCTGGGGTATCTATCACGACCGCTGGCCCATTGAGCAATTGCCTTTGGCGAGCAAGCACATGGTGGGTGCTCACCGTCAGTTTGTCTTCGCTGAAGAAAGTTGCTACCGCTTGCCTGAATTGTCCTTGCTAGCCGGCTCTATCCAAACCTACCTGGCAGCTACCTTGCCCCCCATTCCTACCGGATTCTGGGATCGCAATCCCAAACGCACTCCCGGACGTCTACGTCGTTTGCTGGCTCGTGTGACTTTCTCAGATTTGGTACTTCCTGCGCAGGGTCGAATTCGGAAAAAGACCTCCGTGACCGATCACTTACCAAAGGGAATTCGAGGTCACAGGCGTTCAAAACAGCCTGTACCTACCTAGTCGTGCTCTTTTTCGAGCTTTTCCAAAGAATATTAAGGTTCTTTCCGCTCCAATCTGATTTTGGAGTGGTTGCAGTTACCGGAAACTAAAGTGGATGGCTCATTGATGAAAGCCCTTGTCAAGGTTTAGCTTTGTTTCGACGCCAGGACCAGGCGCATGTCAATCGCCATAGCGCCGCGCCCTTCCTCGAAAACCATTAATGGATTGATATCCAGCTCTACAATTTCGGGAAAATCTGTTACCAATTGGCTGATCCGCAGCAGCGCATCTACCATTGCCATGTGATCGGCTGGGGCTTCACCGCGCACGCCTTCCAACAGACGATAAGCGCGAATCTCGCGGATCATCTCGTCCGCCTCGCGGGGACTGAAAGGCGCGATACGGAAGGAGACGTCCTTCAACGCCTCGACGTAGATGCCACCCAGGCCGAACGCCACGAGCGGGCCAAATTGTGGGTCGCGGCTCATACCCAACAATACCTCGCGCCCGCCGTGGACCATCTCCTGTACCTGGCAGCCCCATACCCGTGCGCCCGGCACGTAACGTCCCGCGCGGTAAATCATCAGGTCGAAGGCATCGCGCACGTCGCCTGGCGAACGCAGGTTCACTTTCACGCCGCCGACGTCGGTCTTGTGTAAAATATCGGGCGAGGCGATTTTCATCACGACGGGATAGCCGAATTCGTCGGCAATATCGACGGCCTCTTCAGGGGTGGAGGCCAGGCGCGAGCGCGGCACGTTGAATCCGTAGGCCTTCAGCACTTCCCAGGCTTCAGCGTCGCCAATCGAGACCCGCCCTTCGTCGCGGACCCGGTCGAATAATTCGTGCACCGGCGCTTTGTCCACATCGATGGGTACCACGCCGAAGATGCGCCGTTCTTGTTCCCTGCGATAGGCGCTCATAGCGGCCAGCGCATCGGCGGCACGCTCCGGGTAAGGGTAGTTCGGCACGCCATACTCCCACAGCACATCGATGCCCGCGTTGATACGCGCTTCGCCCATAAAACAGCCTAGAATTGGTTTGTCGGCTTTTTGGGCCATGCGTCCCACGGCGTGTGCAGTCGCTTCGATTTCGGTCATCGCCTGCGGGGTGACGATGACGATGACGCCATCGACCACCGGATCATTCAGTACTTCCTGTAGGGCGAATTCAAAACGGTCGGCCATCGCATCTCCAAGCACATCCACAGGGTTGGCCGCGCTGGCTGCACCGGGTAGCTTTGCTGTGAGCTTCTCGGTTATCTCCTGGCTCAGGCGTGGAATTTGCAACCCATCGCGTTCGAGTGCGTCGGTCGCCAGGATGCCGGGGCCACCCGCGTTGGTCACAATGGCGATGCGGTCGCCCTTGAGCAGCGGCTGGTACGCGAAAGCGCGTGCGTAGTCGAAGAGCGCCTCCATCGATGTGGCGCGGATGATGCCCGCCTGGTTGAAAGCGGCCTTGTACGCTGCTTCGGAACCGGCGAGACTGCCCGTATGCGAGGAAACTGCTCGTGAGCCGGATGCCGTGACACCGGATTTGATCGCCACCACCGGCTTTTTGCGGGTGATTTTCTTGGCCGTCTCAATGAAGAGTTGCCCGGCGGGCACGCCTTCGACGTACATCAAGATAACGCGCGAATTGGGGTCCTCGCCCCACGCTGCCATCAAGTCAATCTCGCTGACGTCGGCTTTGTTCCCCAGACTGACGAATTTGGAGAATCCAATTCGGCCTGCCATAGCCATATCGAGCACGGCCGTCCCCAGTGCGCCGGACTGAGACATAAATGCAATCGGCCCACTCGGCGGCATTCCGGCGGCAAAGGTTGCGTTGAGGTTGGCGTTGGTGTTGATAACGCCCAAGCAGTTCGGCCCGATCAAGCGCAGATTGTGTTTCTTGGCAATCTCGATAAGTTCCATCTCCTGTTCAAGCCCCTCGCGCCCGGCCTCGCGGAAACCGGCGCTGATGACGACCACCGAGGGGATTTTCTTCTGCCCACATTCCTCCACCGCGGCCAAAACAAAGCGCGCCGGAATCACAATAATAGCAAGATCAATGGGATCGGGAACATCAAGGACAGAGGGATAAGTTTTTAAATCGAGAATTTCATCAGCTTTGGGATTAATGGGGTAAATCTTGCCTTCGAAGCCACCAGTCTTAATGTTATTCAGCACCGCATAACCAAGTTTGTCAGTGTCACGGGAGGCGCCTATCACGGCGACGGATTGTGGAGCAAAAAATGTATCCAGCATAACTGTTCCTCTCAACCTCATTAATTCAGACAGCAAAACGGGCATTGCCTATGCGCGAAGCTTAGAATCTATCCGAAAATTCACCGTTGACACACGAGAAACTTTCCCGGACACAATTTTCGGACAAGGTCTTATTCTATCACTAAAGCCCCGCATTGCAACAGGTTGGCTATCACGAATATTCTGTGAAAGAGGTCACGCTCCGTTGATTCAACATATCCGTGGCAACTGCGCGCCCGTCAACATCGGCAGGATGCGCTTAGCTCCGTAGGGCGTTTGCAAGATGACGCGACCCGCATGCGCAGGAGTCACGTGCCCGATCAACGCCGCTGCCTCTCCTAACGGATGCGCGCGCAGCGCGGACAACGCCGCCTCCGCTGCCTCTGCTGCGACTGCGACGATGACTTTTCCTTCATTCGCCGCGTAGAGCGGATCGAGACCCAAGAATTCGCACGCGGCGCGCACCGCCTCTCGCACGGGGATGGCGGTTTCTTCTATCTCGATGCCAATCTTCCCCCCCTTAGTCCCCCCCAGTGGGGGGGAGATAGGAGAAGCCTCCCCCCCGTCGGGGGGGATTG
>OMKS01002470.1_pt1 | contig 15441 bp, 15 predicted proteins | sample 1674721 | NCBI WGS metagenome assembly OMKS01 (sample SAMN06264996, study PRJEB25208) | sediment metagenome | isolation source: hot spring sediment | place: USA: California | collected 2014-09-02
CCGCGGGCAACGTGTTCCAGGCTGCCGGGGTGGCCATCCCCCCTCCGGCACGAGAGCTCACCCGTGGTGCCAAGACAGTTGTCCAGACGTCGTAGTGCCCTGCAGAAGCTCACTTCGCAAAACCAACTGTAGAAGATGGGCCTGACCGATCCGGTGATCGGGCAACCGATCGCCAAGGCGGTGGTCACGCTCTCGTTGCTCAGCGAGGACGGTAAACTTGCCTTCTGGGGCGACTGCCGCCCGGCTGCTTCCGCCGCCTCAGCGCGCGGGAACTGGCGGCGCTGCGCGAAGAAGTCGGCCTCGCCGCCGCCGGTGGTCCCGCGCGGAAGATACGCCCGAAACGGGGCGGAGGCCGGGCGCGGCGGGGAGCAGGTGCGCAACGGCAGGAAACCCCCGCAAAGGCGCGAATATCAAGGCCTAGGAGGGAACGGCATGGAGAAATGGGCTCTGCTCGTGATTGACATGCTGCGGGACTTCGTGGCCGAGGAGGGCAGCCTGTATTGCGGTCCCGGTGCCTCCGCTCTGGTGGGTCCGGTGGCCGCCGAGATCGAAGCTGCCCGCGCGGCCGGAGCGCCCGTGGTGTACGTGTGCGACCGCCACCTTCCCGATGACCCCGAGTTCAACATGTTCCCACCCCACTGCGTGGCAGGTTCCCCGGGTGCCGAGGTGGTGCCCGCACTGGCCCCCCGTCCCGGTGACCGGGTGATCCCCAAGCGGAGATTCAGCGGGTTCTTCGGTACCGACCTGGACCTCACCCTGCGGGAACTGGGGGTGGACAGGCTGCGCCTGGTGGGCGTGTGTACGAACATCTGCGTCCTGTACACGGCCGCCGATGCCCGCATGCGGGGATACGAGGTCGAGGTGCCCCGCGATAAAGTGGCCTCGTTCGATCCCGGCGCCCACGAGTGGGCCCTACAGCAGATGGAAAAGGTGCTGGGGGTACGGGTGCGGTAGCCATTCACCGCGGACGGAGGGATGACGTTGCACGAGTTCTTGAACCTTTGGGAAGTACCCGACTTCGACCCTGGTCCCCGTTTGCTCTATTCCGCCACCCCCGAGGAAGTAGCTAGGGGGGCTACCACGGATATCTACTTCTTGCGTACTTACGAGATCCTGCGCCGCCTGGGAAGACTGGACACGCCGGTGGTGGCGGAAATCTTCACCAGCCGCGCCGGGGTGATGGCCGGAATCACTGAATGCCGGCAACTCCTTGCCGGCCGTTCGGTGGAGGTGTGGGCGCTACCCGAGGGGGAAGAGTTCGCCCAAAAGGAAGTGGTGATGCGCATATCGGGCCCCTACGGGGGCTTTGGCCTGCTGGAAACCCCCCTCCTGGGCATACTGGCTTCCAACTGCGCCTGGGCCACTGCGGCCCGGGACTGCCGCCGGGCAGCGGGCGACAAGCCCGTGATCTGCTTCGGGGCGCGGCACGTGCACCCGGCGGTGGCGCCCGTCATGGAGAGGGCCGCCCTGGTGGGAGGCGCGAGCGGAGCCAGCTGCATCATGGCCGCCCGGCTGGCGGGTAGGCTGCCTTCGGGCACCATCCCCTACGCTGCCATCCTCATCGTGGGAGACACGGTAGAGGTGGCACAGGCTTACGACCGCTACATGCCGCCCGACGCACCCCGCATAATACTGGTGGACACCTTCAAGGATGAGGCAGAGGAGTCACTGCGGGTGGCACGAGCCCTGGGGCCGGCCCTGAGCGGGGTACGGCTGGACACGCCTGCGGAGCGAGGGGGCGTGACCCCGGAACTGGTGGAAGAAGTCAGACAGCGCCTCGACCAAGCCGGGTTTTGTGACGTGAAGATCTTCGTGTCCGGCGGGCTAGACCCCGCCCGCATCGCTTTGCTGTCGCAGGCCGGCGCCGACGCCTTCGGGGTGGGCAGCTACATCTCCGGGAGCCGGCCCATAGACATGACCATGGACCTCAAGGAGGTTGCCGGGCAGCCCGTGGCCAAGCGGGGCCGTATCCCGGGAATCACTCCCAGCGCCCGGCTGCAGAAGATCCTGTGAGAGACAGGGCGAGGGAAGAATCCACGCGCGTTTTCCGGCGTCCCACCGGCGGCCGCGCTGCTTCCGGCGGCTGTGCCGCTCCTGCAGCGCGGCGTAGGGCTGGCGCCCGGGCGCGTTCCCCCGGACGCGGGGATGGTGCGCCGGGGCGGGGCGACGGTCTACATCGAGATGCCCCTCACGTGCTTCGACCTCCTCATCGCCACAGGCTTCACGAAGTCGGACGGGTTCAGCTACGCGCTGTTCGAGCTGAGCAACGTAAGTCTCGACCTCGGGGGGCTTCCCTTCACCATCAAGTGGGTGGACGTCATGTTCACGGTGACGAGCAAGTCCGTGAACGTGGTGTTCGACGTGTCCCTGGCCGACACGGCGTGCATCAAGCCTTTCTTCGCCCTGGAAGGTGCGGGCACGGAAATCCAGGGGATCGCCCTGAAGGCCCTCCTCCTTGAATGCGAACTGGAGAGAGTGACGATCACGTCTGGGCACATGTTCGATGCGGACGGGTGGTACCCCTACCTCAACTACCTCAGCACCCGGGTGTACGGCTGGACCTGGGATGGCGGGTTGGCCACCACCCCTGCCGGCGCCGTTACCGAAGGGTACGACGAGTTCATCGGGATCCTCGTGGACGGCGCCGCATGCTGTGGCGGCTCGTACCTCTTCTCCGCCTTCGCTTGGTTCGACACAGGCAATACCTCCGGGATCTTCGATTGGGCCGAGTCGCGGATCAACCTACAGGTTGGGGTTGGCTCATACGCAGATTTCTCGTTCGGGCTTAGCGTGACCACCTCTGGCGTGAACTGGGTTCGCCTGGGGTCCACGATCCGGTGGTAGGGGGTTCTGCTCAGTCAACCGAGAGGGCCCTGCGCTGGCAGGGCCCTCTTCTTGTCACGCGGAGGACCTACCGCGAGCCTCGGCGCCAATTCGATCCGGTCAGGGCTCGGGGATGCTCTTCACCACGCGCCGAGCGTGAACCCGAGGACGATGCTGCGGCGGCAATGCCAAACGAGGTACGCCCGCCAGCCGGAACCGCGCACCCCGAGACCCGCTCCCACCGCGAGCTCGACCTCGAGCTCCGTCTCCGGCTCGACCTCGACGAGGGGGCGGACGGCTGTCGAAGGAGACCAGGCGGGCATCCACGCCATCTCCTGGAAGGAGAGGCCCCCGACGAGGACGATCCCCACTCTCCCCAACGGAAGCCACATCGCGAGGTACCCCTCCACCTCCGGGCCCACGGGGACAAAACCGCCGGGGCCAGGGAGGGTGAGCTCGGGCGATGAGGGTCCAGGCCGGAACGCGCAGCCTAGCCCCACGACGTCGAGCCAGAGCTCGGCCGCGAGCGAGTCGATCCCGAAGGCAAGCCCGACCCCCAGCGGGGGAAGCTCCCCGGCCACAGCCCACAACGGACGGGGCCCGGGCGCCCACAGGGATGGCCGGGCCGCAGCGAGGGTAAGGGACAGGGTCAGCTCCTCCCCGTCCGCCACGGAGAGGTCGAGGGAGCGCGCCTCGTACCCTTCCTTCTCCACCCGGACCCGAACTTTGCCCGGGGCGATCGCCGCGGAGAGGGGGGTCCTCCCGAGGTAGGCCCCTCCCACCCACACGGAGGCCCCGCTCGGGCTCGTGATCACGGAGAGGGTGGCCCGGGGGCGGTGGACGCGATAGGACGTCCATGCCGTGCCCCACATCCCGGGGAGAAGCGCAGTGACCTGGGATACGAACGAAACGGGGTTGGCGTACATGAGAAACGCGTCCGCCTCGAACGCGTTCGCCTCGTAGAAGGAAAGGGCCTTGGCGCTCGCCACGAGCTGGAGGTACTCGATCCCCTCGGGCTCGGTGACCCGCAGGACCCACCCGCGGGTGGGGAGGGTGTGGGCCCCCGCCGGGAACCACGGGTCCTGGAGGAAGCGGTTCGGGACGAGGAGCTTCACCTTCCCGTCCGGGGTCAGGTTGTACAGGTACACGTAGGCGTCGCGGGAGAGGGTGAAGGTGAGCGTGAGGGCATCCCCGGGCGCGTAGGTCGTCTTGTCGGCCTTGATGGAGACGACGATCGGCGGCTCCTCGGGGACGGGGATGATCCCCTGAGGGAGCACGGGCGCCTCCCCGAGAGAGGGGAGACCCAACGCCACCAAGGCCACGCACGCTGCCAGTGCCTTCGCCTTCAGCGGGCCAACACCTCCATCCGGATCTACACCTCGCTCGGGGGGAGGGTTCGGCGAGGCGGGCCCTCCGAAGCGAGGGCCCTGCGCAGGGCGCGCAGCGGAAGGAGGGCGCAGGAGAGGCGCGTCTTCACGACGCCCCCCAGGGCGGCGAGGAGGTCTTCGTCCTTCATCCTCTCCACCTCGGCCACGGGCTTCCCCGTGATGAGCTCGGTGAGGAGGGACGCCGAGGCAAGCGAGATCGCGCACCCTTCGCCGGTGAACCGCGCCGCAGCGATCGCTCCGTCCTGAACCTTGACCTCCAGCCGGACGATGTCCCCGCACAGCGGATTCGCTTCCACGGCCGAGCCCGTGGCGTCGGGGAGGCGGCCCTTGTTGCGGGGACGGCGCCAGTGGTCGAGGATGATCTCCTCGTACCCGCTCATCGGAGGGCCTCCCACACCCGATCGAGGGCAGAGAGGAACTGGTTGACCTCCTCGGGGGTGGTGTACACGTGGAACGAGGCCCGGCACGAGGCGGGGATCCCGAACCGGCGGTGGAGGGGTTGGGCACAGTGATGCCCGCCGCGGATCGCGATCCCCTCCTGGTCGAGAAGCGTCGCTACGTCGTGGGGGTGGATCCCGGCGAGGTTGAACGCCACGAGGGCCCCCTGTGCTGCCGGATCGGATGGCCCGTACACGGTCACATGGGGCCGGGCGAGGAGCCCGTCCAGGGCGAGGGCGGTCAGCTCCTCCCCGTGACGTCGCACCGCCTCCATCCCGATCGCGCGGAGGTAGTCCACGGCTGCCCCGAGGCCCACCGCCTGGGCGATGGGGGGGGTCCCCCCCTCAAACCGGGCCGGGGGATCGTCCCACGTCGCCCAGTTCAACCACACCTCGCGCACCATCTCCCCTCCGGTGAGGAGGGGAGGGAGCTCGGCCAGGAGGTCGTTCCGCCCCCACAGGACGCCGATCCCGGTCGGGCCAAGCATCTTGTGGCCGGAGAACGCGACGAGGTCAGCTCCGAGGTCGCCCACGTCCACCGGCAGGTGGGGCACCGACTGAGCGGCGTCGACGACCACGATCGCGCCCACGCGGTGCGCCTCCGCCGCGACCTCCGCCACCGGGTTCACCGTCCCCAGGACATTGGAAACGTGCACCAGCGCCACGACCTTCGTGCGTGGGGAGAGCTTCGCACGGAGGTCATCGAGGTCGAGCTCCCCGCTCGGGGCGACGGCGGCCGCGGCGAGGCGCGCCCCCCGCCGGCGGGCGATCTCCTGCCAGGGGAGGAGGTTCGCATGGTGCTCCATCTCCGTGACGAGGATCTCGTCCCCAGGCTCGACCCGCGTCTCCCCGAGCCCCCATGCCGCGAGGTTGAGGGCCTCCGTCGTCCCGTGGGTGAACACGACTTCCCCTGGACCCGCCCCGATGAGCGCTGCTACCTTGCCCCGCGCTTCCTCGTAGCGCTCGTTTGCCTCGGCGGCGAGCGCGTACACCCCCCGCCGCACGTTGGCGTAGGACTCCCGGTAGAACCGGGCTTCGGCCTCGATCACCGGGATCGGCTTCATGCTCGTGGCGGCGGAGTCGAGGTACACGAGGGGCTTCCCGTGCACCGTGCGGCCGAGGATGGGAAAATCGTTCCGGATGCGCTCGTCCATCAACCGATCGCCTTCTCGAAGCTCATCTCGAGGAGCCCGCGGAGCTCGATCGAGTACTCCAAGGGGATCTCCTTCAGGATCGGGGACACGAACCCGTTCACGATGAGGCTCATCGCTTGCGCTTGCGAGAGCCCCCGGCTCATCAGGTAGAAGAGCTGGTCCTGGGACACCCGACCCACGGTCGCCTCGTGCCCGAGCTCCACGTCGTCCGTCTCCGCGTTGAGGATGGGGATCGTCTCCGTCCTCGCCCCCGGGGTGAGGAGGAGGGTCGAGCACTCCACGTGGGCCTTGGCGCCTTTGGCGAGGGGGTAAACGTGGACCGTGCCCCGGAACACGGACTTCCCCGTCCCTTGGACCACGGACCGGGAGACGAGCCGCGACGTGGTTCCCGGCGCCCGGTGGAGGGCCCGTCCCCCGCTGTCGAGCCACATCCCGTCCTGGGCGAACGTGAACGCGAGGTTCTCCGTACGTGCCCCCGGGCCGAGGAGGACCGTCGTCGGGTAGAGCATCGTCACCTTGCTCCCCAGGGAACCCGACACCCAATCCACCGCCGCTTCCGCGTGGGCGAGCGCCCGCTTGTTGCTCAGGTTGTACACGTTCTTCGACCAGTTCTGGACCGTCGTGAAGCGGACCTTGGCCCCCTCTTTGGCGAAGATCTCCACCATCCCCGAGTGGAGGGCGGACCGCGCGAACCGCGGAGCGGAGCAACCCTCGATGTAGTGCACGGACGATCCGGGCTCGGCGACGATGAGGGTGTGCTCGAACTGACCCACCGCCTCGGTCTGCATCCGGTAGTACGCCTGGAGCGGAACGGCCACCTCGACCCCTGGTGGGATCCAGATGAACGTCCCCCCGCTCCACACCGCGCCGTGAAGGGCAGCGAACTTGTTGTCCTCGGGGGGGATCGCCTTCATGAAGTAGTCCTGGATCCACGGGTGCTCGCGCACCGCCTGGTCCATGCTCGCGAAGATCACCCCTTGGGCGCGGACCTCATCGAGGAGGGAGCGGTACACGACCTCGGAGTCGACCTGGGCCCCAAGGCCCGCGAGGGCCTTCTGCTCGGCCTCGGGAAGCCGCAGGGCGTGGAAGGTGCGGCGGATCTCGTCCGGGAGGTCCTCCCACCGCGTGACGGGCTCCACCGGCCGGGCGTAGTAGGCGAGGTCGGAGAGGTCGAGCTGGGACAGGTCGAGCCCGAACCGGGGGAGAGGGGACTTCTCGAACACGGTCAGGCATCGCTCCCGGTGGGCCCTCATCCAGGAAGGCTCTCCCTTCTCGACGGATAGTTCCTCCACGAACTCCCGGGTCAGGGTGCGGGGGATCCCCTTCGCTTTCATCCTCGCACCGCCTCGAACCCCTCCTCCCCGATCCGCCGCGCCAGCTCGGGCCCGCCCCGACCGACGATCCGTCCCCCGTCGAGGACGAACACGTCCGATGGCGGGACGTGGTCGAGGATCCGCGGGTAGTGGGTGATGATGAGGACCGCCGCCCCGCCCTCGGCCAGCTCGCGGATCGCGCCCGCGATCAGCCGCAGCGCGTCCACATCTACCCCCGAGTCCGGCTCGTCGAGGAGGGCGACCTTCGGCTTGAGGAGGTAGAGCTGGAGGAGTTCCGCCCTCTTCTTCTCCCCGCCGGAGAACCCGACGTTGAGCTCGCGGTCGTCGAGCGCCTCCATCCTCAGGCGGGAGATCGCCTGAGGGTAGCTTCTCTGGAACTCGCAGAACCCCTGCCCCCGCTCGGCACAGGCCAGCCGCAGGAACTCCCGCAGGGCGACCCCCTCGATCTCCGGGGGGTACTGGAACGCGAGGAAGAGCCCCTTCCTCGCCCGCTCGAACGGCGCCAAAGGGAGGAGGTCCTCGCCGTCGAGGGATACCCGTCCCTGCGTCACCTCGTACCCGGGCCCTCCCGCCAGGGCGAAGGCGAGGGTCGACTTCCCCGAGCCGTTGGGGCCCATCAGCGCGTGAACCCGGCCCGGCTCGAGGGCGAGGTCCACCCCCCGCAGGATCGGTTCCTTCCCCACGGAGACGTGGAGGCCGTCTACGGAGAGAACAGGCATGGCAAGGAGGCTACCGGCCCCCCTGCCCGACTGCAACCCGGAGCCTCGGTCTCGAGTCTACCGCTGGAGGAACAGGTCTCCAGGCTCGGTGAGGATGATCTCGGCCACCCCTCGGTACAGCTTGACCTCCCCTTGGGCCTGGACCGTCTTGCCGACAAGCTGGGTCCAGAAGCGGGTGCCGAACGCGGCCTCGAACTTCCCGACGTGCCGGGCGGGGATGAACAGGGCGAACCGCCCCGGGTCAGGGAAGGCCAGCCCGAGGTTCAGGAACACGTCCCCTCCCTTACTGGTGCCCACACTCATCACCGGGCCCTCCACGCACAGGGTGTTCCCGATCTGGGACCGCGCCTCGTTCCATGGGACGGCGGGAGCGCAGCGGGCTTGGGCGGTGCTGCCAGCACCGGGAGTGGCGGCAGCATGGGCGAACACGTCTACGTAGCGGACGGGGGCCGGTTCGGCGGCTGCCGTGAACAAGTCCGTGGCCAAGAGGACGAGGTTCACCATCACACGGCCGTCGGGGTCGAGGTAGACGTAGGCGACGAGCGTCCCGTCAGGTCCGCGCTCTTGCGCGTCGAGCTCCAGATAGACCGTCTTGCCGGCCACGAGCGCCGCGTTGAGGGCGCGGGCCAGAGGCGCCTCCGGACTTGTCCCCGCCGGGGCGGCCACCCCGAGGTACCGAACGCGGACCGTCTGCCCCACGGCCAGCCCCGCCGGGGCTGGGCTCGGCAACCGGTCGACCCGCACCTCAACCGTCACCCCATCCACCACCTGGTCGACCGTGGCCACAATCGCCGGTGGCGGCAGCGGGGGAAGCCCCAGACCGCTCACCGCGCCCAAGCACAAGACCACAAGCCCAAGAGGCGCGATACGTCTATGCACCACAACCACCTCCTCCAACGGAAAAGGGTACCCGAAGTGAAGGGGGGCGCCCACGGCGGGGCTACTCGGCTTCAGCGGAAGGCGGGGCGAAGTGGGCCCGGCACCGCGGCTCGTAGCTCTCCAGGCCCCCGATGAGGACCTCGGGCCCCCCGGGAGCAGGCTTCCCGTCAACCAATCGCTGGGACCGGGTAGCAGGTTCCCCGCATACAGTGCACACCGCGCAGAGCTTCACCACCTCGTCGGCGAGGGCGAGGAGCTCCGGCATCGGGCCGAACGGCTCCCCGCGGAAGTTGAGGTCCAACCCCGCCACGATCACCCGCTTGCCCTGCCGCACCAGCGCCTCGCACAGGGCGGGGAAGCCGGGGCCAAAGAAGTGGGCCTCGTCGAAGGCGAACACATCGGTGAGTTCCGGGTGCTCGGTGACAAGGTGGGAGAACTCGGGCCAGGAGATGGCCGTTGGCAGGCGGCGGCAGGGGAGGGATCGGCCGTGGTGGGTGACCACCTCCTCCACCGCGTAGCGGGTGTCGAGCTCCGGCTTGAAAAGGAGGACCTCCTTTCGCGCGATGCGCGCCCGCTCCACCCTCCTCAGGAGCTCCTCCGTCTTCCCGGAGAACATGCACCCCGTGACCGCCTCCAGCCGCCCCCCCATCGTCCGGGGATCGTAGCCCACCACCTGGCACAGGCCAAGGTTGCCCTTGTCCGGAGCAGGGGATAGAGTAGAGGAGAAGAGCATGGCGGGCCACGGGCTGAGGGTGAATGCCTATCTCCTGAGGCGGGGGGTGGGTCTCGTTGTGGTCTACGCGCTTCTCTTGTTCGTCGCAGTGATCATGGGGATGCCTCTGTTCTGGATGATCACCACCTCCCTCAAGGACATCACCCAGGCGTTGCGTATCCCCCCCCAGTGGATCCCCAATCCTCCTCAATGGGGCAACTACCCTGCCGCATGGAACGCAGCACCGTTCGCTATCTACTTCTGGAACTCGTTCTTCCTCGCTGTGACAACCACCGTGGGCGATGTGGCCACGAGCATCCCCGCTGCCTACGTCTTGGCAAAGATGAACTTCTTCGGCCGAGGCCTTCTGCTTGGGCTTCTTCTTGGAACGCTCATGATCCCGGGGCAGATGCTGCTCGTCCCGAGTTTCGTCCTCATCAACCGGTTGGGCTGGTACAACACGTATTGGGCCCTCATCATCCCCTGGACGGCGGGGGTGTTCGGGATCTTTCTCCTGCGGCAGTTCTTCAAGACCATTCCCGACGAATTATGGGACTCGGCCCGGATCGACGGGTGCTCTCGGTTGCGGTACATGTTCCAGATCGCAGTACCGCTGGTTCGCCCCGGCATCGCCACCGTGGCCCTGTTCAAGTTCGTCGGTTCCTGGAACGCGTTCCTGTGGGTGATCATCATGACCGACAAGGTGGGATTGCGAACCGTCCCCGTGGGGCTAAGATTCTTCATGATGGACATCGGCACGGACTATCCGCGGCTGATGGCAGCAGCGACGATGGCCATCGTCCCCGTGCTGATCCTGTTTGCCTTCGCACAACGGCAGTTCATCCAAGGCATTGCCCGCACGGGGATCAAGTGAGGGGGGTGAGAACAGAGCACAACGGATGGGTTTCCGACGGCAACCACAAGAGGCGTCTGGACAGTTCACGGAGGTGGGTAACATGCGACGAGTAGCGGTATTCATGTTGGTGTGCGCGTTGGGGGTTGGAGCCCTCGGCCAAGTGACAATCAGTTTCTGGCACGCCATGTCCAGGGCGCTCGGAGAGACGCTGACCGAGCTTGTCGACAAGTTCCAGGAGGAGAACCCGGGGATCAAGGTGGACCTCGTGTACCAGGGCGGCTACAGCGCCCTGCAGCAGAAGCTGATCGCGGCTGTGGCCGCCGGCGAACCCCCGATCCTGGCCCAGCAGTACCAAAACTGGACCACCCAGTGGCTCGATGCCCTGGTGGACCTCGACCTGTTCCTGCCCGCGGAGATCCAAGCCGACCTCCTCCCCCAGTTCGACGAGCTGTTCGAGGGTCGGATGGTGACGGTTCCGTTCAACAAATCGATCCTCGTCCTCTACTACCGGCCCGATCTCGTTCCCGATCCACCGAGGACTTGGGAGGAGTTCGAGTCCATCGTCACCGCGATCGGCAAGGATGAGGAAAAGGGCGTCTACGGAACGGCGTTCCGTCCCCCGAACCCGGAGATCTTCCTCACCCTCCTCTACCAGGCCGGTGGTTCCATCCTGTCCGACGACTGGTCGGAGGTGACAATCAACAACCCGGCAGGGCTGGAGGCTGCGGAGTTCGCGGCGCGGCTGGCTCAGTACGCGCTTCTTGATAGCGCCTACACCTCTGACGCCATCGCGAAGGGAATCGCAATTGGGGCGTTCATCGACACGTCGGCGGGCTACACCTACAACATGAACGCTGCCAACGCCGCGGGGGTCCCCCTTGCGGTGGCTCCTCTGCCTTGCCACGACGGGAACTGCGCATCCATGATTCAGGGGACGAACCTGGCCGTGTTTGCGCCGAAAGCTTCCCGGGCGCAGATCGAGGCAGCGGCAGCGTTGATCGCGTTCCTGCTTCGCGAAGACAACATCGTCTACTGGGCCCAGAAGACGGGGTACCTCCCAGTGACGCGGAGTGCGATCTACGGGGACCTCTGGCAGAGCTACATCGCGGGGAAGCCTGCGCAGAAGGTGATGACCGACCAGCTCATCGCCGGAGGGTTCGGACAGCTCCTCCACCCGCGGTACATGGACATGCGGAGCCTCCTCATCACCTACTGGGAGCTCCTCCTCATGGGGGAAGACACGCCGCAAGCGGTGCTTGATGCCCTCGCGGCGGAGATCGACGCCATCAAGTAGAAGGAGACCGAGCGGGGGAGGGTAGCCCTCCCCCGCTCGATCATGTGAAGCTGCCTACGCTGCGGAAGGGTCGGCGGTTCTGGTGGGATACCCTGGAGGCATACGTGTACCTCCTGCCCACCCTCGCGGTGCTGGGCGTGTTCACGTTCTACCCGTTTGTAAACGCTTTCCGCTACAGCGTCTACGACATCCGCACCCGCACCGTACCTGGCCATGTGGTGTACGTCACGGTGGACAGCTCCGCTTGGGCGACGACCCTCGCCCGGGGCCGGATCCCCGATGAACTGGCGGACGTTCTGCGCAAGCGCGGGGCGACGCCCGACGACCTGTGGGTGCGCCTGCGTCAGGCCGACCGTTGGGTGATCAAGGACGAGGCGTCGGGCCAGGAGTACATCATCGTCCGCGAGGGAGAGGAGATTCGGGTGCACCAGGCCACCACAGGCTGGGCGATGGAGTGGGTGGGGTGGGCCAACTTCACCCGCGCGTTTCGGGACCCGGACTTCGGAAAGGCTCTGTTGAACACGTCTGTGTACGTGGGGACCAGCGTTCCAACAACCCTGTTCTTGGCGCTTCTCCTGGCGACCCTGCTCCATCGGGAGCTGCGGGGGAAGGCGTTCTTTCGGCTGGCGAGCTTCCTTCCCTACATCACCCCGGTCGTGGCAATCACCATGGTCTGGGCGTGGATCTACGACCGGAACTTTGGCCTCCTCAACTACTTCTTGAGTACTTTAGCTGGCTGGTTTGGCCTCCAGTTCAGCCTCATCAACTGGCTCAACGACCCGCGCTACGTGATGCCTGCCCTGGTGATCATGAACGTATGGCGGTTCACGGGCTACCAGGCGCTGATCCTGCTCGCTGGGATGCAGGGTATCGATCGCGAGTACTATGAAGCGGCGCGGGTGGACGGAGCGGGGGCGTTCGGCGTATGGCGGAAGATCACCGTCCCACTGCTCACCCCGCAGATCTTCTTCCTCCTCATCATCTCCCTCATCGGCTCGTTCAAGATCTTCGAGGAGGTGCTGATCCTTCTTCAGGGGCCGGGACCGCAGAAATCGGGACTGACCGTGGTGTACTACGTGTTCACCAAGGCGTTCGACGCTGGCCACTACGGGCTCGCGTCGGCCGCCTCGGTGATCCTGTTCGCCATCATCTTCGCTCTGTCGTTGTTCCAGCTCACCGTGGTTCAGAAGCGCGTGCATTACGAACGCTAGGAAGGAGGCAAGGGTGCGCGGAATGCAGCTGTGTGTGGTCGTCCTTGTTCTGTCTGTCGGGTTGGGGTGTGTGGCAGCGCAGCCTCCGGAGGGAGCAATCCCCGCCCGGATCCTGCGCTGGTACGACGGGGACACGGTGCAGGTCCGGTTCACGGAAGATCCCCCCGCGGGAGTGTGGAGTTCAGAGGCGGTGCGCCTCCTCGGGATTGACACTCCGGAGGTGGGCGAGCCGTTTGCGGACGATGCGACGCGCTACCTGCGCTCCCTCACAATGGGGAAGACGGTGTACGTGGAGCTCAACCCGTTCGAGCTGCGGGACCGCCACCGCCGCCTCCTCGCCCATCTGTGGGTGGAGACGGACGACGGATGGACCCTGATCAGCGAGGCGATCGTGCGCGCCGGACTGGCACGCATCCTCGTGTTCTACCCCGAACAGGAGAGGTACTACTGCCGGCTCCTGCGCGCCCGCGCCCTCGCCCAGGTGGACAAGCTCGGCCTTTGGGGAGCATTTCCGGATCCCCTGAACCTCGAGGAGATGGAGGCGCGTCCCGTGACCTACGTGACCGAGGTGGTCACGGTCGTGTTCGCGGTGGCCAGCGCCGCCCCGGGTCCCGCGGGCCCGTCGCTCCGGGCGGCGGGGAGTCAGTACGGGTTCCGGGCGATCCTCGATCTGGGGACGTGCCCCGGGGCGTGGACAGAGGTGGAGCTCGCCCCAGAGGCGCTGGTCGGACAGACGGTGGCCGTGACGGGGGAACTCCTCTGGGACAGCTTCGGAGGCGGCCCGCGGATCGTGGTGCAGTCCCCGGAGCAGGTGGAGGTGAGGGAGTAGCGATGAGGCTGGCAGCGGTTCTCCTGGCCGCGTTCTTGACCGGCGGAGCCGCGGCCTCGCCTCTCGCCTACGGTCCCTGGACAGGCGCCCCCGACGCCCACGCGGTCACGGTGAGTTGGGCCTCCGCTCCGGCTTCCCCGGCCCGGGTGGAGTACGGACCGCTTGCCCCCGGGTGGCCCCTCGATCTCTTCCCCCTCGCGCAGACCTACACCCCGAGTGCCGCCGCGGACCGGGAGATCGTCCACCTGCGCCTGGACGGCCTCCTTCCCGACACGTGGTACGTGTACCAGGTGGTCTTCCCCGATGGGAGCCGCTCCCCCGTCGGGTCGTTCCGCACCGCCCCGCCCCCGGGGGCGACGGTGGTGTTTGCCGTCGTCGCGGACACACAGTGGCAGTGGGAGGGCACGAACCGGGTGCGCCTCGTGGCCGAGGCGCTGGACCGAGGGCCGTTCCTCTACCACTTCATCCTCCACGGGGGGGATCTCGTGGAGACCCCGATCCCTTCCCACTGGGAGTTCTTCTTCCGGTCCATGGCCCCGGTCCTGCGGTGGGCCCCGCTCCTTCCCGTCCTCGGGAACCACGAGCGCGACAGCATCACGTACTACCAGCACTTCACCTTCCCTCCGGGTGGGGGGCGGCTCGACAAACGTTGGTGGACCCTGCGCTGGGGCGACGTGGTGGTGGTGGGATTGGACACGAACGCCCGGCGGCCCCAGGACTACGTGGATCAGGTGGACTGGATCCGGGAGAGCCTGTCCGGCCCGGAGCCCCACAAGTTCGTGATCTTCCACCACCCGGTGTTCTCCTCCGACGCGATCTACCACCCCGGCGTCGAAGGTCTCCAGACCCTTTGGCATCCGGTGTTTGTGGAGCTCGGGGTGGATATTGTGTTCACCGGGCATGCCCACAACTACGAGCGGATCGAGCGGGACGGGGTGACGTACCTCGTGGTGGGTGGCGGCGGCGCCACGCTGCGCCCCCTTGGGCCGGAGCGTCTGGAGGGATCTCGGGTGGCCTACGACGACCACCTGTTCTACCTCTGGGTGGAGACGGGCCCTAAGGGGATCGCTGTGGAGGTGGTGGGGGTCGCCCGGCAGGTGGAAGAGGAGATTGTCCCCAGCGCCACGATCCTCGACGCGTTCACCCTGCCCAGAGACTGACCCGCTCCGGGCGGCGGCCGGGCAGACCCACCCCGCATCACCTGCGAAGCAGAAGCAGGGGTTGATGCCTCCCGATCCGCCGCTGGCGCGGGGATGATGGTCGAGTAGACTCACGGGTAGGAGGTGGACCATGCGCGTCTTGCTCGTTGTCGGCGCTCTGCTCCTGGTCCTGAGCCCGCTGGGGCTGCCCAAGGAACCCCTGAACCTGGCCATCGTGTGGCATCAGCACCAGCCTCTCTACTGGAACCGCCTCACCGGGGACTACGAGCTCCCCTGGGTGCGGGTGCACGGGGTTCAGGAGTACCTGGATTCCCCGCTCATCCTCCTCGAGCACCCGGGGGTTGTGGTCACCTACAACCTCCAGCCAAGCCTGCTTTGGCAGCTCCTCGACTACGTGGAGATCACGGACGAGGAGCGGTCCCGGGGCGGGTTGTACGAGCTCATCGGGGCGGTGGACAACCACCTCCGGTGGACGTGGGCGCTCCTTTCGGATCCCGCCTCCCTGACCCCGGAGACCCGGGCGGCGATGCAGGAACAGTTCTTCTGGATCAACCCGTACATGCTCCGCCCGGGCGGGAAGCACTACGATCCGTACTACGCCCAGCTCAATGTTCTGCGGAGCGCGCGTCCGCTTACAGACAGGGA
>OMKS01002471.1_pt1 | contig 15432 bp, 13 predicted proteins | sample 1674721 | NCBI WGS metagenome assembly OMKS01 (sample SAMN06264996, study PRJEB25208) | sediment metagenome | isolation source: hot spring sediment | place: USA: California | collected 2014-09-02
GCAGCGTCAGATGTGTATAAGAGACAGAAACCAGACTGTCCAGTGAGTGCATAGCCCCGGCATTAAAGTCCTCAGATAAAAGTGTTCCACTCAGGATGAGCAGCAGAGCAAAGCTGTATAAAAGCGGGTGATCTCTCTTTTTCATCAAGGGATATTTTACTTATTCTATTGAAAATATCCAAAAACTGCATGATTATATCACAGTGTAAATTGAATAATCAGCTTTAACTCTCTCCTGCTTCCAGTTTTGCCAGGGATAATTTAGGACTCCATATTCCAAAAATGATGCTATTGATGATAAGCAGCACGATAAAACCGGGGAGACCGGTCGCACCGGTGGTCAGATCATTTCCACCGGCAATGAGAATCAATGGCAGGCCGGCAGTGCCATTAATTGTGCCATGTAAAATAGCCGGGGCGATAACGCTTTTCGCCTTGGCGCGAAGCAGAAGATGAGCCGGCGTGAGAAAAATGCACCAAAGAATCATGATAAAGACACCGGCCACGGGATGTTGAGGATAATTATGACCCTTCAATATAATGGGAGCATGCCAGAGGCCCCAAAGCGTTCCCATGATGATACCTGCTTTCCCAAAAGAGAGCTGGTGAAACTCCCGATATAAAAATCCTCGCCAGCCCATCTCTTCGCCTAAAGCCATAAGTGCATTCAAGGTGATGCCGGCAATAAGCCCCTGAATGAGCGTAAGCCAAAACGGATGCAGCGGCAGCTCCTGATTTTTCATCTCCTCAAGCTGTTCTGGGCTGAGCATATCTGCAAAACGCTCAAAGATACCTGCCATATCTGGTGAATAGTGAATATTTGGAAAGGTCAGATTTACACCCAAGACGGCCAGGGCAAAAAACACGGGGCTCAGCCAGGCCAGCCACCACCAGCCATTCCAGGAGAATCGGAGCGCCATTGTATCTTTAAGCGGCTTGCCATACACTTTTTTCTCGAGAATAATTACTGCCACAGCCGGCATCAACATATAGAGCCCCAGAGCCAGTGAAGCGGCAAGCTTATTTGTGTACAAACCGCTCAGATATAATATCGCAGCAATAATCCAGCTCAACGCATAAGCCAGAATGAGAAATCGGCTTAATTTTTTCGAAAACATATTTGACTCCTTCTCTTACCTTTTTTCATAGGCAGGCAGAGTTAAATTATGAAAAAATTGTTGTTCCTATTGCAGATTTTTGAAAAGGTTTGCCATCTCGATGGCGCTGAGAACGGCATTCCACCCTTTGTTGCCGCTTTTTGTGCCGGCCCTTTCCAGCGCCTGCTCGATATTATCGGTGGTGATGACGCCAAAAATTACCGGCATCTGATTATGCATAGAGACTTGAGCCACACCTTTGGAAACTTCACTGGCCACATAATCAAAATGGGGCGTCCCCCCCCGGATTACTGCCCCCAGGCAGACAATCGCATCATATTTTTTCTTTTTGCAAAGCAGCTCGGCGGTCACTGGTATTTCAAAAGCGCCGGGGACCCAGGTGATTTCCAGATCAGAAGGCAGCCCGTCATGCCGAATCCAGCAGTCTTCTGCGCCGCTTAGAAGCTCTTTAGTGATAAGGTCATTGAAGCGACTGATGACTATACCCAGGCGTAAGCCTTTTGCCGATAATTTTCCTTCATAGCTTTTCATCTCTTTCTCCTTTTCAGATTGATCGTAATAAATGGCCCATTTTTATCTTTTTTGTTTCTAAATATTTCTGATTATCGGGCTTTGCCGGAATATCTATGGGCTCGCGGTCTGTGATTTCCAAACCGTACCCTTCCAGCCCCACAAGTTTTTTGGGATTATTGGTCATCAGGCGCATCTTTTTCACGCCTTGATCAACCAACATTTGTGCGCCGACGCCATATTCCCGTAAATCAGACTTGAAGCCCAGTTGGTGATTGGCTTCTACTGTATCATATCCTTGCTCTTGAAGCTCATAGGCCATTATTTTGTGCTTTAGGCCAATACCGCGCCCTTCCTGCTTCAAATAGATAAAAACGCCTCGTCCCTCTTCTGCAATTTTCTCCAGGGCAAAATTTTTCTGGTCGCCGCAATCGCAGCGGGCTGAGCCAAAGACATCCCCTGTAAGACATTCACTATGCACTCGAACCAAGACAGGCTCTTCACCACTCAGGTCTCCCATGCTGATGGCCAGGTGCGATTCCAACGTGATGATATCTTCATAAAGCGTCAGACGGAAATGGCCAAATTCATTGGGAAAATCCACAGTGGTCAGGCGACGGACCAATTTTTCATTTTGTCTTCGAAATTTGATGAGGTCTGAAATAGTGACAATTTTTAATTGGTGGGATTCGGCGAAACTCATAAGATCAGGAACTCTGGCCATTGTGCCGTCTTCATTGAGAATTTCACACATCACCGCCGCGGGAGATAAACCGGCCAGGCGGCAGAGGTCCACTCCGGCTTCCGTGTGTCCGGCACGGCGCAAAACACCGCCTTGCCGGGCAACTATGGGGAAAATATGGCCTGGCCTGGCCAAATCGGCAGCGCCAGCATCAGGGTCAATAAGAGTCCGCAGGGTGATAGCCCGATCGGAAGCTGAAATACCGGTGCTGGTGCCCCTAATTGCATCCACCGAAACTGTAAATTTTGTTGTGTGAAGGGACGTATTATCGCTGACCATTTCCTTAAGGTCAAATTGCTCGGCGATTTTGTCATCGATGGCTACACATAGAAGCCCGCGCGCTTCCCTCGTGATAAAATTAATATCCCGCGGGGTGACATACTGGACAGCCTGAATGATATCTCCTTCGTTTTCTCGCGCAGGATCATCAACCACAATAATCATTTTTCCCTGTTTCAGCTCTTCGAGAGCTTCTTGTATCGTATTCATATTTTCACTCACAAGCGGTATCCCCATTTCGCTAAGGTTTCTTTATTCAATGATCTCTTTTGAGCATCGAGCATTTGCTTTATATATTTTCCTAAAATATCCGTTTCAATGTTTACGGCTTGACCAACACGCCACTTATTCAAGGTGCATTTTTGCAAAGTATGTGGAATAATGGCCACGGTGAAGCTTTGCGGATCCCGTTTTGCCACTGTGAGGCTGATGCCATCCAGTGTAATACTGCCTTTTTCTACAATAAGCTCCAGCCACTCCGCCTCAGCCCTGAAAGTCAGCTCACGATTTGTGCCAAGATCATTAATATTCTCTAAATAAGCGATGCCATCAATATGTCCCTGGACAAAGTGTCCGCCCAACCTGCCACTTGCAGGAAGCGCTCTTTCCAGATTGACGCTCTGTCCGCTTTTCCAGTTTTTAATTGTGCTGCGCTGAATTGTTTCTGAGACAGCCTCCACAGTAAATGATCGCTCCTTGAGACTTGTTACAGTCAGGCAAGCGCCATTGACGGCGATGGAATCATCGGCTTTTGTCCCTTCTAAAACTAATTTTGCAGCAATTTCAATCTGCCAGTGGCTGCCTTTTTGCTGAATCTGGAAAATTTTTCCTGTTTCTTCGATAATACCGGTAAACATCTAATACACTCTGTATGTGCTTGACAAATGGGCGTCTTCACCTGAAACTTTCCAGGTATTATGGATACCGGCATCAGCTTCGCCCATCTTTTTTTCTAAAAACTGCATCATTCGATGACCTTTGCCTATACTTTTAGGAGAAATAAAAAGCTCCAGCCTGTCAAGATGTCCCGCTGCGATAAGGCTGCTCTGGAGAATGGCACCACCTTCCACAAGAATAGACTGAATGCCTTGCTGCAGAATTGTTTTGAGCATCTCATCCCAAGGAATCATTTCACCTTCAAAAAGAAGAGGAATCAGCGGTGAATTTTTCAGCGGAGAATGACGCCAGCTTTTTTCGCGAGAAATAATAAAAGTCTCCGCTTCTGAGGCGGTCTGCACCATTTTTGCGTTGAATGGCGTACGACAATTGGGATCAGCGATGATTCTTTTAGGATTGCGCCCCTGTATCAGACGCACCGTCAGCTCAGGATCATCAGCAAGAACGGTGTTGACACCCACTAAAACAGCATCTGCTTCTGCTCTGAGCTGGTGAACGGTTCGGCGGGACTCTTCGCAGGATATCCATTTTGACTGGCCCTGGCTATCTGCAATAAAAGCATCGATGGTAACGGCTGATTTGTGAATCAGATAGGGTAAGGAAACTTGCATCGCTTTAAAAAATGGCTGATTGAGCTGACGAGCAAGTTTTGATTCAATCCCCTCTGTCACCTCTATACCATTTTGCTTGAGAATCTCTATCCCGGCGCCACTGACTTTCGGGTTGGGGTCCCGCACAGCTATCACGACACGACGAAAAGCTTCCCGAACCAGCATCGGAGCGCAAGCAGGGGTCTTGCCATGATAAGAGCAGGGCTCCAGGGTGACATAAATCGTGGCACCAGAAACCGGTGCCACTGCTTTTTTCACGGCATTGACCTCAGCATGGGCTTCTCCAAATTTTTCGTGCCAGCCTTCACCAATAATTTTGCCACCCTTCACAATGACAGCCCCCACCATCGGATTTGGGCTTGTCAATCCAGCGCCACGTCTGGCCAGCTCAAGGGCGCGATGCATATAGTATTGATCATCAATCAAACAAAAAACCCCGTTTTGACTCAGGGCGTTTTATGTCTTCTCCCATCCGGACTTTTACCGTCGGCGTCTGAATTTCACAGACTCTGTCTGCCTGGTGACAGACTCACGGGCTTTCACCGTCGGTGGGGACATTCACCCCGCCCCGAAGACCTTGAGAATTTACATTTTATTTGATTTGATTCCAAACAAAGCTGATTTGCATAATATTCAATCAGACTAAAAACTATAGCGCTTCATCATCAAGTAATTTACGGACTTGCCTCAGGAGCTTATCAACGGTATAAGGTTTAGATAAAATAGGATAGCCATTGTGGTTCAGATTGTCCATATTGGTATAGCCAGTAGTCAGGAGTATTTTGCAGTCAGGATATTTATCATGGACTTTTTCAGCCAAGTCAAAACCGCTGACCCCCGGCATCACAATATCAGTAAAAAGGATATCGGGCATCGTGCTGAGCTTTTCCAGTTTACTCAGGGCATCTTTCCCGTGTGCCGCGCTGATGACCTTATAGCCTTGCATCATCAGGGCTTTTTCTGCAAAAAGCCTGACACTGTCGTCATCTTCAACGATAAAGACCCATTCAGACCCTTTTAACTCTGTTTGCTTTAACTGAGATGGCAGCGCGGATTTTATGTCACCAGATATGGCAGGCAGAAATACAGATACAACCGTACCATTGCCCGGCTCGCTTTTCACCTCGATATTTCCTTTGTAGCGCTCGACAATATTCAAGACGGTGGCCAGACCCAATCCGGTTCCCTTGCCCTTGCTTTTTGTTGTAAAAAAGGGCTCAAATATTTTTTTCTGGTCTTGAGGGGAAATTCCAATCCCATTATCAGCGACCTCGATGCAGATTTTTGGGTTTTTGCCTATTGCATCTTCTGTTAGGCGGCATCGAATATGAATACGAGGCTCTTCGCGAGGGTGCTCAGCCTCCCGAACAGCATCACGGGCATTGAGAATGAGATTGAGTACGACCTGCTCAATTTGTCCCGGATCGGCTTCGACATAGACTGGCATATCAGGCAGCTCGGTTTCAATGATAATATCCTCTCCAATCAGCCGAAAAATAATCTTTTTCATATCGCGAATGAGGCTGCTGACATCAAAAACCATTCGTTCCACAATGTCTTTTCTGCTAAAGGCAAGGAGCTGGCGGGTTAGGGCTGAGCCTCTTTCTCCTGCCTGTAGTATTTCTTCAAAAAAAGGTCTGTTTGGGTCATCATCACTGCTGATCTGTTTCAACAATTCCGCCTGGCCGTTAATGACAGTAAGGATATTATTAAAGTCGTGGGCTATGCCGCTGGCCAATGCGCCAATAGCTTCTATCTTCTGAGAATGTTGGAGTTGAATTTGCAGCTCATTGGCTTTAAGCTCGGCCTTTTTTTTATCGGTAATATTCATATGGCTGCCTGCCACACGATGAACCCACCCATTTTCATCGCGGTCTAAGCTCATAGCTCTGGTATATATCCATAGCCAGTTTCCATTTCTGTCCTGCATTTGGTACTCAACGTCAAAGTAGGGAGACTCACCTTTCAGATGGTTTACAAGCCCTGTCTTGATTCTTTGCAAATCATTTGGATGCACAAGTTTCAGAGTATGCTCCAGGCCTTTTTCTATGGCCTTGAAAGGCAGATTTGTCATTTGCAGCCAATTTTCATCATAAAGGACCTCCCCAGTGTCCAGGTCCCAGTCCCAGAGACCGATAGCTGCGGCTTTCATAACCATTTCCAGTCGTTTTTCGCTTTGCAGGAGGGCATTGGCAGTATGCTGCTTCTCTTTTTGGAGACAGATTTTTTCATAGCAGCGTTCTAATGTGTGCAGCAGCTCCTGTGTTTCGAGAGGTTTTCTCAAATAGTCATAGGCGCCTTGGCGCAGCGCTAAAACGGCGTTGTCTGTGCCGCTGTAGGCAGTCATCATCACACAGATCAGAGCCGGATGCATCTCTTTCAGCGGCTGGATGATGTCGATGCCATTGTCTTTTCCGATGCGAATATCAAGGAGGGCCACATCGGGCTTAAATCCCCTGCAAAGCTCAATAGCTTTTGCTGCATTTCCGGCAGATTTGACTGTATAATCTCGGGATTCTAAAACATCGGTGAGAATCAGGGCAAAATCTTCATCGTCATCAACAATCAGCACACGTTTTTCTAAAATCATTGGCTTCTTTCCTCGCTTTCCTGTCGCTCTTTTGCCTCTTCAATAAGCTGAAGCAGTTTTTCCGGGTTGAAAGGTTTATGGAGGATCTGCCTAAACCAGATATCCTGCGTTTCATCATTAAGACGGTCTGCTTCGATTGAATAGGCTGTCGTCATTATAACGGGGAGTGTAAAGCCTTCTTTCCGTAATTTCTGATAGGTTTCGATTCCATCCAAAACTGGCATTCGCAAATCCAGCAGGAGAAGGTCCACATGCTGCGTTCGTAATTTATCTAAAGCTTGCTGACCATTTGAGGCGCTTATTACAATTTTTCCGTTGCGTTTCAGCACATTTTCCAGACTTTGGAGAAAATCAGGGTCATCGTCGGCAATAAGAATGATGCCACTGCTTAGATTTTCCAGCCGATTCAGGAGTGCATTCATATCCAGGGGTTTGCGGAGAATATCTGTCACCCCTTCTCTGACGGTCTGTAGCAAGAGATGCTCTATGCTATATCCGGTCATCAAAAATGTTTTGACAGCGGGCAGACGACGCCGGATTTCCAAATAGCTCTCGAGGCCGTTCATTCCATTGAGCTGCACGTCAATAAAGGCCACATCAAAATGATGCCTGTCGCTGAGAGCAATGGCCTTTTCTCCTGAATTGGCGATTGTTGTGCGGTATCCTTTGCTCTCTAGAACCATGGCCAGGCTGTCGGCAAAATCGAAGTCATCATCAACAATTAAGATATGAATCATTTTTCCTCTCTGTCTAATCTATCCTCTGCAGGTTTATCGCTGCTTTCTCCTGGGCTGCTAATGGCTGTCGGCAGAATAATCAGCGCCTCTGCACCGAGGGGATGGTTTTGAAAGCTTATCTGGCCGTGATGATCAAGAATAATATCTTTCACGATGGCCAGGCCTAGTCCAATGCCATAGCTTTTGGTGCTGAATAGTGGTGTAAAGAGTTTTTCCATAATATCCGGACTGATTCCGGTTCCGGAATCCCGAATGATAAGCTGATACTCCCTTTCATCGGCTTGGCTGATTATACTTAAAATATTGCCCTTTGCGGCGGCTTCTGCCATAGCCTGTTGGGCATTTTGCAGCAGATTTATAAGTGCCCGCCGAAAATATTCACCGTCTATACAGCAATACGCACCGGTAATTAATTCTGTTTGAACAATAATGTTTTCAGCAAAATCAAATTCTTCAATTAGATTTCTCAGCCATTTGTCCATATTTGTTTTTTTTCGGACTATGATGCGTTTTTTGCTGTAATCCAGAAGCTCTTCGATGATATTGTCTATGCGGCGTATATTTCTTTCTGCCAATATAGAAGCCCGCTGCAGTCTTTTTTCATCTGTTGTTCCTATGATATCATTAACCGCAAAGAGGGCGGTGCGGATCGTTCCCAGAGGATTGCGGATTTCGTGTGCGACAGTGGCGGTAAGGCGACCGAGAATGGCCAATTTCTCGTGACGAATGAGCTCCTCACGAGCTTCTTTCAGCTCTTGTGATCGCTGATGAATTCTCTCTTCGAGATGGCTTCTGTATTTTGCCAGCTCCATCTCCACCTGTTTACGCTCTGAAATATCCCGCAAGATTGTGATAATATATTTTTCATTGCCAATGGAATAATCATTAAGTATGACCTCTGCCTGAAAATTGCTTCCTCCTGAGCGTCTGTGCATCCATTCAAAAATTTGTCTTTCTCCATTTAAGGCTTTCTGAATAATCTTTTCGGCCTTTTCGCGGCTCTTTTCACCATCTGGCTGCTCTTGCGGTGAAAGCTCATCGGGTCTTTTTCCCAGAATCTCTTCTGGAAAAGCTTTGAAAATTTGCAGCGCTCTGGGATTGCATTCAATAAAGCGACCGCCCTGGATCACGAGTATGGCATCGCCGGCATTTTCAAACATTGCCTGATAACGAATTTTGCTTTCCTGCTCATTCTTCTGCAGGGTTTTGAGTTTTTGAAAGGTGCGGTTAGCCATTTCAGCAAGCTGCTGAAATTCGAGAAAGTCATACTTTTCGCTTTTGATAAGCTGCTCTTTTTCTAAGTGGGCAGCAAGCAGATAATCATTAGTAAAGGCCGCCACGCTCTTTTCCAGCTTTCCCCGGTAATAGTAGCCGATAGCCATAGCTATGGCAATGGTAAGAACCAGTACTAAAGCCAGTAAAAAGAATTGTCTGTTCAGCCTTTCTTTCATTTCCAGACGTTTGGCTGCGATCTGATCCTCAATCTGATAAATGTATATTCCCGCTCCCAGATACCATTTCCATTTTTCTACAGACTCCACATAGGAAAGCTTTGCCCTGGGCTCCATCACTGTGAGGGGCGGAACGACATAACGCACAAAAGCGCCGCCTTTTTGGGCAGCGGCAATAAGCTCCTTAATGATGGGCACACCATTTTCGTCGGTAAGCTCACTAAGGTCTTGTCCTTTAGTGGCGCCACCCAGGCTGATGCCGTCAAGCTGACCAGCGAAAATAGAGCCATCGCCGCCAAAGCGCATTTTCTCCAGGTTGCTTAAAGCTTCCGCCTGTAATTTTTCTAAAAAATCTTCGTTATATCCGCTGGTGCCAATCACCCAGTCAAAGGGTTTGAAATGAATCAATGCCGCCGTTTTGTCATAATAATGCGTATCGCCCTGCCGCCTGAGCCAGCGATAGTTATGATAAACCTCGCCGTATTGCCGTGTATTTATAAGCATACTGGAAATGATGTGAGAACCCAGCTCTCCCTGGATGCTGCGCAAAGACAGGCCTTCAGAATAGACATGGGTTGGGTAAAGCTGGTAAACTTCATCTGCATCAATGATGAAATAAAACCCCAAGCCATCATTGAAGCGAATAGGTCGCAGCGCTTCAATAATGAGTCTTTTGATTTCGTCTTCCGGCAAAACATCTCTGTAAAAAAGCTCCAGATGGCTGGCGATATCATGGGCTTCACGGACCCGATGCTGCAAGTCAATGCGCATCAGACTATCTGCCGAGACGATCATTCCATTGATATAATCTTTGGCTTTTCGAGTTTCTTTGATTAGCATCTCCTGGACTGTGTGCATCTCATTTTTCAGGGTGCGCTGACTCCAACTGGTGAAATATGATATTTCAAACCAAGCCCACACGAGGGCGATCATTATGACGGAAACAAGAACCATTAAGCTGCTGACAGTAAAAAGGTAACGGGCAAGGCTGTGTTTTGCGGCAAAGCCCTCTTTGGAACTTGTATTTTGATAATCGGATGTCATTTTTCCTTCCCCATCAGCAGGCTAAAAGTATTGATAATATTTGCTGAAAAAAATCGATTTATGAAAATATTTGCTGACCCAATCTTCTTTTCGGCCAGGGCATTTTTCATTAACAAGCTTTTTCTTATGTGTTTCCTTGCTTTACTGGAGTAAATCAATATATATTCTTTAAAAATGGAGGCTTAATGAAAAGAACACTGCTGCTATTAATTTTTCTTGCTTTGCTCACCCCGCTCTCAGCTCAAGTTGTCAATACGGCCAGCACACTGAAAGTCGGGAAAATGTCTGTTGGTGTATATCCTCTTATCTCAGATGGCTTTAATTTGGCTCTGCTTTTTGATGGCGGCTATGGCCTGAAAAAAGGGATGGACCTTCGGGCTCAGCTTGCTGTTGGCGGCGGAAATAGCTATCTTGGTTTTGATGTGGAAAAAATCATGCGCAGCAGCAAACCTATGATTTCATTTAGTGGCGGCGCTCATCTGACCGGCGGTGCAGGCCTTGATGCCACGCTCAATTTCAGCTCTTCCCTGAACCGTGACATTACACTCTTTGCTGGTCTTGATACTGATCTGGAACTGGGAGACGCTATCTTCGTGCCAATGTGGCTTTTTGTCGGCGGCGAGATGGCCTTTCGCAAAAAAATGACCCTTATTCTCGAGCTGGATGCTGCAGTGAATGATGCTTCCAGCCGCCTGGTAATTGGCGCTAATTTTTATTTGTGATTCTAATTTTTTAAAAAGGAAAAACATGATTTTTGAAGCCATCGAATTTGCCGACAAAGCTCATCATGGACAATATCGCAAAGGGACAAAGCTCCCCTATTTCAGCCACCTAATGAATACAATGAAGAATGTGTATGAGATGACGGAAGATGAAGCGCTAATGTCAGCGGCCATTCTCCATGATGTGATGGCAGATACAGAAGTCACCCTGGAAACAATTGAAGTCAGATTTGGCCAGCGAGTGGCCGAAGCGGTGAAAGGCGCCACCGAAGCAGATGCGCTCCAGCCACAGACAGATAAAAAAGCCTCATGGAAAAGGCGAAAAGAGCATCCCATCAGCTATCTGGAAAAAGAAGCGCCGATGGACGTACTCATTGTCTCCCTGGCTGATAAGCTTGATAATATCAGCGCAATTCGAGCTGACTTCTCCAAGCTGGGTGACAAGCTCTGGAGCCGCTTCAATCACAGCAAGGATAAACAAGCCTGGTATTATCAAGCTCTATCAAAAGTTTTCCAAAAAAGAGAAAATGAGATGAGCGAGAAAGTGAAAAGCTTCAGCCGAATTTTTAAAGAGAACGTGAAAAACGTTTTTTAATGGATCAGCAAGGTTGAAATTCAAACGCTTAAAACCGTTAGAGATTTTTGGGAAGCGTTTTTTCCTCCCGACTAAAGCCGGGTCTTAACATAATTTTTGTCACATGGTATTTCAATTATGATCATTTATGAAATTGGTTTATCTGCAGTTTAAAATTTCCGCCATTTTCAAGGTCATAATCCATAAAGGAGAAAGCTTTCGTACGCAGACATTCGCTGCCATAGTAGAAATTAGTCTCAGTCAGTGAATTTTCATTGAAATTGATTTCGAAATCGCCATAAAGCTGAGCCCATAGAGGCGGCAGAGCATCAGGAAAGCTTTCAGTATGGTTCCGGGTTTCATAATTATCTCCTTATTTATTGGGCAAAATTTACATTCTTTCGCTCAAAGCTCCAGCATTATTTCAAGAGGCAAGAAAGCAAACAGCAGAAATTAAGGCTAGTGCACGAATAAAATGATTAAATTTTACCGTGAGAAATTTTATGATGCTGCGGAATTTTCTGTTTCCGGTATATGAAGAGAGCGGCAGCGATGGGCGGCGAATCCGCTCTATGCTGATTATGCTCAGTATGGTGAGTTTTATGAGTCATCAGATGTGGCGCTCAGTTTTTAATAATTTTGCCGTGGAAGTGGCGGGTATCAATGCAGCACAAATGGGCATTATTCAGTCGGTGCGGGAGGTTCCCGGCTTTTTGGCGCTGCTGGTAATCTTTGTCATCATCTTTATTCAAGAGCAGTATCTGGCCTTTCTTAGTTTGGCGCTTATGGGTCTGGGCATTTTGCTCACCGGCTTCTTTCCCGATTTTGGCGGACTGATATTTACGGTGCTGATGATGAGTGTGGGTTTTCACTATTTCGAGACGGTAAACCAGAGCCTGACGCTGCAGCACATTCCTAAAAGCGAATTGCCCCGCTTTATGGGTCAGGTTCGCAGCTATGGCAGCCTTGGTGATGTTTTCGGCTTTCTGGCTGTGCTTATTCTGCTGCTTTTTCTGCCTTACAAATATATCTATCTCATTGCGGGTTTGTTGGTTATTGCAGCCGTGGCATATGGTTTCTGGCAATATCCGCTTTTCATGCCCAAAGTCGTTCAGCGCAAAAAAATGGTTTTGCGAAAACGTTATTGGCTTTACTATTTGCTTACCTTTCTCAGCGGAGCACGGCGACAGATTTTTACTGCCTTTGCCGTCTTTCTTATGGTGCAGAAATTTGCATTCTCCGTAAAAACCATTACCATACTTTTTTTGATCAACAGCATTATTAATATGTTTTGGGCGCCTCTTATCGGCCGGATGCTAGATTATTTTGGTGAAAGAGTCGTTATCTCCATCGAATACACCGGACTGATTTTTGTCTTTGCTGGCTATGCCTTCACCCAGTCAGTGCTCATGGTGGCGGCGCTCTATATTTTTGATCATCTGTTTTTCAATATGAGTATAGCCATCCGCACCTATTTTCAGAAAATTGCCGACCCAGCCGATATCGCACCCACTATGGCCGTGGGCTTTACCATCAATCATATCGCCGCGGTGCTCATTCCGGTGACCGGTGGGCTCATCTGGATGATTGATTATCGATATACATTTCTCATGGGAGCTCTTCTGGCATTGGCATCTCTCATCTCGGCGCAGTTTGTAAAAACAGCAGAGTTTTCTGAATAAAGGTAAAATCACTGTCTTAAACTAGCCTTCCGAATATTTGTTGCTATGTAAAAGATAGAAAATTAGGCTATTTTTTTCTCCAAGCATTTTCATCACAATTAGTCGATTTTTCTAAAAAACACAATATATCCTTGAAATTTACCTCACAATGAAGTAGTTTTTTCTGTGGAAAAATAGTAGAAAGAGAATTGCACTTTTTTGGAAAATAGCAAATTTTGCCCAGAAGAGCTTCTCTCTCTTGAAGAATCAGATAGAGCTATGGAGCAAAAATGAGAGATATTAACAGACGATTAAAAAGCTTAACTGATGCATGTCAATCAACAGTTCAACAATTAAGCAATCTAGAAGTGTTTGATGTCCAGCTTAAAGTTGACCAAAATGAAATGGGGGTTTATCCTCTAGCCCATGTCATCAATTACCGCCAGATTGCACACCAGTTGAATGGCGAAATGATTTTAGCTTTCGCTGATGAAAATGATGCCTTGCGTCTGGCCTCGGCGATTGGTGAACAGTTGGGGGCAAGTGAATTTACTGCACATAATAATGATGCCACCGATACTCTGAATGATTTTATCAAGATTGTATTTGGAAAAACGACCTCAGAGTGGAATAAGCTGGGAGCTTCAACCGAATTTGATTCGCCCTTTTTCAAAAAAGATTATAAGTATAATTTTCAAAATAAAAGTGCAAAGTCATATCTTATTAAGCTGAGTGCAAAACCTGGGAAATCAATATCAGGTGCTGGTCCAGACTTCAGCTCTGTCAAGATTCTCCTGCGACTGAGCTTCTCTGAATCTGTAAAAGCCCAGCTGCTCAATAAAAAAATCCTTATTGTGGATGATTCTAAAACAATGCGCGGGCTCATTACAAAATCGCTGAATGAACATGGCGCTAATACTCAGGAAGCGGCAAGTGGTATCGAGGCCATTAGGGTTTTTAAATCTTTTTTGCCTGATATCACGCTTATGGACATCAATATGCCGGGAATGGACGGCTTCCATACCATCGAAATGATTCGTAAGTTTTCACCCCAGTCCAAGTTCATCATCTTGTCTTCAATCTCCCAAAAAGAAGAAATCTACAAAGCAAAAAATCTGGATGTTGATGCTTATCTTATAAAACCACCCAATTGGAAGGAATTAATAAATCGGGTCTCTGAGTCGCTCACCTCGACGTAATAAAGAGTATTGAATGATTCAAGTAGCGCGTAAAATGAGCCCGAGGCACGAGGACGGAACTATGGCTGAAAGAATAATCCGGGCGCTTCGATTCGTTGGTCATTTCGGCTCCGCTCAGTGACCTGGTGTAAATAATCCGCGAGTTCCCCGAATGAACACACCCTGGCGTTTCCAAGCAATTCTAACAATACGATAAAAGAAAAGCGGGACGCTTTCCCCACTATAGAAGAAGAGCAGGATTGAAACTAATCAAATATCCAGCCCCAATAATCTCCTTTTCGATCGCGAAAATTGGGTTCCCGACGATTTTTTAATTGGAGCCCAAAGGCTTTATTAATATTGTCATGGGTGATTTTTTGGAAAAGCTCGCTGCTGACACCGGCTTGAGTCAACTGCTTCTCCAGACTGCAATAAATTGGCAGCGCAGGTATTCCGCTGAGATATTTCTCAAATTTGTCTTCTTTGCTATGGGGCGCATGATCCGTTTCGATCCAGTCAATATCACCGTTTTTCAGGTGCTGCAAAAGCTGGAGACGGGTCTGTTGGCTGCGCAGTGGGGGATTCACTTTCGCCAGGAGCGCCTTCTCCCGGGGAATGGTTTCAGCGCTGAGAAAGAGGTGGTGCGCCGTGACACCGCAAGTGACACGAGCATCAGGATATTTTTCCCGGTGTTTTATCACTGTTTTAACAGCCGCATCTGTGCTGATATGGGCGATATGCAATATTCCCTGAAAGCCTGTTTCCGAGATGATGGACAGCATATCTTCCACTGAGCGCAATTCAGCTATTGGCGCTCGGGCCAGGGAGTGGGTCAGCGGCTGAGCCGGATTCCATAATTCCGGACGGAAAAGAGACTCTTTTTCGCAGTGAACTGCCACAAGACCCCGATAATCCAGCTCTGTAAGCCGCCGGAAAATCGCCCTTTGCCTAGCCAATTCCGGAACGCTGAGATTACCGGTGCTTTTACCGGCAAAGAGCTTGAAGCCTACAATTCGGGGAAATAACTCCCGATGGCAGTTCACCATCTCTTCAAGCTGAGTCAGATCAGCCGTAAGTCCGCCATAAATGCCATGAAAAATATCAGTAAAAACTGAATCTGCCAGGTCTATTCTTCTCAACAGCAATTCCCTGCTGATCATTGCCGGATTTGTGTTGGGCATTTCAAAAACACCGCTGAGCCCGGAATCATACGCCAGTTCCAGACCGTGTTTCACCGTCTCTTTTGCACTTTCATTCCAGTCCCGCAGATGTACGTGAGGATCTATCATTTCTTTCTCCTTCCGGCAGAATTTCTAAC
>OMKS01002472.1_pt1 | contig 15430 bp, 10 predicted proteins | sample 1674721 | NCBI WGS metagenome assembly OMKS01 (sample SAMN06264996, study PRJEB25208) | sediment metagenome | isolation source: hot spring sediment | place: USA: California | collected 2014-09-02
CAATCGCTTCGCTTTGGGTCCCCGGTTTCTTGATCTTGGGCAAAATCCCTCATTTCCGATCTGGAAACTTCACTAGTAGATCGTTCACCAAATAACATGGCATTAGTTACACCATGACCTCATCGAGTTTATATTTCCATTTGAACACAACGGGGGTAGCATTCACCTCGTCGAGATACTTTTCGATCCTTTGTTTTAACTCCGCTTTGGAACTCACACGCAGAGAACGAAGGAATGCGCGGGTCATCTTGCTAAAGAAAATTTCAACCAGGTTGAGCCATGACCCATGCTTAGGGGTATAGATAAATTCGAAACGGTTGGGCTTGTCCTTGAGCCAGGCCATAGTTTCTTTGGAAATATGACTGGAATGATTATCCAGTATGATTCGCAACTTCCAGTCTGAAGGGTAGTAGGAGTCGGCCATGTCAAGAAACTCGATAAACTCCCTGCTCCGATGGCGGTCTCTTACCAGCCCCAGGACGTGGCCATCATATAAATCAATGCCTGCCAGGAGTGAAACGACCCCATGGCGCTTGTATTCATAATCTCTGCCCCAGGCAGCATATTCGCCTGGCACCGGTGCAAGATCCGGGGCAATGTTGGCAATAGCCTGGATGCCTGGTTTTTCATCGTAAGACAGCACCGTGTGATTCTTCTGTTCCTGAGCGCCTTGTCGTGTCTGTTGAACCTCTTTGTAGACCACAAGCACCTGGGCCATTTTTTGCTCAAATTCCTTGTCCCGCCTTTCAAGATAGTAGGCGGTTTTATGGGCTTTGATATCAACCTTCGAGAGAATATTATGAAGACCACTCTTTCCCATACGACTCAACGCAGGGTGGCCGGCTTCGGTGGCGTTTTCCCGGATGTGCTTCGCCAGTTGGGCAATCGTCCAACGCTCGGCTGCATACCCGTACTCAGAGGGTTTGGAGCAGGCTAAATGAATGACCCATGCTTTGTCTTCATCGGTGATTACAGAAGGACGCCCTGGTCGGGCGAGATCTCGGAGAGCTGCCATGATGCCCCCTGAAAGCGCTTTGTCAACACAGCGCTCCACAGCAGGGCGATTCGTTTGCTCCTTTCGGGCGATGCTCGAAATGCTCTCGCCCCGACTGTACCCTAACAGCATTCTGGCTCGTTTCACCCTGGAGTATGGTTCAGTTCTCGATGCAGCAATCGTTTCCAAGATCTTGACGTCCTTTTCCTCTAACAGTAACGGGCTTCGCTTTTTCTTGAATGGCATATCCGGCTCCTTTCGTTTTTGCCGAGTATGCCACACTTATAAACCTTTTTGCAACATTATTTTGTGAACGATCTACTAGTGCCATCCGGCATTTCCGGATGGACACTAACAAAGTATGTAAATTTGTGCTCATTCGCACATTTTATTGTGCAGATCCATGTTGTACCGATAAGGATTTCGCGGATACAATCCGCTCCCACAGAACATCAAAGGTTGTAGCGCCGCAGGCTGATTGGTTTTTGCCTGCCGTCGCCCGGCAGGCAAAAAAATCTTTCTTCGCGTCCTTCGCGTCCTTTGTGGTTCAGTCTTTGGAGATAAGGATTTCGCGACGGGGACGGCGCTGCTGCAGAACATCAGGGATTCGGAATTCAAAAGAACTACATGAAAAAAAGACGATACCGACGCCGATACCGACGCCGACGCCGAGGGGATATCGATTACGACAACGATTACGACAACGACAACGAGAGATGAAGGTAGGGGAGATCGCGACGGGGACGTCCCTCCCCCCTACAAACGTTTAACGTCTTCAGGAAGAAATTTGGAATTTGGAATTTGGAATCTTGAATTGCGCCCCAGGCGCTTTGCCCTTCACCGATGAGTATCCGCATCCTGCTGTTTTCGCTGTTCTTTGCGGCTTTGCGTCTCCGCGCGATGCAAAATCTCTTCGGCTCTTCGAGCGAACAATAAGGATTTCGCGGATACAATCCGCTCCCACAGAACATTGAACATCAGCTGTTAGCCGTTAGCAGTTAGTCATTAGCCCGCGAAAAAAGAACTAACTTAAAAAGAGCCGACGCCGATAGCGGGGATGCTGCACAACCTGTGACGTAATACGGCATATAGTTTGCAGATTTACAGAGGGATTGACGCGGCGTATCCAGGCAAGGAATTCAAAGATACATCCCTTGAAACTCGGTGGGGTATTTCATGAGTCGACGGGAACGAATAAACAACCGGAACATAAAAATAGTCGCAGCCTATATCACTCATCGCACCGGGTCCTGCAGCGAGCTTTTCGAAGGTCTTTCGTTTCCAGCCGATCAATATGCATCGCCCGAAATGTTCTTCCTGAACGAGGACGAATGGACGACGCTGGATAATTTCCTGGCGATACTCCGAAAAGCCAGAGACCTGGTCAACGAACCCAATTTTTATTTCAACTGCGGGGCGTCTTCTGCCAGGCTTAAATCCTGGGGCCGCTTTCACTACTTTGTCAGGGTGTTCGCCACCCCCAGCGACGGTTTCCGCAGGCTGCCGTTTTTCAACGAAAACTTCAACGACACCAAAAGCGTGGAAATCATTATCCCACCCGAGCTACAGGGGAATCCTCCAAGATACCGCACGGTGCTTAAAATCACGCATCATCCGGATATAGATGCAAATAAAGACTTTATCCGCGACCCTTATTTCTGTGGCATCATCTCGGCAATCCCCACGATGTGGGGCCTTCACCCGGCCGTCGTCACCCATCGCCTGCTGCCCTACGACCCGGTGCGGCTCCTCTCCGAAGAACCGGATCTGGCAATTCACCGCATGGATCCTCGAATGGAAAACGGCGGGCTTACAGTACGCGACCCAACGGGCGACGGACGCATCAGCTGCGGGGAGACGGTTGGGTTGGTCGCGGAGACGGTAAACGGTAAGAAGGAATTCCTTGGCGCCCACACGCCGGCTGAAGGCCATGCCGGCCGCCAAGGCCTGCTGATTACCAAAACGGTACAGGTCGGGGAATACTTTCAGCTTACCCAGGGGCAAATCTACAATGCTCCATGTTTCATCACCGAGGCTTCCTACGAAAGGCTCTCCTTTCTTCAACGACTCTCCCAGGTCTTCAAATTCAAAAACTTCTTCGGAAGCCCGGAGGCCGAACTCATCGGAACCATCAACCGCCTCAGGGAGAGCATGCTCGCAAAAAAAACCGCCTATCGAAACCTCGAAGAGGCCCACCGCGAGTTGCGCGCGGCAAAGGAGCATACCCAGCGCTATGCCGTGGAACTGGAGGAAAAGGTCGCCGAGAGGACCGCCGAACTCTCCAGCGCCAGGAGTGAACTGCTGAGGCTGAACAAAGAACTGGAAGCGACCATAGACAACCAGGTCGACCAGTTGGAAAAATATAAAAATCTCAGGAGGTACCTTTCACCTAAGTTCACCGAAATGGTCCTGAAGGGCGACTGTGCCTTCGACGGTATATGCGAACGGAAAATGATGACCGTGATGTTCACCGACATACGGAATTTTTCCGTTCTTACAGACAGCCTCGAACCGGAGGAAAGCATCCATCTGCTGGATCTGTACCTCCGGAATATGGTGGATGTCATTCACAAACACGACGGCACATTGAACAAAATTGTGGGGGACGGCCTGATGATATTCTTCGGGGATCCCGTTCCCATGGAGGACCATGCCGCGAGAGCCGTCCAGGTGGCGATAGAAATGCAGCGCAGGGTTCTCGATCTCCGGGACGATTGGCTTTCCTTCGGCCATGACCTTGCGATCGGCATCGGCATCAACACCGGGTTCATGACCGTCGGAACGATCGGCGCGGAAAACCATCGGGACTATACCGTGATTGGAAACCAGGTGAATGTCGCCGCACGGCTGGTATCACTCGCGAAAGCGGGGCAGATCCTGATCAGCCGACGCACTTTCAGCCATATGGAAAACGGTGTGAAGGCAAGAGACATAGGCGAAATAAGCGTCAAGGGCATCCACACGCCCGTTCATTCCTACGAAGTGCTTTGGCCGGATTAAGTTAAAGATAGAGAAGGTGAAAAATGAAAAGAATAAGGATTCCCACCTTATTTTTCAAAACAGGTCTTCAAGATCCTCCCCCGGCATGGCGCCGTATCGATGGAGATGATCCCGGATCAATTCATTTTCACGGCTCGTGAACATTTCAGTCTCCTGGTAGTCGAACCATGAAACACCATGATTTTCATCCAGCCTGTCGAAAAGGCTTTGTTTCAGGTTAGCCGCCCCTTTGACATCCACCACATCCCGCTGCTGATCGTAAAGCCGGTAAACACCCGGGCCCTCAGGCACCCGGGCGACATGCGATCCGGTGAACGGAAAAAATTCCTCCTGTGGAGCGGGATTTGGATGCAGCTTCAACCGGAAATCGCACTGCAGGCAGCGGGATGCTTCAACGCGGGCCTGCTCTTCGCTGTATGCGAGTTCAACATCATCGAAGCACGAACTTCTCCTGTCGATATCAAGCTCTTTTTCGGCGACCCGCCCAATGCTTATAACCCTGGTTCCAAGCCTTAAAAAAGTACGCGGCCGACGGACTGTAGGCGAAATCTCTTCACACACCCCTTGTCCGCCCAAAAACCGGTCGATTGCCCAGGCGGCCCTCCGACCGGCCGCTACCGCATCAATCACGGTCCCCCCCGGCCGGGTCACATCTCCGCCTGCAAAAATCCCCGGCACCCCGGTTGCAAGGCTCAACTCGTCGACGGAAATGAAGCCTTCCGCAACCAGGATTCCCGGCTCTTCGGCCGCAAATGATACATCCGGTCTCTGCCCCGCCGCGACAATAACATTATCCGCACCCAGGGTTTCCAGGGCATCGGCCAAAACCGGCGAAAAGCTTCCTCGTTTGTCAAACACTGATATACAGCGTGCGATTTCAACACCGGACGCCTTTCGATTTTGTTCGATTATCCTGGAAACTCCACACCCTGCCCGTATATCGATCCTCCCGGCAGACAGGGCGTCACGGCCCCGCCGGCCCGCCGGCATCCGGTCGAACGGTTCCAGGCACACGACCGTCACCTTGCGTGAGCCGCAGCGGACGGCGGCAAGCGCGGCATCCACAGCGGTGTTTCCCCCGCCGATAACCACCGTTTCACCTTGCAGCACCGGAGCGACATCGTCTGCAGCCGCCCGCAGGAAGTCAAGCCCGTATATCACTCCCGGAAGTCCGCTTCCGGGCATGTCCGGGTGTCGGCTGCGCCAGGCCCCTGTGGCGATGAAAACCGCATCGAATCCTTCTTCCCGCAGTGATGAAAACGTGGTGTCTTCCCCGAGCACCACGCCGGGACGGAACTCGACGCCGGCACCGAAAATCTCCGCAATCTCGCGGGAAACCGTCTTCCTTGGAAGCCGGAATTCCGGGATTCCGTAGCGGAGCATACCGCCGGGATCCGCGAGCTTTTCAAGCACCGTTACCCGGTGGCCGGCAACCCTGAGGTAACAGGCGGCGGTCAGACCCGCGGGGCCTGCGCCTACGACGGCGCATCTTCTTCCGGTTTCAGGCGAAACCGCCCGTCTCATGCCCCCGTCGTGCACGGCCGCAAAGCGTTTGACTGCGCGAACGGCGACCGGTGCATCGAGGACCGCCCGCCTGCAGTCATCCTCGCACGGCCGGGTGCAGACATGCCCGAGTATGCCCGGAAAAGGGAGTTTCTCCCTTATAACTTCACAGGCCTCCCTGAAGCGCCCGGCCGCCGAAAGCCGCAGATACTCCGGGACTTCCACGTGTATGGGGCATGCAGCGGAACATGGCGCCACCCCCCCTGCCCTGTTTCCGACAGGCACGTCCCGATCCATCAACGCACCTGTCGGACACACCTCCACGCACGCGGTGCAGAAAACACAGCCGGATTCTTCCAGAGTTTTTCGTATGCTCCCCACCCTGGTGCGGCCCTTTGAGTCGTAAACGAAGCCCAGAGCACCAGCGCCTATAAGATCATGGCATACCCTGACGCATCTCGTGCAACCGATGCAGAGGCTGTCGTCGAAGACGAAAAGGTCCTCCTCCATTACGGTCCTCTCCGCCGCCGGCCTCCATCGGGGGATGCGCGGGGAGATGCCTATGTAATCCGCAACTTTCTGTAATTCGCAGTTTCCGAACAGCGGGCAGCAGCGCTCACGCTCGGGCACGTTCGAAGGACACCGGCTCAGGCTGCAGCCATCCCGCTGTGCACATACAAGGCAGGCATGCCGGTGCCCGGCCAGGATCGGAATCAAGTTCTCCCGCCTTGCCTCCACCACCCGGTCGCTCCGGGTGACAACCTTCATCCCGTCTTTGACAGCCGTGGCACAGGCCCTTGCAAGATCAAGCTCCCCTTCAACTTCCACGAGACAAAGCCGGCAGCCGGGGTCGGCTTCGACCTGTGGCGTGTTTTCAACCCGCACCTCGCCCTGGTAAACCACATCGGCAGGCTCCAGGCCGGCAACAGAAGGCAGATCCGGGTGGCTGCACAAAGCAGGTATATAAATTCCGGCGGCCCTGGCCGCATCCAGAATTGTACATCCTTGCTCGATTTCGATTTTTTTCCCGTCTATCCAGACCCACGCCCGGGACATCTCACGATTCTCCCATTTGCCGGGGCTTTTTTCTTTTGACACATAATGCATAACCGAAAAGCGCCGCTCCGGCGGCTCCGGCGATCTGCGGGTCCCAGCTTGTTGTCATTGGTTCAAATCCGAGCAGCGGCGTCAACCGCTCCACCACGCCCCTGTTTTTGGCGACCCCGCCTGTAACGCCGAGACCGGGCTCCACTCCGGCCTTCTCGAGCAGCGAATGGAGGCGATCCGCGCAGGACCGGCAAAAAGCCGCAATCACATCCTCGACGCCTCTGCCTTTTGCCATCATCTCCCTGGCCCGTGACCACGCATGGACAACGCAGGTATCCGGCAAAGCAGCGGGGTCTTTTTCGACCTGAAGCGAACGGCGGCCAAAGTCTGCGAGCGGAACACCCAGCAAGCCGGCAAACACCTCAAGGGCTGCCCCGGTTCCGGCCGCACATTTATCGTTTACAAGAAAATCGGCTACCTTCCCTCTGCCGTCGCATCGTATCGCTTTCACTTCCTGGCCGCCCACATCGAGCACGGTGCGAACCGATGGTCCATAGATGAAATTCGCTCCCCTTGCGTGGCAGGCCGTCTCTGTTATCGTCCTGTCCGCAAAAGGGAACCGCACGCGTCCGCACCCGGTGCAGACACAGTAATCCACACGGTCTTCAGAAACACCGGCAGAGTCAAGCAAAGACCTGAAAACCCGGGCCGCACCCTTCTCACCATCTGCGGCACACATGGTGACATAGGCCGAGATTCGACCGTCTGCCACCATGCAGGCCTTCGTGCAGGCGGAACCAATGTCCACCCCGACTGTTACAAAGGAGGCTCCCTCAAGGTCTATTCCGGGGTCACGCCAACGCGTCGGAGCAGGCGGCCCGGACTCCCCGCTCTTCTGCCAGGCGGCGATGCTCCCGGGCCATGTTAAAACGACGAAATCCCGGGCTTCGACACCTTCTTCCCGATTCCCTGAACGATCGTCCCTGGCTGCGGCCGCTGCAGCACCCGCTGCTGCGGCAAAGGCGGGTAAGTCGGGAACATGAATCTTCTCGACCTCGATTCTGCTCCGCAGAAATTCCATAAAATACGGATCGCTGACGATCGCCCCGGTCATTACCACGTCTTCCATCACCCCTATGCGGTGCACCATCGAAGCGATACGCGTGGCAAGAGCTTCATGCGCGGTTCTTAATATGTCGGCCGGACGAACTCCGCCCCGAATCAACTCCGGGATTTCCCTCTCCGCAAAAATCAGGCATTGTCCGTTCAGGGGTATTCTCTCATTAGTGCCCGGTCCCATCGACCCGGTTCCCACCGATTCGTTTTCAATAAGCCGGCCGATGCTTTTCATGTACACTCCCGCTTCGGCGGCGCATTCCCGGTTTACCACGAAATCCTGAACGCCCCCGTCACGGTCGATCCTGACGGCCACGCTTCTCTCGTCTCCGATGTCAAAAACCGTCCGGGCACAAGGAAAGAATAAATGTGCGGCGAGTGCAAGCGATTCGACATCGCTCAGGACGACGTCCGCGGAGCCGCCCAGGAACCGGCCTGAGCCGGTTGCCCCGATCCTCTCGATTTCGGACCCTGAGATGCCGGCATCACGGATCGCCGACGCCAACGACAATTCAGTGGATTTTTCCGGTACGAAGCAGGTTTGAGCCAATCCCTTTCCGAGAATGACTTCATCTTTCATCACCACGCATCTGGTGTCAGCGGCACCATAGTCAATTCCTGCAGTTATCATGGCAAACCTTTGCCGGACCGCGATTGGAGCCGGAGAGAGAAAGGGATGTATATCCGGTGTGAAAAAAAGGCGGGAATCTCCTTCTCGAGCACCGAAACGCACCCCACTGCCGCTCGAAGGAAGAAGAAACAGGTGTGTCCAGCCGCGGCGTCGGCTGGTTCACTCTCTACGGTCTATCCTGCCGCGCACGCCGGCTATTAGTGTTTCGAGTTCAGACTCGGTCAATTTTCGAAGGAATTCAAAAGGTTCCTCCGTATCGAGGATCTTCCTGAGGATGTCTATCAATTGTTCTTTCTGCATCGTCGTCCCGGGGGTCCGGGGTAGGTCATCACAGTAAGGAGACATAACCGCCGGCCGTTGATATCGCCGGAGCGGCTCTCCTGAAAACCCCGCAAAGCCCGGCGTATTAAAGTTGGAGTATACAGATAATTGTCACACGCAGTCAATCAATTTCAAACGTCAAAGATGACTGCGTCGGATGGATGTAGCTTTTAGCCATCAGCCGGCGGAAAAAAGAACTACATGAAAAACAGCCGATTGCGACGCCGACGCAGATAGCGAAAATAAGGAAATCGCGACGGGGACGTCGCTCCTACAGGGGTTGCGCCACGAGATCGTAGAATCCAGCCGAAACGATTTTGATTTTCATGAACTCTTCCACTGGTGGAGTGTCCACAAACACTGAAACAGTGCAGTCTACATCCGGAGCATCCATGTAGGTCCGGCCCCTGACCGCATGAGATGCTTCGTCGATCTCATCGATGATCATCCTAAATTCCCGGCCTATCAACGAATCGTGAAACGCCCGGATGATACCGGACTGCACCTCCATCAGCCGATCGTAGCGGGCGGAGGCAACTTCGGCCGGCACGGCTCCCGGGAGCCGGGCGGCCGGCGTCCCCTCTTCAGGCGAAAATTTGAACGCGCCGAGCCTCTCGAAGCGCACGTCTTCAACAAAGTCCATCAATTCTTCGAAATCCCGCTCCGTTTCTCCGGGAAATCCGACGATAAGGGAGGTACGCAACACAAGCCCCGGGATTTTTTCCCTGAGATTTTCAAGCAACCGGTGCAGCCGGTCGGGGCCTCCTTTTCTTCCCATCCGCCGGAGCACCCGACCGGAGAAATGCTGGACCGGGATGTCCAGGTACGGAATGACTTTCGGGTTACCGGAAACCGCCTCGACCAGGAAATCGGTGAAATGATCCGGGTGCGTATACATGATACGCACCCATTCCAGACCTTCGAACACCTGCAGGCGGTCGAGCAGCTCCTCGAGCGGCGGGCCGCCGTCTTTGCCGTAGCAGGTGGTATCCTGCGCAATCAGGATCAGCTCCCTCGCACCCAATTCCACCAGGCTGCCGGCATCTTCCAGGATCTCTTCAACAGGACGGCTTCGATAAGGCCCGCGTATCGAGGGGATGGTGCAGTAGGTGCACCGGTTGTCGCAACCCTCCGCGATTTTCAGGTAGGCGCTGTGAGCGGGTCCTGAAACCACCCGGGAAAAAACATCCGGGCCGGGGTCTGAAAAGCCGAGCAGCGATTCACACAGCCCGGCGATGCCGCCGCGCTCATCGAGTCCGACAATCGCATCGGCCTCCGGAAGTTCCCGCCCGAGATCGTCCGGGTATCTCTGCGCAAGACACCCGGCTACAACAAGCCGCTCAAGATTTCCGGAAGCTTTCAGCTCCGCCAGCTCCAGGATCGTATCTATAGATTCCCGGCAGGCATCCTCCAGAAATCCACAGGTGTTAACCACGATGACCCTGGCGTCCGTCTCGGGAACCAGTTCAAACCCCCTGGACACCAGCCCACTCATGATACTTTCGGAGTCCACCTGGTTCATCGGGCAGCCGAGTGTCACGACCGCAGCTGTTTTTAATTTCTTTTCGCTCAAGAATCTACTGTCTCCGGCATTTCCGGATGGGTACGAGCGAACGGGGATGCAAGGGCCAGCGTCAGTACGTAGGCGGCCTGCAATGCCGAGGTAGGACAGAGAGGGAAGCACTCCTTGCATTTCCAGCACTCGGCGAGCGCCGTCTCAGGATTGAAACATATCTCGCGCCTGGCTCCCCTGTCGACAAATCCGATCGCGTTCTTTTGTTTGACCTCGGCGCAGTATCTTACACAAAGACCGCAATGGATGCAAAATGAAGATTCTTTATCGAAGCGGTTTTCGTCGGCGTGGTACTCTTCTGCCAGCGCACGCAGCTGCGGAGATTCGGGGGCGTGGGCCAGCAGCAGCTCCAGGATCATTTTTCTTATTTTATCTATCCTGGCGGACCTGGTCCTCACCACCAGGTCATGCTCAACCGGGTAAAGGCACGCAGCCACCAGATTGGTGCGCCCCCGGGCCTCAACCTCAACCGTGCATATCCGGCATCCACCGTACGGCTCGAGCTTCTCGTGGTGGCACAAGGTCGGTATGAAAATCCCGGCGGCCGCGGCGGCTTCAAGAACCGTCATCCCTTCGGCGGCCTGGACGTCTTTCCCGTCAATCTGCAATCGAATTTCACCCATTTTTTTTGCTCTTCCTGACAATGGTTCTTTCTTCTTCAGACACGGCAGGCGGAACCGGCTCGCCGGAAATCTTCCTCACCGCACCGAACCTCGCAGGACACACGTCAAAACAGGTCCCGCATTTCGTGCATTTTTCCTGATCTATAAGGTGGATCCTGTTTTTGCCTCCTGAAATCGCCTCCGACGGACATTTCCTAAGGCATATCATGCAGGCCCGGCACTTTGCCGGATCGATGTAGTATGAAATCAGATCCTTGCACGAAAGCGCCGGACACCTCTTCTCGTTTATGTGCGCCTCATATTCCTCCCTGAAGTACCTCAGAGTGCTCAAAAAGGGATTCGGGGCGCTTTTCCCCAGTGCACAGAGGGATGCCTCGCTCACCACCTCCGCCAGTTCCTCGAGAAGTTCGATGTCGCCTTCTTTTCCTTTGCCTTTCGTTATGTTGGCAAGCGTCTTCAGCATCTGCCGAATGCCTTCCCGGCACGGGACGCACTTCCCACAGGATTCATCGCTCAAAAAATCAAGGAAATACCTGGCCACATCAACCATGCAGGTGTCCTCGTCCATCACGATCATCCCGCCCGAGCCCATCATCGAACCTGCACCGGTCAGTTCGTCGAAACCCACCTCCAGGTCCAGCAGTTCCTCAGGGAGACATCCCCCGGAAGGCCCCCCGGTTTGAACCGCCTTGAACTTCTTACCACCCGGAATCCCCCCGCCTATTTTATAGATGATATCCCTCAGGGTCATACCCATAGGCACTTCCACCAGGCCGGTGTTGTTAATCTTACCGACGAGCGAAAAAATCTTGGTGCCCTTGCTTCCGTCGGTCCCGAACCGGGTGAACCATTCGGCGCCTTTGTTGATGATAAGCGGGACATTCGCCCATGTCTCGACGTTGTTTAAAACACTTGGCCTGTTCCACAGCCCTTTGACGTTCGACCGGATGTATTTCGGCCTCGGCTCCCCTGCCCTGCCTTCGAGCGCAGTCATGAGAGCCGTCGATTCCCCGCACACAAACGCCCCGGCCCCCTGATGCACCTTAACCCTGAAATCGAAGCCGGATCCGAGTATATTTTCCCCGAGAAAACCATACTCCTCAGACTGCCTGATCGCGGCGGTCACGTTCTCCACGGCCAGGGGGTATTCCTGTCTGACGTAGATGTAGCCTTCGACGGAGCCTACCGCGTAGGCGCCGATCGTCAGGCCCTCGAGCACCGAATGGGGATTTCCCTCGAGCAGGCTACGATCCATGTATGCCCCGGGGTCTCCCTCATCGGCATTGACGATCACGTATTTAACATCCCCTGCCGCATTACGCGAACCTTCCCATTTTCTTCCGGCCGGAAAGCCGCCCCCCCCTCTGCCTCGAAGGTTGGACTTCTTGACCTCCTCGATGACCATCTCGGGAGTCATCCCCGAGAGGACCTTCGCCAGTGCCGCATAGCCGCCTATTGCCAGGTAATCGTCGAGGCTTTTCGGGTCGATGTTTCCATTCGAGCCGAAAACCAGGCGTTCCTGGTGCTTATAAAAAGGGATTTCGGATTCATGAACCTTTTTTTCGCCGGTGGCGGGGTCGGTGTAAAGAAGTCGCTCTATCACCTCACCCTTCTTTACCGTCCGGGAAAGGATTTCAGGGATGTCGTCGGGAGTGATCTGAAGGTAGCATATCTTCTCCGGGTGGATGACAATGATGGGGCCTCTCTCGCAAAATCCGTGGCATCCTGTCCTGCGGATCTCCACGTCGGCCCTCAGACCCTGCTTTTCGATCTCCTCCTCGAGCCTGACGGCGACCGCTTTGCTTCCGGAAGCATGACACGCAGAGCCGGAACAAACCGTGATGCAGGTTCCGTTCGGATCTCGTTTCGAAAGAATTTCGCTTCTGAATTTCTCCAGTTCAGCCGGGGAACTTATCGGTGACATAGCATTACCTTACTCATAGTTTTTTAAAATACCCGAAACGTCGGCCGAAGTCATCTTGCCGTGCGTCTCACCGTCGATCTCCATAACCGGGCCGAGTGCACAGCAACCGAGGCAATTCACCGTCTCAAGGCTGAATTTCAGGTCAAGATCGGTCTCCCCCGGCCTGATGTCGATCAAATTCTGCACCGCGTCCAGCACTCGGGGTGCTCCACGCACATGGCACGCGGTGCCCATGCATATATGTATCCGGTGACGGCCCTTGGGAACCAGGCTGAACGCCTTGTAAAAGGTGGCGATGTGGTGTATCCGGGTCATTGGAACCTGCAGCTTTCCGCTTATCCTTTCAAGCGCCTCTTTCGGCAGCCAGTGATTCTCACTCTGAATGTCGAGCATCACCTGGATCAGCGAACTGGGTTCACCGCCGTGCTTTTCGATGATCCGATCGATTCTGTCGTTTTCCATAACCTTTCCTGACCTTCTTCGGCCGCTACGCCGCTGCGAAGCGTTTCATGCTTTCGTCGTATCTGACCAAACCCTGCCTGGATGAGCTGTTGAGGTGCCTCGAAACTTCGGAGGGGTTCAAGCCCAGTATCCCGGCTATTTCTCCGGTGGACCGGGGGCTCTGCTGCAACAGGCCGATGATTTGGCTCAATTTTAATTTTTCGATCACCGATTCATCGATCAATCTTTTCATCTCTTCACTACTGAAATAATCGAGATGCTCTGCTTCGGTTTTAAGTTTTACCGATAACCTTTCACTTTGAACTAACTTCAAATATGGCAATAATGTTTCTATCGATTTAAATTTTAATTTTAATAAATCCTTATCCAGATTTTCACTTGATCCGATAGGTCCAAGTTTCGTAATTTTATCGACAAAGTTGTTTACAGTTTCTGCCAGAATATTTCCTTCGCCGGAAGACATGAATTTTATTGTAAGACGTTGAGCATTGATACCGGCCTGTTCCATCACGCGTTTAAAAAGAAGAACCATATCAAGCGCATGATAGTTACCGTGGGTGATGTAGTTGCATTCTCCGAGGCGGCAGCCTCCGACCAGCACACCGTCGGTTCCGTTTAAAAAAGCCCTCAGCACGAACTCCGGATCGACCCTGCCGGAACACATAACACGGATAAACCTTGCTTCACTCGTATATTGCAGCCTGGAAACTCCAGCCATGTCCGCCGCGCCGTAGCCTCACCAGTGGCATATAAAGCCAAGAATTTTCGGCCTGAACTTGGGATTTGCACCCACGCTGGATCACCTCCTTTGCATATTCGTGGGAACTGGTCGGAACCGCGATCCTGTTCCCGTGCGGTGCATCAATTATCGCGCTTGAAAAGCGCTCCCACACCGCCTTGGACCCTCAATCGGGGTCGGAGTCGCTATCAGTATCGGGGTCGATTTTTGATTCCGGTGCACTTTCGACCCCGATACCGACGCCGATACCGACGCCGATAAAAGCCACATCCTGGAATGAACATGGTTCAGACAAATCTCCCTTAAAAAAAGCCACACACAGTAACATCGAAACATTTCACGCCGCCGCATCTATCTGGCTCAAAATCTCCTGGTCGGTGAAATGCTTGAGCGAAATCGCCCCCACGGGGCATTTCGCATTGCACAGACCGTCTCCCTTGCAGATCACCTGGTTCACAACAGCCTTTTTCCCTTCAGGGGTATCACCGAAGGAAATCGCGTTGTACTTGCAGGCCGCGATGCACGCCCCGCACGAGACGCATTTTTCGTAATCCACCTCGCAGACCGAGCCGGACACCGTGACGACATCATGCGATAACAGTGTCAATGCCCTGCCGGCGGCCCCGACAGCCTGGTTGACCGTCTCGAGAATGTGCTTCGGATAATGAGCCGTACCGCAAAGATAAATTCCTTCCGCGGCAAAATCCACAGGCCGCAGCTTCACATGCGCTTCCTTGAAAAACTTGTCGTCACCGAGGGGAACCTTGAACAACTGCGCTATCCTCTTGTTCTCCGGGTGTGGCACCACCGCTGCGGACAAAACAAGATAATCGGCGTCCACCGCAAGGGTTTCCCCCAGAATCGGATCCACGGCCGAGACCCTCAAAACCGGCCGCCCTTCCTCCTCGACCGCCTCCACGGAGGGTTCCCCGCCCGCCTCGAAGCGGACGAACCTTACATCCCTGTTCGAGGCTTCACGGTAATAATCCTCTCTGAATCCATAGGTTCTCATGTCCCGGAAAAAAATGTATATGTCCATGCCGGGGTTCAATTCCTTGAGCTTCAACGCGTTTTTGACTGCCTGGTTGCAACAGATCCTGGAGCAATAATTCCTCTCCTCGTTTCTGCACCCGACGCATTGGATCATGACCAGGCTGCCGGCGCTCAGCAGACCCTCGTCCGCCTCCGCCACCCGGCCTTCAAGCTCCAGCTGGGTCATCACCCGGTCGTCGTCCGGGTAAAGATATTCTTCGGGTTTATATTCATCGGCACCCACGGCGATGACCGCAGCTCCGTGTTTGATTTTGGAGAAACCCCTTTCGGAACGGACACCGGTCACGAAATTCCCTACATATCCGGCGGCATCCGTTATCTCCGCATCCATGTGCACGTGGATGAGGGGATGCCGGTAGACGTCGTTCACAAGCCCCTTGAGGCTGTCTCTTATACACATCTCCGAGCCCACGAGACCGTACTAGATCTCGTATGCCGTCTTCT